>Ga0116223_10002626_pt1 | contig 16839 bp, 7 predicted proteins | sample Sb_taG_3_FD_90092 | JGI IMG/M metagenome (GOLD analysis project Ga0116223, IMG submission 90092) | Peat soil microbial communities from Weissenstadt, Germany - Sb_50d_a_PC metaG | ecosystem: Environmental > Terrestrial > Soil > Wetlands > Peat | place: Germany: Weissenstadt | collected 2010-09-21 | reverse complement strand
CCTCGTGCCTTTTCCTGGTGTGCTACATCGTGTACCACGTGCAGGTGGGCAGCGTGCGGTTCCCGAAGACCGGGGCAATTCGCACGGTCTACCTGAGCATTCTCGGGACCCACACGGTGCTCGCGGCCACCGTGCCCGTGCTGGCAATTGTGACGCTGCGGCGCGGACTGGCGGCGCGTTACGACAAGCACCGGAAAATCGCGCGATGGACGCTACCCATCTGGCTGTATGTGAGCGTCACGGGGGTGGTGGTGTACGTGATGCTGTATCATATGTGACAGCGATGCTACTTCGCGTCATGATGTCGGTTCTTGCTTTCATCCCTCTGGTGGCTCAAGTCGCGGAGCAGCCGAGGATCCTGGTACACGGGCACCGCGGCGCGCGTGCCCGCCGGCCGGAAAACACGATTCCGGCTTTCGAATACGCCATCCAGGAGGGCGTGGACGCGCTCGAAATGGACATGGCGGTGACCAAAGACAACGTCATTGTCATCTCCCACGACCCGATTCTGGAGGGCCCCGTCTGCAACGGGCCCAAGCCGAAGGCGGTGATCCACGAGTTGACGCTTGCAGAGGTGCGCCAATGGGACTGCGGCGCCGTAAAGAATCCCCTCTTCGCGAACCAGAAGCCGGTGCCGGGCACGCGCATGCCCACGCTCGACGACGTGTTCCGGCTGGCGGGCCGCGGCAACTTCGACTACAACATCGAGACCAAGAGCTTTCCGGACAAGCCGGAATACACGCCCTCCCCGGAAGAGTTCGCGCGGATGGTGCTGGTGAAGATCCGCGAGTACAAGATCGAGAAGCGAATCATTCTGCAGTCGTTCGACTTCCGCACCCTGGTGGCGATGAAGAAGCTGGCGCCGGAGATCCGGCTCTCGGCCCTCACGGAGACCGATCAGCGCGACTTCCCGCCGATCGCGAAGGAAGCGCAAGCAGACATCATTTCGCCCAACTTCAGGCTGGTGACTCCGGCCAAAGTCGAGGCCGCGCACCAGGCGGGCTTGCAGGTGGTGCCGTGGACGGTGAACACGCCGGACGATTGGGACCGGATGATCCAGGCCAAGGTGGACGCGATTATTTCAGACGACCCGGCAGAATTGATTGCTTATCTGAAGGGGCGTCATTTGCGATAAGGAGCGGCCGGCGGCAGAGACCGCCGGCGTTACCGGTAGACTCCCGCGGCTTTGAAATCCCCGGCCTTGACGATGGAGAGCCCGGCGGCATCGATGTGTTTGCGGAAGGCGGCGCTGACCTCGCCGGGCGTGAGCGCCAGGATCTTCTGTTCCACCTGCTCATCCCACTTCATGGTGCGGCCCTCCTGTTCGTGCGAGGCCAGCGCGCTGAGCAGCGCGGCATCGGTGGAGCGCGAAACCATCCGGGAATCCAGGAACGCCTGTTTGGCGGCGGCGACTTCCGCTGCTGAGAATCCTTCTTTGAGCGTCTTCGCCAGCTCGTCCTTGAAGCTGAACTCCACCTTGGGGCCGTTCATCGGATTCAGGCTGACGGTGCCGGAGAGCACGGCGGAATCGCCTTCGACGGGAATCGCCACGCGCGCGTTGGCGCCGTAGCTCAAGCCTTCGCGATTGCGGATGCGGTCGGAAATGTGCGAGGTGATGGGGCCGCCGAACATGTAGCCGGCCAGCAGCATGGCCGGATAGTCGGGATCGTTCTCGGACATTTGGAAGCGCAGGCCCGCTTCGAACTGGGCATTGGCCTTGTCGGGCGTCTCGATCTTCTGATTGATGGCCGCGGGCGGCTTCTTGTAAGCGGCGACGATGGGCTTGTAGGCCATCGAGGTGTTCCAGTTGCCGAGCAGCTCGGCGGCGGTCTTCTGGACGGCGGCCTGGTCCACCGGTCCGACGACGGCGAGCACGCCGTAGTTGGCGCCGTAGAACTGCTCGTGGAACTTCTTGACGTCGTCGAGCGTGACCTTCTTCAGCTCGGCGAGCTGCTCTTCACGGGTGGGGTTATAAAGGACGTCGCCCCTGGACCAGACGCTGAGGTGGCGTTGCAAGGTCTCGGTGGCGAGCTGCGTGGGCTCGGTGGGAACGTTCTCGAGCGCTTTGATGCGCTGCGCCACGACGCGGTCGAAATCTGCAGCGGGGTAAGCCGGCTCTTTCAACATTTCGACGGCCAGACGCAGGGCGGCCGCGAAACTTGCCGCCGGCGCCTGGATGTTGGCGCTAGCGCCGGAGACCGAGCCGCCTCCGCCAAAACCGCCCCGGCCGCCGCCGCCACCACGTCCGCCGAAGCCGCCACCGCCGCCACCGCTTACGGTGATGCGGGCGTTGAGTTTCTGCATCTCGTCGGCGAGCTGCAGGCGGGTCTTGTTCTTCGTGCCGCTGCCCAGCAGGCTGCCGGCAAACTGCGCGGCGGAGTTCTTGCCGGCGAGCGCGGTCTGGTCGCCGAAGCGCAGCTCGATGACGGCCGAGACCATCTCGTTCTCGGTCTTCTTGGGCAGCATGACGATCTTCATCCCGTTGGGGAGCTTGGAGCGCAGAACGCGGCTTTCGATGTTGGATGGGGTGGGGTCGAAGGCCTCGCCGTGCGAGATGTTGATGGTGCTCTTGTAGTCCTTGAGCAAGGCTTCGAGGTCGGGCGTGTCGGGGACCACGGTCCGATCGGGGGCGGGGTCGGGAATGTAGTAGCCCACGGTGCGGTTGGAGGGCTTCAGGTAAAGCTTCGCGATGCGAACCAGGTCGGCGGGGCTGACATCCTTGAGGCGGTCGTGCTCGAGGAACATGAGGCGCCAATCGCCCTGGGCGATGGCATTGTTGAGCGCGCCGGTGGCGATGGATTGCGGATCGGACAGACTGTTTTCCAGGTTGTGGAGCATGCCGGCGGTAACGCGATCCACCTCTTCCCTGGTGGGCGGATTCTTGACGACATCGTCGAGCGCCTGGATGAGGGCGTTGCGGGCCGCGTCGAGGGATTGATCCTTGTTGAGGCTGGCGGAAACGGTGATGAGGCCGGGGTCGTGCAGTTCCCGAGCGCCCATGTTGGCGGATTCGGCGATCTTGGTATCGACCAGCGCCTTGGTGAGACGGCCTTCGCGCGCGCCACCACCGCCGCCACCCCGGCCGCCGCGCCCGCCACCGCCGCTGCCGCCGTTCATGACGCCGGAGAGCACCTGGAGCGCCGCGGAATCGGGATGGCCGGCGGCCGGACCGTGGTAGGCGATGATAACTTCCTGACCCTCGCCGACGCGCCGGAGCGCGACGAAGCGCTCGCCATCCTGGGGAGGCTCAACCGTGTAGGTCTGGTCGAGCTTTTGCGCGGGGCGGGGAATTCTGCCCATGGTATTGGCGACGAACTGCAGGGTCCTGGTCTCGTCGAGGCGGCCGGTGACCACCAGCACGGCGTTATCGGGCTGGTAGAACTTGTGGTAGAAGGCAGCGAGTCGATCCACCGGCACTCTTTCGATATCGTCTTTGGAGCCGATGGTGGATTTGCCGTAATTGTGCCAGAGGTAGGCGGTGGCCTCGACGCGCTCGCGGAGGATGGATTGTGGGCTGTTTTCGCCGCGCTCGAACTCGTTGCGGACCACGGTCATTTCGGTGTCGAGCAACTGCTTGGTGAACTTCACGTTGACCATGCGGTCGGCTTCCAGGCCCAGGGCCCACTTGAGATTCTCGTCGGTGGCGGGGATGGTTTCGTAGTAATTGGTGCGGTCGTAGGAGGTGGTGCCGTTCCAATTAGCGCCGCGGGAGACGATCTCGTTCTTGATCTGCCGGCCGTTGGTGGTTTCGATGAAATCCATATGCTCCAGCAGGTGGGCCATGCCGGTTTCGCCGTAGCCTTCGTGGCGCGAGCCTACCAGGTAGGTCACGTCGATGGTGACCTTGGGGTTAGCCTGATCGGGATAGAGGAGGACGCGCAACCCGTTGGGGTAATCGTACTCGGTGATGCCTCCGACGGAGGCTTTCCTCTGGACGCCGGGCGGCAAGGTCTGGGCGGATGCGAAAAGCCCGAGCGACAGAGCGATCGCCACCAGGGCGGAGCGAGTTCTGAAAAGCATAGATTCTGACAAGGCGCGAGATGGCCGCCGGGGGTTACGAGCGTGGGGGAGGTGGGCGAGGTGCCTCAATTCTGAGGCATTTTCCGGATGGTGATGTGGCGTCGACGCGGAAGTACCCAACCTTTAACGGGCGGGCTTGGTCCCTTTTTGAGGGCCCGACAACGAACTTTCCTTCTCCTCGTTGAAGCCAGTTGGGCGTTTCGTGATCACAAATTAGAAGAGCTGATGTGAAGAAATGTACGGCTTCCCGCGTTAGCCGCAAGATTTTTCTTGACGACTTGACGATGTTTGCCAGACTATACCGATAAGGCTCCCCACCGAGTCTGCGGGTGTCGCCCGGCGAATAGGTTAAGATGTCCCAAAAGCTGTCGCTTTGGAGGAGCGGCCAAGTCTGGTTAAGCTAGCCCTCACACGTCGCCAGACAGGCCGTTGAATGCTACATGCCAATGAGCCCTACGAACTATCCCAACCTGAGACCCAACCTTCACCCAGCCTACGCTGAGCTTTCCGATCGGCAAATCGAAGCTGTTTTCCAGGCACGCGGCATGGACGCAGAGGCCATGGAGGGCTTCTTCGACGATCTTGGGAAAGCCGCTTCTAGCATCGGGAAAGTAGTTCTGAAAGCTGCACCCTCCATTTTACCAGTCGCCGGCACGGTCCTCGGCACGGTGGTAGGCGGTCCCTTGGGGGCATCCTTGGGCGGAACGCTGGGGAAGCTCGCAGGCGGCGCCATCGGAGCCGCAACTGGCCAGAGCCCTGCGCCTCCCGGCGGCATAGCGGGTGGCATCGCCAGCGGCCTGGGATCGCTGGCGGGCGCGATCCCAGGCCTGGGAGGGTCGGCAGCCGGCCAGTTGCTCCAGACCTTCATGAAGCCGCAAACGCTGAAGGCGGTGTCGCGGATGGCTCTTGGACCGCTAGGGAATCCCAATGTTCCGGTAGGAGGAATGCCCGTCCCCCTCAGCGCCTTCAGTAATCTGCTTGGTGTGCTTGCGGGCCGCGCGGAGGCCGAGTACAACGCGGCGGCTGCCGCCCAGGGGCCCGTGCCCAGGTACATGCAGGATTACGCGGGAGAGGCTACAGGGGACCCGGCGGTGTCCGACCATCGCGCGAAGGCTCTCTACGAGCTGCTGGAAGCGAGCGAATCGGCGCAGGAGAGCGCGGAGGGTGCCGAAGCCGCCGAATCCTACAGTTATCCAAGCGAAGCGGAGGCGCTCCAGGCGGAATACGACGCTATGGAGCAGATGGAAATCGAGATGGCGGAAGCGGAGTTGTATGAATAGTTTGCTGCTGGAGATGGTAGCTGCGCGCGCCACGGCTGCCGGCAATCCCGCAGTGGCGGAGATGCTGGTGCGCCTGCGTGCCTCCCCCTCCGACGCCGACCCCTCCCAAACCGTACAGGAACTTCTGGCGCGGTTCGGCCAAGGCAATCCGATGGCTAGCCTGCTCGCCAAACACCTCGCCGAACCGAAGCGGCCGCCCGTGATTGACGTGGAGCCAGTGGAAGAGATTCCGGAAGCGGCCGGGAACTCCGCGCCGCCTGACACGGCGATGAGCGAGTTGCGGGCACACGTGGAAAGTATGTTCGCAGAGTTGACAGTGCTTCGCGACCGGACCGACCGTTTGGCGGCTGCCCTGGGTGCATGTTGTTTGTGCTGGGGCGAGGACGCGGGGTGCCGCGTCTGCCGCGGGCGCGGCCGGCCAGGCTTTGCAATCCCGGATGAACTGCAATTTGAAGAACTTGTGCTCCCGGCGGTTTTGGCGCTGCGGGCGCAGAGGGCGAGGCTAGGAAGGCCTTCGCCAAATCTACAAACCAAATCGACGCAGCCAGGCGCATAGCGAAGAATAGGCGCCAATCACGCGACAAGGACAAAGACATGCCATACAGCGAAACAGAGTACGAAGCAATGGAAGGCATGGAAGGCTGGGAATCAGAGAGCGAGGCCTCCTGGGAGGCAGCACGCCGGGGCGGCCCCAAGAGGCCATCCAGTCAGCCTTCTTATAAACCTCGACCTCAGCCGGGGCCGAGCACCGCGAATTATGTAACCCAGACGCAATTGCAGGCGGCGCTAGTCCGGGTCGACGGCAAGATCAAGACCCTCTCCGATGGCGTCTCGACGGTCAACAGCCGCGTGGCCTCGCTCGCCGCCGCAGTCAAGAAAGAGGCTGACGAGCGGAAGAAGACGACGGAGACTCAAGGCAAGGATCTGAACCAGAAGGTACAGTTACTTGCCCTATTGCCGCTCCTGCTGACACCCTCGACCGGGACGACCGCCGCGCCCCTCACCGTAGGCGGCACCACAACCGCAACCGGCGGCTCGGTCCTGGTGCCGAGCAGCAGCAGTCTGAATGCGATCCTGCCTATCCTGCTGGTCAGCGGCCTGGGTGGATCCAGCGGATCCAGTGGATCCAGTGGATTTCTGGGTCTGGGCGGCGATGGCGGCGATAGCGGTCTTCTTCTGATTCTCGCCCTGGTGCTCGCATTTTCCGGTGGCCTTGGTCATTAGCGGGGAAGCCCGAAGGCGGATACAGAAATGGCGTCCTTAGCTGTTCGCTTCATTTTAAACCTCGCGGTTGTGCAAAGACCTGGCCTCACGTCATCCCAGGAGAGCGCGGCGGCGTTTGCCGGCGCGATCCTCGGACCTCCGATCTTGGGGATTTTCGTCGCGTCGGCTATCGCAAGCAGCGAGGTGCCGCGTAGCGGCGGCCCCGCCACGGTCAATACGCTTTCCGCCGGTGGCGCGGCGCTTTCCGGTAGCACGCCCGCCCTCGCGATCGCGCCCCCAACTTCCCCGGCTCCCCCGGCTGCCCCGACTCCGCCCGCTCCTCCCGGCATGATTTCTTTCCACGGGATGGACAAGACTCAAGCCGAAAGCTTTGCATCTTGGCTGGGGCTCAACCCTCCTCAATTTGAGGGTACCGGGCGAGTAGAATGGCAGGAGCCTGGGATTGGCAGGCCTATGCCTGCCGACTTGAATCTGAAACTAAGGCTCGGCAAATAACTGCTAGGCGTTGAACCACAGGCGTGTTTGTACATTAGCGCCGGTGGTGTGCGGCGCCGCCGGCCGTTGGCCGTGGCGCCTAAACACGAGGTCCGGAATATCGATCGCAGACACATGACGCAATGGGTCCAGATCTTTGGGAACTATTCGAGTACGGCAAAGAGGATGATGAGATTGCCGCCATCATCCGTTTGGGGCACTACGCAGTATTGCCGAAGGACGTCCGGGTTGTTACTCAGTTCAGTGAGATCGTCACAGTCCGGCTGAAGCGAGCTAACATTCCGGCCGTAAGCGGAGCCCCGGAAGTTGCCAGCATGATCGCCGGCGATTCCTATCTGGGACCGGACGTTGAATACGAGAGCGAAGGCCTGCAGGAACTCTCCTCCGACACCGTGCTGGCGGCCGACGAGCGCCGGCCCAAGGACGAAACTGCGACAGGACGCGGCGTGGTGGTGGGCGTGGTGGACTGGGGCTTCGACTTCGCTCATCCGGACTTCCTGAATGCCGACGGGACCACACGGATCGTCGCGCTCTGGGATCAGCGCGGCGGCAAGCTGGCGGAGTCACCGAAGCCGTTCGGCTACGGCGTGGTACATGATCGGGATGCGATCAACAAGGCCCTTCAGGCCAAAGACCCGTACGGGGCTCTGCATTATCATCCGGCCGACGCCGACATAGGAATCGGATGCCACGGGACGCATGTACTGAGCATTGCAGCGGGCAGCGGCAGCGGGGGACACCCGGCCGGAATCGCGCCCGAGGCCGACTTGGTCCTGGTCCACAACGCACCGTTTGACGAGTTGGAGTCGGGCAAGCTCGGAGACTCCGTAACCGTCCTGGAGGGCATTGATTTCATTTCTCGGACGGCAGGGAATCGGCCTTGGGTGGTCAACCTGAGCATGGGGCGCCACGGCGAGCAGCACGACGGCTCTACACTCGTCGAACAGGGTTTTGATGCCGCCATACGGACTTCGCCCGGCCGGGCCGTCTGCCTGAGCGCCGGGAATTACTTCGACAAGCGAATCCATGCATCCGGACAGCTACGGCCCACCCAGGAGCGGACCTTCATCTGGGAAATCAATGAGGGCAAGCCAACTGACTACAATGAACTGGAAGTCTGGTATTCCTGGCAGGATAAGTTCTCGGTTTCTGTGCGCTCTCCGGACGGGTCCATTGCAGCCGATGTGAAGATCGGCGAGCGGGCCAAACTCCTGGTGGGCGGCAAGGAAGTGGGTAACATCTATCATCGGGCACAGGAGCCGAATAACCTCGACCATAACATCCACATCTTTCTATATAAGGAAGCCCCAGGGGGCGCATGGGAAGTGAAGCTGACGGGAACCGACGTCATTGACGGGCGGTTCCATGCATGGATCGAGCGCGAGGTATCATGTCCTAAGTGCCAGTCTCACTTCCGTGCGGAGGACGCGGACCCCCGGTCCACGACGGGGACCATCTGCAACGGGCGGCGCACGCTTGCGGTGGGCGCCTATAACAACCACGATCCGGAGATGCGGATCGGCCGCTTCAGCAGCGTGGGGCCAACCCGTGACGGGCGTCTGAAGCCCGACTTGTGCGCGCCGGGCGTCTCGGTGCTGGCCGCCCGATCCACGCCCAAAACCGGGCGCGATACCGCCCCGCTGCTGGTTCGCATGTCTGGCACCAGCATGGCCGCTCCGCACGTGACGGGGACGGTGGCGCTGATGTTCCAGGCGGCTCCCCGCCGGCTGCGAATCGAAGAGACTCACAACCTGCTGTTGGAAAGCGCGGAGCGGGTTTCGGTGCCGGAGGATATTCCAGACCGGATCGGCATTGGATACCTGGATGTCAGCGAGGCTGTGGCGGCGGCTCGGAAGATAGGCGGCGCGCCAATCATGAAGCCACTCACGGTGCGGGTGCCCGCGCCCGCGGGGCCGCCGCCACCCAAGGAGCCGGAGGTACCTGCTCCAAAACAGGAATCGCAGGAGGGTGAAAGGAGCGCGGTAGAGAGCGCCGGGAAGCAGACCGTTCCGGATGGGATATCGGGCTCTCCGAGAGAAGCTTCGGAAGCGGAGAGTGCGGAGACGGAGCAAAGCGAGGCGGTTGAACGGGCCGAAGCAGGGAGTGCGTTCGATACCTCGCCCGATCACTGGTTCCTGGACGCCGAAGAAATCGCGAAGGCGCGTGGCACTGTCGACCTGAAACGCACCCAAAGCGTGTACACTTCCAACAACCTCGCGATACCTCTCATCGACGGCGAGACGATGATGAGGATGCTCCACGATGACTTGAGCCGTACGAAGAAGGACGATTTTTTTCACCTCATGGCGTGGCGGCTCAATATCGCGACCGACCTGAGGCGGGCGACCACGCCCTCGCCGGCCAGCCGCTTCGACAATCTGCTCCAGGCAGCGTCCAAACGCGGCGTGCGCGCGCGGGCACTGATCTGGAGGGCCGCGTTCGGCAGTGAACAGATTCAAGAGAACGCAGATGCGGCGAAGTTCTGCAACGCGCTCAGTGGCGGCGAAGGGGTGCTGGACGACCGTTGTCCGGTGGCCTCCTTCGGCTCGCACCATCAGAAAGCGGCCATTGTGCTGCGCGATGGCGAGGCCGTAGCGTACTGCGGCAGCATAGACATTCACAACGACACTTGGGACACGCAACTGCACAGTCTCGACCCGCGACGAGTCAAATTCAGCCTTCCCGGCCGCCACGAAGTTCACCTTCACCTGCGGGGCCCGGCGGTGCTGGATATTGAAAACAACTTCCGCGACCGCTGGCACGAGCACGAGAAGCCTTCGGATCCGCCTACCCCAAAGCCCATCCGGACGCCCCTGCCGCCGGTGGCGTTTGCGCCGGGAACGCACCATGTTCAGGTGCTCAGGACTTATGCGTGCATCCCTGAGCCCGGGCAGCCGAACAACCACTACCGGGACTTCGCCCCAAGCGGAGAGACTACCTGCCTGGCGGGATATTTGAAGGCGATCAGCCGGGCGAAGAACTATATCTATCTCGAAGACCAGTACATGGTCTCCGACGAGCTGGCGCAGGCCCTCAATCAGGCGTTGGCTACGATCCGCAAGCTGATCCTCGTGGTGCCGGACAAGCCCGACGAAGTATGGCCGGCATTTTCGGCTTTTCGTTTCCACCAAGCGCAATTTCTGCAGACTGTGACTGCCGGACACCCGGACAAAGTGCATGTTTACGAGCTGGCGCAACCGAAGACGGGCAACGCCATCTTCGTTCACTCCAAGGTGATGATCGTCGACGACATCTACGCGGTGGTGGGGTCTTCCAACATTAACCGGCGGAGCATGACACACGACTCGGAACTGGCGGCGGCCGTGGTCGATGGCGAGGTTGTAGATGGCGTTTGCCGCTTCGCCCGCGACTTGCGCTGCAGCCTCTGGTCGGAACATCTGGGTCTGGCGCAATGCGACTCAAGGATCGCGGATCCAATCAACGGCGTAAAGGAGTGGGATCGGCAGGCGGCGACAGCCAAGGGCCGTGTCCGCACGCATGCCGCACCGAAGGGCCAGAGCGATTCTGTGCTTTGGAATGCGGAGTTCGACCCGGACGGTCGATGCGGAAGCGCCGCTGGAGCCAAACACGCCGAAACCGCAGAAGCGGCCGAAACCGCGGAAGCGGCCGAAACCGCGGAAGCGGCCGAAACCGCGGAAGCAGCCGAAACCGCGGAAGCAGCCGAAACCGCAGAAGCGGCCGAAACCGCAGAAGCGGCCGAAACTGCAGAAGCGGCCGAAACTGCAGAAGGCGCCGAGACCGCTGAAGCAGCCGAGACCGCTGAAGCAGCCGAAACCGCGGAAGGCACCGAAGCCGCCGAAACCGCCGAAGGATCCTTGGTGGCTGAGTCGCTGGCGGTTGCCGGCCCGTGCCCCGATGTGCTTGTGCCGCACCAGCGGCTATCCATCGGTTCCCAGAATCCCGCGGTACGCGAGGCGCAGCGCAAACTCAACATCTTCCATATCTCCGAACTGTCCGCCGGCCGTCCCGGCCTGGATGATTGCCCCCTGGTACCGGACTGCATCTTCGGCCCGCATACGTTCAACGCTACGAAATCGTTCCAGCGACGTGTATTCCCCGCTCAGCCGCAGGAATGGGACGGAATCATCGGACCCAAGACGTGGGGAAAGCTCGACCTGGTACAGCCGCCCGGGCCGGTACCGCCAGAGCCGCTTCCAGTGCCTCCGGTGCTGGCTTTCAATACCGATCCCCGGTTCTGGTTTCTGGACGCGGGCGAAATCGCCGCCGCCCGCGGGAACGCGGAGGTGAACCGCACGCTGAGTGTCTTCACGGACGGCAACCTGGTCCAACCGCTCATTGACGGCGAGGCGCTGATGCGAGCGCTGAACGATGATCTGGCTCGTACCGGCCGGGGAGACTTTTTTCACTTCACCGCGTGGCGGCTGAACATCACCCAGGACCTGATACCCCGGAGCGTGCCCTCTCCGGCCAGCCCGACCCGGTTCGACAACGTCATTCGCGCTGCCGCGGCCAGGGGCATGAGTCCGAGCGCGCTCATCTGGAAGGCGGTGGCGGCGGGGTTCGCGCCGTCGGCGGTGACCGCGATAATCTCGGAAAACACCGCGGCGCGGAATTTCTTCAATGCAGTGCGCGGCAAAGGCGTGATCGACGGCCGGTATCCGTTGGCCGGCGCGCATCACCAGAAGACCGCAGTGGTGCTGCGCGATGGGGAAGCGGTGGCCTACTGCGGAGGCATCGACGTTTGCCCCGACCGCTGGGACACACCACGCCACGACAGCGATCCGCGGCGAACGCCGGAGTCGGCGGTCTTTGCCGGTTGGCACGACGCGCATGTCCGGTTGCGCGGCCCGGCGGTGCTGGACATTGAAAATAACTTCCGCGACCGGTGGAACGAGCGCGAGACACCTTCGCTCGTGCCCCCAGAGCCCAACCCAACCCCCATCACCACTCCCCTGCCTCCGGTGGCTACATCCCCTGGAACACATAACGTCCAGGTGTTGCGCACCTATGCCTGTATACCTGCGCCAAGCCTGCTGACGCCGACCAATCACTACCACGATTTCGCGCCGCGCGGCGAGACCACGTGTCTGGCGGGCTACCTGAAAGCCATTGGCCGGGCCCAGAACTACATCTATATCGAGGATCAGTACCTGGTTTCCGAGGAGCTGGCCCGGGCGCTGAATCGAGCGCTCAATACGGCCAACAAACTCATCATCTTGGTGCCCGCCACAACGGACGGATTTCCGGAGGCCGCCTTCAACTTCCACCAGGACCGGTTTCTGAGGCTCGTAAGCGCCGGACATCCGGGCAAGGTGCATATCTACCACCCGGTCCAGCCAACTACGGGGCGTCCGATTTACGTGCACTCGAAGGTGATGATCATCGACGACGTTTACGCCGTCGTGGGGTCGCCGAACATCAATCGCAGAGGCTCCTCGCACGACACTGAGCTGGCGGCGGCGGTAGTGGACTCGGACGTAGTCGACGGGGTCTGCCGCTTCGCGCGCGATCTCCGGCAAACGCTGTGGGGAGAGCACCTGTATGTTCCCGCAGGCGATCCGAGCATCGCGGACCCGATCTTGGGTGTTGGCGAGTGGGAGCGGCAGGCTTCGGCGGCAACGTTCCGCGTGCGCCGTCACACTACCCCGATGCCGCAGACCGAATTCCCCAGGGTTTGGGACAGCGCCAGCGACCCGGACGGCAGATGCCCAAGCCCGGCAGCTTTGCTAACTGCGCGCCGGGGCGCGGGCGAAGCGGAGATGGAGGGCGCCGAATTTGCGGACTTGGCGGACCTCATCGTCGCCGGGAGCCCCGGCGGGAGTCCGTCCGGATCCCTTTTGCAGGAGATGTTGTCGCAGACCGGGTTGATCTTGGCGTTGACGCTGCCCGGAATGGGACGGCCAGCGGCCCCTGTCGAGATCTTTGACGCTTTTTCCTACCCCGATCGCGACTGGTTGCGTGAGCAACTCGGACGATGTTTCGAGGTGCTCGCGCTGCCCTCAACTGTCTTAAATCGGGACCTGCAAGAGGGCGACATCCTGATCAGGCGCGGCGACGGGAACATGGCGCACGTGGCGGTAATCGCCTCACCCGAGTTGCGGGACCTGGAAGCGCTGGCCCTCGCGGGACTCACGCCGGAAACAAACCGTCCCGGCAACTACGTGCAGGTCGTGGAGACCGGCGTGCGGCGGCACAGCCGGGACGATGGATTCGCGAGACGCGTGACGGGTACGGACGGTGTGGTGCCGCGCGACACCCTGCTGTTGCGGATCCGGCGGCCGGAATCGCCAACCCAGTCGACAGAAGCGGCTCCGGAGCAACAACCCCAAGATGCGGCCGAAGGAACGACGCGGGAGCCGGATTGGGATGTGCCATGCGCGGGCGCGGCGATTGTGCTGGACCGCTTCGTGCGCGACCGATCGACGCTGACGGCGGCTCATCAGGCGATCATCGACGACGTGGCGCGGCAAATCGTGGCGAGCCAGCAGCTAGCAGACCCGGTGCATGGAGTCTGCATTGAAGGGCACACGGACAACACCGGCGATCCCAAGTATAACTACACACTTTCCGGAAAACGCATCGACGCAGTGGAGAAAGCGCTGCGGAAAGCCGTGGCCGCGCTGGATGCCGGGGTGGCCAGCAGGCTCGGTGTGTTTCGCGACCCCGAGGGGGCGGATCGTCCCCCAGCCCCCAATGACACAGAGGAAGGGCGCGCTCGCAACCGCCGCGCCGTGATTCATCTCAACAACCGGTACAAACCAGAGCCCCCGCTGCCCCTGACCACTTCGGCGCGCATCGACGTGTTAAAAGCTGCCCGGCCAGGCGACGCAGCCGAAACAGACGTTGCGTCGACAGAATCCGCTGAAGGCCTGCTGCGGGACCTGCTTCTGGTGCGCCTTGCGACGCCTCCGCCTTCGACCATCGTGAAGGTGGAGCAACCATCGCCGCCGCCGGAACAACCGCCCGCTGTTGTTGCCGAGTCGGCCGCTGGGGTCGGAACAGATGTTGCGTCGGAAGGCGACACGCCGCCTCCAGTGGTAGTAATGGTGGGGCAGACCAGGGGACTGGTCTGCACGGGAACGCCGCTGCCGGTGGGAAGTCCCGCCTATGTCTGGTCGTCCGCCGATCTGACCGTGGCCGAAGTCTGGCCGGCGGACGGAAGCACGCAAACGCACCCGAGCCGGGCCGTGGTCCGCGGATTGAAGGCCGGCGAGGTCGAGATCCGCACCGTCTACAAGTCGACGACTGGCACTGCAACGGCCATTATTAAGGTCACAGTGGTGTCGGCTGAACTGTCCCTGCTGGATCCGCCCGGACCGATAGTCCAACGGCCGAGGGCGAACGAGTTGGTCCGGCCGCTGCAAAGCGGACCCGCCCACCGCACGGTTCAGGCGCTCTTGCAGCCGGCGACGTTTTGGGCGGGCAGGCAGGTTCAGTGGACTTTCCGGGTGCAGGGTGCACTGCGCGGAACCTTGGTATCCCCGCACGCGGCCAACCCGGAGGCCGTCGGAGGGTTCTTTACTGCGGCGGACGGAAGCGCTCCGCTCTCCGCCGGCGGGATCACTCAAATACGGATCAACATGCCTGCGATACCATTGAACCGGGCCGGTCTCGAACTGGCTTCGGTGGACTTTCCAGGCGAGGTGAAGGTGGCGATCGATCTGGAGGTACCCGGCCGAGTGGTGGTCGACCCCGGACACGGGGGCAGCGCGCCGTTACATGGATCGAGCCCCAACAACGCCACCAGCGTCAGCGGCGTACAGGAGAAGGTCATGACGTTGGACATGGGTCTGCGGGTCCGGGATGCTCTGATGGGCGCCCGCGAAGTATACGTATTCCTTACGCGAGACGGCGATTTCAACGTTGGCATCGCGGATCGCGCCAGTGCGGCCCAGTGTGCACGCGCCGACACGCTCGTCAGCATCCACTTCAATGGCAACAACAGCGCTGCCGTTCGGGGTACCGAGGTGTTTGTACGGGCGGTTGCCAATAAGAACGTCAACCGGCCCGAGGACGTGGCGCTGGCGACTCGAATCCTCACCGGCGTCGTGGGAGCCATCCCTGGCGGCAAATCCAGGGGCGTGAAGGACGACAATCAGTCCCAGCACACCGAACTTGGTGTGCTGGACGATGCTCACCAGGGCAATACGGCCGCTCACCACCCGGTCCGATCCTGCGTGGTTGAAATCGAGTTCATCACGAACGCGGCTGTGGATACGCTGCTCAACGGTGCAGGCAACGCATCCGCCCGGGTAGCCATCGCGACAGCGATCTCGGACGCGATCATCGCGGATTTGCTGGCACGAACTTGACTACCACACCACCGTAGTAGGGTGACCTTGGGGTTAGCCTGATCGGGATAGAGGAGGACGCGCAACCCGTTGGGGTAATCGTACTCGGTGATGCCTCCCACGGAAGCTTTCTTTTGGACGCCAGGCGGCAAGGTCTGGGCGGATGCGTAAGGCCCGAGGAACAGAGCGATCGCCACGAGGGCGGAGCGGGTTCTGAAAAGCATAGATTCTGACAAGGCGCGGGAGGGCCGCCGGGGGTTACGGAAGGGGCAAGAACGCAAAGCCGCGCCGCATTTCGAATATAATGCAACACATCATGGCGAGCAGGACGCGGGGCGAACGGCTCGGCCCTTACGAGACGCTCGAGGCCATCGGCGCCGGGGGCATGGGCGAAGTGTGGAAAGCCCGGGATACACGCCTCGACCGCATCGTCGCCATCAAGATTTCCAAAGAGCAGTTTTCCGAACGCTTCGAGCGCGAGGCGCGCGCGGTGGCGGCGCTGAATCATCCGAATATCTGCCAGCTTTACGATGTCGGACCGAATTACCTGGTGATGGAGTACATCGAGGGCGCGCCGCTGAAGGGGCCGCTGCCGATCGAGAAGGCCGTGGAATACGCGGGGCAGATTCTGGAGGCGCTGGATGCGGCGCACCGCAAGGGGATCACGCATCGCGATCTGAAGCCGGCGAACATCCTGGTCACCAAGCAGGGGATCAAGCTGCTGGACTTCGGGCTGGCCAAGCAGGCGGGTCCGCTCAAAGAGGCCGGCGACGCCACCTTGACGCAGGCCCTCACCCAACAAGGGCAGATCCTCGGAACGCTGCAATACATGGCGCCGGAGCAGTTGCAAGGCAAGGACACCGACGCGCGCAGCGATCTTTTCGCCTTCGGGTGCGTGCTGTACGAGATGCTATATAACGGGGAAGCGGGCGTTTGAAGGGCAAAGTGCGGCCAGCGTGATCGCGGCGATTCTGGAGCGCCCAGCGCCAGCGGTGGCGGGTATTGCACCCGTGGCTTTGGATCGCGTGCTGCGAGTGTGCCTGGCCAAGGATCCCGAGGACCGCTGGCAATCGGCCAGGGACCTGCGCCACGCCCTGGAGTTGGCAGCAATTGATTCTCCCGCCCCTCCGGCGAAGAGCCGGCACCGGTGGATATGGCCGGCCGCAGCCGGCCTGCTGGCACTGGGCATGGCAGCTTTCGCCTGGAGGACTGCTTTTTCCCTCCAGCCTGCCGAGGAAGTGCGCGCGCTGCACCTCCAGATAAATCCGCCCACTGGAGCGAGCTTCCTGGTGGGTGCCGGAGGCGGCAGCGCCATTTCTCCGGACGGGCGGGCAATTGCGTTTGTGGCCGTGTCCGCCGGCATCTCCAAGCTCTGGGTCCGCCCGCTCGACTCGCTCACCGCCAGCGAGCTGCCCGGCACGGAGGGGGCTCAGTCTTCGGCACTCGCGAGAATTTACCCGGTTTTGCTCGCCAAAAGTGACCCACCCAAACCGCGCGAAAGAGCCGTTTGGCGCGGGGCAACACCGTGTTTTGGCGCGCGCCAAATG
>Ga0116223_10002624_pt1 | contig 16842 bp, 13 predicted proteins | sample Sb_taG_3_FD_90092 | JGI IMG/M metagenome (GOLD analysis project Ga0116223, IMG submission 90092) | Peat soil microbial communities from Weissenstadt, Germany - Sb_50d_a_PC metaG | ecosystem: Environmental > Terrestrial > Soil > Wetlands > Peat | place: Germany: Weissenstadt | collected 2010-09-21 | reverse complement strand
TCCGAAGCATCATGAACACGTCAAGAAGTCCACTTCTCCCACGCCCAGTCCGCCTCGCCGGGCAACTCCTCATGGCCTCGCTCAAAAGCGCGAAAATGGCTCTGTTTCAAAGCGCGGTTAACAGCTATGTGTGCTCAACGCCTTTCGGCATCACGGAGTTTCGCGGGATGATTGCCAAGATGGTCGTCCAAGTTCGATCCTGTGCTCAACGCCTTTCGGCATCACGGAGTTTCGCGGGTCAGCCAAGAGAACCGATAGCATCGATTACGACGAGTGCTCAACGCCTTTCGGCATCACGGAGTTTCGCGGGTGAAGGCACCCCCATCAAGCGTTTTCGTATAAGGTGCTCAACGCCTTTCGGCATCACGGAGTTTCGCGGGCGGATACTTGCCGTTGCTGCCAACAGGTCCAAGAAGTGCTCAACGCCTTTCGGCATCACGGAGTTTCGCGGTTTGTGCCTGGCTCGCCGTCTCGTGCTGGCGGATGTGCTCAACGCCTTTCGGCATCACGGAGTTTCGCGGGCCTTTCTCGGCTCCGTACTCCTTCCGCATGGCGTTGTGCTCAACGCCTTTCGGCATCACGGAGTTTCGCGGGTAAATGCGTCGAGTGCGGATCAAAAAAAGATCTAGTGCTCAACGCCTTTCGGCATCACGGAGTTTCGCGGAGAGGCAGTGAACGCTATCTTCGGCTGGTCTCAAAGGTGCTCAACGCCTTTCGGCATCACGGAGTTTCGCGGATTCGCACGCTCGTCTTGGACTGGCCGAGGGGGGAATGTGCTCAACGCCTTTCGGCATCACGGAGTTTCGCGGGCTGAAAATGCGAATCCAGGATGAGGGCGGCCCATTGTGCTCAACGCCTTTCGGCATCACGGAGTTTCGCGGACCGCGTGCAGCGCGAGAAGCGCAACGAACGTCGTGTGCTCAACGCCTTTCGGCATCACGGAGTTTCGCGGGTTGCATTGCGCGGTCGAGGCGCGCGAGTCGTACATGTGCTCAACGCCTTTCGGCATCACGGAGTTTCGCGGATTGGCGGAAGGCATCGTCGGTCCTGGCTGGGCGAGTGCTCAACGCCTTTCGGCATCACGGAGTTTCGCGGTTTTGAGAGGTGAGCGATGCCAGACCCTGAATACGTGTGCTCAACGCCTTTCGGCATCACGGAGTTTCGCGGACCCAATACGTCTCGCCGAGGGCGACATGAACTGCCAAGTGCTCAACGCCTTTCGGCATCACGGAGTTTCGCGGCATTCTACTCCTGCCATCTTGTCCTTGACAGTCCCGTGCTCAACGCCTTTCGGCATCACGGAGTTTCGCGGAGTCGATCAGCAGCCAATGCCGTGCAATCACGTCGGGTGCTCAACGCCTTTCGGCATCACGGAGTTTCGCGGATCCAGATGGGAGCCGGCAAGACGACTGAGGAAAAGTGCTCAACGCCTTTCGGCATCACGGAGTTTCGCGGCGTCGCGCCGGAGGCATGCGCGGCAGGCGTCGTGCGTGCTCAACGCCTTTCGGCATCACGGAGTTTCGCGGGGCGTGGCGATGATCATGCCCAAGGTGATTTCCGCGTGCTCAACGCCTTTCGGCATCACGGAGTTTCGCGGGGACGATATGCCCGACGACGAGCGACACGAGAAAATGTGCTCAACGCCTTTCGGCATCACGGAGTTTCGCGGTCCCGATGATCAGTTGGCAGCCTACAAAGCCCGCCTGTGCTCAACGCCTTTCGGCATCACGGAGTTTCGCGGACAAGTTCCGCAGTCGATGGCGAGTGCCTTATTCGTGTGCTCAACGCCTTTCGGCATCACGGAGTTTCGCGGTGGATACTAACATTTGCTAACAGCCTCGCTCCTTGTTGTGCTCAACGCCTTTCGGCATCACGGAGTTTCGCGGGCGATGACAGACCCGTTAACTGGGTCGCTCGCCGAGCGTGCTCAACGCCTTTCGGCATCACGGAGTTTCGCGGGCACCCCGGCAAATGCGTCCGGTGCGGTAATCCAGAGGTGCTCAACGCCTTTCGGCATCACGGAGTTTCGCGGGGATCCGAATGCCGCCGGCCCGATCTCCGCGCGCTGACGTGCTCAACGCCTTTCGGCATCACGGAGTTTCGCGGTCGAAATTGTCTTGCGTGCCAACTCTCCGGAAGAAGCGTGCTCAACGCCTTTCGGCATCACGGAGTTTCGCGGGTCATGAAGGCTTGGACAAGGGAGGGAATCACGGTGTGCTCAACGCCTTTCGGCATCACGGAGTTTCGCGGGCGCTCGTAATCGCCTTCGCCATGCGCGTTATGTGAGTGCTCAACGCCTTTCGGCATCACGGAGTTTCGCGGAGCGAATTATGGCGGGTGCGTGGCCTGGCGACTTGATGTGCTCAACGCCTTTCGGCATCACGGAGTTTCGCGGACTTTGTTCCCAGTTCCAGCCACAGGCCGTAAATCGGTGCTCAACGCCTTTCGGCATCACGGAGTTTCGCGGGCTACTGAGCGTCAGCGCAAAACAGAGCGATTCTCGGTGCTCAACGCCTTTCGGCATCACGGAGTTTCGCGGCGTTGGATGGACCCGAACCCGACGCAACTTGCGGCGTGCTCAACGCCTTTCGGCATCACGGAGTTTCGCGGCCTACTCCGACGCGGTGGGCAACGATGTGGACGCGGTGCTCAACGCCTTTCGGCATCACGGAGTTTCGCGGGGCGGGCGCAAGAATGTAAAGTACATCGTGTTACCGTGCTCAACGCCTTTCGGCATCACGGAGTTTCGCGGGACGGGGGCGCCTTCACGCCCAAGGATATGCGGACGTGCTCAACGCCTTTCGGCATCACGGAGTTTCGCGGCGCGACAAGCTGGACAATTGAGACATGCAGGCCATGGTGCTCAACGCCTTTCGGCATCACGGAGTTTCGCGGGCCGCTCACCAGGTACGTCCAGATCGCTTGCCAATTGTGCTCAACGCCTTTCGGCATCACGGAGTTTCGCGGATTCACATACATAGTCTGCGTTGAGGGATCGTAGGCGTGCTCAACGCCTTTCGGCATCACGGAGTTTCGCGGAATCGGGGCAAAACTTCCCGGCGTACATCACCGAGTGCTCAACGCCTTTCGGCATCACGGAGTTTCGCGGACGCCCCGCATGTGTGCAGGTAGTCAGTTGCTGTCCGTGCTCAACGCCTTTCGGCATCACGGAGTTTCGCGGCCTCCTCCCAAGCCAGATGTCACCAAGCCGGCTGAGTGCTCAACGCCTTTCGGCATCACGGAGTTTCGCGGGCCCAGAGCACGGGCCAATTCGCAGGAGCTGATGCGTGCTCAACGCCTTTCGGCATCACGGAGTTTCGCGGGGTATGGCTTTCGCGCTCTGGAAGCGATTTCCAACACGTGCTCAACGCCTTTCGGCATCACGGAGTTTCGCGGCCCTGAAATCCGGCTGGCACGGGGCGAACCTGGAGGTGCTCAACGCCTTTCGGCATCACGGAGTTTCGCGGGGGGCTCCCTCGAACGCTGGCACGATTTGCCTTGCGTGCTCAACGCCTTTCGGCATCACGGAGTTTCGCGGGTAGATATTTTGCCACTCAGCCCACAGGTGCATGTTGTGCTCAACGCCTTTCGGCATCACGGAGTTTCGCGGCTATGGCAGGCGTCATCCTGAATACGGGTCAAGTTGCCGGTGCTCAACGCCTTTCGGCATCACGGAGTTTCGCGGGCTGGCCGAGCCGCTGGAGTTGTGCTCAATGAACGCGTGCTCAACGCCTTTCGGCATCACGGAGTTTCGCGGTCCTTAGCGGGGGCGGATAATCATGACCGGCAGCGGTGCTCAACGCCTTTCGGCATCACGGAGTTTCGCGGTTCGGGAATCCAGACGTTGAGGTTGAGTCCGGCTCGGTGCTCAACGCCTTTCGGCATCACGGAGTTTCGCGGGCCTTCAGTGCCTTCTTGATCTGCCCGGTCGTCCGGTGCTCAACGCCTTTCGGCATCACGGAGTTTCGCGGATCAACGACAACGAGCTTATCGACTGCCCGCATTGTGTGCTCAACGCCTTTCGGCATCACGGAGTTTCGCGGTGATCGTTTCGGACACGTCCAGCCAAGCGGAGCAGGTGCTCAACGCCTTTCGGCATCACGGAGTTTCGCGGGCCGAATACCACCTTCATCCAAAAGGGTGTCAGCGGGTGCTCAACGCCTTTCGGCATCACGGAGTTTCGCGGCGTAACGTCTCTAGACACTTCGAGCAATTCGCGTCGGTGCTCAACGCCTTTCGGCATCACGGAGTTTCGCGGACTAACATTCTCGCACTACTCGCACAATTCGCACAGTGCTCAACGCCTTTCGGCATCACGGAGTTTCGCGGCGGGCGCCGAATTCCAGTTCCCACTGATGGAAGAGTGCTCAACGCCTTTCGGCATCACGGAGTTTCGCGGGACTGATCGGAGCGCACGGCCCCGCCGAAGCATTGCCCGTGCTCAACGCCTTTCGGCATCACGGAGTTTCGCGGCTGAAAATGGCCGCTACGAAACGCACCTTGCTGGAGTGCTCAACGCCTTTCGGCATCACGGAGTTTCGCGGGGGTACTGGTGCTCACGAAAGCGTGGGATCTTGAGTGCTCAACGCCTTTCGGCATCACGGAGTTTCGCGGGCAGCAAGCCGAGTGGGTCCGAGAATTCGGCGCTTAGTGCTCAACGCCTTTCGGCATCACGGAGTTTCGCGGATCGCACCCAAAGGTCAATAGTGGGTTGGGATTAAGTGCTCAACGCCTTTCGGCATCACGGAGTTTCGCGGAGATCCCACGCTTTCGTGAGCACCAGTACCCCCACGTGCTCAACGCCTTTCGGCATCACGGAGTTTCGCGGGTTCTGATTCGGGTTTGCCTTCCAGTAATCGAGGATGTGCTCAACGCCTTTCGGCATCACGGAGTTTCGCGGTACGGGCAGGCAATCTCGTTCGTCGTGGCCACGGCCTGTGCTCAACGCCTTTCGGCATCACGGAGTTTCGCGGTCACCCAGCACCCCGACTTGCCCAATCGAGTCGAGGAGTGCTCAACGCCTTTCGGCATCACGGAGTTTCGCGGTGGTCATTTTCGGACTCCTTTGCTGGCAGCTTCCACGTGCTCAACGCCTTTCGGCATCACGGAGTTTCGCGGTTTGCTGTCGTGATGCCTGGAGGAGGCAACTCCAGGTGCTCAACGCCTTTCGGCATCACGGAGTTTCGCGGGGCCTGGCTTGTACCCGCTTCGTTCCCAGTTCCAGCGTGCTCAACGCCTTTCGGCATCACGGAGTTTCGCGGTCCAGGAAGGCGATAGTGGCTCCGGGGTGTTCCGGGGTGCTCAACGCCTTTCGGCATCACGGAGTTTCGCGGGGCAAAAGAACCACAGCACGTACTCCCCCGCAGAGGTGCTCAACGCCTTTCGGCATCACGGAGTTTCGCGGCATAAGAATTCTGGCCGTAGGGTTGGTAGCTCATGAGGTGCTCAACGCCTTTCGGCATCACGGAGTTTCGCGGTCTGCCTTCGCGCATCATCATCCACGGCGGTCCAGGGTGCTCAACGCCTTTCGGCATCACGGAGTTTCGCGGGAGGGGTCGGGGCAATTGGGATTGACTGGGCTGAGTGCTCAACGCCTTTCGGCATCACGGAGTTTCGCGGCAGCCGGGGAAATCCTACGAGCCTGGGCTGACGAGTGCTCAACGCCTTTCGGCATCACGGAGTTTCGCGGATCGCTTCCGCGCCCCCGCAAACGCAAAGGCCGTCTGCGTGCTCAACGCCTTTCGGCATCACGGAGTTTCGCGGCTTGCCAATCCGGCCATTACTTCGTGCGATCAGAGTGCTCAACGCCTTTCGGCATCACGGAGTTTCGCGGTCAGGCCTTTGCCTGCTTAATCGCCTCGTGCAAGGGTGCTCAACGCCTTTCGGCATCACGGAGTTTCGCGGGCCGCTCGAGCGGCCGGCCACGCGGACCTTGCCGGGGTGCTCAACGCCTTTCGGCATCACGGAGTTTCGCGGACCATCGAAACCGCGGCGCGGAAGGTTTTCCGCTTGTGCTCAACGCCTTTCGGCATCACGGAGTTTCGCGGTATAAGCTCACCGCGGACCCGACCGGGTTCGAAGGCGTGCTCAACGCCTTTCGGCATCACGGAGTTTCGCGGTCCACCCCACCCTCCCGTACCCGTGAACTCACCAAGTGCTCAACGCCTTTCGGCATCACGGAGTTTCGCGGGCTCCCGGCCCGGGCCGGCCAGATGAGCGTAGTAGTGCTCAACGCCTTTCGGCATCACGGAGTTTCGCGGGCCTGCTGACCCCTAGCCCCTGACGCCTGACCCCTGAGTGCTCAACGCCTTTCGGCATCACGGAGTTTCGCGGCGGCCTCCAAGAGCGTTTGCGGTGCGTTCTCGTTGTGCTCAACGCCTTTCGGCATCACGGAGTTTCGCGGGCGCCAACAGCGTCCAGGACCGCATCGCCGCCATGTGCTCAACGCCTTTCGGCATCACGGAGTTTCGCGGGGCTAAATCCCATCGGGATCAGGAACGAGCCGTAGGGTGCTCAACGCCTTTCGGCATCACGGAGTTTCGCGGTCTTCAGCACGCCGAGGATGTTGCCGCTTTCGCGCGGTGCTCAACGCCTTTCGGCATCACGGAGTTTCGCGGATGGTTTCAGCGAGAAGAGTAGACAGTAAAGGCAATGTGCTCAACGCCTTTCGGCATCACGGAGTTTCGCGGCAGGTGGCGGGACCCGATTCGGCGCCGTAGGGTTCGGTGCTCAACGCCTTTCGGCATCACGGAGTTTCGCGGGCCGATGGACCGCCCTACGCGGACATGCCGGATCGTGTGCTCAACGCCTTTCGGCATCACGGAGTTTCGCGGCAGCGCCTATGGTACGACACCAACGTGACCAAGGAGTGCTCAACGCCTTTCGGCATCACGGAGTTTCGCGGGCCAGCGCTTCCGCGGCTGAGGCAGCCAAGTTGCGGGCGTGCTCAACGCCTTTCGGCATCACGGAGTTTCGCGGGCGTGCGTACCAGCTCCAAGGCCGACGGGGAAGTCATGTGCTCAACGCCTTTCGGCATCACGGAGTTTCGCGGTCCAGAGGAGCATAGGTGCCCTCCAAGTATTCCGACGTGCTCAACGCCTTTCGGCATCACGGAGTTTCGCGGGCTCTCCCTTGAACAAAAGCCCTGCCTTGCCGCGCGTGCTCAACGCCTTTCGGCATCACGGAGTTTCGCGGTCCGGTCGTCCCAAGGGGTTGTCGATCACCAGTTTACGTGCCCTCCTTTCAAGGTTGCCCTGTTGGATGCCACGCATCTCTGCGAAATGGCTGTTTCTAGCACGCGGCTCAGCCTGACAAACCCTTTTCCCAATCACGTTTTCCACCTCCCTCAAGCATCGGGCGAGTTGTCAAAGAGCAACAACCTCTGATCGGCACAAAGGTTGAGGCAGTTAGACTCCAGATGGGCCGAAAACACCCGGACATCCTTGATTGACTTGTCAAACAATCAGATGGCCCGGCGGCTCGTCCGGCCAGTCCGGGGCTTTCAAAGCAGAATGAGCCCCTTGGATCGCCTCCACACAACGCAAGCATAAGGGAATCAGCAGCAAATCGTCCTCGGGCGCCAGGATTTCGGTCAGCTCCCATCGGAGACATTGCACCTGCTGCGGCGTTAGCCAGCAACGAAAGATCGAGTACTGCATCCGCTCGCCGTAGCCTTCCACGTGCTTGGCCGTCCGCCGCAATCGTTTCGGATCGTGGACATCGTAACAGATCAGCCACCAGTGGGTACCCTGCATAGGTTCACTCGCCTGTTGCCTTCGGCACCGGTGCGTGGGCCATGCGGGCCGGCTTAGCAATCCGGCCTACAAGGTGGTCGGAAAAGCAGTCAACGCAGCCGGGCTTGAGCGAACAGCCCTGGCTCGCCGGTCCATTCCTTTTCGAGTAAGCGCGCCTCCAGTTCCAGCGTCCGCGCATACGAGAGTGAATAATTCACCACCGGATGCTTCCACGTCTCCTCCAGCCGGCTCTCGAATAGGCTGATCGCTTTCTTTCGGCCGGTATCGGAAAGCCAGACCTTTGCTTTGGTGACCTCGAAGTCTGCCTCGGGGTCCCATTGGCTCCGGTTCAGCGAGCCGAGGACGACGAGGTCCCAGAGCGGCACGCGGAACAGCTCCATAAGATCGAGCACGAGCGGGTAGGCGGCACTGCGTGGCGTATGAAAGAAGCCGAACGCCGGCTCCAACCCCGCCGCCAGGAGCGCCCGCATGACGGCCGTGTGCAGCAGTCCGTAGCCGAAGCTCAAGATCGCATTGAAGCGATCGCGCGGCGGCCGGCGGTTGCGCTCCGTCCAGCGAAATTCCGCGGGCACGCGCTCCCCGAACAAATTTCGAAGTCCCTCGAAATAATGAACGGCAGCCGACCCTTCATAGCCGCGCAGGCTCGCGCGTTCGGCCACCTGGCCCGCGCCGCGGAGCGCCTCCTGCATGCCATCGAGGCTGCGTTGCACGAGTTCGCGAACGCTGTCTTCGCCGCGCGAGGCGCGGAGCAAATAGCGATGCTGCCCCTCGACCTTGGCCAGGACCACCGCCCGCGCCAGCCGGACGCAGGTTGCTTCATCGCACAGCGCTTGGTACTGCCTGATCCGCCGTTGTACCTGCCCAGCCGTGGTGGTCAGGCTCGCCATGTGGTGTCCGGACATGCTCAGCCAGTGCACGGGCACTTCGTAGTCGACGCAGGCGCGCAGCGCCTGCGTCGATATTTGCACATAGCCGTGCAGAACGACGGCATCGACGGCATTGAGCGGATGGTTGCTTTCAGGGCCCTCGCGCGGCCGGACGGCAAGCGTATCGGCACAACGGCCGACTTGGGTTCCCTGGGAGACGACGTGAAGGGTTGTGCCCTCGCGCTCCGGCGGAAAGAGTCTTGTCGCTTGATGCGTTGGGTCGCGCAGTTGCCGAACTTCCTCGGGCAGGCAGACAGGAGCGAGCGAACAATGGGTGCAAAGGCGTTCGTTGGTGGCGATGGGCGGCCGTTCGACCGACTCGCGCAGCCGCCGTGCCGTTGTCAGCGCTTGCTGCAATTCCTCCCGCGCCGCGACGTCGATGGGTACGCGCACGGTGACATTGGCGGCATGGTAGCGCACCCGGCCTTCGGGGATTGCCTGCCCATGTGCCTCTTCGAGCAACACCGCATAGGCGACGACCTGCAGGCGATCCGACGGCCAGGCCTGAGCCGCGCCGTCAGGGTCTCGTGCGGGCTTGCCGCGCTTATGCTCGTAAGGGATGTAGGTACCGTCGCGCTTGCGAATGCAATCGACCTTGCCGACGAGCCCCAGGACTTCGCTAGCGAGTTCGAGACTGAGCGCCTCGCCCTCCTCGTCGGCCGCCAGGCTGGCATGCAGCTCACGCCCGGCGAAGACACGGGCATCAGCGACCCGGATTTCCTCGACCTCCTCCAGATAGAAGAGGCGCGGACAATACGCCAGGGCGTGCAGGGCCATGACGCGAACGGGGGGAACGTGGGAGTCGATAATGGGGAGGGAGGTCATGGGGCGTCCTTCTCAAGTGGTTCAATTCGTGGCATCGCCAGCAGGTCTGGCTGGCGTTCCAACGGCCAATCGCCGACCAGGTCGCCGGTGACATAACGCGTGCCCGCCGAGCCGACATGATCTACCCAGACGGGGAGGGTTAGTCGACCTCGTTGGGCCAAGATGAATGCTTGACCGCGCGGCATCGGGCTACGATCATGAAACCGCTTGCTCTGTAGATACCTGTCGAGTGGCTGGACTTCGTCGACGAGGTGTGTACTTTCGCCCAGAGACAGGCCACCGAAGCGCTGCACCTCGCGCGGTTCGTTTAGAGCGCCAATTGCGCGCTTCTCAAGAGCTGGGCCATCGCTGGCTTCCTCGCTCGAGTCCAGCCAAAGAATTAGTTCGACTGGCGCGAGCAGTTGCTGGTAGTCCGGACGAGTGTTCCCGGGTGAACCGAGCGGCGTTTTTTTGACGCGCCACACGGTTCGCAGAACGACGCTGCGCTCGGGACGATTCACCAGCACAGGCGCAATGCGACAGCCGATATGGCGCGCACGCATGGTCTCGCCCACGAGTGACAGGAAGAACCCATAACATGTACTGGGCGGCGGCAGCGGCTCAGTTTCCAGATATTCCCGCGCCAGGCCTTTGCGAAAACACGCGACGGGCACAGTAACACGAATCCCAAGCATGCCTCACCCCTTAATGCCAAGTTTGCTGTTGATCCGGCGAACCGCTTCCGCCATGGCGCCTTTAACACCCGCTTGACCGTTGGTGCCGATGAAGGCGCCCAAGGCCTGAAGCTTCTTGGCCGTTTCTGACTTGGCAATTGTGCCGCCCAGGACAAGTTCCTTGGGGCTAATATCGCCGTCCTCGACACGCTCGCGAAGTTGCAGAGCCTCAACAGTCTTGCCGTCATCCGCGGTCTCGAAGCAGTAGAGGAAGCGCGGCGCCGGATCATCAGTGATGCGAAAAACGACCGAGTCCGGTGAGAAATCGAAGAGGAAACGGCCGTGATTACCGGCAACGGTGCCGAGCTGGCAAAGGGCTTCGATGGCCTTGGCGGCGCGGCTTTTGTCGCGCAGGCGCTCGGGCGTTAGGGCGATCCCGTACTGATAGCGCGTGGCGTGGACTTCCGTGCCATAGGGGACGGGGTTCTTGCTTCGATTTTCGCCTTTCGAGGCGGAGGGGGTGGCGCCGGGTGAAGCAGCATTGAACGTAACATCGCCGGGCCAGGGAGTGATAGAAACAGCCCGAGTCACCTCGAGGACGGCTCGCCGCACGTTAGCAGAGCCAGTCTCGCCTTCTTCCTTAGCAGCCTCCGCCGTCATGTAGCCCAAAAGATCGTCATCTACGTAGGTCTCTCCTTTCTCCGTCGCCCAACCTTCGAACTTCCGGTCTTTCCAATCGTTGCTGCGATTGTCTTCGTCCCATCTTCGGTTAGTGGGCTCGATGCCCATTAACCTGCGACGCAAAGCAAAGCGAATTGCTTCCGCAGAAACGGTCGAATGGGTCTCGCCCATCCACAGCAGCTTTTGAAGCGTGGTAATGTTCCCTTCGTTCTCGGCGCGATTGTTAGCTGCCGTGCCGAACGGGGTGACGAAATTCGCGAATACATGTAGGCTCATTAGGTATAGCCTCCGGTTCTGGTTAGGGAGTGGCTTCAGTCGAGTCGGTATCGTCCGACTCGCCTTTACTGGCATAGCTGGCGAGAGCGAGCAGCCCGAGGTCTCGGGCGAGCTGCCAATCGGCTCGAAGAACAGGCAACACCTTAGCCCATTCTCCTTGCAGCACAGAGTTGCTGCCTCCGCGGCTGAAAAGGTCCATGAGAGCAAACCGTACATGTGCGCTCGTCTTGCCTCCGGACAGATCCAGTCGGAGTTTCTCGCGAAAGCGCTGCCAGCGGTTTTTGGTCGCCTGCGAGAGTGTCTTGGCGGCCTTCCCGTCTGTTTCCTCACGGATACGGCCGAGCGTCTGACGGATGGCTTCGTGCACCGCCTGTACGACGAGTCTTTCGCCCTCTTGGTCCCACATCTTTGGATCCGAAATCATCGCATACAGCCCCTTTCTTTCGAACGGAAGTTGGTTGCGGTAGGGTTTGCGAGTTGTCGGGTTAAGCTTGGTCATGAGCGTAACGAAACCAGCGTACCACTTGCGCGCAAGAGCTAGGTTCTCGGCGATCATTGGACGGACGACGCTATCGGACCAGAATGGCTCTTGTTTCTTGGCCTTCGTAGGTCTTCCACTCTTCTCTGCCGAGGGATTCGGCTGGACAAGACGTGGCGCAAGCTGACTCAATGCACGTTCGAATCGGTCAAGCACGATAGCGTTAGCGCTCGAGACATCGATAGTTGCCACTCGTGGCTTCTGCTTCTTGTTCCATTGCGTCGGTTTGCACGTGATGGCGTGGCAGGATGGGGCTGCGAAGCCCGATGCTGTTTGGCGTGCTCGAACGCGCACCTGAGCTTGTAGTGCGGCGTCCGCCGCGCCTGCAATTCGGCACTGCTGAGCATTCTGTGGTGTGAAGAAGCTCCGCGTTTCAACAAAGGTAAAAAGGTCTGTGATTTCTGGAATGAGAAGTACGGCAGTGACCCGATTAACTGAAAGAGTGAGACAGCCGATCATAGCGAAATGCAAGCAAATCAAACCGCCATCGGTTTCGCAAGCAGCGGATTCTTTATAACGGTCGTGGCGAACAATCCCACCCGGAGATAACTTGTTGTCAATCTCGTGTTGCGCGCCGCTCAACTCGCCATCTTCGTTTACAGCGGGGAATTCCTGATGGTTCTGCAGCCTGCGACCAGTTTTGGGTTTCTTTCCAGTCTTCGGGTCTTTTTCTTTGGACCTTTCGTCGCGATCCAGCCAAAACCATCCTTGGTGCTTGTACGAAGTAAATACATCGTGTGTAACAGACATTGGCGTTTCGTTGATCTCTACAGTCACCATTCGTTCTCCGCTGCGACTCCCGCAGGTCGGGCCGTGTTGCAGAAATGTGTTCTGAATACCATCTTGAATGGCCGCCAGAACCACGAAGCTTGGTGGCACATCCCCGTACTGCCCCGGCAGGTAGATCAGACCATCCTTCACCTGGAAAGCAAATGCAAACAGCCTCTTCAGATAGGCGCCGGCATTCTCCGGCTTGCCGAATCGGAGCGTAACCGATTGGTTGCTGATTTCCCAGGGTGGGGTATCGCCATCGAAGGCGGCGGGCAGTTTGGACGCGGCGAGAGTGCCGGCTTCATATTGCCGCTCCATCGCCTTGAGCGTGCAAGCGAGCCCTCCCAAGCCGGCACGGTGCAATAGCGACATGCCGGCGGCAAACAGGTCGAGGGTGAGATGGTCTGGCGCTGTGGCGGCTTTCACCTTGCCCATTCGGCACCTCGCAATCGGTCATAGACGATTGTGCCGGGCGGCGCGACTGGCAAGCCGCGTTCGCGGCACCACGCCTTCCAATCCAGTCGTCTTGGCGGGGGCTGCATAGGAAGCGCGTAGCGGCCGAAATAACTTGGCTTCCCCCGGACCTTTGAGAGATCCTCATCCATCAGCACCGTGATGCCCGGCGATGCCTCGCGCAGCTCGTTGACTCTCGTCGTGGGTCCGCCGTCGAGCCAGGCGCTCGCTATAAACTCAGGCGGCTGGTCACTCGTCTGTTCCCACAATTCCGCCAGATGCTTCTGTGAAATGTTTTCGGCCGGCAGCTTGGATAGCCAGGTTCGCGCGGCGTCCAGCTCAGCGGGCGTGTACGGCAAAAGATTGTCTGGTTCCACGATTACGAACGGCTTGGTCGGGTCCCCTGGCTTGGCTCGTCGATTAAGGCGGCCAAGCCGTTGAATGCCCGCAGGCACAGGCGCTAGATCCATCACCAACAAATCTGCAGAGAGGTCGAGGGACATTTCGGCAACTTGAGAGCAAATCGCGAGTGACGCGCTGTTGCCCTTGAAGGCCTCGATGACTTTACTGTGTTGCTCGACCCGATCCACATACTTAAAGCGACTGTGGTAGATAATCGGGGCGAGTGTCTGTGCCTGCTCAGCAGCGCTCATTACACGGCCTACAGTGTTGCAAACCCAGAGCACCTTGCCGCCGCGTCGAATTGTTCCCTCGACCTGCGGCAATGGATCGTTGTCGGCCAGGACTCCTCGGTGATAACGGGGGAGTTCTTCAAGTTCAGGGGGGCCCGCAATCGGGTTTAACTCGCGGCCCAACCTACTAAGGACGGCCCGCAGTGCTTGCTCACGTGCCTTCGGCAGGCTGGCAGTCATCAACAGCGCGGGCAACCCAGGCAGATCGCGTAGGAAGCGGAGGAGTGCGCCGAAGAGCCGATCGTCGAACGCATGAATTTCGTCGAACACGAACGCCGACTGGGCTAACGCTGGCCAGGCGAATAATCCACGGCGATTATTCTGCACGATGCCCAGCACAGTATCCACAGTGCATGCGACTACCGGCGTTTTCCATGCCCTCAGCGCATCGAGGCGGGCTTCTTCCTCGCTCAAGGATCTTGAGTCTGGCCCTGTGTTAAGGACGATCTCAAAATCGATGTCAGACCGACCATGGAACAGGTCGGCCCCGATCCTTGGAGTCTTCTCCGCTTCGTCAAACAGGTAGTCGCGAAATCCTTCGGTAGCGGTTCCAGTGGTTGGATAGCAAAAGTAAAGGCGCCGGGTTGGGTGGTTTTGCGCAGCCCACATATATGCCGCCGCGGTCTTTCCCGTACCGCAGCCCGCCTTCACGAACGTGACCGGCGCTGTCGATTCTGCCACCGCAGTTTGAAACTCGCGCGGCGTGCTGCCGCCGAGTCGGAAATCGACAACGGCTTGCAAATCGCCTGTTACTGGCTTGTCCGCGAACGAATTTGTAATCCAATCCCACCGTTGCAAGTCGTTCGGCTTCGCTTTGGGCAGAGCAGACCCAGCAACGTCCGCGGCGATCAGACAGTCCTTCGCGGCCGCGACAAGCAACCGATCGGGGGACTTTCTCATCTTTTCCCAAATTTGTTGCGCCCCACGGCACCACCGTCCCAATTCCTCGAACACATTGTCCGAGCCGACGAGGTTCCGTCGTTGATTAGTGAGGCTTGGCGGATCGGTCAGGCCGAATGCGGACTGCATCATTCGCAGGGCGGCTAAATAGTCCGGTCGTTCAAGCAGCAATTCGATTTCGCAGCCTGCACCCGGCGGGCAGAGACTTGGGGGACTGGCATGAGCGACCGCAGGGTGATGTCCTGCGACGGCCCATTCAGTAATGGCGAAATCGCTCTCTCCCCCGTCGAGTGCAGGTAAGAGCCACTGGCGGAGTCGCCCAAGCATCAGAATGGTCACCCACTCATGACGGAGGCCCTGCGGATTCTGTTGCACATTTCGCGAACCGCCGATCATGCCCTGAAAATGATCGTTCGCCTTGCCCAGGTCGTGAACCGCCGCGGCGACCAGCACAATTCGCCGGAGGCGCTTGCGATACTCGGCAGAGTTCAACCCAAGCGCTGCCATTTGGTCGTCGGCCGTAGCGTCGAGCACACGTTGCGCTGAGTCATAGACGTCGGCAAGGTGGCCCGGCAAGAACATCGAGGCGTATTCCCTGTCTTGCTCGCGCTTGCTTTTGGCCCAAAGACGATTCGGGTCCATTGTCATGCCCTATCCTCCCTCATCCCCCCAAAGAACCCGCAGCCCATCTTCGCCCGACCACCCAAACCGGACTCCTGCAAGCGAATGGACTCCTCCCCTGCCAGCCCAGTCACAATCATTGGGAAGCCGATCACGTACTTGTCTTTTACGCGGATAACACGACGGCGGAGCTCGCCAGCGCGCGGTCCGTCAATCACTTGTGGAATGCCTGGTTTGCCCGTGATACCGAGAGCTGTTAGTTGGCGTTGGACCGCTTCGAGAAACGGCCCAGGTTCCGTGAAGCCTTTGATGGTCACCAGCCGAGCGACCACGTTTGGCGCGGGGCTCAAGTTGCGCACCTGCGGAACTCCGAGGCGCAATCGATTGCCGCCCACGTCGATGGCTTTGCCCGCCAGCTGGAGCACGGGCGGAATTTCCTCCGCCGCAAGCCGAAGCCGCAATCGAGAGAAACGCGAGTCGAGTCTTAGCGACCCATTGCCCGTATAACTGCCCCGAATCGGCCCGATGCGAATCTTGCATGATTCCTCATGCAGCCTTGGCACAAGTCCCGCCAGTGCAGCGTACAAGTCATAGCCGTGGTCGCTGTCCAGCGACTCGCCAAGAGCAGGAAAGTGGAGATCGACATGCATGTTGCTGCCTCGCTTGGTTTATTTCGTAGATGACGTTTGTGCCGGCCGGTCCAGGGGCGCGAGCATCTTCCTCAATTCCGCGGCTATCTCCAGCCGCAAATCCTCCGGCCCCAGCACCTCGCAGTCCGCCCCCCACGACAGCGCCCAGCGTTTTACCTCCGCGAGGTGATTGACGCGCAGCGTTAGGACCAACCCGCCACCGGGTTCGTCGTGCAGTTGTTGGGTGGGATGCCAGGTTCTTTCCTTCGCATAGCGTGCGGCAACGGGACTAAAGCGCAGCCGGACTTCTTGCAGCGGACCCTTGCCGCGTACTTTGCGGAAACTGACATCGAGGAAATCCGTGATGCGAAAATCGTGCGGGCGCTCACAGCGCTCGCCGGTTTCGTGGAGTTCACGGATGCGGCCCGATGCGAACATCCGTACGTCCTCACGCAGATGGCAATACCCCACCAGAAACCAATCGCCATCGATGGCCGTGAGATGAAACGGATCCACGACGCGGCGGTTGGTTTCGTCGCGGGACGCCGTCCAGTAGAGAAGCTCCAGTTGACGGCCGTCACGCACGGCGTGAATCAGCCGGCGGAAATGTTCGGCCTGGCCCGGGTCGGTCGGTTGCGTCCGAATCGAGTAGGACTGCGCCAGGTGGTCCGAGTGCAGGGAGATGGGGTCCGGCAGCAAGACCGTGATCTTCTGGAAGAGCCGATCCAAGTCAGCGGCCAGCGGTAGACCATTGTACTGCTGCAGCAGGCGCTCCGCGAGAAAGAGCGCCAAGCACTCCCCTTCGGTCACCTGCGGAAGTGCGAGACGAAAGCTGTCTTCCCGGTAATAGTAGCCGTGCCGGCTAGAATCGTATTCGATGGGCGCGCCCATCTGATCGCGCAGACAGTCGATGTCGCGATGGATCGTGCGCTCGGTTACTTCTAGCAGCCTGGCGAGCTTCGCGGCGTTTGGCCAGCGTTTGGAACGCAATTCTCCGTCGATGCGGACCAGGCGAACCAGCACATGACGAGGGAATGAAAGCATGGGCGAGCCCTTTTTCTGCCAGCTGCGTCCATGCCAGATGAAGACATCGAAACGGCAGGTAGTTTACCAAAGGGGGTAT
>Ga0116223_10002622_pt1 | contig 16846 bp, 13 predicted proteins | sample Sb_taG_3_FD_90092 | JGI IMG/M metagenome (GOLD analysis project Ga0116223, IMG submission 90092) | Peat soil microbial communities from Weissenstadt, Germany - Sb_50d_a_PC metaG | ecosystem: Environmental > Terrestrial > Soil > Wetlands > Peat | place: Germany: Weissenstadt | collected 2010-09-21 | reverse complement strand
TTTTTCCGTCCGAGGGGGTGGCCACGCGAATGATTCGCCACAAAGCCGCGGTCCAGGCCCTTGAGCGGTCGCATTCCTCCGCGGCGGGGTTTACCCGTCACGGGGCGCCCTCGGGTCTTGGCTTTTCTCTTGCTTTTCTCCGCGTCTTCCTCCGCGTGCTCCGCGCCTCCGCGGTGAGCTCACGTGTTCGGGGAATCGGTGAACATGGCGTGGTACATCAGGTGGGTGGCGGAATCGATCCAACGGTTCAGCTCCGGCTTGCGGAGATGCACGGCTTGGGCGAGCAGGCTCCAGAAGAAGCTGTCGAGGACTTCCGCGGGCCGGGGATGTCGACGTTGGGTCGCGCACCGGGCAGTTGCTGGAGATGTTCGAGGACGGCTCGGACGCGGGCCGTGGTCCAGGCGTGGATCTTTTTCTGCCTGCGCGCCAGTCCTGGATCGGAAAGCGCGGCTTCCTGCCAGGCGCGGTAGGCGCCCAAATAGCGGAGATCGCGGGAAAAGGCGCCGGACAGCAACTGGCGCAGTCCGGCCCGGATATCGCCCGCTGCCTGGGGCCGAAGGTCGAGTTGGCTCAGACCTTCGAGCAGTTCGTCCATGAGCGCGAGCAGCAGTTGACGCTTGGAATGGTAGTGCTGGTAGAAGCCGCCCACGGCGAGGCCGGCGCGGCGGGCGATCTCCTCGATGGAAGCCGCCTCGTAGCCCTTTTCCCCAAAGATAGCCAGCGCCGCATCTTTGAGCCGCGCATGCTTGGCCAAGCTGCGTTTTTGACGCGGTGGCGGCGGAATTCGCTCGCCGGCCAGCAGGTTCGGGCGGCGGGTCAAGCCGGTTCCCGCCGGCGGATGGCGACCCCGGCCAAGGCGCCGGCGCAACAGCAGAGCATCCAGCCGCCGAAGACGCCGGCCATTTGGGGAGCCATATTGGGAAATACGAAGGGAAAGAATGCGCTGGAGAACGGGTCGAGGAAGAGGGTGGGCAGCGCGAGCGAGATCGCGCCGGCAGGCCACTCCTCGCGCCGCGGGAGAAAACGGCGGCACAGGCGGCGCACCACCCAGGCCATGAAGGGAAAGCTGACGGCGAAGAGCAAAAGCGTGCCCGTCCAAGAGCCGGGGTGGAGGATATACTGGCCCGCGACGCGCAAGGCGGCGGTGGCGGCGATCCAGATTCCGAGGCCGTAGAGGAAGAGCGGCAGTTTCATAAGCAGAACCTGAACTCAGATTCGCATATTACCCGGAAAAAGGCAAAAGGCTGGGGCTGCCCTACCCGCCCAAGCACCATTTGATGCGCGTATAGGCGATACGGAAGCCCTGGCGCTCGGCGTTGCGCTGCGAGGCGCTGCCGGGCCCGGCGCAGATCATGGCGAGATCGCAGCCGGTGCGCGCGGCGTGGGCGAGGCGTTCTTCGAGCAGCGCGGACTGCGCGCCGCGATGGCGGAATTCGGGGATGGTGCTGGCTCCGGCGAGCAGCGCCACCCCGTCGTGGATGGCGAGCCCGCCGGCCGCGGCCGGTTGGCCGTCGTACTCGGCCAGGAACGAGAGCGCGTCCGGCCTTTGGGCGCTGACCCGCATGAGGTCCGCCAGCAGGTCGGCAACATCGGTGGAATCGCGCCAGCCCCCGGCCATGGTGCGGGCCCAGAGTTCCTGCTCCTCCGCGCCAGCCAGGCGCACGCGGATGGGATTATTGCGAACCGGCGCATGGGCGACCCGCGTGGCCAGCGGCAGGAACAAAACGCTGGTCAATTCGACGGGCCGGTATCCCCGTTCGTGGAGGACGCCCAGAAGCGCACTGTCGGCCAGTGGACTCACCTCGTGGAACACGGGAGCACCGCGGTCCTGGAAGAAAGCTTCGAGACGGTCCATGTCCGCCGCGGTGGGCATTTGAAAGAGGCCGAGGCCGAAGGTCTGGGTGCACGGGGAGCGGGGGCCGTCGTACATGGCGTAGGTTTCCGCGACCTCGATCCACTGCGCGCCCAAATCCGGCACGGCCCTGGCGCGGGCCTCGACGAAGCGCGCGTTGGCCACGGCTTCGGCCCGCTCCAGACGGCGCGAAAGGGCAAGATCGGAGAGGATTTCGGGGTGCATGGGTTAGATTCTAAACGACACCCGGCTAAAGCGGGGGGCGCCACCTGAAAAAACATGTCCCCAAGAGTGGGGACACGGCAGACTGAGAGTCTGCGCCACGGTTTAGGCCTCAACGGTCAGTCCTGCTCGGCTCGGGCGATAATGTATCGAGCGGTGCGAATCGTCCATGTGGTCGAAACTCTCGAGGTGGGCGGCATGGAGCGTCTGGCGGTGGATCTCGCGGTGACGCAGCGCGCCACGGGGCACCAGGTCTCGATGTACTGCCTGCTGGTCGCCGGTCCGTTGCGCGCGGACCTGGAGAGGGCGGGCATACCGGTGACGGAATTCCACAAAGAGCGGCATTCCAGGCCGGCGATTGCGTGGTCGATCGCCAGGCAGTTACGCCTTGACGGGGCGGAGGTAGTTCACGGGCACAACCCGGGCGTCCACCATTTCGCGGCGGTCGCGAAGCGGGCAGCGGGCGTGCCGGTTTGCGTCAATACGCGGCATGGCGCGATTTCGTCCAAGGGTGAGGCCTACCAGGAGCGCTATTTTCGGTGGGTCGAACGCTGGACTGACCATGTCGTCTTCGTCTGCGCCTACGTTCGGCAGCAGCTTGAGCCGCGGTTGCGGTACCCCACCGCCAAATGCTCGGTGATTTTGAACGGCATTTCCTGCGAGCCGTTCTTGTGGCACCCGGCTGCTCCGGGCAGTAAGCGGCCCCGGTTGCGCTTCGGCACGATCGGCCGGCTGGTGCCGGCCAAGGGTCATGCCCACCTGATCGACGCATTTGCCGCGATCGCCGCGCGCCTGCCGGATGCGGACCTGCGGATTTACGGATATGGTCCGCTGGAGATCGAATTGCGGGCGCAGATCGAGCGTCTGGGGCTGGTGGGCCGCGTGCGGCTCGAAGGGCGGACGGATGACCCGGCACGAGTTTTGGAATCGCTCGACATCTTCGTCCTTTCGTCGCTCACGGAAGGGCTGCCGCTGGTGATCCTGGAGGCTATGGCCGCGGGCCTGCCGATTGTCAGCACGCGGGTAGGCGGAGTCTCCGAGGTTGCGCCCGAGGGCGCCACGGCATGGCTGTGCGAACCCGGCAATGCAGCGGACCTGGCGGCGGCCATGCTGCGGGCGGCCGGCTCCGCGGACCTGGCGGCGATGGGAGAAGCGGCGCGGCGCCTGGCTGTGGCTAACTACGGAATCGCGCAGATGAGCCATCGCTACGAGGAGCTTTATCGAGGGCTGTTGGGGAAGCGGTGAGGCGCTGCGCCCACTTGCCGCGGCGGGCTCAGACGGGGTGCACGGCGGACAAATCTCTCCAGGCGCGGTGATAGCGCTGCAGCCGCTCCCAGTCTTTCTCGGTGAGGGTGGCGTTGCGCTCCAACCGCATGTTGTCTTCCAGGTCCGCGAGCTTGACCGCCCGGGCGATGGGGTTGGACTTGAGCCTGGCGATGTATTGGTCGTAGGTGTCCATGGGGTCGTGCGTGAGCAATTGCACGGCTGCCAGGATCTCCTCGGCGAACCCCGCATCGCGCAACTGCTCCAGGGTCACCGGCGTATCCTCGACCACGTCGTGAAGGACCGCCGCAATCCGGGCCGCCTCGCTGTTTTGGCGGAACATCAGGCGGAGGGGGTGCAGAATGTAAGGGGCGCCGGCCTTGTCTTTCTGACCGAAATGCGCCTTCACCGCCAAGAGGATTGCTTCGTCGAGTCCGGCCATGGTGCAATTCGACGAGTGTACCAGAAGTCGCCGGGCACGCTGTTAAGCTGAGACGTGATGTCTCCCGAAACGCAGCCGGGCGAGCTGGACCTCGCCGTGGTGGTGCCCACGTACAAAGAACGGGACAACGTGGTCCCGTTGTTTCAGCGGCTCGAGCAGGTTCTGGGCGGGATACGGTGGGAAGTCCTCTATGTGGATGACGACTCGCCGGACGGCACGGCCGCGGTGGTGCGGGATCTGGCGCTGCGGGATCGACGGGTGCGGCTCATACGGCGAATTGGACGGAAGGGCCTGGCGTCCGCCTGCATCGAAGGGATGCTCGCGACCACCGCGCATTTCGTGGCGGTGATGGATGCCGACCTGCAGCACGATGAAAGCATACTGCCCGAAATGCTGGAGCGGCTGCGGCGGGACCGGCTCGACCTGGTGATCGGCAGCCGCCACGTGGAGGGCGGGAGCATGGGTGAGTTTACGGCGCAGCGCGTCCGGCTCAGCAAGCTGGGAGCCCGTATCAGCCGGGCGGTTACGCATTGCAATCTCGGTGATCCGATGAGCGGCTATTTCGCGCTGGACCGCCGCTTCCTGGAGACGGTGGCCCCGAGGCTGTCGGGCGTAGGCTTCAAGATCCTGCTGGACATTGTGGCGTCGGCGCGCGGCGAAGTGCGCCTTGCGGAAATCCCGTACACCTTTCGCTCGCGCCAGCACGGCGAGAGCAAGCTGGACATCGTGGTGGGACTCGAATACATCTACCTTCTGCTGGACAAGCTGATCGGCAGCTTCATTCCTCCGCAGTTCGTGGTGTATACCGTGGTGGGGAGCCTGGGGCTCGGAATCCACCTCCTGGTTTTGCGGACTTTTTTGGCCGGCCTGGGAATCCCGTTTCTGGAATCGCAGGCCTTCGCCACCGTGGTGGTGATCGCGATCAATTTCTGGTTGAATAATATCCTGACGTTCCGGGAGCGGCGGTTTCGGGGAATCCGGTTATTGCGGGGCCTGGCGATCTACTATCTGGGGTGTTCGGCGGGGGTGCTGATCAACCTGGCCGTGGCGCGCTTCACGAGTAATGCGGGCGGGCCCTGGTATGTGGCGGGCGCTTTCGGACTGGCCGTCAGTGCGGTGTGGAATTACTGGGTGAGCAGCGTCTTCACGTGGCGGCGCCAGCCTTCGCGGTCCTGAAAGGCAGGGGACGCCAGGCCAAAATCCCCAGGCACGCGAGCAGGGTGATCAGGCTGACCAGCGCACCCGGCAGGAAGTAGCGCGAGTGGTAGTCCAGATCCACATCGCCCTCGCCCGCGGGGACCACCACTCCCATGAGTGCGTGATCCACCGGAAAGACTTCGATGGCCTGCCCACCTGCCACAGCGGTCCAGCCGGGGAAATACGCGTTCCCCACGCGCAAGACACTGGGCGACGCGCAGCGGTAATGGATTCGGTAGTGGCCCGGCGCGTACTCCCGGACCTGGGCTACACCGTTGCCGTCCTGTGCCGCCACGGCCACTTCGGCCGGCACCAGGGCTTGGCGTGTCTGGTCGAGCTTGAGAAGCCGCTGCTTGCTTTCCCCGGCGGATTGCACCGGCACCAGCTCTTGCGGAAAGTTAGCGCGCGGCAGGAGCCCTGGATTGGAGCGAATGATGTCCGACTTCACATCCAGCCACCAAATGACGTTCAAGCCATCCCGTAACCTGGGGTTTTCCTTCATGGCGTCGGTATAGTCGGTGTATCGGGCAAGCCGCAAGGGTCCGTAACCGTTGGTCACTTCAGTGCGCGCGTCCAGGAAGTGGCTGAGTGGTCCAAAGCGGATGTTCATCTCGGGCTCCTCAAACCTGGTGAGCCGCGGCAGGTGCAAGGTTACGCCCTGGCGGAATCGGTCTTCCCTGTCCCCGTACGTCCGTTGGTAACTAGCTCGCCCATATGCCAATCGATTCACGGCCGACTGGAAGTAGAAGAGGTCAGCCGAGAGAATCAGAAGAACCATCGCCGGCAGCCATCTCACCGGCCACTTTTCGTGTAGTGTCTTCAACCCTGCGGCGGCCAGGAGCGCCAAACCGAGTGAAGGCAGGAACCAGACGTTCACGGGAGCGCGTACGCTGCTGAATCCGGGCAGCCGGACGATCAACAGGAACAAACCGGCGGAGTGGCCCATGGCATACCAGATGGGCACGACGATCAGCGGCAGCACAGTCCAGCGCAGTGCCCGATTGCGCAATCCGAGAATCGCCAGCGGTACCATCAGGATCCCGGCGTAGTAGTAATACTGCGTGATGTCAAACGGGCCGCGGTACCTTCCCGAGATGACCCCGCCGAAGAAATTGGGATATACCAGTGTTGCCAGTGCCTCCAGCGGAAGCTCTCCCTCCGTTCGGTTAATCGCTTTCAACGCTGTCCGGATGGAATACGCGGTCAGTTCTAGCCCCGGAGCGGTCGCGATGGCGGAAATCAATGTCCCGATCACCGGAATGGCAAGCGCAATTCCGAAGATCCGCGCCCGGGACCGCAGTGGCTGAGAGAACCACGGTTGCTCAAAGGCTCGAGCGGCAGCAAACAGGCCCAGGGCAAGGAAAGAGTAGAGGGCCGTCTGGAAGTGGCCGGCCAGGATCATCAGGCCGGCGGCCAGGCCGCCCAAAACCGTGTTGCGCAGGGCGTTCGATGTCAGCGCGCGATCGAACAGCAGCAACAGCCATGGCATACAAGCCACTGTCTGGAGTACTCCGGTGTGGGCGGCATTGCCCACAAAGAAGCCGGAGAGCCCATAGCAGAGTCCGGCCAAAACGGCGGCCGGCCGATGCCGCACGAGGCGAAACGTCAGGAAGTAGGCCCCGAGACATGCTTGTAGCGCGGCCAGCCAGTGCTCCACCACCAGGGCGCGGGGAGCCACTCCGAGCAGGAAAAACGGCCAGTTAAGAGGGCACCAGGCACCCACTTGCGGATCGGCCAAAAAGGGGTAGCCGGCCCATGGATACGGCGTCCAGAAAGGGATCCTCCCGGCATGCAGTTCCTGCGATAAGTAATCCTGCACGGGGCGATGGTAATCGGCGGCATCCCACAGAATGGAGGTCTGGCTGGATGTCATGGGGACCCAATAGCAGGCCAGCGTCATCACTACGAGGATGGCCGGGCCCAGCAGCGTCCAGCGGTCGACGCCGGATTTCCGCGATGGCTCGACCGGGGGGCTTGGCTTAACCGGGGGCGTTGGCTTAACCGGGGGCGTTGGCTTAACCGGGGGTGCTGGCTTGACTTTGGGCGACGCCTTGAGCTTGGCGGGAGGATTTTTGCGGGGGCCTTTCGCCATACGGATTGGTTTGGCCGCGCGGAAGGGCCATTTCCAATCGTAACCCAGGTTGCAGCGGGGTCGGCTCCGGAATCATCCTTGCGGCATCTGTTTGTGATGCTACCACGCGGAAAGCTACACTGTGAGTCTGGTGCAGCCGAACATATCTCTGCTTCTGCCGGCGTTTAATGAAGCGGGCCGGATCGCCGGCACCATTGCCGAGGCTGTCCGGTATTTCCAAAGCCGCCGCTACACTTACGAGATCATTGTGGCGGCCGACGGCGATGACGGTACCCGGGAGATCGTGGCCGGCTTACGACGGGACGATCCGCATCTGACCGCGATCGGAGGCCCCGGCCGGCGCGGAAAGGGCCTGGGCATTCGCGAGGCGGTTCGCCTGGCGGCCGGCTCTGTGATTGGCTATGCCGATGCCGATAACAAAGTTCCTATCGAAGAGTATGACAAGTGCGCCCCGCTCCTGAGCGCCGGCTGTCCGATCGTGATTGGATCGCGGGCCATCGAAGAATCCCGCATCGAGCGCGCGCAACCGTGGTACCGGCGGCTGGGGGCAAAAGGGTTTCGCGTTTTCATGCAAAATGTGACTGGCCTGCGGGAAGTTTCGGATACACAATGCGGTTTCAAGTTCTTCCAGCACGACGCAGCCAAGCAGATCTTCGCCTTGCAGAAGATCGATGGCTACATGTTCGATGTCGAGGTCCTGCTGCTTGCCCGGCGCCTGGGCCTGGAGATCCAGGAAGTACCCATCCGTTGGCGCGACGACGGCGATAGCCGGCTCGAGTTGGTGCGGGGAAACTTGCGCAACGTCAGGGACATTCTGCGCATCCGGCGGGAGACGCGCGCGGTGGTGGAGTCGCCTGCTGCCGGGGCCGACGCCAGTACTTTGAGGCAGGGTTGAAGAGCACGCCGAAGCAAGCGATGAGCCGCAACACCAGTAAACCCAGAGGGCCCGCGCCGAGCAAGGCCATGGCCGCCGCGGAAGTCCAGTTACAGCCGCTGCTCACAGGTAGCAGGACCGCAGTAATCCTGCTGCTCCTGTTCCTGCTCGGCGTCGTGCTTCGCTGGCAGCATTGGAACGACGTGACCTCCCGGACTCCGGACGAAAAGACCTATACCTTTCACGCGCGGCGTATTCTTAGCGGAGGATTGAGCCAGTTTCCAATAATGGTGCGGGAGTACAACGCGGATCGGCAGTTGGCGCTTTTGCCGTCCCCCGTGCGTGCCGGCTGGGATGTGCTGCTGTCTGGAGCCATGTGGATGAGCGGCATTACCGACGAGCGCGCGGGAGCCGCGCTATCCTGTCTGCTCAGCATCGCGACGCTCGCGCTTCTCGGTTTTGTGGGCAGCCGTTTCCTCCCGCCGTGGGCAGCCATCTATGGCATGTTGTACATGGCGGTGTCGGTTCCGGATCTGACCATCGCGCGCCGCTGCTGGCAGGACGCTTTGATGGGCGCCCTGGGGTTGCTGCTGGTCTGGTGCGCCTGCGAGATCACGCGGAATCCGGACGGGTGGTGGCATTACTCTCTGTTCGTGGCGGCCGGCAGTTACTCCGTCCTCGTGAAAGAGCTCGGCGCCTTCGTGTACGGCGGATGCGTGATCTATGTGCTGGTTCTCCTGTACCGGCGGCGGGCCTGGCAGACCATGGCCGCATTGGCGGCCGGCGGATTGGCGGGAGCCGCCTTGAGCGTGTACTGCCTCATCTCGGTGGCGGGCGGGCTGACGCCTTTGCTGACGGTATATCAGCACCTGAATGAGGCCACTTACACCAACCCCTACTGCGTCGAGTATCAGGGTGGACCGTGGTACCTGTCGATTTGGGAGCTTTGGATTCTCAGCCCGCTCAATCTTCTCCTCTGGGCCTTTGCCACGCTGCTGTCTTTGCGGCCGCAGGACCGCTTGATCAAGCTGATTCCCTTCCGGCCCCTGGAACTCCAGTGCTTCCGCCTGTTTTCCTGGATGTCGGCGATGCTGCTGGCCACGATTCTGATTTTGCCTAATTCGCAGAGCTTCCGCTTCCTGGCGCCGGTTTACGGTCCGATGTACTTGATGGGCGGGATCGGATTGTGGGGGTTGTTGCACCTGGCCGGCCGGAAAATGCATGGCCGCGCGTATCAGGCGGTATGCGGTATCGCAGTGGTCGTGGCACTGGCCGGCGCGGTTGCCGAATACCAGGAATTCATCCGCGTGTACGTGACGGGGCAAGCCCCCGATCTGTCGGTCAAGTACGTGATCGACACCCGCACGTTGTGAGCCCTACCGTGACCGCCGGCGCCCGGGACTTCGCTCGACCGCCGGCGTCGTTGCGGGCTTAGCCGCCACCACTGCCCGGTAAGCATTGATCCGTCCCCAGCCAAACGAAGCGTCCCATCCCGCGGGGCCGAGATCGTCGGCGCTCTGTTCGAGCAGCGACACCAGTGCCGCGTTGCTTAGCCCTGGATTTACGGCCAGGCACAAGGCGGCCACACCGGCGGCGATCGGCGCAGCGAACGAAGTCCCGTACCAGTATCCGTAGCCGCCCCCGTTCATGGTGGTCAAGATGTTGGTGCCGGGCGCCGCCAGGGCGATCCAGGCGCCGTAGTTGGAGAAACTCGCCAGTTGGTCGTTGCTGTCGGTAGCGCTGACCGCCACCGCGTGATTACAGGCCGCCGGGTAGTACGGCGCCGCCGTGGTGTCGTTCATCGCCGAGCTGAAGATGACCGCTCCCTTGTTCCAGGAATAATCCACGGCGCTCTGCAAGGTGGACGACGAGTTCGGACCCCCGATGCTGATATTGATCACGCGGACGCCGTGATCCACCGCGTATTCAATGGCTGCTGCAATGTCGGAGTAGGCCGCGTAGTCGTTCGGATCCACCACCACCAGGGGCATGATCAAGCTGGCCCAACTGACTCCGGCTACTCCAATGCCGTTGTTGGAGGCCGCCCCAAGCGTTCCCGCTACCGCGGTTCCGTGGCCCAAAACGTCAGTGGTGTCGGCGTTGCCCCCCACAAAGTTCCATCCCGGAACCAGCTTAGCGGCGAGGTCCGGATGTTTCCCGTCGACGCCGGAATCGATCACCGCTACCACCACGGATGCCGAACCGGTGGTCACGCTCCACGCTTCCGCGCTTTGAATCCTGGGCAGGTGCCATTGCGCGATGTACGAGGGATCGTTGGGAACGGCCGCCGTGCGGGCGTAGAAATCGTGTTCCACGTACTCGAACAGGCCGCTGCGCATCAGCGATTCCAGGATCGCCTCGCTTCTCTCCTCCGGCACTTCCAGCACGTCTACGCGAAAGCGCGGCAGACGGCGCCGTACCACGGCACCGTGCGCCATCCACATCCGCTCGAGAAGGTTGGGATCGATACCTTCGCGATGAGCCGCCAGCAGCCGTCCCGCTACGTGGGCAGGGCCGTCGGCGGCATCCAGGACAGCATTGGAACCGAGCAGGATCAACAGGCCGCTAGTTCCCAGAATCAGCTTTCGCACAGGCGCATCCGTTTCGGCACACTTTTCGTCAGGCGCACAGGCGGTCGGCCTATGCGCCTGAAAACGCTACAGTCCGCGGGATTTGCGACGGGAACGTGTGCTCGATGAACCGGAACGTGATTGTGAGGAAACGAACATTTGCAACGTTGGAATCCATACGATACCGTGGGATGCCCCAAGGTGTCAACAGATTTTACGCGATGTCGTCGGTTTCCGGCCCGGCCGCCTCCGCAAACGCCAGCACCGCCTGCTGCGCCTGCTTGCGGAGACGCCACTTTTCATAGGGCGGGGCTTCTTTGCGTGCGATCTCCTGAATAATCGCCACGTCGATTTCCCGCTCCTGGACGTCCGGTGGAATTCGCTGGAACCGCTCCTGCTGCCGCAGCAACTCGCCCTTCTGCTTGCGCAGGAAGGCCTTCTTGGCGTCCGGCATGTCCTGAAACAGCCTTTCGGCGATCTCCACCCGGGACTGCTCGTACTCCAGGATCAAGGTGCGCTCCTGGTCTTCCTTGTGCTGGCGTTCGGCCATTTCCTGCTGGCGGCGGAATCCTGCCTTAAGAGCCGCTTCCAACTCCCGGCCGACCAGCCGGCTGCGGGTCTCCGGATCCTTGATGATTTTTACGATCAAACCCGCGGAGTTCCGCAGGGCCTGTCCGGCACGCTTTTTCTGGCGGCAGACGTGTACCGCAATCTCGCACCAATCCAGTTGATCCAGGCCTTCTGGCGTTGTCGGCCCGCTGTCCAGGGCGTTGCGGATGATGCTGGCTGCCACGTGCGGCAGGACCTCCTCGTCCAGCATGGCAGTCAAGAGCCGGGCACCGCGATCCAGGATGTGGAAATCTACCGCTGTGGACGCTGCCTGGCAGTAAGCCGCTGCCGCTTTGGCCGATATTCCGCCTTGCTGGAGCTGCTCCAAGCATTGTGCCCGCCTGGTCTCGGGGTCCGTCAGCGAACCGTGCATCAGCAGGGTTTTACGCTCAGACACATAGTTGGGATGGCGGTGCAAAGCGATCCGCCAATCCTCGCTGGCAACGATCTGGTATGAGCCTAACACCTGAATGCGGTTGAGTTGCTCGAAGGCCGGCTCCAGGGTTTGCATCAGGCGGGATAGATATTTGGGCGGATGCAAAATCCCCAGGTGTTCGGTGGAAAGCTGCCGGGCGTCGGCAATCACCACGTCGGTTTTGGCAAATGCTACAGCCAGAAAACGGTACAGGTGCTTGGCGGTGATGCCATCCAGTTCCATGTAGCGGTTGGCGTCCAGCAGGCGAAAGAAACCGCTGTCCATCGACTGGATCAGCTTATCGGTCCACGTCACCGAGCCGGTGCAGCGGCCCGTGGCACGATTCAGGGAGAAACTGGCCTCCTGGAAAACATTCAGCCATTTCACTTCTTCGTGCTGCTCGTTCTCCGTAAGAGCACGAAACCGCAGCGGGATGAAGCGATCCATAGCCAGTTTCAGGCGCTTATAAAACTTTCCATGGACCATTCCGATGTCCAGGATGCGCGCGATTTCCCGCCCGGTAAACGTTACGGTCTTGGCGAAATCGTTGCGAAACGTCAAGACACCCAGAGCTACGAAAATGTCCAGGTCCTGCTCAGTCGGAAGACCCAGTTCGTTGTTGCCCTGTACCTGCCACACAACCCTGACTTTGGTTCCGTCGGGCAATACTTTGTTGCCGTTAATCTCGATCTTTCCAACTCGCTTGCCCACGCGGCGCTCGAGCACGGCAAACGGGATGGCAGCCAAATTCTCCTCTTCGACCGAAAGGTTCATCAAAGATGTTCGCGACGCGGATTTCCCCTTGAGAGTCGAAGGCGGTCCTGGGTTCAGCATAGCTTTCCTTGATTTGTACAACGTTGCCATTCGATGCCGCCACCTTTTTATTGGCGGACACATGGGTTAAGCCCAACTTTACGCTCAAACCCATAAAAACGGACTGCAACCCTGTCCAGGACCAATGGTTTCCTGGTTTCAACCAGATCAGCTACTCCATAAACCATACCATATGGCGGGATGCCTTTATTCGATGTAAGCTAATAAAACAAAAGCACTTGATCACAACCAATTACGTTCAAACCCATGCCCGCTTACGCCCAAACCCATGAGTTTGAGCGTAAAACGTCGGCCAATCCACTAAAAACAAAAGGCGCGTCCCGCCGCCCGCATGTGCTTGAGCGGAAGATCGCCCAAGGTCGCCATCCCGCATTTTCAATGAGATAGGATATCCTCTTACGCTCAGACCCATGGTTTTTATGCTCGCTCTCATGGTTTCCGGCTGCTTTTTCCTGGCAGACACACGATTTTTACGTAGAAACCCACGCGGTCATCCGCACTATATGATGTGCCTGAGCGTAAACGGCAATTCCTGTAACCCCTTTTTGCAGAATAGGGTACTAGGCGTAGATTAAACCTCTGGGACTGCTAGGTTGTCTTGACAGGGCAACAAACGGCACGTCAGACTTTGAGTGAGCTAAAGGAGAATCTATTGAAACCAGGTCGAGTGCTTGCGCTGATGGGCTTGGCATTACCTGTCGGCGCACAGTATGCTGGACCGGCAATCCTCACGCGTGGTGAAGCACCGGTCGCCATGTCGGCGCCGCAAATCCATTTTCGTCCCTTTCTCGAAATCACCGGTATCTATGACACCGGGTTGGCCACAGTAGCGGTTAGCGATAAGGGCGGCTTGGCCGACCAAGCCTCATACGGTGTTGAAATAGCCTGGGGCATCAGCGGTACACATAGTTGGCGCCATACTAAAGTCGGCCTGGAGTATCGCGGCAGCGTCAGCCACTATGCCCAGTCCTCGGGTTTCGACTCACTCGATCAATCCCTGTTGCTCGGCATCAGTCATCAACTGGCGCGCCATGCTATGTTTTCCCTGCATACCAGCGCCGGCATTTTCTCGCGGGACTTCGGGCTTACCGGACTGCCGCAGAGCGTGCCTTTCGATCCGACCACCACCAACATTCCAACCACGGATTTCTTCGATAACCGGACCATGTACGTAAACACGATGGCCGACCTGATCCTTCAGCAAAGCACTCGCCTCTCGTTCGATCTGGGCGGCGGAGGCTCCATCGTTCGGCGCCGCTCCAGCGCGCTTGACGGAACCACCTCAGCCAACGCCCACGGAGACCTGCAATACCGGCTCACGCGCCGCGTTACCATCGGCGCCAGCTACAATTACAATCACTTTGACTTCACCCACATCTTTGGCGGCACCGATGTTCATGGAGCCACCGGGACATTTGCCGTACAACTAACCCGCTGGGTGGAGTTTACGGGCTACGCGGGGTTTGCACGAGCGGAATCGAAGTTTATCCAAACAGTGCCGATCGACCCGGTGATTGTCGCCCTGCTGGGGATTACGCAGGGAACGCAGGTCGTTCACACCATCGATTACGTGCCCAACGTCAGCGCCCGGCTATCGAGGACATTTCAGCGGGGTGTGGCATATATAGCGGGTGGGCATACGGTGGTCCCCGGCAACGGACTGTTTCTCACCTCTTACGCAACCACTGTACTGGGCGGCTATACTTATACGGGAATTCGGCGTTGGAGCTTTGGAACACAGGTGAATTGGGGCCGGTCCAGGTCTATCGGTAACATCCTCGGCACGTACAGCAACATCAGTGGAAGTCTCTCGGCGTCGCGCCAGCTCTTTTCGTCCGTACATTTCCTGGCCAACTATTCCGCCCGCCAGTACAGCAGCCCGGACTTCACCAACTACAACCGGCTGATTCACGAAGCGCGCATCGGCCTGGGCTGGTCGCCCGGCGATGTCCCTTTGCGGATTTGGTAGCTGTGGTGGGGCAGGCTTTCCTGCCGTGCGTCGGCACTCACGCCGACGCCTGCCTTCGACAGCGTGTCACAACCGGGAAGAGGTGTCGAGACGAGTCTCGACACGGCAGGCACGAGTGCCTGCGCCACATCAGCCGGCGCTCGCGCCGACACCAGCGGGGACCGCATTCCCACGCTGCACTTCACCGAACGTTGCGGGTAGTGGCAGCGGCTCGTTACACTTCTTGTTTGTGGCAATGAAACTGTCGATCCTGATTCCGGTCTACAACGAGCGCACCGTGGTCGAACGCTGTCTTTCACTGGTTCTTACTGCGCCGTTACCCGAAAACATGGAACGGGAGCTGGTGATTGTGGACGATTGCTCCACCGACGGAACCTACGGCATTCTGCAGCGCCTGGCCGCCGGCTTTCCCGAGATCCGGCTCTTCCGGCACGAGCTGAACAGCGGCAAAGGCGCCGCGGTCCGCACCGCCATCGACAAGGCCTGCGGCGATTTCGCCCTGATTCAGGATGCCGACCTGGAGTACGACCCGTCGGAATACCCGCGCCTCCTGAAGCCGCTCCTGGACGGCCACGCCGATGCGGTATTCGGATCGCGCTACATGGCCGGCGAGCAGACGCGCGTGCTGCCGTTTTGGCATTCGACGATCAATAAATCCCTCACCCTGGTTTCCAACATGTTTTGCAATTTGAAGCTCACCGACATGGAAACCTGCTACAAAGTCTTTCGCACGGACCTGCTGAAGAGCATTCCCATCCGTTCCGACCGCTTCGGGTTCGAACCGGAAATCGTCATGAAGAGCGCCAAGCGGAAATTCCGCATTTACGAGGTGCCCATCAGCTATCACGGCCGCACTTATGAGGAAGGCAAGAAGATCGGCTGGAAGGATGGGTTGAAGGCCCTGGCTGTCATCCTCAAGTTCTGGGTGATCGACGATCTCTACGCCGCTCCGTACGGCCGTGGGGTTCTCAATAACCTGACCGGCACGCCGCAGTATCTGAGCTGGCTGGCGCGGGAGCTGCGCCCGCACGTGGGTGATGCGGTTCTGGAAGTGGGAGCGGGGATCGGAAACATCGCCGGCAGGCTCATGGCCAAGCGGCTGCTTTACGTGGCGGCGGAAAAGGACCCGCTCCACCTCCACACCCTGCGCAATCGCTTTCTGCGTACCCCCAACGTGGTGGTGCAGCGGATCGACCCCGAGATTCCCGAGGAGCTGGCCGGACTGGAGAACTGCTTCGATACCGTCCTTTGCCTGAACGTGCTGGAATACCTGGAGGATCCGGGCGCGGTGTTGGATTCTCTGCGTGCCACGTTGAAGCCCAATGGCCTGCTGGTAGCGTTGGTGCCGCAAGGGCCGCGCTTGTTTGGGAGCCTCGATCGGAGCCTCGGGCACAAGCTTCGCTATACGTCCCGCGGGGCGCGCGGGCTGCTGGAGGCGCATGGCTTCGATGTGGAGAAGGCGTACAGCTTCAACAAGGCCGGAGCGCCTCCTTGGTGGGCCTACGGCAGGCTGTTCGGCTCGCGCAACATCAAAAAACCGGTGCTCAAGATTTTCGATAAGACCGTCTGGTTGTGGAGCCGTGTGGACCGGCTGATCCCCTGGCCGGGCCTTTCCCTGATCGTCGTGGCACGCAAGAGCGGAGGGGCCGTCGCCGGCTCCCCAGGCCAGCGCGCAGCCCAACCGGAGGTGTCCTCTCCCAATGCCGGCTGAAGCCCCAGCCGCCCGCTTGCGCGCCGTGATGGCCGGGTTTGCCGGCAAGCGGATCCTGGTGATCGGCGATCTCATGCTGGATGAGTTCATCTGGGGCAAAGTGTCGCGCATCTCACCCGAGGCGCCGGTCCCCATCGTGAATGTCACCGGAGAGTCGTATTATCCCGGAGGAGCCGCCAACGTAGCACGCAACGTATGCGAATTTACCCATGGCGCAGCCGTCATGGGGCGCATCGGAACGGACCCGCAGGGCGCGCGGTTGACGGAGCTGATGGAAGGCGCCGGTATCGACACTTCCACGGTGCAGAGGGATGCGGGCTTGCCCACCACCGTCAAGACGCGGATCATCGCGCGCAACCAGCAGGTGGTGCGCGTGGACCGCGAACGGAAATCGCCGCTGACCCCCGCGCAGGCCGCCCTCGCCATGGAACGCCTCGATGCCATGATCGGCAGCCTGGACGGCATCATCGTGGCGGATTATGGAAAGGGATTTCTCACGCAGCCATTGGCCGATCACATTTGCCGCCAGGCTCGCGCCCACGGCAAGGTTTTGACCGTGGACCCCCATCCCCATACTTCGCTCTCCTGGCACGGAGCAACCGCCATCAAACCCAACCGCGCGGAGGCTTTCATCGCGGCGGGCCTGCCCAATCCCGACCCGGTTCTTCCGGTTCTGGAAGACCAGGCTCTGCTGGAGGCCGGCAGGCGCCTGCTCGGGCGATGGAAGAGCGACAGCCTCCTGATCACCCTGGGGGAGCACGGCATGCTGCTGTTGGCGGACCGGGCGCCGGCGTAC
>Ga0116223_10002619_pt1 | contig 16858 bp, 12 predicted proteins | sample Sb_taG_3_FD_90092 | JGI IMG/M metagenome (GOLD analysis project Ga0116223, IMG submission 90092) | Peat soil microbial communities from Weissenstadt, Germany - Sb_50d_a_PC metaG | ecosystem: Environmental > Terrestrial > Soil > Wetlands > Peat | place: Germany: Weissenstadt | collected 2010-09-21 | reverse complement strand
TGTCCGGAGTGACACCGAAAGCTTGGAAGGCGAAGATGGTTCCGGTGCGGCCGAGGCCACATTGGATTTCATCGAAGATCAAGGCAGCGCGATAGCGGTCGGCAAGGGTGCGGCACTCTTTCAGGAATTCCGCTGAACATTCGTAAATTCCGCCTTCGCTGAAAATAGGTTCGAGCATGATCGCGCAAGTGTTTTCGTTGACCGCGGCCCGCAGGGCTTCGGCGTCGTTCCGTGGGACAAATTTGACATCTTCGAGGAGCGGTTCAAAGCCCTTGCGGTATTTATCCTGTCCGGTGACAGACATGGATCCGAAGCTGCGGCCGTGATAGGAACCTTCGAGCGCGACCAGTTGGCTCTTGGCGGCGCCTCCGGCACGGTGTCCGGCGAGGCGCGCTAGTTTGATGGAGCCTTCGATAGCTTCGGTGCCGCTATTCGAGAAGAAGGCGCGGTTTAGTCCCGAGAGGGTGCAGAGCTTCTCGGCCAGCCGTCCCTGATATTCATTGTAGTAGAGGTTCGAGAGATGGATGGCACGCGCGGCCTGCTCGCGGATGGTCTTGACGATTCGAGGATGGGCGTGGCCGAGCGCATTCACGCCCAGACCGGCAACGAAGTCGAGATATTTCCTGCCATCGAGGTCGAAGAGAAAGACTCCCTTGCCACGTTCGATGACCAGGGGGTACCGGTTGTAGGTCTGCAGCAGGAATTGCTTTTCGCGTTGGATTACTTCTTCGGCGGTGGTCATAGGGAAACTATGATTTTACCGGAGAGAGCGGAACCGCGGGAACACGCCGAGAGGAATGAAATATCCCCGCTCCGCTCGGAGCGGGGACCTTTATGTCATTTTGAGTAGAATTTATGGTGTGATTTTGTAGATCACGCCGTTGCTTCCGCTTCCGCCGTCCATGGTTGCACCGTAGATGTTGCCGGCGCTATCTTCGGTCAAACCTCCGCTGGGGTCCCATCCGTCATTCGCGCCGGTAAAGCGATGCAGGACAGAATATTTGCCGGCAGAGGAGATTTCGTAAATGACTCCGCAACCAAAGGTGCAGGTTGAGTTGACGGTTCCACCGTAGAATGTCGTGCCGAAGAGATTACCCTTAATGTCCAACACGGGGCCCGATGGCTCTTCGCCGTCCTTCGCCTTGAGTCCGAAGGTGTACAAAACTTTTTCTTTGTTCGCTGCGTTCACCGAAAAGGCGACTCCACAGCCGGAAGTGCCGAGAGCGCAGGTAGTGGTATCGCCACCGAACTGCGTGACGCCGTAAAATACGCCGCTTGAGTTACGGCTCAGACCCCACCGGGGAGAAGTGCCCGCGGCGCCTTCGGGGAAGGTGTAAAGTGTCGAAAACTTGCCGGCCGGACTGATTTTGAAGATCGTTCCCCCGTTTCCTGCCACGTAGCTGCCGCCGGTCTCGCCGTAAAGGTTACCCGCTTGATCGGCGATCAAATCCTGGGGGAATGCTCCATCGGCTTTCGCGGTGAACCTGTGGATGATCGTCTCTTTGCCGGCCGGGGTGACTTTGAAGATCACGCCGCAGCCCAGGCTGCCATCGCAGCCAGCGACACCGCCGAAGCTGGCAGAGCCGTAGAAGTTGCCGTTGACCATCACCAATCCAAGCTGCGCCTGTCCCTGGTTCTGAGCGCCGTCTTTGCCGCCCTTGAAGGCATGCAACACTTTCAACGTTCCATTTTTCTCCAGCTCGAACACAGTTCCACAACTACACGTGGCATCGCCGCCACTCGACGTAATTCCATAGAAGTTGCCGGCACTGTCGCTAATTAAGCGGCCGATGGGAATTCCGCCGTCGGATTGGCCGGTGAAACTGTAGAGAATGGTTTGCTCTCCCGTGGCACTCAGTTCGAACACGACGCCCCGGTTATACGATGCGCCTCCGAATTGGGTCGTACCGTAAAAGTTGCCCGCGGAGTCGCTGATTAGGCCACCGTTGGGACCGCTTCCGTCATGGAAGTTGAAGGAGAAGACGACCTTGAAAGTACTGGCGTAAGAAGTGAGCGTGGTTAGAATCGTTATGGCTAAAATCGAGAGTGTTCGCTTCATGGATGTCCCTTCTGAGCCCGCGACAGTATATACCGTGCTGGGCTTGGCTTTTGGGGCGTCGAACGTATTTTTTGTAAAGATTTGCTGGAGCGATTGCTAGTCCTTGGGCGAGCAGGATCGTGCCACTACGTGGTGATAGATACCGAGGGAAAACGACGTTGCGTTGGCCCTGACGACAGCCCGCCGAGGCTGCCGGAAAGGGATTGTTTTTCCACAGTATGAAGGATCACCAGTATGAGGAGTGAGCCAGAGTCCAACGCGCAGCTAAACAGGAACCGGAGGAAGTGCGTCGAGCGGTAAAGTCAAGCCTTCCATTGGGTTACAAAATATCACATGCGCTATTCCAAAAAACGTAGCCCTCCTATGGATGTGCCTCTATAATATTGGAAGCTATTGTATCGAGCGGTCTTAGAGGCGGCCTGATGGCTTCCCTGATGGCAGTGAAAGTGCAGGAGCGAGAGCAGAGTAGTTTGTTCCTCCGGCCAGCGGAGCCGGTGCGGACCATGAACCGGGATTTTCAAATCCGATTTGTCGCCATCCTGCTGGCTTTGTTGACGACAGCTGCGGTGGTTTATGCCGGTTACAATCTTCAGGCGGAACGACAGTTTCAGGTTCCCGACGACGGCGTTTGGTGGCTTGAGCACCAGGGAAAACTCACCGCCGATCGAGTCGAGGCAGGCGGACCGGGAACTCGCGCCGGTATCAAGGTCGGCGATCAGCTTACCGCGATTGACGAACACGAAGTAAATACCACAGCTGCCCGAACCCACCAACTTTACCGCGTGGGCGCCTGGTCGAAGGCGACGTACTCACTCGTACGGCAATCGGTTCCGGTAGATGTGGTGCTGATTCCGGTTCCGGCGGAGCGGTCGCAATACAACTGGCTGCGGCTGATTGGCCTAATTTACCTTGGCATTGGGCTTTACGTTTTGCTGCGGCGCTGGACTGCGCCCGGCTCGACCCACTTTTATACCTTCTGCCTGGTTTCGTTCATTTCCTACACATTCCACTACACGGGGAAATTCAACGGGTTTGACTGGACCATTTACTGGGGAAATGTCGCGGCCGGATTGCTTCAAGCTGCTCTGTTTCTGCACTTCGTGCTGACGTTTCCGGAGCGGCACTGGTTCGTCCGCAGGCATCGTTGGGTGATCTTCGCGATTTACGCTCCAGGATTGATCCTTCTGACCGGGCACGCGCTGGCGCTGGTGTTCCTCAAAGCGAGCGAAGTACTGCGCTGGAACCTGGACCGCTTAGAGATGGGTTGCCAGGCGTTATTCTTCGTCGCGGCGGCGGGCGTGCTGATGTACAACTATCGCCGGGCCAGCACGCCCATCTTGCGGCAGCAGTTGAAGTGGGTGACTCGCGGAACCATTCTGGCGATCACACCGTTCACGCTGTTTTATGTAATCCCTTATCTTACCGGGGCTATGCCGACGACGCCGATGAAGGTTTCGGTGCTGTCGCTGGGGATTCTGCCTCTCACTTTTGGCTACGCGATCTTCCGCTACCGGCTGATGGACGTGGACTTGATCTTTAAGCGCGGCATGGTTTACACGCTGGCCGCGGGGGCGATTGCGGGGGCATATTTTGCCGTGGTGGCGGGCGTGGCTGAACTGGTGCACTTGCAGGTTCCAAGTTCGGGGCCGATCGGGCTGGTTCTTGCCATTGTGGCGACTGCGTTGCTGTTTGATCCGGTGCGCAAATGGATTCAGGAGCGCATGGATCAGTTTTTCTATCGCACCGGATACGACTACCGGAAAACTCTGATTGAGTTCGGCCGCGAACTGAGTTCGGAAACCGATCTGGACAAAATGCTCAGCGCGGTAGTGGACCGCTTATCGCGAACGCTGTTGGTCGATCGTATGGCCGTATTCCTGTCCGACGGAGAAACGTCTCAGCAATTCGCGGTAGCAAAGTCGTTTGGCATGACGCAGACCAGCGGGCTCGATTTGAGTTTCCTGGCTACGCCGCGCCCCGAAGATGCAGTGGGGCATTTGTTCTTCGACAATACTCACCAGGTTCCGCGTGAAGCGCTGAATGCGCAGCAGGCTATCGCCAAGCTTGATCTGAACTACTACATTCCGTGCCGGGCGCAAAAGCACACCATCGCAGTGCTTGGCTTGGGCAAAACCGTAGAAGGGGATTTCCTCACCAGCGAGGATGTGGAGTTGCTGGAAACGCTGGCGGGTTATCTGGGAATCGCGATCCAGAACGCGCGGTTGTATGCGTCGCTACAACAGAAGGTCGCGGAATACGAACGCCTCAAGGACTTCAACGAAAACATTGTGGAGTCAATCAACGTAGGCGTGCTGGCGGTCGACTTGGAGGACCGCATCGAATCCTGGAACTCGCAGATGGAAGTGATGTATGCGCTGCCCCGGTGGCAGGCGCTGACGCGGCCTCTGGGCGAGGTTTTCCCGGCGGCATTTGTCGAAGAGTTCTATCGGGTGCGTCAAAACCCAGGCATTCATAACCTGTACAAGTTCCGCCTGGGAACGCCGACGGGCGAAAACCGTGTGGTCAATGTCGCCATCGCGCCCTTGGTCACCAAGGACTTCAGCGTGATCGGCCGGCTGATCATCATGGATGACATCACCGAACGCATTGAACTGGAGGCGCAACTTTCGCAGGCGGACAAACTCTCGTCGATCGGACTGCTGGCCGCGGGCGTGGCGCACGAGGTGAATACGCCTTTGGCGGTTATTTCCTCTTACGCACAGATGCTCTCGAAGCAACTGCAGGGCGACGCGCCGAAAGGTGCGCTGCTGGAAAAGATCACCCGCCAGACTTTCCGGGCTTCGGAGATCGTCAACAACCTGCTTAATTTTTCACGTACCAGCGGCACCGAGTTTACCGCGATCGATGTCAACAAGATCATCTCGGATACGCTGGCGCTTCTGGAACATCAGTTCAAGGTCATGAGGATCAAGGTGCAGGATGAGCGCGGCGCGCAGATCCCACCGATCCACGGAAATGCAGGCCGATTGCAGCAGGTGTTCTTGAATTTGTTCCTGAATGCGAAAGACGCGATGACCAACGGAGGGACGCTGCGCATTGCCACGACGAATGGCGAGAGCGTCGGTGTGATGGTTTCGGACACGGGCACCGGTATTGCACAGGAGCACATCCACCGGATCTATGACCCATTCTTCACCACCAAGACGGCGCCTCGTGAAGGTCAGGCGCGAGGCACAGGGCTCGGCTTGTCCGTAACCTACGGCATCATTCAGGAGCATGCCGGAAAGATTCGAGTGGAAAGCCGCGCCGGCGAAGGCACTACGTTCTACCTCGATTTCCCGTTGACCAGGAAGGCCGTCAATGTCTGAAGCGGCGGTGATCGTGCGGCATAATCCGGGAGAAGCGTCGTTGCCGGCGGCCGGTTCGGTCTTGATCATCGACGATGAGGCGGCAATCCGCGAATCGCTCGAAACCCTGCTCGAACTCGAAGGCTACGGAGTGGAATCGGCGTCGAGCGGCGAAGAGGGCCTGGCACGCATCGGCGAACGCAGTTTTGACCTGGTGCTGCTCGACTTGGCGCTGCCGGATCGCAACGGCATGGATTTGTTGTCCGAAATTCACGTTCAAGATCCGGGGCTTTCGATCATCATGGTCACCGCTTATGGGACCGTGGAAAATGCGGTAAAGGCGATGCAGGCGGGAGCGGCAAACTTTGTCCAAAAGCCCTGGGACAACGAAAAGTTGCTGGCAGACGTTCGCGCGGCCGTTGCCCGCCATCGCGCGGAAGAAGAGAACGTTCAACTCAAGCGCGCGCTCAAGCAGCGCTACAACTTCGAGAACATCGTGGGCAAGAGCGAGCCCATGCTGAAAATCTTTGACCTGGTAGCGCAGGTCGCGCCCAGCCGTTCAACCGTGCTGCTGCAGGGCGAGAGCGGAACCGGCAAGGAACTGATTGCCAAAGCTATTCACTTGAACTCGCCGCGCCGCGATCGTCCTTTTGTCCCGGTCAACACGGGCTCGATGCCGCCGGACCTCCTGGAGTCGATTCTGTTCGGCCATGTAAAAGGAGCCTTTACCAGCGCGGTCGCTTCAAAGAAAGGACTTTTTGAGATTGCCGACCGGGGCACGCTCTTCCTGGACGAAATCGGCACCATGAGCCTGGACACGCAAAGCAAGATTCTGCGCGTGCTGCAGGACAAGAAATTCATGCATCTGGGCGGAGTGCACGAACTCCAGGTGGACGTACGCATCATCGCCGCGACCAACGTGGACTTGAAACAGCAGGTGCGCGACGGCAAGTTTCGCGAAGATCTTTTTTATCGCCTGAACGTCATCACCATTGATCTTCCGCCACTGCGCCAGCGTAAGGAGGACATCCCGCTGCTGGCGGGATTCTTCCTCAATCGATACTCAGAGGAAAATGAACGCCCAACACGGCGCATTACTCCAGAGGCTCTACGCCCGCTTCTGACGTACTCGTGGCCGGGCAATGTGCGCGAACTGGAAAACGTAATTGAACGCGCCGTGGTCCTCTCCGCCGGCGTGGAGGTCGGTCCTGAACTTCTTCCCGACCATATTGCGGGTCGAGCTGCAGCATTCTCCGTACTGGAGCGGCGCGCAGATGCTTCATTGTTCGACATCATGGAAGATTGCGAGCGGCAGATCATCGTTGAGATGCTGGAAAAGTGCAACTGGAATCAGACTGATGCGGCTGAGCGTTTTCACGTGCCGCTGTCTACCTTAAATCAGAAGATCAAGCGTCTGAATATCGATATTAAGAAGAAGGCGAAGGAATAAGCTCTCAGCGGCCAGTCTCCGTCCTGGATCGATCCTACTCAATCCAACCTTCTGTTTCTATCTGCTACATTGCTCACGTCGCTTTTTTCGCTGACGGCTTCTAGCGGATAGCTGAAAGCTTGCTTCGCCTCTGCTATAGTTCGAGGAGAGCGCGCGGCCGCACGATTCCCGAATCGCATGGAACTGATCTCTCCCACGGAATTCGCCAAAGAGACGGTGCAATCAGTTCAGGATTATTCCCTGCTCGCGGGCCGATCCGTCGCCAACCTCTTCCGCCAACCTCGTTACTTCGCCGACATGATCCAGCAGGCGGACCTGATCGGCTTTGGATCGCTTCCGATTATCGTGCTCACAGGCCTGTCCATCGGCGCCGAACTGGCCCTCAACAGCGCCAACACCCTGGAAAGGTTTGGCTCACTTTCTCTGATCGGGCAGTTGGTGTCGGTCGGCATGGTACGCGAGCTCGGACCAATCATCACCGGGCTCATGGTTGCTGGGCGCAACGCTTCGGGCATGGCCAGCGAACTGGGATCGATGGTGGTGACCGAGCAAATCGATGCCATGCGTGCCTTGGGCACCGACCCTCTGAAAAAACTGGTGGCCCCGCGAGTGGTTTCCACTACGTTTATGCTGTTCTTCCTAACCATCATCTCGGATTTGTTGGGCTTATTCGGCGGCTCGATCGTTTCCGTTTTCTTGTTCGGCCTGAACTGGCACCAATATTGGAATACGGCCTACCAAGCTCTGGTTTTCCAGGATGTTTTTATGGGGCTGGTGAAACCTCTATTCTTCGGATTCATCATTTCTACGGTGGGGTGTTATTACGGAATGACAGCGCGCGGCGGCACGCAAGGGGTTGGCCGGGCAACAACTCAGGCCGTGGTCGCGTCTTCCGTACTGATTCTGATCGTGGATTTGTTCGTGACCAAATTTCTGATGGCGGTTTTTGCGTATCGTTAAATTTGCGTGTTGTTGAATATGCCTTCGCCTCCCAGCGCTGTCGAAGAACCGCTACCCTCAACTCACCAACCTGCTTCCTGTGTGATCGAATTCGAGAATGTGTCGATTGCGTTTGAGGACAAAGTGGTGCTCGATGGAATTTCATTGCGCCTCGACAAAGGCGAGACCAAGGCTATCTTTGGTATCGCCGGTTCGGGGAAGAGTACGATTCTCAAGCTGTCGCTGGGATTGCTGAAACCGGACAGCGGTCACATCTACGTGCTTGGCGAGGACGTGACCGAGATGCGCGAAGAGCAGCTATTCGACCTGCGGCGAAAAATCGGCATTGTTTTTCAGGAAAGCGCGCTCTTCGATTCGCTTACGGTTCGCGAGAACGTCGCCTACCGGTTGCTCGAAGAGGGAAACGTTTCAGAGGATGAGATTGAGAAGCCGGTGCGCGAAGCCTTGAGCTTTGTGGAACTCGAAGACACGGTTGACAAGTTTCCCTCGGAACTCTCGGGAGGCATGCGCCGCCGCGTCGCCATTGCCCGCGCCATTATTACCCATCCTGAGATTCTGCTTTACGATTCTCCAACCGGCGGCCTCGATCCGGTTACTTCCACAACCATCATCCAATTGATCGTGAAACAGCGCGACGTGTACAAGACCAGTTCGCTGCTGGTCACTCATCGACTGCAAGATGCCTTCGTCATGGCGACGCATTACTTCGACCGCAAGGCGAACGAAATGCGGCCTCTGCCGCCGGGAGCCCGCGGCGATGTACCTATGGCGTTTCTCATTCTGCGCGAAGGGAAGGTGATCTTCGATGGAGACGCGCACCAACTAGCGCAGTCGAAGGACGAGTACATCCGGGAATATATCTCTTAAAAAGTCGCTGGAATGGTAGATCGAAGAATTGACAATTGAGGAATTTGGCAATCGGGTAATTTGAGAAGGTTTCGTATTAACCTTCAACCTTGCGAAGACAATTTCTCAATTACCCGATTGCACAATTGCCAACAGCGGTTTCTTAGCTGGCCTTCGCCGCCTTCGCCATCGCCTCGCGACGATTGGCCACCTGGCCCTCCACGTACTTCAACCACTCGCGGCCCTGCTTGGAACCGTTGATCAACTTCTCTATGTTCGCAAACATGCGTGGGTTCTTCATCTTCGTACGCAGATCACTCAAGAATGGCTTTACCTTGGCAAAGATGAAAAACATCTCGCCGCTGAAACTGGGATCGAGGACGAGTTCCTGATTCACCGTGCCGGCTAGAGTAAGAGAAGCAACCATACTCCAGTATCCCCCCACCTGACGCAGCCAGTTGTTTTCGGGCGTCCCCAGGGCGCCACCTATCTTCATGAAGTCTTCTGTGCTTTCGGGCCAGAAGGTTACCAGCCACCAGTTGCGCGCTTTGCGCATTTCAGCTTCGCGGCGCAGGTCGTAAAGTTTGAGGATCAGCTCAGCATCTGCAGCAGTAGGCTTCTTCGCCATGAAAAACCTCCAAGAGAATTTGTGATTGTGTGGCAGGAAATCAGATCGTTTTCCCACTGTACGAGATGCGGGAATCCGGGAAACGGCGCAGATTCTTACAAATGCCCGACAAAACGCCGCTTTAACCGACAGTTGCCGCCTCGGCTGGCACCGCTCTTTCATACTCGCATTCCTTATTGGGGCACGCGATCACTGGGCCGGCCTTCAGGAACTTCTCCACCAGGTATTCATGACCGCAACTCGGGCATTTTTCTGGAATCGGCTTGTGGGCAGACGTGAACTTGCACTTGGGGTAATTTCCGCAGCCGTAAAATGTATTTCCCTTGCGCGCCCGCTTCTCGACCAGTTCGTTCTCTTTGCAGAGCGGGCACTTCACTCCAATGAAATTCTGCTTCACATACTTGCATTCCGGATATCCACTGCAGGTGGTGAACTCGCCGTAGCGGCCGTGGCGGATCATCATGTTCCGTCCGCACTTGGGACAAATTTCATCCAGCGGAATATCCGGAACTTTCTTACCCTGATCGAGCCGACGCGTGGTCTTGCAATCGGGATACCCGGTGCAAGCCATGAACTGGCCGAAGCGTCCGCGCTTCAGTACCATCACTCGGCCACAGTTTTCGCAATACTCTTCCTGGGTCGTTTCCTGCAAGTCCGCAGAATCCAGATCAGGTAAGTTGATGGGGTTTTCTTTGGTAAAGGTGCAGCTGTTCGGATCTTCTTTGTCGTAGGAACTGCAGGCGTAGAACGAACCGTGCTTGCCCCACTTGATGACCAGCGGCGACTTACAGAGCTCACATTTCTCGTCCGTGGGCTTCTCCATCCGCTTGATGTTTTCCATGTGCTTGGCGGCGTAACGGAGATCCTTCTCGAACTTTTTGTAAAACTCGGCCAGCGCGTCGGTCCATTTCTCCTTGCCTTCTTCGATCTCGTCGAGTTCCTCTTCGAGACGGGCCGTGTACTGAACATCGAAGATATCGGCGAAATTCTGGACCAGAAGATCGGTCACCACCAGACCAATTTCCGTGGGCGTGAATTTGCCACCCAACTTCTGCACATATTGCCGTTCCTGAATGGTGCTGAGAATGGCAGAGTAAGTCGAAGGACGACCAATCCCTCTCTCTTCCAACTCTTTCACCAGCGAGGCTTCGTTGTAACGTGGCGGAGGCTCGGTGAAATGCTGCTCCGGCTTCAGTTCCTTGAGCGTCAACTTCTGGTCTGGCTCGAGCGCAGGCAATTTGTGCTTGAGTTCTTCGTCTTCTTCGTCCTTGCCTTCTTTCGACTCTTCGTAAACTTTGAGGAAACCGTCGAATTTCTCCACCGAACCGGTTACGCGGAACCAGAATGTGTCCGCGCCAGACTTGGCATCGATGTCGACCGTAGTCTGATCGAACACTGCAGGTGTAATCTGCGAAGCCACAAAGCGCTGCCAGATCAATTTGTAAACTTTGAATTCGTCCTCTTTCAGATACTGCTTGATCTGATCAGGATGGCGCAGCACCGAAGTCGGGCGTATGGCTTCGTGGGCTGCCTGGGCCGCCTTCTTTTCTTTGTAGACGTTGGGCGCTTCCGGCAAATATTGATCGCCATACTGTGACTTGATGTATTCACGCACCTCTGTGAGCGCTTCGTTCGAAACCCGCACGGAGTCGGTACGCATATAAGTAATGAGTCCGACGAGACCTTCTTCGCCCAGTTCCACGCCTTCGTACAACCGCTGCGCGATCATCATCGTGCGCTTGACGCTGAAACGGAGTTTGCGCGACGAATCCTGCTGCAGTTTGCTGGTGGTGAATGGCGGAGTCGCGTTGCGTCGCCGTTCCTTGCGCTCGACCGTACGGACAACCCAGTCGGCATTTTCCAGCGCAGCGCGGATTTTCTCGGCGTCCTCGCCGTTGGTGACTTCAACTTTCTCTTCGCCTTTGCCCTGAAAGCGGGCATCGAACGCCGGCGGCTTGGATAGATTAGCGTCAATCGTCCAGTACTCTTTCTTTTCAAACGCCTTGATCTCACGTTCCCGCTCAACGATGAGGCGCAACGCAACCGTCTGCACGCGGCCGGCGGAAAGACCTCGCCGAACCTTATCCCAGAGCAGAGGCGAAACCTGATAGCCCACCAAGCGGTCGAGAACGCGCCGGGCCTGCTGCGCGTCTACAAGATTTTGATCGATGTCACGCGGGTGCTCGAAAGCTTCGCGGACGGCGCGTTGCGTGATCTCGTTGAAAGTAACGCGCCGTATGCGATCGGGTTCGCCGGCCTTCTTTTTCTTCTTCTTTCCTTTGGAATTGTCGCCCAACTCCTCCGCCAGGTGGGCAGCGATGGCTTCCCCTTCGCGATCCGGATCGGGCGCGAGGTAAATGTTGTCCATGCCCAGTGCCAGCTTTTTCAGCCGGGCGACAACTTTTTCTTTGCCAGGAATGACCACGTATTCCGTCTCGAAGTCATTCTCGACGTCGACTCCGAGCGTGCTCTTCGGCAGATCTTTCACATGTCCGAGCGACGCCTCAACGGTGAAGCCCTTACCCAGATATTTCTGGATGGTCTTCGCCTTAGCGGGCGACTCGACGATAACTAAACCTTTGGCCAATGTGTCCCCTATCGATTCCTATGCTTTTTGTGAAGCTAGCACGAATGGCAAGCTGGCAACAAGTTTCGTGCACAGCTCTCAGCTTTCAGCTGTCAGCTCTCAGCTTGGGGATGAACGACGCCAGCATCCGTTTTTACTTCGATGGCTCCCTCCGAAAGTCGCTGATAATCAACCGTCCGCAAGAGCTCCAAATCACGAGCCAAGAGCAAGTGATACTCAAGTTCGCTGGCTGAGCCCATTGCAATTTGCAAGAAACGTCCGAACTCACAATCGCCCTTCCGGCAGGATCCCTCGGCAATGTTCGCGCCGATAGAAGCAGCGGACCTCCGCATCTGACTGGTCAAGCCATAGATTTCGTCGCGGGGGAAAGCCTTACTTGATTTGTAAACATCAAGTGTCAAAACGTGAGCCTTCTCCCAAACCTTCAGGTTCTTGAAGCTCTGCAAGCCAATCACCTCCGAGTGTCGTCAAGTGGGCTCAAAGCTGATAGCTGACGGCTGATAGCTCAAAAGCTCTTCACAAAATTCTTGCCCGGTAGTTGCTTCACCTTCCCAGCCAGCTCTAATTCGAACAGCGCCGCGAAAATCTCGGAAGACGACAGCGCCGGCTCCAGCCGTTCCACAATTTCATCGATGTGAGTGGATTCGTCCGCCTTGAGGAGCGCGAAAATCTTTTTCTCGTGCGGCGACAGCTCAGCTTCTCCGAATAGAGATGCGGTTTCTCCGAGTTGCGATTCATCTCCGCCCTCGGGTTGCAGCGTAAGTCGTACGTCTGCAGGGAGTTCCTCCCAGATATCCTCCCATGTCGCCACCAGCTTCGCGCCTTGCTTGATCAAGGTGTTCGGCGTCCAAGAGCCCTTGTTGGTGACGTTACCGGGCACGGCGAAAACCTCGCGATTCTGTTCCAACGCGCAGCGCGCAGTAATACGAGTGCCGCTGTATTCGGCGGCTTCGACGACAAGAACGCCCAACGAGATTCCGCTGATAATGCGGTTGCGAATAGGAAAATTCTGCGGCGCGGGAAAAGTGCCCATACGGAATTCCGAAATGATGGCGCCGCCCAGAGTGAGAATCTGTTCTGCCAGGCGCGTGTTCTCCTTGGGGTATACGACATCGACACCCGTACCCCATACGGCCACCGTTTTTCCCTTGCCTGTAATAGCTCCGCGATGCCCCGCGGTATCAATGCCCCGAGCCATGCCGCTGAAAATCACCAGGCCCCGCGCGGCCAAGTCGCAGGCCAACCGCTCAGCCATACCAGATCCGTAGGGCGTGGGATGTCGCGTGCCCACCAGAGCGATTCCGGGTTGCGAAATCACCGTGTCACTGCCACGCAAGTAGAGAATAAGTGGCGGATCGTAAATCTGTTTCAACTGCGCCGGATAGCTCGGGTCATCCAGTGCGACGATTTGCGCACCCGCAGCGGCGGCCTTGCCCAGTTCATCTTGCGCCAACTCCATCGAGCGGCCGGTCCCGAGCGATTGTGCAGACACCGCGCGCAGGCCGGCCGCTTCCAACTCAGTAAGCGATGCCCGGAACAGCGCTTGTACGCTGCCGAAAAACTCGATCACGCGGCGAGCTTTCGTCGGCCCTAAGCCCGGCGTAAGAGCCAGGGCCAGCCACTGCATAGACGTTTCGCTGGTTTTGTAAACTGCGGGAGCTGCTTCGGACACCGCAACCTCCAAAGGTCTCTCGCCGCATCTATACACGCCGGCAAAGCCGTGTCAAGGTAAGATGAACATTGACTTTGTTAGAATCGGTTAGCCCCTAAATGAAACGCCTTCGAATCTCCGCGATTTCCTACCTTAATACGGCCCCATTGATGTGGGATTTCGAGCACGGGGTCGCTGGTTGCGAAGCTCGCTCAAACTTCGACATCGCTTACACGATTCCTTCGCAGTGTGCCGCCAATTTGCGCGACGGCTCCGCAGATATCGGCATCATTCCAGCGGCGGCGTATGCCAGCATCCCCGATCTCGCCATTCTTCCCGGCGTAGCCATCGCTTCGCGACGAGCGGTTCGCTCGATCCTGCTGGTCAGCAAAGTTCCCCTAGAAAAGATTCAGACCGTCGCTTTAGATACTTCCTCCATGACCTCAGTCGCACTGACCAAGGTTTTGTTTGCGAAATGGTGGGGAGGCGGCCGGGCATTCACCGCTATGGCTCCAGACATCGAAGCGATGTTGGATGCCAACGACGCTGGTTTGGTGATCGGAGATCCCGCTCTAAAGGTCGATCGCTCGCGCTACATCACTTACGATCTCGCCGAAGAATGGATTCGTTTCACCGGCAAGCCATTTGTCTTTGCTTTCTGGGCGGTACGGCAGGAAGCCCTGAAGTATGCGCCGCGCGATCTGGATCTCGCCTCGGTATTTCAGGAATCGCGCGACCACGGGTTGCTGCCGGGCAGTCTTGATCGCATCGCCCGCGAATGGTCGCCGCGCTTGAACTTGAGCCATCATGAGGTGAAAACCTATCTGACCGAGAACATCCACTACTCCCTCGACCCGGATTGCCTTGACGGCATGCAACTCTTCTATCAGCTCGCGAGCGAATGCGGCGCGTTGCTATCCGCTCCGGCATTGTGCTTCCTGAATGCGGCACAAGCCGCGGTGATTTAGCACTTACAGTTCTCTATACAACTCCACAACGGTAAACTACCTCTACCAAACACGGATGCTGCCACACGTTCACTTTTTGCTCGCCGTCTCCAACTGGGTGCGATTGCGCCGGTTGGGTGGCTGGGGGCTGGTTCTGTTGGGAGTCGCGGATAACTCCGTCATCCCCCTGACGGGCAGTATGGATGTTCTGACCATCTGGTTGTCTGCCCGCCATCGCGAGCCATGGCCCTACTACGCACTGATGGCGACAGTTGGAGCAGTGCTTGGCGGCTACATCACTTACGGTTTGGCCCGAAAAGGTGGCAAGCAAGCGATGGAACGCAGGCTCTCGAAGAGACGGGCCGCAAAAGTCTATAAGAGATTTGAGCGATGGGGATTCAGCGCGATCGCGATTCCAGCTGTACTGCCCCCGCCTTTTCCTTTTTTTCCTTTCCTGCTGGCTGCAGGTGCCATGCAGTACTCGCGAAAGAAGTTCCTGAGCGCCCTGGTGCTCGGTCGCGGAGTTCGCTATTCGATAGCGGCCTACCTCGGAGTGCGCTATGGAAACCACATCGTGCGCTTCTTTGCGCGGTACGATAAAGAGGCTGTGGGCGTACTGATCGGCTTGGCGGTCATGGGCGGAATTCTTACACTCGTGCAATACCTGCGCTACAAATAAAGATGTCCGTTTTGTCCTTTGTGTACCCGCGAGATGGCTCGACGCCAATTTTGAGCAAGCACGATAACTCAGCTACAATTATTGCTTACGCTGTTGATCGCACATGACTCTCACCAAGCAGCAAACTCTCGACCTGTTTCGTTCCGATGACCTGATTGGCATCGGCATGGAAGCGAATGCCGTGCGCCGCAAGCTTCATCCCGAAGGCGTGGCCACCTACATCATTGATCGCAATATTAATTACACCAACTACTGCACCGAGTACTGCACCTTCTGCGCCTTCTATCGTCCGCTGAAAGGGCCGAAGGCGAAAGAGGGATACATCCTCGATTTTGAAACTATTTACGAGAAGATTCGCGAAACCGTCGAACTGGGCGGGACCGGAGTGTTAATGCAGGGCGGCCTGCATCCCGACCTGAAAATTGACTGGCATGAGCAGATGCTGCGCGGCATCAAGCAACGTTTCCCCAGAATTCACCTGCATTGCTATTCGGCTTCCGAAATCATCGCAATAGCGGAATACAGCGAACTGAGCATCCGCGACACTATCGCGCGTCTCAGAGACGCGGGTCTGGATTCAATTCCCGGCGGCGGAGCGGAGATTCTCGACGACGAAGTCCGCTACAAGATCGCACGCCTCAAGTGCCTGACGGATGATTGGCTCAACGTGCACCGCACCGCGCACCAGTTGGGGATGAGAACGACCGCGACCATGATGTTCGGCGTGGGTGAAAACTACGAGAACCGCGTAAACCATTTCCAGCGGCTCTACGAATTGCAGGAAGAAACCGGCGGCTTCACCGCATTTATTCCCTGGAGTTTTCAACCCACAAACACAGCCCTTGGTGGTCGTCACTGGGACGAAGCTACTGCGGTTGAATATTTGAAAGTGCTGGCGATCTCCCGGCTCTACCTCTCGAATTTCCTGAACGTGCAATCCAGTTGGGTGACGCAAGGACTGAAAGTCTGCCAGCTGGGATTGCAGTTCGGCGGGAACGATGTCGGCTCGGTAATGCTCGAAGAGAACGTGGTACGAGCTGCCGGCGTAACCAACTGCACCACTGAAGAAGAATTGCGGCGAATCATTCGCGATGCTGGGTTCAAGCCGGTACAAAGAGATACGCTCTACCGGACGTACTTCCTCAATTAACCTGCGCAAATGAGAAACGGCCTCTAAATCGAGGCCGTCTACGGAAACACAGTACCCCGTCAAGGTTCTATTAAACTATCGGACTCGCAGTAGCGAAATGCAAGTTACCTCTGAAAAGAGCCCCGTACCCTTCAATGGGGAAACCCTTCCATCAGGTACAATGGACGTTTCAGATAGGCTCGCCGCGAGCGACTGAGAGCTTCTCCCTTGAATCGCATGCTCTTTCCCTACCAACTGCTAGCCGCGTTTGTCGCCCCGAAGGGGATCGGGCAGTACATTCGGCAGCATTTTCTTGATAAGACGTTTCAGGGCCTCTACCACCCTAACGCCTTCGATACGGCGTTGCTGATTCCTTATTTCATCGTACTGATCCTGCTGGCGTCGTATGGCGCGCATCGCTACGTCCTGGTTTATCTCTATTACAAGCACAAGAAGAATCGCACGACCGAACCGCCCGCGCATTTTCCTGAACTGCCACGCGTCACCGTCCAACTCCCAATCTTCAACGAGCAATTCGTAGTCGAGCGGCTGCTGGATGCGATTTGCCGCCTGAACTATCCTCTGGAGAAGCTCGACATTCAGTTGCTCGACGA
>Ga0116223_10002617_pt1 | contig 16862 bp, 12 predicted proteins | sample Sb_taG_3_FD_90092 | JGI IMG/M metagenome (GOLD analysis project Ga0116223, IMG submission 90092) | Peat soil microbial communities from Weissenstadt, Germany - Sb_50d_a_PC metaG | ecosystem: Environmental > Terrestrial > Soil > Wetlands > Peat | place: Germany: Weissenstadt | collected 2010-09-21 | reverse complement strand
CTATATTTCTCTTCGGGGAGTTCCTCAGCAATCGTAATCGTATTTTTCCGAACGGTGCGAAAACTCTCGGCTAACTCTTTAGCTCCATAGTAGTTCAAGCGTTTTTCTCCTTGACTCAAGACCAGCTGTCGTCTTCAGAGCGAGAGTCTAACACCTTGCCGTTGACGTGGGGCCCTGAGAGTTAGCCTAGCCAGGCTGTTGACGAATATAGGTTGCAGTTGCTGCATTGCGCCGAGGAGGCATGGTCTGCCTGAGAGCGGGCTACGGACGCACCCTTACACGACATTCCGATTCGCGCCACAATACGATTGTTCCGGCTTTGAAACCGGACTGCCAATGGGCCCTTCAGAGAAAAGGGCGGCAAAGCTTGCGTGCGGGGCAGAGTGGGACACTTTCTCCAGTCCGGTTTGAGAGCAAAATCTGCAGAATTGCGGCAATTTCGCGCGATTTTCCGAGGAATGCAGCCAGGTTTCTCTGCACCCCAGACTGCATGGCGGAGGGAGAGGAATTCGAATCCGCCTGAAAACGTCAAACAAAGGACTTAACAACGCACGGACAGCAAAATTAGTATTCGTAAGTACATGAAAAACCAGCTATCTGATTTGCGCCTGATTTGATCGCTTCTCTGGGTTGCCTTAGTGGTACTTGCGCCACTTTGGAAGGTGGGACGGTGTCTTTCCCTTTTCCGGTTCGTTTACGAAGGATGGACGGGGGCGCGAGATTCGCACCGAACGGGCCGGACCTGGATTCGGTGGTGGTCTGAGCGCAGACGGTGGGAAGAACAGATTCACTACATCCCCCGGTTGTGAAGGATCAAACTCAATCAGTGTGCTCGTGCCACCCGCAAACAAGTTGCTCCCGACCGCCCGAAGCGTCAGTATTGCGTCTGCAACAACACCATTAGCACCGAGATACACAAGCCGGGGATGCGCAGGCTGGGTGTAATCAAACGCATAGATCATTCCGTTGCCATTTTCGGGAGGATCGTTGGTGTCGGCGTTGTAGACGCCAATAAAAGCAACTTTGTTCAACACGGCAACGGTTGCCGCCTTGTTCAGCAGGTACGATTGGAAGGTCGCATAAGGATCAATCGTGTCTAGTTTTGCCTGACCCACCACCTGCGGTGCGGCGGGGTTCGTTAGATCGACAACAACCAGTCCGCCATCCCACGCGGCCAACAGCGCAAGAGTTCCATCGACCGCTACATCGGTCACCGACGTAGAGGGCGTCGTCTGAGAAAGCAGGACCGGGGCGGCCGGAATTGTGATGCCGTAGATGAGGAACCCCGCCGAGCTGTCGGCCACCAACAGCAGATTCCCCGAGATAACAAATTCAATCGGCAAGCCTGGCAAGCTCACGCTCGCTTGTTGGGATGGGCTCGCGGGTTGAGAGATGTCGTACACAACAAGCCGATTATCCACGGTTCCGGCAAACAGAGTCTTCCCAGTCGCAGCCAGCGCGGAAATGCCCCCGGTGATGGAATCGACCTCGGTGGGGCTGGCTGGATTAGACACATCGAGAACCCTCAGGGAGTCCGTCGCCCCAACGTAGAGGAAGTTGTTGGAAAGGGCTAGGGCCTGGCAAAGCGACGATGATCCTGTCGAGAAGCCACCCACAGGGGTTGCTGGCTGTGTACTAAGGTCGTAGTCGAGTACGCCTCCGCCAAGACCTGCGTTGGCGATTGCGAAATAGAGATTAGAAGCATTGGCGACCTGAGCAAATATCGGAGTACCAGGCACATCCACGCTTGGTGCTACGAGGTAGCTCGGCAGCAATCCGCCCGGCTCGGTCAGATCGTAGATGGCAAGGCCTCCCTCGGCTTCCGTGGACAGCACGTAGTTGCCCGCCAGCGCGAGCGTGTATTGCGTATTGACGTAGTCGAAGACCGTGCCGGCAAGTCTTGGTTGCTGAGGATTGCTGATGTCAAGCGCAGTCAACCCCGTCTGCCCAGTGCCACTAATTACCAGTGTTCCGCTGGAACCTAAAACTGGGCCGATGGGCAGGGTGGTCAGCAGAACGGGCTGCGGGGTGGAAATGTCAAAAATCTGCGAAGACGGTATTTCGACATTTTCCTCTGGCACGAACATCAGATTCCCGACAATGCTGAGCGCGGAGGGGAGGCCGATCCCAGCCTGCGTCAGGCCGACCTGGCTAGGCGGCTGGGTCGTTAGATCGTAGGTGATTAGATCGTTGTTGACGAGCAAGAACATGAGATTCCCGTCAGAGGCGAAACCTCCGACTGGGGGGGGTGTAATGGAACTGGGTAGCACGAGGCTATGCTGCGTATGCGCTACGTTGCCTTGCTGCAGATTGAATTGGTCGAGCACCACCGGCGCTCCGGTCGCCGATGCTTCGTACGCCGCCAGGGAGATTTCGGTGAAGATACAGCCGGTTTGTGAAGCGATGACCGGCGTCGCAACTGGAGAGATTTCCCGCGATAGCAGCACGGGATGCGCTCCACTGATGTTGTAGACCGCGATCACGCCCGGCGGCGGCGAGCTTTGGGTGTAATCTTGCCCGGCAAACTGGTAGAGGTAACCGTCGCAAGAAAGCAACTGCCCAAGCGCAGCCGGTTCGAATGCGTCGGTCCAAACCGGATTCGCGGGGTTTGAAATGTCATAAATGTCGACCCAGTAGTAGTTCGGGGTTGTCACTCCGTTCCAGTAATTCGCTGATTCGACGTAGGCGCTGCTTCCAGAAGTGCCGACGTAGGCCGTCCATGTGCCCAAGGGAAACGGAGACTGAGTCAGGTCAACGTAATCCGCCACCCGATTGACAATTCCGGGAAAGCCACCAGTTACCGAGAGTGACGTTTGTTCAGAGACTCCGCTGTACGTGGCTGTGACCGGGATTCCTCCGCCGTTGGCAAGCTGGGAAGATGCGGTGTAATCTCCGCTGGGTGTTAGCGATCCCGGTCCAGTCAACTGCCACGCAGGGGCGATCTTAGCGCTGCCCTGAACACCCGACAATTGCAGAACATTTCCCAAAGCAACTATCGGCACCGTTGGCGCGATGCGAAACGGATGCAGGCCCAGTCGTTCCTGGTCACAAATCTGTGTACCCTGTACGCACGCGGTCACAACCACGAACGAATCGGAGGTCACGCTGCCCGGTGCTGTGTATGTGCCGGTGTTGCTTACGCTTCCCACGTCGGCGGACCACATCAATGTCTCTGCAGTCCCTGATCCCAATATGCGTGACTGGAAGGCAACGCTTTCGCCCTCCGACAAATCCTGTTGCGCGGCACGGATGCGGACACGCGGCAATCGCGTGAACGCGACCCTGTTGGATTGCTGTATCGACCCATCCTGCGCCTGCACTTGCACGAACACCTGGCCGCTTACCGCCGACAGCGGCACGACCACACTGAGCTGCGTCACCGAAGACGAACTTGGATCAGGCAGAACCGCGAGCTGGATTCCGCCGGGGCCGGGGAAGTATACCGTGACCGTCCCGGTGCCTCCTGCAAACGTGCCAGCAAAGCCAGTCCCAATCACCTGCATAGAGTCGGTGGCATTTGCTGTCGAGGGCGAAATCTGGGTGATGACGGGTGGGCCTTGCGCGATGGTCACCTGTGCCGTGGCCGATAAGCTGGTATCCACGGCACTCGCGGCCGTCACGGTGACGCTGCCAAGGCCAGGCACGAGTTGCGGGGCTGTGTAGAGGCCCGTGAAAGAAATCGTGCCCACGGTGGAGTCTCCCGGACCGCCGTTCACCGACCAAATGACCGCGGTGCTGAAGCTGCCGGTTCCCTGGACTGTGGATGTGAACTGCTGTGTCGTGGCGGTCTTCACGGTTGGCGCAATGGGTGAGATCGTCACCCCGGTAATTTGAAACGGTGACGACCCGACCAAGACGCTCGCCGTCCCGGACTTGGATGCATCGAGAGTGCTGGTCGCTTTGATCGTAACCGCGTTGGGGTTGGGTGGGTTGGCAGACGCGGTGTAAAGCCCGGAAGTGGTAATTGTGCCAAGATTGCCGTCGTCAGAACTGCCACTGATTGACCAGGTCACTGTTTGGGGAAACTTGCCAGTTCCAGAAACGGTCGCTGTAAACTGCTGCTGTGCGCCCGGCTGCACGCTGGTGCTCGGAGGACCGATCGACACCGAGGTTATGGTTGGCGCGGGCGGCCCGCCGGAGCTTCCCGATGCTCCGCCGCAGGCTGAGGCGAAAAGGATCGCTGTGATCGCCAAGATGCAAGGAGAACACCGCTGTGGTTGGGGCCTAGCTATCGGAGGGGAAGGCACTCGCACTCCTGTCGAAAACCGCGCGTCGCACCGCTATTCTCGATTCTCGATCTGCGGATGCGCCAGTGCTTGGTTCTTTGTTAGGGGGATACGCGCCCCAATTTGCTCTAGGAAACGCCAGCGTTAACTCATGCCCAGATTGCTCTTGCCTCCAGCCGTGGCGTTGGATCGAAACAACGCTAGAAAGTGCGGTGTTAGGTCCTGAATTGACTCAAGCGTGCTCATGTCGGCCTGCTGCTTATGAAGTTCTGCGATCATCAAAGGATGGTGTGCGATCTGATCCTCAACATTCTTGTCCGAGCAATCAGGCTTATTCCGATATTGAACGAAGAGGTCGATGGTGTCCCGCGCAAATGAAGATACCCACACGATGTGGTCGATGCTTTCGTCCCGCACGTAGTCGAGCGTCTCCGCTACAGAGTTAGCGGCATCCAACGCGGCTGATGTGAGAAGGGATTTGAAGTCTTGTTCAGTATCAGGAGTTATTGCCTTCAGAGCTCCCTGCAAACCTCTTGCGTATGAACGGAAATCGGCGGGATTCCTCGTTGTGACCAAACGCCATATTAGCTCTAAAGCCTCGGCCAGTACCTTTGGATCACCCCAATCGGTTTCTCTCGCAAAAGCCTTGTAATTTGGAACTGATCTCTCGCAACAAGAAGCCGCGAATGCGAGGCTTTTTGCATACCCTAAGTCAGGTAGCTTCTTTCTCAGCAAGCCGAGCCATTCATCGAAACCAAGAGTCGTGTCGTCAATCGTAGTCACTGGTTTGGCACCTTTTGCGGGGGAATGATCCGCACGTTGTTATGGGTCATCGTTTGTTGGCAGCTAGGGCATGCCGGGCGACTCGGGGCTACGTTCTTCAGCTTTTGGCCATTTGCCTTAGCTGAATTGAGCATGTTCACTTCGGCGTGGGTTCTCGCCTGGCCTTGCACTGCCGTTTCTCCAGTTTGTAAAGCCGCCCGCTGTGCGGGACGCAATACGCCCTCGCTAGTGCTGACTAACGTAGAAGTCGTGCCATCTGCATTGACAGCCGTTCCCACAGCCGTTGTGACGCTTCCCTGAGTGCGTTTTGATAGGACGCCCTCAATCTCCTGCGCCCGGGAAGCAAGTCGGTCTTCCGCATTCTCTAAGATTGTCGCACCCTTCACCTCCGCCTCCCCCTCGTCTGCACCCGGAATCATGAAGGGGACAGCGAACGCAACTGCGTTTGTGGTCGGCGAACCGTTTGGAAATGGAGTCGGCAGTTGAGGCGCAGCGTCCGGATCGGCCATGAAGGATAACTTCATCAATGAGTTAGCAGTATCGACGAGCCCGTTTGCTAGGCCCTTACCGATATCTGCCAGGTCCTTAGGAGTGAGGATGATCGGCCCCCCGAAAATCGATAGTGGCCCGTGCCCATCGGCGTCGGAGTGGTTGGTCGGGTCTCCGCCGACATAATCGTACAGGTTCAGCGTCTGCGGGCTAAGCAGGTCGGCATAGGGGACGGGAATCTGGGCTGCGGCCCAGTCCGGGCTGTACCAGCGCCCTTGTGTGGAAGAATAATATCGCGCCGGAAACTCGTCTAGCCTGGTCTCCGTGTCGTGCATCTTCCCAGTAAAGTGCAGCGGGCTGACATCAGTCCCGGTGCAACTGAGAGCATCGCCGTAGGGCAGGCTGGTGCAGGTTTCCACAACCGTGTTACCGATGTTCGTGCGGGCTCGTTCGGTGCCCAGCCAGTCGCCGTGAATGAAATAACTGGTACCCAGCCCAACGTTCTGGGTGGCCAGGTGGCGGCCACCCGCATAGGCCTCGGTGCGATTGGTGGTCGCTGTTCCGGCCACGAGTTCGGTCACCGCCCGTCCGCCCAAGTCAAACAGGTATTCGTAGTTCGCCGAACCTGCGGTCTTGGCCACGCGACGGCCTTCGGTATCATAGGTGTAGACAGCCGTTGTGCCGGTGTCGACCTTTACTATGCGGTTCTCGGCGTCATACGTATAGGTGTGGACGCTGTCGTTGATGATGTTGCCCGCGGCGTCGTAAGTAAACCCGCTTGCAACGATCCGGTTATTGGCATCAAAGGCGTATTGCGGCTGCCCGCCCGTGCCTTTTGTGACGTTCTGCTGCCAGCGGTTTCCATAACGGTCATAAACATAGCTGAACGCGAGTCCGTTTTGATTGCCCGTGCCCGGACAGCCTGCCGTGCAGGAACTGCCAATCAGACGGTTGAAGTCATCATAGGTATAGCTGGACCAGGTGCCGTTGACGGTATCGGTGGCGCTCAGAATGTTGTTGTTGCCTGAGTAAGTGATGTTGCTGAGGGAATACCTGGTGTTCGACGAGACCATTGCAGCGTAGGACTGCACGCGTCCGCGCGTGTCGTAACCCCAACTTTCAGCGATGTTGTTGTAAAGCCCTGCCGATGTAGGCTCGCCAAAGGCGTTGTATTGCAGACTCTTAATGAGATTGCCCGACGCGCTCGGACTTATCCAGTTGGTGGCAATCTCGGTCAGGCGGGGAGCCGTGCTGTAGGACAGAGTATAGGTGATTCCGTTGCCGTTGCTGGAACTGGTCACGTCGCGCATGCCGTCATAGCCGTAGTTGAAAGTGAAATAGCTGTTCTTTGGGCAGTTCACGGGTGTGCATTGAATGTCTTGGACGATCCATCCCGGCGCGTTGTAACTAACGATGGAGCGACTGGTCATGGCCGAAGACGGGCCGGTGTACTCCGAAGACAACCGCCCGGTCGTATTTGTTAGCGTGTTGCCATTGACGCTGGTTTCGTCGTAATTGAGGGTGACAGAAGGAGTGGTGCCGTCGGAGTACGTTTTGGTGTGCAATCGGTTCAGGGCGTCGTAAGCGTAAGTGGTCGTGACGTAGGTCGAGGAACTGGATTGGTTCGGGGCGGGGCGGGTTCGATAGATCGCGTTGCCGTCGGAATCGTAGCCGCCGATGCACTTGCTGCTGCTGTTCCACGTGCCGTAGCAGGTCGTGCCGGACTCGGGATTAGCGGCAGTAATCAGATGAGACAGGCTGTCGTAAGTGAACGTGCGCTGGTTCAGGCTGCTGCCCTGGACGACCGAGATCAGGCTATTGAGAGCGTCGTAAGAATACGTTGTGAGGAAGCCGGTCGCGGAGATGTCTTGGCCGCAGGCCGATGGAGTGTAATCGGCTCCGACCGATAGGGCCGTGGCGGTTACCTCGCACGCCGAAACCAGCCGCCCCAAACCGTCCACCTGAGAAATCTTCTGTACACCCCGCGTCCCGTTTCCTTCGTCCATAACACTCGTCGCCCTACCGGCGTAGGAGTGTGTGATCGAGGTGGAGTCGGAATGGGTTACCGAGGTCGTGCGCTCCAGGGCGTCGTACGCGTAGGAATCGCCCGCTTGCGAGATGGGGCAGGCAGGCCACGAGTTCCAGGTGCTTGTCTGATACGGATAGGAGACGAAACTCTTCAGCTCCCGGAGGTCGTAGCAGGTGTCGGTCTTGTCGTAGGGGGTCGCTTGGCCGTTGGCAACGACATGACTGACTGCGCGCCCGAGACCATCGTACAGATCGTACTCGTTCGTGGACGACGATCCGCCGATGACCTGCTGCTTCTGGACGGACAAGCTTCCCGGCGTATCCGTGTAAGTGAACGTGGTCGCACCCTCCGGGGCAGGCGGAGTAACGGAAAGGGTTCTGCCCAGCAGGTCATAACCGAACGAAGTGGTCTGCTGGTTGGCATCAGTGTGTGAGGCGGTTAGGGCGGTGCACGAATCGTAAGTCCTGGTGGTGACCTGACTCAAAGCATTTGTCGTTTGGGTCAGGTATGCTTTGCCCTGGCCACTGGGCGCGCAGGTGGAATTCGACCAAGAATCCGTAAAACTAAAAGAAGTCCTGTTTCCTAACGGGTCGACGGACGAGAGAACGTTTCCGGCATCGTCGTACTGCTTCGTCGTCGTAAGGAGCGCCCCATCGGTGTTTCTCCACAGTTCCACTGCTGTGACGTTGCCGCGTGTGGTGTAGCTGGTCGTGAAGTTCGAGTCATGCTCGACCGCGCCGCTCGCAACCATCGGCTGATTGGCGTGGCCGTAGTTGTCGTATTCGTAAGTGGTTTGGGCAATTTGTTTGCCGCTGCCGTCAAGAACTGTCTTCTGGGCTACCCGGTCAACGATGTTCAGGTTCGCATAGGTCTGGTTAGATTGATGGAGATAGGTGTAATTGGTCGTTCGAATCAGGGCGCCGCTAAAATCATATTCGCTCACCGAGGTAGCGTTCATCCGGCTCATAGGCTCCGAGCTGCAAGCGACGCCAATCCCACCCGTCGTGGAATAGCATACGTTCGCCTGAAACGTCTCATACCCAATTGTCGTCGTACTTGACTGTCCGTTGTCGAGCGTGACTGTCTTTTGAATTGGCCTGATGTTGGCTTTCCCTCCAACACCATAGTCATAGCCGTAAGTCGTTGCCACGGTCTTCAACAAAGTGCCTGTGCCGCTCGTAGAGGAACCCGAATAATAGCTGACCTGGGTCTCGACACTGGCGTTGGTTGGTGGGTTGATGTAGGTGAATTCATGAACCTCGTCATTCCCATACGGGTCGGTCACGGTACCGGAATTGTAGTTCCAGGTAGCGCTTGAGCTTCCCAAGGTTACAGTGCGCGATTTTACCTCCATGCGGCACTCCGACGCGGTCTCTCCTGGCACGCCCGCCGGAGAGATCATCGCTTGCAACCCCGACGTTAGACAGACGAGTGCTGGTGTGTACGTGTAGCTGATGGAGCCACCCGTCGGCAATTGCACTTGTTGAAGCTGCGCTCCACTATTGTTTACCCAAGTGAACTGGTAAAAGGTGCCATTCGGCAAAGTGAATTTGCTGGGGACCACCGTGGGCTTGCTGGCGTAGTCATAACAGGTAATCGGACCACAAAGGCCTGTGCTTACGTCGATGGCCTCGTAGTCGATGCGAAAGTTTTGTTGCGCGCCGTTGGAGTCCGCGTAGGCTAGAAGCAGGTACTGTGGGCTTGGAGGGGACGTTTTCTTTCCCAGTGGAGTAGTGAAGGTCACCTTTGGACCGTTGGTTGGCGTCAACAAAACCCGGTTCAGCGTGTCCGGGCATGTGACGGAATTGCAGGCCGAGCTTGAACCGTTGTATACGACATTTCCATTGGAGTCTTCAGTAACTGTCGAGCCATCTTTCAGGATTAAGCCCTTCCCACCCGACGACATGTCCAGAAACATGCCGGACCCATCCAGGGCCGGAGCGGCATCCGTCTGCGGGGACACGCAGCCGTCGGTATCGGGATTGATACCCACTCCGAACGGATGCTTCACTCCCTCCGGGTCTGAAAATGCGTAAAACTGCCACTGAGAGTTATGCTGTTGCTGCTCTCCCTTGTAACAGATGATTGTTGTGTAGGTTAGCGTGGTACCCCAGTAGAAAGGGCTGGCCAGCCGCCAGCCGTTGTAGGACACGTCCGGCTTAACAGTGAAATAGGCGTTGCCACTCTTGGGCGGTACCGCAGGAGGAAAAAACGTAAGAACATAGTTTGGCGTGTCGTAGATGTACTTGTACGAGCTTTTCTTGCCGCCGCGTTCGGCTACTTCGATAAGCGGAATGGAGATATGGAGATTGCCATTCTGGAGGGAAACAATATCGAAATCGCTTCCCGTAAAGCTCCCAAAAGGCGGCAAGTTTTGATCACCGTCGGCAGGCATCTGGGCGTTTGACGAAGACGGGAGACTCAATAGAACTGTCGTGACGAGAGTCGCAAACCAGAGCAGCCGCTGGCCAGTGCTCATTGCCCACACAGCATTGAAGGGAGCCATTGAACTTCCTCCTTGACAAAATGAATAGGACACTCCACCGCACGAGTCAGACGTTCTGCAAAGCCTGCCCACACCACTATGCGGTGCCAGCGCTTGCTGGCACAAACCATTCACACTTCAAGGGGAAGCAGCGATCAGGATCACCTGACGGAATTGAAAAACCCGTCGCACTCGGCGAATCATGCTCGCTGATTTCCCGAAGAGTAGTTGTCTGTGCCTGTGGATGTCAATGGGAATCGACGTTACGGTGGGCGGAATCACGCTTACATGTGTTGCGGGTCACGGTTGCATACTCTTTCCGCGAAAGCGCCGGGCGTTTGTTACCGGCCAGAAAGGAGCTTTTTCTTGAGGTCGCAACGTTACGTACGTACGTTACGTAGCCGATAAAAAACAAGGCTACAACTGCATACCAAACGGCGAATCGGTCGTGAACTGAATTTCCGCCTCGCATTTGGGACAAGCATGATTCTTGGAATGACCCTGATAGCCGCAAGAACATTCAATATAGAACTCATAACAAAGGATGCGATGCACTTTCTCGATGCGCGCACGTTCGCGTTCACAAATATCCCTTGAGGATCTCGGCGTAAACGTACCATAGCCTGCGATTGAGTCTGAGAGGAAATTGATTTGCGCCTGTTCTTTGCGCTTTGGGAATTTCGGGTCCTTGACCACCTGGAGAATCAAGTCAGCCAAGGTGACAAATTCCAGCGAATACGCGCCTATTTCAGCGCCACTGAAGGAATGAACGACATCCTGTCGTGTTTCGGCCTTAGAAAGTCCCGGCCAAATGTGGTTCCAAATCTGAGCGAATATCCAGCGGTAGTTGTCTGCTCGTCCGCGCACCCATGATGCAGGAATCTTCGCGGGTCGGCCTCTTCGTCGTTTTTCCGAAACCGTGTCAAGGGCAATCTGTGCCTTTCTTCGTGTCTGTTTCTGCTTACCGATTTTTGCGGAAGTTCTCGCCATAGTGTGGTCCTGAATTTTACGGAAAGTTCCCGACAAATGCTTCGGAATTCAACGGAAAGTCACACATCCTGTCTGTCTTTGCCTCCAGTCGGCAAAAGGCCCCCTCTCGAAATCCGGCCTTACACTGAGCCTCAAGACCGCGATTCTCACGGTGGACCTGTGGAATCGCTTTGGAGGTGATTACTAAGAATGTCAGGAAAAACGATGTTCCCATGTCCCGTATGTACGGGACCAAGAGAAGTGCTGCTGACCAAGAAAGATAAACCATACTTGACCTGCGATCCGTGCGGAGTCCAGGTCTTCGTTCGCGGACCAGCCGGAATTAAGGAGTTTAGTCGCTTGCTCCAAAGCACAAATGAAGAACCGTTGTTAGGAAGACTTACCCACATGGAGCAACGATACCGCCTCACCTGCCCGGACTGTGGGCACAAGTTCTGGATTGGCCCGAAGCTGATTAAGACCAGCGTGTTCGATGGCACAGTGAAAGGCTTTCGCTGCCCGGAGCGAGGCTGCGAGGGAGTTGCGGTTTGGGGGGAGGGATCGAGATGAAGATCACCGTCGTGGGAGTCTTAGTGGTAATCGGTGGAATCTTGCTGCTTGGCCTGATCTTGTTCGCCGCCGGACAGGGCAACAACCAAACGGGGAAAACCGATGAGCAACCTATCAACCCCAGCTAGTGATTGGCTCACGGCCACCGAGGCTGCCCAATACCTCAAGGTGAAGGTGCGCACGCTGTTGCTCTGGGTCCGCCAGGGCAAAGTGAAAGCCTTTGCACTCTCCGGCATCAAGCGTCGCGTATGGCGCTTTCGCCGTCAGGACTTGGACGCTGCCCTTCTGGAATCTCCCGTGCTACCATCCGTTCCGCTGTCCGTGCGCTCTGAAAGGAGGATGTCTTGAAAAGAGCAGCACGGGTAAACCTAGGTAGTGTTGTCTTTAACAAGCGCTTTGGCACGTGGAATTTCCTGTGGTGTGAAAACGGTCACAGGCGTTCAAAGGTGATCGGCACAGAACAGCAGTTTCCAACCAAAGCATCTGCATGGCGTGCGGCGGAACCGTTGCGAAAGCAGCTAGACCAAACCACCAAGACCGACCAACCGGTGCTTACGGTAAGAAGTCTGGTTGAACGGTACCGGGCAGAAAGAATGCCTCGGAGGGTGATGACCAAACAGGGATACAACACATGGCTCAATGGCTACGTAATCCCGAAGTGGGGTGAATGCGGTCTACAGGACCTGCAAGCCCGGCCCGTAGATCAGTGGTTGCAGTCCCTGGCGCTGGCACCGAAAAGCAAGGTCCACATTCGTGGCCTCGTCCGCGCTCTGTGGGAGTTCGCCATGTGGCGCGGTGACGTGCCAACGCAGCGCAATCCAATGGAACTGGTCACGATCAAGGGCGCAACCAAACGCATGAAGAGGACGCGCAGCTTGACGGTGGAAGAGTTCCATTTGCTTCTTGAGCAACTAGAGGAACCCTTCCGCACGATGGCTCTGGTCTGCGTTTGCTTTGGCCTGCGTATCAGTGAGTGCCTGGCTCTCAGGTGGTCCGACGTGGACTGGTTGAACGGTACGCTTTCCATTGAACGCGGCATTGTGCATCAGGTGGTTGACGACGTGAAGACACCTGAGTCACAGCGCTCCATGTGCGTTGACGGCGAAATGCTGGAGGTGCTGAAGACTTGGAAGCAGCAGACCCAGTTTTCAGCCCTTGAGGATTGGATGTTCGCTTCTCCCTCGCAAATTGGACGCTTGCCATTCTCCTATGCGGGAGTATGGCGAGCACTCCGCAGAGCGGCGATCAAAGCGGGCATTGGTCACCTCAGTTCGCACACCTTCAGGCATACCCACCGCTCATGGCTTGATGCGGTTGGTACTCCGGTAGGCGTCCAACAACGGCTCATGCGCCACACGGACATCCGAACCACGATGAACGTGTACGGCACGGCAGCCACGTCGGACATGCGTCAGGCGCACGCGAAAATCGTGCGACTTGCGCTGGCACGGGCTTAACTGATTTGCGAAGTGATTTGATGCACGGTAAGTAACTGAAAATATGGCGGAGAGGGAGGGATTCTATTACCGCTGTTTCCAGCAACTCTCGATAAATCCTGCACTTCCGCGATAATACCCTTATTTTGGTGGGTTACAAGCGAATCCGACCTTCGGATACAGTTTCCACAGTTTCCGCTATTGCCTGCGGTTTCAGCCGAAAACGGTATCATTGGTATCAGTCGGAATGTTCCAACGGTGGACGCGGTATCCTGGATTCCTGCATCATGTCTCGACTTTCCATGTCGAGCCTAAATTCAGAACATAAAACACCGAGCTACGCTCACCAGTCCTTATACTTTGTTCCGTCCAGCCCTGTACCTTGTGACTTCGAGTAAACGTCAAACACGGCCTGCCCGCCCCAGGAATCCGAGTCGGCGTCGTCCTGCATTGAGCGCATCCCCCACTCCGTGCTTCCGATCATTGGATCAATGGGAATCTTGCGAAGGAATCGTGTTTTTTTTCCCTGCACATCCACGCCCTTGACCAGATCGTCCAGGGTCGGCGGGTAGCCAAACGAATCTACTTTGATCTGAAACCCGCCCCGGTCGGCAGTGTCCTTGTAACGATCAATCGCATCGCGCATTTCCCACAACGCGTGCCGCAACTGCTTTTCCTTTTCTCGTTTGATCGTTACCTGTGCCAGCGGCAACGCCATCAGCGTAACAATAGCCAGGATCGTCGCCGCCACGATCAACTCCAGCAGCGTAAATCCCGCTTCGGGCCTCACGTCCTTTCCGCGACCGTTCATGTTCTGAAAGCACTTATTTGAAACCTGCCACATTGCGGAGTTGCGGACGCCGCGGCCAATTCTGCGGCACACTGTGAATAAAAGGCCCCCTTTCGGCTTGATGACTGCAAATCATACTCAGACGCGTTCCGAAAGAGGGGATCGGGTCAATCATCCCACGTGAAACCTTATCCAGAAACGCCTCTTCTCGCCCTGTCCGCATCAAGGATTGTCCAGCCTTTCGCTTTTCATTTCGGGCTGAACTGGAGAGAATTCAGCGTGTCAAAGAGCTGATCAAGCTGTTCGCGGCTGTCTGCGAACAGTTGAAATGCCAGCAGGTAGCCCTGCCGAACAGTTGCTACACTGCTCTTGTAGACCGGCCCGTGTCGTTCTACGCTGGGGATCCAACTGATTTCCACATCAATCCGAGAAAACTTTTGCCCTCCCAGAGTGTATTCAGTGGGTTCTCGTATGAGTCGCCGCCCCATGGTCTCACTCACCATTCTCTTTTCCTGGCTCATCAGGTCCTTAACCGTCTGGTCCGAAACGTCCGGTCCTGTGCTGACGGCGAAAATAATTCGCGGGCCAGCGACACGGGAATCGTGTGCCGGATGTTGCGATACCTCCAGCAATACGTAGTCTCTGTAGGCATTCAGGGCGTCGTAGACACGCCGGTCGTTTGGATCCGTCGGAGCACCCCGCTTCCGTGGCGCATTGGCAGTGTCTATCGCGGACTGATCGACGCTCCAGCCCTTGGGGAACTCGTAGGTCATGCCGAAGAAGTCACTGGTATAGACTTTGCCGGACACCGAACCTTTGGTTAGTTCCCTCTGCGTCTCCTGGTGCTGCTGCGATCGAGCGCGCGCACTTCCCGCGAGCAATAGCAAGCCAATGCACAATACGCGGAGCCGTCGCATGTTCTTGACTGTCGGGACCAATTGACCCATTTCATTCCTCCTGTCCACTCTTCCTAATCTCAACGAATTGTTGGGTATCATCGTGAATTACGGTTCAACTGCTACTTCTCTGTTCTAAGTTGAAAAATGGTGACCCATCCCGCGACGCCTTGCAACCGCTAGAAACGCGGGTCCACCTGGAAGAAACTCAACCCATGCAGCCCCTAGGGGTCGATCGCTACAAGCCCTGGAATCGTAGTAAAGCAGTTCAACGTATTTACGGCTGCTCTAGAGCCAAGGGGAAAATCTATGTTGTCCCCCACACACTGCCAAAATGAAGACGATGCACTATAGCCCACCTGCCAGCTTGCCTGCTTTCCCGCTGCCAGGCCGTCTTGGGAAAGCATCCATGTATCGGTGCTGTCATACTGTCCAGGCGTACCCACAGTTACGTAATCGCCCCCCCATTGATCGCCCGATATAACCATAACTGCGTTGCTATTCGGATCATAGTAAACGGTAATATCTCCCCGGGCACCGCCAGATTCATCCACAAAAACACCACCGTTATTCTTGCATTGATCTGCATTGCTATGAGGATCTATGCCCTGCGGATCGGGCGCGGTTCCGGCATCGTTCATGTAGATACACATGCCGCAAGGGTTAGTGCCGTTGTTACCTGTGCCGTTCAAGGACTCAATAGTCGCATTCACCATCCCTACATACAAAGCTTGAGCTGATAAGATACCATTTGGGCCAGACAATGCCTGCATCACGTAGCCCGGACCAAAGTTCCACGCGATTCCGTTGGCATCAAGACCGCCTCCACCGCCGCCTCCACCACCACGATCGCAGTTGTACGCGTCGGAGTCGCAGCCGACTGCTATCATCTCCATCCCAGTCGGGTCAGTAGATCTCATCGGGTTGTTTGCAACGTAGGCATACCGGTTCCAACTCTGCGGATTGCTCGGATTCACCGCCATCATCCCGGATGGGTCGGGCGACAACCATCGTCCTTGGCTCTGGCTGTTCTCCCGGAAGGTGAAATCATAGAGGCTGCTCACGGAGTCCGAATTCTGGCCCGTAAATGAGGCATCAGCCGTGCCCGAAGTGGCGTACTGCTCACCGAACGGCGCATAGGCGGAACTCGAATACGCCGATGTTGGCCTCGTCGCCGTCGAAGTCAGTCGCGAACTACCCAGCCAGTCCGCATGGCGGTAATATGCCAGGCCCGACGAATTGTAGATAGCAGTCCCGCCGCCGGGAAGATGAACGAATGCCTTGGTCAAAGTGGTACCGCTCAGAGCTTCTGCTACGTTCACGGTCGCCGATTTTGTGGACGGCTCACCTCCAGCCAAGTCAATTCCGACCGCTGAAATTGATTTTTGATTTTCCTATACATCAAGGCGCGTCCGGATCCGTCCACGAAGCCACCGTGGACAAGAACGATGTTCTTCACTGGGAGTGGTCTGAGACATCGCTGCCGTACCACTTCCGAATAGCAGCGCGGCTACGGATAACGCAGCCCATGCCATCCACCCCATGTTCATTTTGCTGGTCATAGTTTTTTCTTTTATTTGAGTTGCACTCCAGAGCTGTTTTGGAATGTCTAGCCCGTCTGCGGCCCATTCCTTCTAAGCCGCTTTTGCTGCCGCGCCTTGCGCAGCCGTTTCGATGAGAGCAGCTACAGCCTGCGGCTGCGACACGTAGACGGCGTGGCTACCTTTGACCTCGACGGCCGTTGCACCGGCGCGTTTGGACATCACCCGCTGAGCGTCAGGTGGAATCATCTTGTCTTCGGTGGAAACCAAGTACCAGCTTGGCTTGGTTTTCCATGCCGGTTTGCTGATCGTGCTGACCTGATCCCCTCTTTCCGAACACGAGTGAGTATGATTTCGTCGAAGGAAAGGGGAAGGGAGCATGTCGAAGAGCAATCATACGGAGGCGCAGATGATTGGGGCGCTGAAGCAACTGGAGGCAGGGCGCAAGGCAGAGGACGTGGCCCGGGAAGTGGGCGTGTCGAAGCATACGATCTACGCCTGGAAAGCGAAGTACGGCGGGATGGACGTGCAAACGAGTTTGCTGCCCAGGCCGCGAGCTTCTACAGAACTGCACTTAGCCACGAGGGGAGCAACCGCCGCCGGGGAGCAGCGCACGCGCCCCGCCGCGCGCCCGCCACCACCTCACCG
>Ga0116223_10002613_pt1 | contig 16866 bp, 14 predicted proteins | sample Sb_taG_3_FD_90092 | JGI IMG/M metagenome (GOLD analysis project Ga0116223, IMG submission 90092) | Peat soil microbial communities from Weissenstadt, Germany - Sb_50d_a_PC metaG | ecosystem: Environmental > Terrestrial > Soil > Wetlands > Peat | place: Germany: Weissenstadt | collected 2010-09-21 | reverse complement strand
GTGCCTCCGGCGGTGCTAGAAACTGCGGTTTACACGCGCGACGACGGAGTGGTTGATTGGCGGTATTGCAAGACAAACAACCCAGATGCCGATTTCCAAGTTTCAGGCACCCACATCGGACTGGCCTTCAATTCTTCGGTATACACCATCATTGCCAACCGTCTGGCTCAGACACATTGCGCCCAGAGTGCGCGGAGGCTGAAGGGTGGTCGTGTCGGGCCACTTGGCCGTGCCGTCGCTTTCTCGTAGAAGTCCCCCCTTCGCAGTCGATTAGCGAGGCCTCTCGGGATTGTGCCCGGCTCACGGCCTACGCGAAAACTGCCCTACTACCACACCCGTCCATCGTTTGACACGCATCCAAATAGTTGTAGCGGTCGCCTTGTGATTTAGAATCAACCAAAACGCACCTTAGCGCCAAAATCAGTTGCGGACCGAAAATTGCCTTTGTGGATGATGCACCGCTATCTCCATGGCCATTAAAATGAAAATCCCGACGGCTCGAAGCGGCGGCCAGCGCGGGAGAAGCCGCGGCAAAAGCCGCCTGCTGTCCCGCGATCCCATCGTGCGCATTGCCCTGCTCGGTTTTCTCTCGGTATCGCTGCTGGTGGTCGGCTTTTTTGCCTACTGGTATGTAAAGTACGACCGCATCATCGACCAGCGCTTCCGCGGGCCGGCGTTCGCCACTTCGGCTAAGATTTTCGCTGCTTCGCCGGTGGTGAGGATCGGATCGAAGTTGACCGTCTCTGAAATTGCGGCGGAGCTGCGCCACGCGGGCTATTCCGAAAAGCAAGGCGAGTCTCCGCTGGGCAGTTATCGTCTGCATGGCGGCTCGATTGAAGTTGTACCCGGACCCCAGTCTTATCACAGCCCAGAACCGGCCACCATCACCGTCGCGGACGGAGCGGTTTCGGCCATCAACAGCCGCTCCGCCGGAGACCTGGAGGCCTATGAACTCGAGCCCCAGATGCTGGCTTCGCTGTTCGACGCCGAGCAACGCTCCAAACGTCAACTGGTCAAGTACGACGACATTCCCAAGGTCATGATGGAAGCGGTTACGTCGATCGAAGACCGCCGCTTCTTCCAGCACAGCGGAGTCAATTTCATACGGCTGGCTGAAGCTGCCTGGATCGACTTCACCCATCAGCGCCATCAGCAGGGCGGTTCGACCATCACGATGCAGCTCTCGCGGGCATTCTTTCTGACCCCAGAGAAAACGTTCAAACGCAAGCTGATCGAAATGCTGATCGCGGTGGAGTTGGAGCAAAAATTTTCGAAGCAACAGATTTTCGAGTTCTATGCCAACCGCGTCGATTTGGGACAGCGCGGCTCGTTCACTATCTCAGGGCTCGCCGAAGGCTCCCGCTCTTATTTCAACAAAGATTTCAAAGACATCACCCTGCCCGAAGCCGCACTGCTCGCCGGATTGATCCAAGCACCCAGCTATCTTTCGCCCTATCGCCATCCCGAGCGGGCCCTGGAACGGCGCAATACCGTGATCGAGTCCATGGTCGAGACTCACGCCATCACGCGCGAGCAAGCCGATAAAGCCAAGGCGGCGCCGCTGAAGTTGGCGCCGCCGAACGTTGAAGCCAGCGATGCGCCGTACTTCGTGGATATGGTGCGCGACACCATCGTCAGCAAACTAAACGAGCACGAGGTCAACGAACAGGAATACCGGATCTACACCACGCTCGATCCGGGACTGCAACGGGCAGCCGCGCAAGCGGTCGAAACCGGCATCAAGCTGGTGGACGAGCAGGTCACGAAGATGCGGACCCACAAGACCAAGGTCGGGAAGAATAAGTTTGAAACCACGGTCACGCCCGGCCCGCAGGCGCAAGTGGCGCTCGTGGCCATGGACCCTCACACCGGCGAAATCAGAGCGCTGGTCGGCGGACGAAACTACGGAGCCAGCCAGTTGAACCACGCGCTCGCCAAGCGTCCCACCGGCTCCATCTTCAAACCGTTTGTGTATGCGGCCGCCATGAATACGGCGCTTGACGGCTCGACGACCGTGATCACTCCGGCCTCCACGGTTTCCGATCAGCCTACGACGTTCTCCTACGGCGACCAGATCTATGAGCCGCGCAATTACAAAGAGGAGTATCACGGCGACGTCACACTTCGCTATGCGCTGGCGCTTTCGCTCAACAACGCGACGGTCAAAGTGGCGGAAGAAGTGGGCTATGACAAAGTGGCGGATCTGGCCAGAGCCGCCGGAATCGCGTCGGTGAAAGCCACGCCGGCGATGGCACTCGGCGCCTACGACGCCACACCCGTCGACATGACGGCCGCCTACACCAGTTTTGCGAACGGCGGCATGAGACTCTCGCCCGTCTTCGTAAATTCGGTGCGCAACGCCAAGGGCGACATCATCGTCAACTTCGGGACCGAGAAGAATCAGGTGCTCGATCCGCGCGTCGCCTTCGTCATGACCAACATGCTGGAGGGAGTTATGAACTTCGGGACCGCCTACGGCGTGCGCACCCGCGGATTCAGCGCCCCGGCGGCAGGCAAGACCGGCAGTTCCCACGACGGCTGGTTCGCCGGATACACCAGCAATCTGCTTTGCATCGTTTGGGTGGGATACGACGATTACAGCGATCTTCGCCTGAGCGGTGCGCAGACCGCCGCTCCCATCTGGGCCGAGTTCATGAAGAAGGCGGTTGCGCTGCCACAATATTCGGACGTAAAGCCCTTCACCCAGCCGGAAGGCGTAGTGGATGTGCAACTCGACAAGATCACCAACCGCCTGGCGACGCCTTCCTGTCCCGACACTTACACGATTGCCTTCGTATCGGGCACCGAGCCTCACGATACCTGCGACCAGAGCAGCGGTGTGCAGGGGTTCTTCTCCCGCATGTTCGGCGGAAATTCCGAGAGAGCGCTGCCTCCGCCCACGAACGGGAACCCGCAGGCAGGCACCGGTGTCCAATCCGAGGAAGAGGCCCAGAAAAAGAAAAGCTTCTTCGGCAAGATTGTCGGCGTGTTTAAGGGAGACAGCGGCTCCCAGAAAAATGACAAAAGCGCGGCTGCACCGTCTAAGAGCAGTGACAGCGGCACACCGCCGCAGCAGTAGCGCCGTATACAACAGGAGTAGCGCCGTATAGAAGTGGTCTGATGAACGGATTTAGGAAGGGCAGGACTTCAGAGGCTGCGGAAAAGGTCGAGTTGTGGGCCGCGGCTGCCCTCAGCGGCTAAAGCCGCTGATTTTGTGGCACTTACGGCGCGGTTGAAGCCGCACCCCTTCAAGACAAAGTCAAAACCCGAATCTTTCCGCAACCCGTTCAGCCGTGGCGCTCAGGGCCAGAAGAAATGCGGGCTTTAGCCCCTGAGGGCCAGACAGACCAGTTTCAGAGAGCTCGGCTTCGCGGTCCTCAACTTGCAAGCGACCTAACGCCGGACGCTGAAACGCGATGAAACTCTGAAGTTTTGTATGTTCGGCCGGGGGTAGATATGCTTTCCTGTATCCGCATCAGCTGCGTAGCACTTCTCTTCTCTGCGCTTCTCGTTCTCCCATTCCAGGCACAGAACACCGAGCAGTTGGAAGTCGGCCCTCCGCCGCCGCACCGCGCCGGTCCACCCGCTCCCGGAGCATCGCCTGAGGAACTCGAAAAACGCGGTGACGAACTGCGCACGGATAAGAACTATCTGGACGCGGTCGACTACTATCAAGCCGCCCTGAAAGGGGCGCTAGGGAACGCGGCCTTGTTCAACAAAATCGGGATCTGCCAGCTCATGATGCAGCGCTACAAGGAAGCCAAGAAGAGTTTCGAACGCGCCATCAAGGCCGATCGTAAAGATGGAGACGCTTACAACAATCTCGGGGTCATTTATTACCAGGCGCGTAACTACAACGCCGCGATCCGGCAGTATGAGAAAGCGATCTCGGTAAAGGACGACGCAGCCTCCTTCTACAACAACATGGGCGCGGCTTATTTCGGCAAGAAACAGTTCGACAAAGCCGCACAATGCTATTCCAAGGCGATGGAGCTCGATCCCGACATTTTCGAGCGAACCTCGCGCGGCGGAGTTCAGGCCCAGCTTTCTTCTCCTGAAGACCGGGCGCAATACGATTATGTTCTCGCCAAGCTGTACGCCAGAACTGGCTCGCCGGAGCGCTCGTTGCACTACCTGAAGAAGGCGATGGAAGAGGGTTACAAGGACATCAAGAACGTTTACAAGGACAACGAGTTCAGCACCCTGCGCAAAGACCCCCGCTTTACGGAACTGATGGCGGCGAAGACGACGGCCATCCCCGATTAGATGCCGATTAACTTGCTGGCAGGGAATGAGTTAGAAAAAAGCAGGAAAATAGGAGAACCCCCGAAACTTTCCCGGCGAGACCGGGTTTTTAGAGTTATTGCTCCTGAAAACAACAGGGTGAGTAGGGAGAACAACCACCCACCGGTTGCTAACCCGAGCACGCCCCAAGCAAGCAACCGGTGGGTTGAATTTGAGGCCCTTGGACTCTTGGCCGTTAGCCTTTCGCTGTTCGTCGTTCGCTACTCGCTTTTCGCCAAGCAAACGGTTTTCGCGAACAGCGAATCGCGAACGACGAACATTTCAGCTTCTCTCCGAAACATATTCCTCTACGACCTGCTTCCATTTGCCCTGCGCTTTCAGGATGTATTCGACCGCATCGCGGGCCGCACCGTCACCTCCGGCGTGGGACGTAGCCCAGTGGGCCTCAGCTTTGACCTCGGGGCGCGCATTCTTCACCGCGATCGCCAGGCCGCATTTTCGCATCGCCGGCAGATCAATCACGTCATCGCCAACGAAAGCGGCCTCGGCGGCGGTGATTCCGTCTTTCTCAAGAATTTGCGCAAACACCGACGCCTTGTCCTGAATGCCCTGGTAGACGTGGTCAATCTTCAGATCACGCGCGCGCAGGGCAACGGTTTCAGAGATGCGCTTGGTGATGATCCCGGTCTTGATTCCCGCGAGGCGGGCTAGCGAAATCGCGGTCCCATCGTGGGCGTGGAAACCCTTGGCTTCGATCAGGCTGGTGCTGTGGATCCCGAAGCCGCCCTGGCCGCCATGCTGAGGGGGCGGTTCGAGCACGCTTTGCTGAGCTCCAGATTGCAAGCCTCCGGGCGCAGGGAAAATCCAGATTTTGCCGTCAGTAAGAACGCCGTCGACGTCGAAAAGAATGAGCTTAATTTTACGGGCACGAGCGGCAGCAGAGCGCTTAGGCATCGCCGCGATTTTAGCATTCGGACGCCTGTGTGGGGACGGGCGTCTCGCCCGTCCAGCGGAGCGAAGCTCCGCCTCTGCCTAACCCTTACCCCTCAGCTTCTCGCTGCGAAGACGGTCGTCACACTTATGGTTACGTTCGCGGCCGCCACTAGTGAAATGCCGGTGCTGTTTGATTTCGAGAAGCGTGCAAGTAAGGATCTCACGGGGACAATCACCACACTGGCAAACATGGCTGGGTTCATCGTCGCCGATCTGACCGACCCGAGCAGCGTACCGCATGAGTTGGCGATGGTCGTCCCGGGTACCGTGGTCCCGGTCCAGACGATCATTTGGAAGGACAGCGAGAGTACTCAATGTTCCCGGACCTGATGGCGAGATACCACTGGGTCCTTGAACCCCACCACTACAAGTCCAAGGAATTGCTGATCGCTCATCTCAGCGACCTGGTGATTGCCCCTGCGTAAGCGAAGGCGAAAGAGCTAACAAGAAGGTAGCGCCCAGGCGAATGTTTTACGAAACTCCAAATTCTCGCTACAATCATTCCCATGCCGTCCGCAGTCTCTCCTTCGCTTGCCTGGGCTCATCCGCTGGTTCAGGAGTGGTTCACCGCGCGCTTCTCCACGCCGACTGAACCGCAAGAGCAGGGATGGCCCCACATCCTCGCCGGGCACACCACGCTGATCTCGGCTCCGACTGGATCGGGCAAAACGCTCGCCGCTTTCCTCGCCTGCATCGACCGGCTGGTGTGCAAGGCCCTGGCCGGCGAACTGCGCGACCGCACGGAAGTTCTCTACATTTCCCCGCTCAAGGCGCTCGGCAACGACATCCAGAAAAATCTTGAAGTCCCGCTCGGCGAAATTCTGCAGATGGCGGGCGATCGCGGGCTGCTGATGCCGGAGATCCGGACGGCTGTGCGCACGGGCGACACTTTGATGAAAGACCGGCGCCTCATGCTGAAGCGGCCGCCGCACATTCTGGTCACTACGCCCGAGTCGTTCTACATCCTGCTGACGGCGGAGAAGAGCCGCGCCATCTTGCGCGATGTCGAAACCGTGATTGTGGACGAAATTCACGCCGTGGTCGATGACAAACGCGGCGTGCATCTCGCGCTTTCGCTGGAGCGGCTGGAAGCGCTGACCGAGCGGCCGCCCGTGCGCATCGGCCTTTCCGCTACGCAGAAACCGATCGAAGAGGTCGCGCGTTTTCTCGCGGGCAGCTCTGATCCTCAAAGAGCGCGGGCGGCTCCTGTGATCGTCAACGTTGGCCACAAGCGCACGCTCGATCTTGGAGTCGAGGTTCCGTCTTCGGAACTGGGGCCGGTCGCGTCGAACGAAATGTGGGACGAGATTTACGAGCGGATTGTGCAACTGGTGAACGCGCACCGCTCGACTCTGGTCTTCGTGAACACGCGGCGGCTCGCCGAGCGCATTTCTCATCAACTGGGCGAGCGGCTGGGCGAGGAAAACGTGGCGGCGCATCACGGCAGTTTGTCGCGCAAGCTGCGTCTGGAGGCGGAGCGGAAGCTGAAAGAAGGCCAGGTAAAGGTTCTGGTGGCGACCGCATCGCTCGAACTTGGCATTGACGTGGGGACGGTGGACCTGGTGTGCCACATCAGTTCGCCGCGTTCGATTGCGGTTGCTTTGCAGCGGGTCGGCCGGTCGGGCCACTGGCGCGGAGCGGTCCCCAAAGGACGATTTTTTGTCACCACGCGCGATGATCTGGCGGAATGCGCCGTGCTGGTGCGGGCAATTCGCCTGGGCGAACTCGACCGCCTGATTTTTCCGGAAGCTTCGCTGGATGTGCTGGCGCAGCAGATTGTAGCTTGCTGCGCGGCTTCTGGTAACGCCGCTCCGAGTGACAGATCGGGTGACGGATCTAGCGACGGATGGGACGAGGACGAATTATTCGCGCTCGTGAAGCGAGCCTATCCCTATCGCAATCTCGCGCGCGAAACGTTCGACGCGGTGCTCACGATGCTTTCGGAAGGAATCGCTTCGCAACGAGGCCGCTATGGCGCTTACCTCCATCACGACCGTATCAACCGCAAGCTGCGAGCGCGGCGCGGCGCACGCCTGGCGGCGATCACCAGCGGCGGCACGATTCCTGACAATGCTCTGTACACCGTGGTGGCGGAGCCCGAGGGAGTGGTGGTGGGCACGGTGGATGAAGACTTCGCGGTCGAGAGCATGGCGGGAGAGGTCATGCTGCTGGGGAACACATCGTGGAGGATTCGCCGGATCGAAGGCAAATCGTCGCGCATACTGGTGGAAAACGCGCAGGGGGCTCCTCCCGGGATACCGTTCTGGCGTGGGGAAGCTCCGGCACGCACTGCGGAACTTTCGTTGCAGTTGGGCGAATTGCGCAAGGAGATCAGCGACCGGCTGCCCGGCGTGGTTCCGGTGGAAGGATGGCGCAATCTTACTGTAGTGGCTGACGCCGTGAGTTGGCTTCGAGAAGAATGCGGGCTTGATCTATCGGGCGCCGAGCAACTGATTCAGTACATCCTCGAAGGGCGCGCGGTGCTGGGCGATGTGCCCACGCAGGCGACGATCATCGCCGAGAGATTTTTTGACGAGGGCGGCGGGATGCAGTTGATCATCCACGCGCCTTTTGGCGGCCGCATCAACAAAGCCTGGGGACTGGCGCTGCGCAAGCGCTTCTGCCGCGGCTTCAATTTCGAACTGCAAGCGGCAGCCACCGACAACGGATTGAACATCGCGCTGGCTGAGCAGCATAGCTTTCCGTTGGCCGATGTTTTTCAATTCCTGGCTGCAGAGAGCATGCCGCCAGTCCTGGAACAGGCGGCGCTCGCTTCGCCGATCTTTCAGACGCGCTGGCGGTGGGATGCGACGCGAGCCCTAGCTCTGTTGCGTTTTCAGGGCGGCAAGAAAGTGCCGCCGCAGATTCAGCGCATGCGGTCCGACGATTTGCTGGCCTTCGTTTTTCCCGATGTAGCGGCCTGCCAGGAAAACATTGCTGGAGACATTCAGATTCCCGACCATCCTCTGGTCGCCGAGGTAATGAAAGACGTGCTCACCGAGGCGCTGGATATCGAGGGCCTCAGCGAGGTGTTGCGCGGAATCGAGCAGGGACGGATTCGATGCCTGGCAGTGGACACGCCAGTGCCTTCGCAGTTCTCGCACGAAATTCTCAACGCGAATCCCTACGCCTACCTTGATGATGCGCCGCTAGAGGAGCGCCGAGCGCGAGCCGTCGAGGTGCGGCGTGTGTTGCCGGCGTCCGTGCTCGAGGAAGTCGGCGCGCTGGAGCCCGCGGCCATCGCGCAGGTGCAGCAGGAGGCGTGGCCGGATGTGCGCGACGCCGATGAACTGCACGACGTGCTGCATACGCTAATGATGGTGCCGGTGGGAGGCAGCTCTCAGCTGTCAGCTTTCAGCTCTCAAGGTGACGCTCAGCGCACCGCGCCATGGGCGGCCTTCTTCGAGCGTCTGCAGTCGGAGCGCCGCGCCTTTCTGGCGGAAGCTGCGGGAAATCGCTATTGGGTGGCCGCCGAGCGGGTCGAATGGTTCCGGGCAATGCATCCCGCAGCCGAGGAAACGCGGCTTGCCACGTCTCCCGCTGCGAGTCAGGAGACCGTGGACCCAACCGGAGACGCGGCAAGCCGCGTCTCTACGCCGAGCTTTGACGATGCTGTGCTGACCGCAGTGCAAGGATGGATAGCACATCTTGGCCCGACCACGGCGTCGGAAATTGGCGAGCTACTCGGACTGCCGGCGACTGAGATTGAGAAAGCATTACTCCGCGTCGAAGCGAGCGGAGCGATTCTGCGCGGCAAGTTCCGCCCGTCCGATTCGCGCCCAGCAGTGTCCGCTCGACACGAACTCGAAACAGAGTGGTGCGAGCGCCGTCTGCTGGCTCGCATTCATCGCCTGACGGTCGCAACGTTGCGCAAGCAGATCGAACCTGTCAAAGCAGCGCAGTTCATGAACTGGCTCCTACGCTGGCAGCACCTCGCTCCGGGTACGCAGGTGCGGGGAGAGCATGGAACGCTGGAAGTGATCCGGCAATTGCAGGGATTTGAGATTCCAGCAAGCGCGTGGGAACGGTTTGTGCTGGCACGAAGAATCTCGGACTACGATCCGGCGCACCTCGATCAACTCTGCCTGGCAGGCGCGGTGGGATGGGGCCGGCTGTCGCCCCATCCGGCGACTCTTGAAGCCACCGGCAACGATGAGCACCGACGGCGAGTAATTCCAACGCGCGTCGCGCCAATTGCATTCTTTGTGCGCGAAGATGCCGATTGGTTGCGCCCGCATCATCCCGGGGCGGAGGATTCTGCTACTTCGTTCTTAAGCCCCGTAGCGCAGGCGGTGCTTGAACTTTTGAAGCAGCGGGGTGCGCTGTTTTTTCCCGACATGGTGCGAGCGACGGGCCGGCTCAAAGCGGAAATCGAAACCGGATTGTGGGAACTGGTTGCAGCCGGCCTCGTGACCGCCGACGGATTCGAGAACCTGCGTGCACTGGTGACGCCGAAAAGTGCGTCTGGCAGCAGCCTCGGAAAAATGCGCCGGCCGCGTCATGCGCCGGGACGGTGGTCGCTGTTGCACACCGAAGGTGCGGATCGCGATCGCAGCGTCGAGTCCTGCTGCTGGATGTTGTTGCGGCGCTATGGCGTGGTCTTCCGTGATCTGCTGGTGCGGGAAACGAATCTGCCGCGATGGCGTGAATTGCAGATCGGCTATCGCCGGCTCGAGGATCGCGGCGAAATCCGCGGCGGGCGATTCGTGGATGGATTTCTGGGAGAGCAGTTCGCGCTTCCGGTGGCGGTCGAGTCATTGCGCGCCCACCGCAAGCTGCCACAGAACGCAAATGCCGAGCGCGTCGTCATCGCAGCCGCCGATCCGCTGAACTTGGTGGGGATCATCGTTCCGGGTGAGCGCATTCCTGCGATCTCGGGGAGGAGCGTTACGTTTCGCGATGGCGTGTGGGACGCGGAAGATGCGCTGCTAGCGTCTGGGTACTAGGCTTTTGGCTTTTGGCTTTTGGCTTTTGGCTTTTGGCTTTTGGCTTTTGGCTTTTGGCTTGGCGTGCCGCGTCTCACCGTTCCCTCACGGCAACTTTAATTTGAGCAGCACCTGTGGGTTCAGATACACGCCTTGCCAGCGCACGGCCAGATGCAGATGAGGACCAGTAGCGCGTCCCGTGCCTCCGCTGAGTCCAATCGCCTGCCCTTTACCCACATCGTCGCCTTCCTTGACCAAGGATTTCGACAAGTGCAGATAGAGCGTCAGCAGTCCCTGGCCATGGTCGATCACCACGCAATTCCCTTCAAAGAACAGAGGCCGCGCCAGGATGACCCGCCCGCTATTCACCGCTGCGATCGAGGTTCCACTGGGCACGCGGAAATCGAGTCCCTGATGCGTGCTCTGCACCGATCCGTTGAATACGCGCTCAACCCCGAACACGTCAGAGATCTCGGCATTCACCGGAGGTGCGAACGAACCCTTCCATTCGCGGCCGGGGCTGAGGGTTTCAAAAACCTGGGCTTTTGTTTCCTTGTCCTGTTCGATCTGGCGCTGGTCTTCGGGGCTGGGCGAGGTATAGCGTCCGGGAACCTTCAGCAGCACGCGGGGATAGCGCTGGCGTTCCACGCGAATTTTCTTTTCGAATGAGATCGCTTCTCCGGCGGTTGTTTCGGCGTGAAGCTGGATGGAATAAGCTCCCGGCTTGGTGTCAAGACTGGCCCCGGCGAGCGCGAACCATGATTTGTGGCTGGCGTCGAAGCTGAACGCGATCTCGTGGCCAAGCCAGTTGCCCGAAAGCGTGCGCACCGGCTTCGCCGTGGTGACGCGGAAGAGCACCGGCGTTCCGTTGACGAGTCGGGCAGGTTGGTTGAAGACCGTCCAGTGGCCGGCCGTTGCCGCCGATAAGTCTGCGGACAGTGAAAGCAGCACGAACGTAATGAGTGTGACGGAATGGAAGAGGCGTTCGCGCATTGCGGTTTCACATGCTGCGCGGCCCAGCCCCTGAAGGGGCTCGATTTCGCGGGACTGGCGGCATCGCTAAAGCGATGCCCTGATACGAAACCTTGGGATTTTCCGCAGCCTGTTCAGGCTAGCATTTCAAAGGAAGAACATACATACTGCCGCCACACAAACCATGACACAAACGCCGTCGCTAAAAGCGCCGTCCCATCTAAGTTGTTAGGAGATTTGGTGGACCTGGTCGGGATCGAACCGACGACCTCTTCCATGCCATGGAAGTTAAGAACCTGCCGGCCATTGATTCTAAATGAGTTTATGACCGGCGGAATGGGTTAAAACCGTAATAGTCGGCGCAATTTGCTACCAAATTGCTACCAAAACATGGCAAGTGGTTTCGGGGCTGAATCGGGGGGGGATCGGCCCCTTCACTGACACGCTAGGTAGAGAATCTCTTTCACCCCCGCGGCATCTTCGCGGGCAGCAACCTCAGAAGCACGTTCCCGATCACCAAAGGCTGGTGCTCTCCCGCACTTCCCACCAATGTGTATGACCGCTCAAAACCGTTCGGTCCCAGGATCTTCATTTCCCAACTGTCGTTTTCGCGAGAACCGACGATCGACACCCGCCAATCTCCCGGACTGTTACTCAGAGCGTGTTCCACTAGTGCCCGAACTTCAGGCGCAACGCCGGCATCGCCTGTGTTCTGCAGTTTGACCGACACAGCCATTCAATTCATTCTACTGTCGGCGAGCCTTCAGGCTCCGACCCCTGCGCTTGGCTTCACCTCGATCATCTTGGCGACGTCCGCCACCCGCCGATACGACTGCAGTCGGTCCGCATGTTCATACGTATCAGTCACCACGATCACCTCGTCGGGTCCCGTGTCACCCACCAGCTTTTCCAGCCCCGCCTTCACGGTTGCATTCGATCCCACAATCGCTGCGCCCAGTTTGCTCTCCACCGCTGCCCGCTCCCAGTCTTGCCATAGCGGTTCCATGGAATCCACTGGGGGCAACAACTCCACCGGCTGGTTTCGGATCAGTCGCAGAAAGCGCTGCTGCAAGGTCGTGAACAATCGTCGGGCTGCCGCATCCGTCTCTGCCGCAATCACCTGTACCCCCACCATCAGGTATGGCTTCCGCAATACGGCACTGGGCTGAAAGTGCTCGCGGTAGAGCTGCGCGGCTGCATACAGATAATCGGGAGCAAAATGCGCCGCGAATGCAAATGGCAACCCCAACGTTCCTGCCAGTTGCGCGCTAAAGCCGCTCGACCCTAGCAATGTGATCGGCACATTGCTCCCCTGTCCGGGAATCGCTTTTACCACTTGCCCCGGCTTCTCCGGACCCAGATATGTCCGCAATTCCTCCAATAGCGCCGGAAAATCTTCCCCACTTTGTTGCAAATCCCTTCGCAACGCCCGCATTGTTTGAAGGTCACCACCTGGAGCACGCCCCAGCCCCAGATCAATTCGTCCCGGATACAGCGCTTCCAACGTCCCAAACTGTTCCGCTACCACCAGCGGTGCATGGTTCGGCAGCATCACTCCGCCACTGCCCACCCGAATCGTCTTCGTCGCTGCCGCCACATGCCCAATCAGCACCGGAGTGGCCGAGCAAGCCAGTCCAGAAATCGAGTGATGTTCCGCGAGCCAGTAGCGTTCGTATCCCCACTGCTCCACGTGTTGTGCTAGGTCCACCGACCGCGCAATTGCGCTGCTCGCGCCCTCCCCTGCTCGCATGCCCACAAGATCCAGTACCGACACTGCTAACTCGTTGCTCATGCGAATTGGATGAGAAAGCCGGGAAAGCGGTGCGACCTACGGTTGGGCAGAAGTCGACTACGGACTTTAACTCCTCAAATCCAAAAGGCGGTGCGGAAGCCCCGCCCTGACCGCGACCCCCAAATTAATGCAGCAGACGAGCCCGGAGGGCCCGAACCCTCTGCGGGGATTTTGGGACACCTCCCCGAGCCAAATCGGGCTCTGGTAGGCGCCAACTTCCGCCGTGTGACAACATGCGAGGAATCCAGATTGCGAAGTAAGCACCGATGTTCCGGCGGTCTTACATCGAATCCGGGCACCGGAGTTGGTTCGACGGCTGCCGGCTGACCACGAGCTTGACCGTGAAATTCGGCAAACTGAACAAACCTTGCAGCAGTTAAAAGCACAGAAGGCGTTGCTGGAAATCCGTATGGAGGAGGATGGTGACGCCATCACTATTTACGGTGTCGGCGAACCAATCGCACGGCATCGGTCTGATCGGCTCCGCTGGCTCAAGGCGAACGGAGCTGCCAAACTGCGACAACTGTGCAGCAAATTAGAGCGAGCTAGGCGTCCCGAGCATTTTTCGCACAATCCACTGGCAACAATCCTATTCCGGGTCGCGGAACACTGTGGATGTGATGTGTATCGGGCCGATCGTTAACTGTCGTTGCTGTAAATTCTAGAGATGCATGCAGCTGTTCTTGCTTCGAAGTTCTATTCTGTACTGGCGATTTTCGTCCTGGTCCTTCATGCGCTGTTCATTTTGTGGGTAGTCTTCGGCGCTTTGCTGACGCGCTCGCGCCCGATTCTTCGCTGGCTGCATATCGCTTCTCTTGTCTGGGGAGTCCTTACGGAACTGCTTCCTTGGCCGTGTCCTTTGACTCTGCTAGAGAACTGGCTCGAGGGCAAAGCTGGCATCCAGCCATATGAGGGTGGGTTCCTGCTCCACTACCTGGACAAGCTGGTCTATCCAGACATTTCTTCAACCGTGCTAACGATTGCAGCAGTAATCATCTGCGCTCTGAATCTTGCGTTCTATGGTCGGCAAATCCGGATCGCTCGGCTTCGATAACTCCGGACATCGCCTCTGTCCTTACTTCTGTACTTCTTTTCGCACGAAACGCAGTCGCACATCCGGCCCTTTACAATGGGGGTATGAGGATCCTCATGTTCACGGGCAAGGGCGGTGTGGGCAAGACCAGCCTGGCCGCCGCCACTGGCGTCAAACTTGCCGCGCTTAACTATCGCACATTGGTCATGAGCATCGACCCGGCACACAGCCTGGCAGACTCCTTCGATCTGGAGACCGACCTCTTTCACCTCCAAACCTCCGACCCGTTGCCGCTCGGTGACCGGCTCTGGATCCAGGAGCTCAATATTCAGAAGGAAATCAAGCGTCATTGGCAGGAGATCTCTTCCTATGTGATCTCGGTATTCCGCACTACCGGTATCAGCGGGGTAGAGGCCGAGGAACTTGCGATCCTGCCCGGCATGGAAGAGCTCAGCGCCATGATGTACGTCAACCTATACCAGCGTGAGCAGCGTTTCGACGTAATCGTGCTCGACGCCGCACCGACTGCCGAGTCCATGCGCTTTATCAGCATGCCAACCACGCTCGACTGGTACATGAAACACATTTTTCCATTTCAGCGTAACTTCTTGAAGGCGGTGCGGCCCATCGTAAACCGCGTGGCGCCGTTCGAACTCCCAACGGACAGCTACTTCGTAAATATCCGCGATCTGTTTGGCAAGTTGGAAGGCGTGGACGAGATCATGGAAGACCCGCGCACCACCAGTGTTCGTCTCGTCACCAACCCGGAGAAAATGGTCCTACGAGAGACGGAACGCGCGTTTGTATATTTTTCCCTGCACGGGCTGACGGTGGATGCGGTCATCGTCAACCGTCTGCTCCCGAATGAAGTCAGCGACGCTTGGTTCAACGAGTGGCACACCTCACAGGACAAGATTCTGCACGAGATCGAAGAATACTTTGCTCCAGTTCCGGTGAAGCGCGTGCCCTTGTTCGCTCGCGAGGTCCTGGGGAGACAACGACTGGAGGAGCTAGCCGAAGTGCTGTATCCTGCAGGGGAAGATCCGTCGGCGGTAACGCGGACAGAAAAGCCCTTCAGCTTCGGGAAACAGAACGGAGTGTACGAAGTTCGGGTACTGCTGCCGTTTGCCACCAAAGGTGAAATCGGACTATTCAAGAAGGGCGACGAGCTTGTGGTCGAAATCGGTACGCTTCGCCGCCATGTTGGCTTGCCGCGGTCGATGGCAGGCTTGCTGCCGGTCAGAGCGCGGTTGGAAAATCGTGTTTTGACGGTTGAAATGAAGGAGGCACAATGAACGAGCCACAGGAAGCTCAGTCAACGGCGAGGGACCATGCTGCTCACGAGCCCTGCCCATGCCGCGAAATCGTAGACACCGTTCGCGAGTACTTGGGGATTTCGCCTGCTGCCCAACAGCACTTGGCAAACTCACGTGTCGAGTTTCTTAAGGCGGTCCGCGAGATGCTAAACGCGCGCATTGAGCATTTGTCGAATCAGGCTCAGAAGGGCACGAAAGTAGCAGTCGAATAGGGAGATGCAGACTATCGGCGTTTCTTGAAAGACCTCGCACTGCAGTTTCTCTTAGACTGTCAAGGCCGCTTGGAGTGCATCACTGCCCGCCACGGCGTTCGAAGCCCCGTGCAGCCTCAGCGTGGTTAAACTGTTAGACTGACACCTTTTTGCGGACCCTGTGCGTTCTCGGAAAAGCCAGCACCAGTTCCGGCATCTGGGGTTCCTGTGTCTCGGCTTCGATCCGCGTTGCTCGGTTCTTAGGAAGATTCCCGCCGAACATACGGGTAGGGTCGAAGGGCGCTCGAGCGCCTTCAACCGAGCAAAGCGATCTGCTGTTGTGCGACTCTCGTTAAGTTGAACACCCACGGTTCTCCTTAGTACTGGGCGCGCCGCGGGCCTCTCAGGAACAAAGCCTCTCAAGCGTTGCAATGCCCTGGATTTGAGTTAATCCAACTTCTCCTCACACACATTTCCCTCGCCGGCCGAACCGAAGTGCCGAAGACGCTCATCTTTGCGAAGGACGACAGTCACGCCGATGACATTGTTCAGATCGTGCATCGCTTTATTCTCTTTTTCTTGCTGCTGGCGGTAGCAGCGAGTGCGGCGCCATCACAATCGCGCAGGATGAAGCCAAGTTGCGTTGTTTTCGGAATGCCACGGGAGGCCATCGCTCGGGGCGCGACGGATTTTGTTTTGCCTCTGGAGCAAATCGCCCGGCAGGCTTTGGATTCGCTCAATACTGACAAAACACATCGCGATCGACTTCAGAGCCGGAGCAGCCGTTGCCGCTTCGGCAATGGGATTCCCGAGGCGAAGCTGCAATCCATTCTTCAATAAACCCGCCGAGGACAAGGGGTGCAGAGTCTGAAGTACTACGCCTTGGGTGATCTGCCCCTTATCGGCCTGCGATTGTAGCCTTGAGCATCCCCTGCACAGAAAACTCTGCTCTGGCGTAAGGCTCGTCACAAGCCGGGGGCTGACACTCTATCAACTACTTAGGAGACGATCATGGCTACTGGCACCGTACCTGCTCTTGACCCAAAAATCGCTGGCAAGAAAGAGACTCCGGAAGGGCCTCATGTAAAGCTCACGCTCAAAGAGCGCATTATTCGCAAGTTGAGCGAAATATTCGAATACAACGAACAGCTCGGAATAACCCGTCACGGATGATTTGGTCGCTGAAGGACTCCTCGGGGTCCGGCAAGCCTGTGTGACTCGGGCGGGGCTAGCTTGCTAAGGTCAGTCTTTCGTCCAGTGGGCGGAAGGAGGACTGACGATGGCGACCGACCCAGCGGATATTCCCCACGGCGTGCGGAGGGTTTACCAGCGCTTTGAACGCTGGCGGAGCGCGCACACCGGCCGCTTGCCGATTCCAGAGCCGCTGTGGGCACCGGCT
>Ga0116223_10002612_pt1 | contig 16868 bp, 25 predicted proteins | sample Sb_taG_3_FD_90092 | JGI IMG/M metagenome (GOLD analysis project Ga0116223, IMG submission 90092) | Peat soil microbial communities from Weissenstadt, Germany - Sb_50d_a_PC metaG | ecosystem: Environmental > Terrestrial > Soil > Wetlands > Peat | place: Germany: Weissenstadt | collected 2010-09-21 | reverse complement strand
TGGGGCGGCTTCGCGCTTAAGATCAGACACCCCCCAGCCCTCAGTGACGCGCGATCTCCCAAGGCATGTATTGCCCCGGCCCTGCTGAGACCGCACAACGCCATTCCCGCAAGCAGCACTAGAAGCCAGAAAAGAAGAAGCCCCGAACGGGGGGAGTGGGGCCTCTTAGGTTCCTTTGGGGGGACCAGGTGACGGGAGGGAGCCCATCACCCCCTTTACATAAGCATCTGGGTGTTTAGAACAACGCTTGTCACTGTCGGCGGCGCCTGAAATGAAAACGCAGGCCAGCGGGCCCTCCTTGCCGGTCGGCGTCAGGCGCAGGTCCCAAGACCCCTCAACATGTACATTAAGAAGGTGACGCCAGCGACCAGCTTGGTGGTGAGGCGCGCTGCTGCGGGCAATCCCTCTTCGATAGCCTCTCCGCGCTCCACGGCGCCGATTAGAAGCTGATAGTAGTAAAGGTAATCCAGCAGAAAAATCGAGAGTAGCAGCAAGAGCGCAAAAAACATCACGACAACGCCGACGTGGATGCAATAGCCGAGCAGGGGCAGCCTGAGGGTCCGGTGGCCAATTGCAACTCTTGGATAAGCGTGATTTTATAACTGCCAAAAACTGATGCCAAACGCTTCGTTCCCGGTCCGCGTGGCGTAAGCGAGCCATTCAGCCCATGTACTTCCGCCTTCGATTTTTTCTAGTGATAGTCGTATGTTTGATTTCGGGACAAGTATTCTCCGAAAAGCTTTCTGCTGACCAAACTGAGGTGACAAGAGATCAGATAGCTCGGCTGGGATTGCTCAACGACTTAAAAAACAAGTCTAAGGACTATAGTTTTGAATATTTTGTTCTAACAATACCTGCTAATACAATACCTGGGATAAACTTTCCAATTCCAGTGATACACATTAGATACAAGAGCGACGTCCTGTTTGAATTTGATAAGTCAGAACTTGACGTCAAGGCACTTCCGATACTCCAAGATTTGGCGGACACGTTAAAAAATGACAAGGGATTTAGGTCGCTTCTGATGGTAGGTCACACCGATTCCATAGGTCCTGATCTTTACAATGAACAATTGTCTCAGCGGCGTGCTGTGAGCGTCTTTGCCGCCTTAACGGCCCTCGGAATAAATAAGAGTCTGCTCGGCGTCGTTCCCATGGGGGAAGCCGCGCCCATCGCCACCAACAGGACCGAGGAGGGAAGAGCTGCCAATAGACGCGTCGAATTTTTCATCTCGGATTTGGCCGAGGCATCGCTCGAAGCAGTGCAAATGGCCGCTTACGAACCGTGTTTTCGAAATGATCAAGAGCGACAACCGGGCGAACCATGCCGCTCAACTATCCCAAGCGTGCCGGTTTACTGGCGCAATGACGGAAGCTCTGCTAGGCCGGACCTATACATAAAAATGGGTCGAAAAGGGGTGGATTCCCAGCCTACAAGTCGACCTGCTCTCCCGAGTCAACATTTACAGCGTCCGTCTATAAGCCAGTACATTCCGCCAGGCCTAGATGGTTTTTCGCCTTCCCCCCCAAATTGACGCTGTGGTGTCTTAATGCCAGATGACAATCTTGCTGCCCATACCAAGAAGGTGCTTCGCGCCTCACGAGACTTCATTGGCAATCAAACCCCAGATAAAAATACTCGCACCAACATATTGGGAGACTTGGCCGAAGTTGAACGCGTACTCTACGGTGATCTACAAGAAAGAAAAGTCTATCCGCAAGAGATAGACAGCGAATGCCGCAAGGAAATAGGGGCACTCGAAGCAAGATTCAACGAACGAGACACCGTACAGCGCCACTTAAACAAACAACACGCTATTCTGACAAGATTCGAGCATTTGCGACAAATCAATAATGGCGGCTATCCTAAAAACGTAAATCCTATCTTATATTGGATACCTCTGTTTCTAGTTGCTGTTAGTGAGTGGTATGTAAATTATTCATCATTCGCAGCGCGCTTCGTTCCTGCCGTGGCAATAGCTTGCACCATAATAGTTGGCCTCCTGTTTGCCTATACGAGCCATCTTCTTGGCGCCTATCTTAAGCAATGGTCAGAGATATCAAATCCAGCTATAGAGCGGCGCGCCGTCATCGATAGGAAGGTGGCAGTCATCTCATTGACTATCGTACTATTGATCGTATTTTTAGCAACAATGTGGTTACGCTACACTATCGTCAAAGATCAACTCGGCCTTTCGGTAAACGAGCAGAATTGCGTCTTTTGTACAGAAACTACCGGCCGCATTTGGAGCACTCTACTCCCGACTATAGCTATCAACATCGGAATAATAGCAATAGGAACCGCTTATTCCTGGTACATGCATGAGAAAATCCCCGATCTTCGGGAGACTCACCGACTCCTTGAGAAAACTCAACGAAAGTTTGACCGCCTCAAGGCGCCTTTAGAATCAGAGATAAAACAATTAGCCGCCGCGTGCGACCGGAACAAGAAGCTAAATAAGGGCCTGTCGAGCGAATACATCTCCCTTCTGCGCGAGGTCAAAGAGGTCAAAGGTCGAATAAATGACAACGCGGCTTAGCTTTGCCAATATAGGACTATTCGTCTTGCTTATGCTCTCCGCTTCCGAAAGAAGTGCTTTGGGGCAGTCGGCAGGCCAGATCGTCGTTAGCGCAAAAATTGAGGATACCTGCAGAAGCCTCGGTCAAGTGACAACGAGAAAGACAATTGCGTACATCGATCTCGCGTCCATAAGGGCCGATGACAACGATTGGGGCCTAACTCTCTTAAATAAACTCAACCTCGCCCCAAGGGAAGTTTTGATTGTCTTGGCGGTAAACCCTTTCGATTTGACCGTTAGAGAGGTTTTCAACCTTTGTTGGCCAAAATATACGGATGACGAGCTTAAGACGGCGAAACAAAACATGAGCGTCTGGGCGTGGCTAGTAAGTCCAGACCCTTATGACCAACAAAAAGAAAATCTGGAAACTTTTGACAACCGATTGCGGCAGGCGCTTGAGTATGTCAGGACCTCGCGACTCAAAAAAGAGGATGAACAGGGAAAGAAGAATTTTCTCGCCGCAATCTCACTTGATAAGGATAGATTTAATGATCCAAAAGAGTATAGGCGTATAATAGTCTATTCTGATGCCGCCTTAGACGATCCACTCGTGAAACTGAACGACCCAGCCCAAGCGGTGGCGTCTCTTTCAAAAAATTATCCAATTAACTTCAAATATTCGGAAATATCGGTGTTTGGCGTGAGAGCGGATAACGCCTTAACAACGGATGTTATGGAGAAGGTATTTAGGGGGTATTTTGTGACAGGAGCAGGCTATCTCGAATCCTTTTCATTTGCATTGCCGGAACAGTCGAATTCTCTTTCGTCACAGGTGGCGCACTACGAGGGGGATTATTCCGGGGGTGGGGCTGCTGGTGCTGCTGAACTCGTTTTCGCGGTTGTTGACAATAAAACTCTGGTAAATGCGTGGGTACGTTTCTCGGCGCCGCAAGGGGCCTTGTATATACCTATCGATGGGGAATACGGCTGCGACAGTAGTGGGTGCAACATCACGGCGACGATCCTAACTAGTATCCCAGAATTTGGGGATCGACCATTTTTCAGGAAAGGAGACCGCGTTCAGTTGAAAGGAACTGCCGATGGCTGGTCGGGAGAATTGCAATCCTTATCACATGAAGTATTTGAGGGTTTGAAGGATGAGGTGAAGTACCAAATTCATCTAACGAACGGGACGAAATAGCCAAAATGGACACCTCTAAAAACCTCGGAGGTGATTACCGATGGGCCTCTCCATTGCGAACGTTTAGGAATCGGACCGGGAACAAACCGGAATCAAGTCGACCAAATAAACACGCCGAGTTCGCCACACGGGAGTTTTTGGAGGTGTCCACGTTACCATTGACGCGTGGTGTGACTGCGAGGAAGCCGTGATCCTCTAAACTCGCGATGACACTGTTCGGCGCGGCGAACTCGATACAGAGGCAGCGATTTTGGAAGTGATACGCCGCAAGTCATCTTCGACCAACTTACTAAACTCGTTGAACCTATTCCCCGTCTTGCTCTGGGCCTCTACCATGAGATTCGCTTCTGCTCGCAACGCCTCTAGATCGCTTGTCGGTGGAAATTTGCTTATGTCCATACCGAACTTTTCGAGCGGCTCCGTGCCTACGCCAGGCTGATACTGCGCTAGGCACCTCGCCCCGAGTTGCATCATTGCATCCAGGTTTTCCGGATGCCCACGCCCAATTTCCATCAACAAGGCGTCGAGGATCATTTCCTTTGGGTGTGGGAGCACCGACACGTCCTCAATTCTAGTAGGCAATGGAGGATTATGCTCCATGAACGCGCCGTAATCACTGATGATCGTCTCGCGTGATGGCTGCCTTGCCTGTTTTGCTGAGGGTTGTGCCGTAGTCGCTGGCGAGGCTTCTGTGCGTCCTATGGCTTCATTGAGGACGATTGAAACCTCAGCAGCCGATGAGCAATGCCAGATGGCATTGGCGAACGCGGTTAATACAGGATTTTTAAAATATAGGGAGGGTGTTTGCTCAGGAAACATAATACTCAACGCTTTGGATGTCTTGGCATTCTTATAGACATTCTTTTCGTTGTATAAGTTTGGGCCGAACCAATTGCTCATAAGACTTTTTATCAGCCCTCCCCTCATGTTCCACAAACGGACCAACACCCCAGTTTGGGCGATTGATACAAACACAACTTCTTTATTATCCAACTCAATGGTGGCTCCGCAACCGGCTGTTTCGCTGGACCTTAAAAGCGTTGGCATGACCTTGCTCCAATTCTGGAGTGGCCTTCGCTTGTGTAGATCAGCATGGCGCGCGCATTTTAGGCGCGTCCCTCATCCGTGCAAGCGTCAAGACGCACTCCTGGCGCTCGTTGTCGCTGCCTCTCAGCTTGGCTGGGGCAACACGGTTTAGATTTCGCGGGCAACCAGGCGCCCACAGGAAGCCCGTGGCGGGCGTAACGGGGTTGGTCGGAACACCACACCCGGCCGGGGGGCCACCCCGGCGACTTCCGGCCTCCCCCCTGCGCCACTTCCTCTTCTATTATTTCTGGGCCGCGCCGCTTTTACCGATTAGCCATCACCTGGCAATCAGGCAGACCTCGGGACTTGAGCTCGCTGCAGAGCTTGATGGCCGCAGTCTTGTCGTTGATCGGCCCAATGCGCAATCGATACCAGACGCCCAGGGAGCCAAGATCGGCCTTCTGCATCAGGGGACGATACCCCGCGAGCAGCGATGGGTACTTATGCTGCATGTCTACAAAAGTGGCTAGCGCCTCGGTCTGCCCCTGCTTGGTGGCGACCTGTACGACATAAGAGATGTTCGCTGCCTTCGCTTCGGCAGATTGTTGTGGCGCGACGCTTGTAACCTCTGTCTCCTTTTTCTTCTTTCTCAACTCGTCAGGAGCGAGGTAGCCAGAAGCATCTTGCTTGGCTTGCGGCTCAGTGGTGGGCTTTTCTGGCGGCGGCGTCGCTGCCGCTATCGTCGCTGTCACCATGGTTGTATCCAGCACTGCTTGCTTGGCCACTACGTTGTTGTCTGGCTCGGATTGCACGGTCGGCGTCATCCCTGCGTCGGGGTGCAGTTTCTGAAACACCGCCCCCAGGGCAACCATGGCGAAGAAGACTAAGAAAAGGAAGGCTCCAAGGCTCAGCCTTGGACTCGACCTCGCGAGGACAGGAAGCGTCGAACGGCAATGGGGACAAAGCTTCGCTTCGCGCCTTATGGGCTCGGCACAGAACGGGCACGGGATCTTGCCCTGGCTTCTCATCGCGCCACGCGTTTCCACCACAGGAAAGGCAATCAAAAGGATGCCTGCTATGAGAGGGGACAAGACAACGGAAAGGAGAAACCAACCGACGCTGCTTCGGCCCCGCGCCGCTGCGGCTGACCCGATGAGGAGCGCAATACCGAACCAGAGTAAAAGAGCGAAGAGCATCCCCCTACCCCCCTCACCTTAAAAGCCGCTGATACTGAAGCATAGGAAGACCGTGGAGTCACGGAACCCCATGCGGCTCAGGCGAGGCTCTCAACCATCACCACGCGGCGAGGCCCGCGCGGCATCGTCAAACTACGTCGCTGTCTCTTTTGGTAACAACCACAGGCGTAGGCATCAACAAAAAGTTCAGGGGCCCGGTGCACCCTCGCTATGACCGAAGACAGAGCGCAACCACCCTACCCCCGACAAAAAGTTCGCCGCCTGGTTGGTTTAATTGGCGACCAGCGGTGCACGCGACAGGCTGCGACATGGCCTGTAAACAGCGAGGATTATCGTGTAGTTGGCTGTAGGAAGCGGAAATCAAGTCCGCTTACCTCTGGGCTTGAGCTGCGCTATCGTTGGCAGATCGCGACCTGATGGGGTGAGCCCAATGGATATCGTTGAGTGCGGGGTCAGTGACGCGCCAGTCAAGCGCAAGACCAAGAAGCAGCCCGAGAAGGGGCGGTCTAAGCTTAGCAACAGCCTCTTCCACCTTCGCGGTCTCAACGGCAATTCCAAGGAAGGCCGACGCTATCGCGACAGCATCAAGGCCACGCTCGCGGATATGGGCAAGGGCGAGGGCGACCTCACTGACAGCGAGAAGGAGCTGCTCAGGAACGTCGGCATGATGACCTTGAGGCTCGACGCCCTACACGCTCGCCTGCAATCTGGCGAGGGTGCTGTCGTCGAAGGCGACCTCGCGCTTAACCGCCTGGTGGGCACGCTGAACCGCACCCGCAGGCTTCTAGGCGCCAAGGTCTCGCATCGCGAGCCGCCCAAGCTGACGCTCGCTGAGGCGTTGGAGGGCAAGCGTAAGCGATGAAGCGGCGCAAGGCGGCACTCGCGCTGCCACCCAGCCCGGTCGACTTCTTCGGCCATCTCAAATGGCTCGACGGACGGCCATTGCTCGCGACCATCGAGAAGTACCGGCGCGCGATCCTGATGGCCGTGCTCTACACGTTCAGCGACGACGGCTCGCCGGTTTACAACATGGCCTTATGCGGTCGAGCCAAGAAGAATTGGAAAACTGCCGATCTGATCCTCGCCGCGCTCTATCGCTTCCTCGCCTGGCCATCAGCTCAAGGCAACGACTGCTTCATCTTGGCGAACGACGAAGGCCAAGCGAACGACGATCTCAGCCTCGCTAAGAAGCTTATCGCCTGCAATCCGATCCTGGCCCAAGAGGTTGACGTCCGCGTCAAGGAGATCGTGCGGAAGGACGGCAAGGGCTCGTTGCAAATCCTGCCCGCACGTGATGTCGCTGGGTCTCACGGCAAGACGTACCTGTTTATCGGCTACGATGAAATCCACGGCTATCGGACTCACGATCTGTTCGAGGCGCTCGCACCTGATCCGACGCGGCGTGATGCGTTGACTTGGATTACCTCGTACGCGGGCATCCGTCATGCGCCAGGCGTCCCGCTGTATGACCTCTTGACGTCGGCCAAGCGAGGCGAAGACAAGCGCCTGTATTTCAGTTGGTACGCGGCGGACTTCTCAACCGACCCCGGCTATCAGGACCTACCGCCGGAGGCAAAAGCAAACCCGTCCATGGCGTCTTGGGGCAATGATGGGTATCTGGCCCAGCAGAAGCGACGCCTGCCCACGCACAAGTACAGGCGCCTACACCTGAACCTGCCTGGTGCGCCTGATGGTGCTGCTTTCAGTGGCGAGCACGTCATGACGGCGATTGTCTCCGGGCGCAAGCGTGTGCCTCCTCAAGCTGGTGTCCGATATCGGGCTTGGTGCGACATGTCCGGCGGCAGCGCTGACGATGCCTGCCTGGCGATTGTGCATTTCGATGCAGGCACGAAGCGGGTGATTCTCGACAGCCTGATTAGCCAGACCGGAGCGCCTCCGTTCTCGCCACGTGACGCAGTGTCGAAGTTCTGCGACGAGCTTTCGGCTTACGGGCTGCGGCAGGTCAGCGGCGACGCTTATGCCGGGCAGACATTCCGCCAGGACTTCCGGGCGCGCGGCATCACCTATCAGTTCAACCGGCTGACGTCGACGCAAGCCTATGAGGCGCTAGAGCCGAAGCTCAATGCCGGAGAAGTAGAGCTGCTCGACAGCCCGAAGCTGACGGAGCAGTTGCTCACTTTGGTGATCAAGGGCAGCCAGATTACTCATCAGAGCGGGGACCACGACGACTGGGCCTGTGCATGTGCTGGCGCGATTTTCTTAGCGTCGGACCCGCAAGCAGCCATCCCCATCTTCGGCGACATTGGCCAGGTAACCGTGACCCCGCGCAGCGATCCTGTTGCTGGCATCGTCAGTAGCGGCTCACGTAATCCGGCGACGATCAGCGCAACCTTGAGCCCCTACGGGGGCATGGGGGTTGGCCGTTTCGACAACAATTCATGGTGAGAAGGAGAACTAACACATGATTGATCCAACCAAGGCCCTCGCCGAACTTCGAGCGCAGCTCGGCGAGGGACTTTATCAAAGGGCTGGGCAAGTGCGTCCGAATGCGTCCATAACCCGAATGCATTTTTAGTCGTTCTGTCCTGGAAGACGCTACGCTATGACGCGCAAAAAAAGCGGTCTAACAACAACTCCTTCCGCCAGGTCTATAGAGGCGGAATTCGAGCACGAGCTGGAAGTTTTCCGCACCGAAGCGAATGCGGCGGCGCAATTCTTTTACGCCTATCTCGCCATCTATTCGGCAATGGAGACCGATAAGGCGGTTACTCGCTGGGTGAACACCGCTCCATTATTTTGGAGCACCAATTTGCGGGCCCTTCAAACCTCTACGTTCGTTGCGTTGGGCCGTATCTTCGATACGTCCTCCGCGCACAATGTCAATCGATTGCTATACCTCGCCCAACATAACTCGCAAATCATCTTCTCGAAAGAGGCGCTGGATCGCCGGAAGCAGGGCAATGAGAAGGAGCCGCCAGAATGGCTGCCCGAATATTTGCAAAATGCTTACGTCCCGGGAAAGTTGGACTTTCAAACCTTCCGCGCGAACGTCAACAGGAATCGGAAGATTTATGAAGATAAATATCAGGCCCTACGTCACCAGGTGTTTGCGCACAGGGAGCTTTCTGATCAAACCACGATCTCAGCTCTTTTTGCAAAGACGAATGTCGGTGAACTTCAGCACCTGCTCCTGTCGCTGAACTCACTCCATGAGGCTCTTTCCGAGCTTTACATGAATGGCCGCAAGCCCGTGCTCAGGGCGCACAGACATTCAATAAAGCAAATGAAGGACGATCCGTCGCCGTGCGGTCAAACTGAATCTGTGCCCGAGCGTATCGTTCGCGAGGTCCATACCTTTCTTCAAGGTGCGGTCCAGCCAGCCCCTTTCTGATTCCGGATGCACATGTCACCGGGCGCCAGCCGAAGGCGACGCCCCGGCGCGGGTCGTGGGAAGCGAGCTACCGGCAGCGAGGACGCTATATTCGGCTGGGGAGCTAAAGCGTTGCATCCTTTCGGGCGTCGGCCTTTTTCTGCATTTCGATTTCTCGCGCCTTCTCGAACTCGGCGAACGTGGTGTCGTAAAAGTCGGTGGAATCTTTGGTATCCTCTGCACGTTCTCCATTTAGGTTCAGGCCAAGCACCGTCTGGTGCTCCCATGCCATTTCGAAATAGCTTCGCGGTGTCATTCCTTCAACTGACTTATCGCGCTCTCTGAACGCGGCGGCTTGGTCTGCGGGGGTGTCTACGATGTCGGGAACGAGTACGTGCATGAAACGGGCAAAAAGCTGCATATGATCGGTCGCGCGATCAAAGACTGACTGAAAGTTGGCAATGCAGATGACGAGCGCGAGAGCGTTCATCATAGCGATGTCGCGAAGGGGAAAGTCCTTGTCGAAATCTTTGTTGGCATGTTTGAGGTAGTTGGAGCCCTCGCGATACATCGAAAAAAACTCCTTCCGCTTTTCCTTGCGGAGGATCGTTTCCAGGAGGATTTGCTTCCCGGTCGCCTTCGCGACATCGCACGATATTTTGTCTGCCGAATGAACGAGTAAATGGATGGCGTGAGGGTCTTCGGCGCTCACTATCATGCGGATGGCACAGTGGATAAGATGCCTAGCCGCTTTCTCTTTATTCAGGTGGCGACGGACGCGCTCCGAACCTCGTTTGATCTGTTCCGACATGACGACCTCCAAAGGCTCCCCCCCCCCGGGGAAAGTCGCAGTGGCCCGCTCGGGGATACCGAACGTGTAAGACCGGGTGCACGGGTCATGCTCTACAATAGCAGTTGAAAGGCCGCCAGCCGAAGCCGACGCCAATCTGCGAAACATAAGAAAGAAGCCCCGGCGTTGGGACCGAGGCTTCTGGGATTGAACCGGCTAATGGCTTGGGGGCCGGGGAGGAAGCCGGTTCTTATCGCTAAACTTGAGAACCCCGTGGAGGGTTCCGGAAAACAAGAAGGGCATCCGGCCTAAAGCCGTTCTGCCAAAGAAGAAAGCCCCGCGTTGAAGGCGGGGCTTTCTCCCAGTCTTTGGGCTGATGAGGGGGGACCCCCATCACGCACAATGCATACGATCTTCGAGGGGCTTAAATCATGGCGGTTTGTAACAGACCGTTTCCATAAACCGCTCTAGCAACCATCGGAAACAAAAAAAGTTACGGCGCCTGGCCGAAGCCGACGCCCTGCTGTTTAGTTTGCTTTAAGTGCTTCCGCCGCAGCAATGCTGAGATTGAAGCCACGCAAAATGTCTTCATCGCTTGCTTCCGGCCACTGCTCGCGCAAACTATTCATGGACCCGGCCTCAGTGTCCGCGTCCTCCGAGAGAAGCGCATCACTGTCTTCGGATACGACCCACTTCGCGATTTCGCGAACGACCGGGTCCTCGTTGACGAAGGTGTCGATCATATCCAGTACTCTCGCTTTAACCGTCATTGTGCTGCCCTCGGTACAATCCGGCTTCCACGCTGAACGCGGCCGAAGCCGCCTGAGAAAAGAAAAAGCCCCGAGCTGGGGCACGGGGCTTAGTTGATGCGCGAACTAACGGGGACAGTTTAGCGGACCTCTGGATAGGCTGGGCATCTTTCTGGAGATAGGGTAAATCTTTGCCTGGCACCCACAAGTCACTATCGACGGCGCACCCGCTTGACCTCATCAGGCGCCACGGCCTCGGCCAGAGCGGCGGCGCATTCCCGCAATGCAGAGGAGTAGGCGGGGCCAGTAGAGCGCCGTCGTCATGACTCATAGCCACACCTGGGCGTCGCCCAAACGCAGCCACCAGCAGCACCGCCTCAGAGAGCAGCGTTACGCGGCTTTATGCTTCGCTCTTGACGCCTGGCAAAGACGTTCCAGTTCTTCCTTGGTCGAGGCTAGTTCTAGCCACTCGCGCGCTTCGCTAAATCCCTCCTCAAAGCTCAGCTCAAATTCAAGTGGCGTCAGCCCGTAAAAATAGCCGGATCGCGCTAGGGCGCGCGCTTTTACTTTGAATGAGCGCAGTGTGCTCACGGTTGCCTCTCTCTTGTTCTCAAAGTGCTATATGGGAGCGCGAGTGGAGAAGTGCCAGCAGGACAGGCTGTGTCTTTGGAGAAGTCGGAGCGCATTGCGGCGGCGGTACAGGCCGACGAGATCATCGTCACCATGTCGCAAACCAGCTACGCCGTCACGTATTACAAGCCAGCAAACTCCCCCTCAGCTTCTGGCAAGGCGCATGGCCGAAAAGGACGACTCGCGCACGGCCATGAGGCTGTCTGAGTTCCTCGCCCGCGCCTGGAAGCTCGCCAACGCCAAAGCGCGCGAGCTGGGATGGATTGGTTATGCGGCAAAGCCGCCAATGACCCAACCTATCGCGCGGACCACGCCATAGGCGGCGAGGCAAGCTAGGCCGAGGCCGCCCAGAGCGATAAGAACTCCGACAACGAGCACCGGGAGGTCGCCTTGCCCTGCGTCCCACAGCTTAAGCCTCACTGCGTCGGCCACCATCAGCGGGAGGCCAATTGCCAGCAGGGTCGCTGCAAGGAGTAGCCCGAGCTGGTGAAAGCCAAGGCCAACCCTTTGCGATGCGCTCATGGTCGTGAACTCTCGTCTTCCGCGATTTCAGTGATCAGCAAAAACCGCAAGCGTGACAAATCTCGGGCCATCCGAAAGCACAGAGGAAGAAATTCGCCGCGTTACTAAAAAGTCACAGAGCCGACCTCATCGGCCCCTTCCCGACCCCTCAGCAGAGTTTAATGCTCGCGCCTGGAAGCTCGCCAACGACAAGGCACGCGAGCTTGGACACCCCTCCCGCGCGAGCTTCGCATGGAGCGCCCCGTGCAGAAAAAGGGCGCCGACCGAAGTCGACGCCCTTCAGCGAAACCTATAAAGAAGCCCCGGCGTCTTGGGACCGGGGCTTCTGGGATACGAACCGGCCAGTGGCGCTGGGGGGCGCCTGGCGGGCCGGTTCTTATCCGCTAAACCCGGCAACTATCACGGGGTTCCAGAAAAGAAGAAAGGGCGCCGACCGAAGCCGACGCCCCTGCGAGACGCCAGCCCGACCGGGGAGGGGAAAGAGCCGACGCCCCTGCGAGAGGTAGAACACGCGACGGGGGAGTTTCCTGCGCTGGCCAAGAAAAAAGCCCCGAGCTGGGGCACGGGGCTAAGTCGCTGTCATCAATGAGAATGGCCTTTTGGGAACGAGGCCAGACGGTAGATTGGCACCGCCTGATTACCGGACTGTTACCGCCGCCGCATCCGCTTGACCTCCTCCGGCGCGATGACGTCAGCCGAAGCCGATCCGCTCTAGTTTCCGCCGAGCAGCTCCGGCAGCTTGGCGATGTTGCTGGCGATGCGGCGCGCCTCGTCCTCGGTGAGCACCTTGGCCATGCGTGCTTCGTTCGGGTTCTCGCGAGAATAGACGTAGGCGAGCGACTGGCCATTGGCGTCGCATACTTTTAGCCCACCGGGGATTTTCTCTACGGTCCACGGCGTTGGAAAGCGGTGGTCAATCATAGGCGGCATCATGCAACGGCCGAAGCCGACACTCTCACACCAAAAAAAGCCCCAGGGGCGGGGGGCGCGCAGCGGGGCTTCAGTCCGAGTCATTGGACGACGGCTTTTAGAAGGCCATCTGCATCGAGCTTATTACGATTCGCGCGGCGGAGCTGTCTCGTGTTGTTCTCAACCGAACAAGAAGGGCGCCGACCGAAGCCGACGCCCATCACAATTTAGCCCACTGACTCGGCACCTACGAGAGCGTCAATTTCTTCGCTAGACAGCGTGCCACGCTGTAGCAGCGCACCGGCGACGATCTCAATTTTCGAGCGGTGAGCCCGAACTAGCGTAGCCGCTTTCTGATGAAGCCTGTCCTCGTAGCGCTCCCAAGCATCATCACCGACGAAAGCGGCACCGGGAATCCCCAGAGCGCAAAGACAGTGGGTAGCTCGCTCGTTGTCCACGCCATCGCCAACGTCTTCACCGCCGAGGATCAGCTTTTCTGCTTCGGCTCCCGCATATAGCGAAATGCAGAAGTCGTCCGCGAGCTGCTTGCGTGAGCCGTCGCCGCGCTTCCAACGGTGAAGCGGGTTTTCAGGGTGCGCATGCCCCATCTCGTCAGCATTGTCGGGGACTATAGTTGCCTCGCCACATACCATCCCGAGCACGCGACCGATCACGGCGTGTCCGGCCTCGTGCACCGCCGTCGCTTGCCTGCTCATGGCCTGCCACGCCGCCGCTTGACCTCCTCCGGCGCCACGGCCTCGGCAAGCGAGATAGAGACCTCCGACACCCAGACCAGGAAGTGGCACAGGATGAGCCGTGGCCAGTAGGTCACGCTCGGTGCTCCCCGACACGATCAATCATGGCTCGCACGAAATCCTCCTCGCTGCACCAGCCGTCGCGGAATGGAGTCGAAGCCTTGATGTACTGCGCCTTCACCTTAGCCTCTTCGGCATTTGCCGGAACAGCCAAGGTGAGACGAACCCGAGCATCGAGTTCCACCTGTTGCGTCTCTCTGACCGCCGCTTGCGCCTCGGGAAGGCCAGCGTCCCGCTCCCTCGCCACGATGCTGGCCTCCGCTTCCTCAAGGGCTCCGATGGCCCTCTCTTGCGAAGTCGCCGGGTTTTTGTGGCGAGCATCGCTGAGCGCATCTTCAATTTCAGTCAACTCGCCGAGGCGCGTTCTGTAGCGTTGAAAAGCCACACGGTGAGCCTCGATCACCTGAGCAAGGTCTGATGATCCAGCGACGGTGGGCACGGCGGCAATGGCTAGAGCAGCGGCTCCGGCGGCGCTTCCAGCAATGAGTTCCCGTCGATCAATGCGTTTAGATGTTTGCAGCGTTTCATCCTCCTTTGGATGTGGGAGGACGTGCGTGCCCAATGGCCGGATTCAGTGATATGTCGGGAATTGGTCATCGCGAACCTCCACCATCGGTTTGCGTTGGCAAGTGCCGGTCGGGAGATTCACAGGCTCCCGGCCGGTGCGCTAACCTTAAGCCCAATGGTGCGCGTCCTCCAAAAGGAAAAATCGCCCAGGGGTGAGGATGAGGAAGGGCAAGGGCACCCAGTGACGCCAGACCTTCACCTAGAAGTGGTCAACGACAAGATCATCGTCACCTTGCCAGGCACGAACTACACCGTGACCTATTTCAAACCAGCAAGCTCGCCCCAGCTTCTGGCAAGGCGCATGGCCGAAAAGGACGACTCGCGCACGGCCATGAGGCTGTCTGAGTTCCTCGCCCGCGCCTGGAAGCTCGCCAACGCCAAAGCGCGCGAGCTGGGATGGATCGTGTAGCGCCTTGGCGGTGAGAAGAGAGGAGCAAAGTTATGAGTTCAGCCGGATTTACCCGCCCTGGTCTAAATTGCAAGCACGAGGATTGTCGCAAGAATTTCTCGCTATTTCAGGCGCGACCCGATGTGGGCAAAGTTGAAGAGCTTCCCGATCCGTTCCCGGCAAAATGTCCGCACTGCGAGCGGGAGGCGACTTACACAAAAGCCGACATCGGAACTCTTATGTCATTGGGGAGCGGTTGAACATGGCGCCCAAAGGCCGCTTTGGATTGGGCCTAGGAACAGCAACGCCTATAGGACCCTCGCCACATGCGGACCACACTTGCGACAAATGCAGCGAGCCACTGACGGAGATCGACTTCTACCGTGAGCGGCTTAATGGTTGCCTGTCCTGCAACGTCTGGATCACCACCGCCGGGTGCCCGGCGCGAAATCCCCCAGGAAGACATCGAGGCGCTAAGAGGGATCAGGCGCGAGGGTGATCGCTGACGGCTGCTTCGCGCTCCGCGACGATCTCAGCTTCGACCTCGTCCGAAGCGTCAATTTTTATTGCAGCCACAATGCGCACATTCCGAGCACGAGGAAGAACGCGATGACCGCGATAATCGTCGCCTTAGCGAGCGTATTCATGGCCTCCCCATCTTGCGCCTGACGCTGGGCCCCGTCCACGGCCCAAACGGGCCTCAGGCTATCCCCCTCCTCTCCGCACCTGGTTATTCCCTTCCGGCCGCCACGGGCTCGCTGTGGGCGCCCTAGCCTCCCCCTGCCCCATCTTGTTTGTCAGCGGATTGGACGCTACATACTGCAACATGCTACCAATGACTACAGCAAAGGGAGTGGTCAGGTGTCCGTCCGCAAGCGCAAATGGAAAACATCGAAGGGTGACGAAAGGCAAGCGTGGGTGGTCGACTATATCGACCGAGACGGCCATCGTCATATCGAGACGTTCGAAACGAAGAAGAAGGCGGACGAGCAGCACGCCAAGGTGAACGTCAGCGTAAACGCTGGCCTTCACGTAGCGCGGAGCAAAAGCAAAACCATCCGAGAGGCCGGTGAGGCTTGGATTACAGCCGCCAAGAATCGCGATCCTGATGACGGGCTGCTGGAGCGCTCCACAATCGCCCAATATGAGCAGCACCTTTGGCTACACATCGACCCGCTGATCGGCGCGATGAAGCTATCAGACCTCACGGTTCCGGCGGTGCACGCCTTTGTCGATAGGTTGCGCGAGAAGGAAAACTCGCCCGCCATGCGCCGGAAAATCCTCACCAGCCTCGGGACCTTGATTGCCGAGTCACAGAGCCTGGGGTGGTGCGCGCACAATCCGGTGCGAGAGCTGGGCAAAAGCCGCCGAGCCAAAAAAAGCCATCAGTCAAAAAAGCGGCACAAGCGCCAGCTTGAGGTTGGTGTCGATATTCCAACACCGGAAGAGGTCAAGGCGATCATCGAGAAGGCGAAAGGGCGTTGGCGCCCGCTCCTGATCACCGCGATCTTCACGGGGCTTCGCGCTTCCGAACTACGCGGGCTCCGGTGGAAGGATGTTGATCTCAAGGCTGGCAAATTGCACGTGCGCCAGCGCGCCGACAGGTTCTACGAGATCGGCGACCCCAAGTCCGACGCGGGGAAGCGCACCGTTCCCTTTGGCCCGTTTGTCACCAACACGCTTAGAGAGTGGAAGCTCGCCTGCCCGAAGGGCGAAAAGGACCTCGTATTTCCGAACAGCAAGGGCGAGATCGAGGCCCATGCGAGCATCATCAGGCGTGGCCTGATCCCAGCCCAAATAGCGGCGCGAGTCGTGACACCAGAAGGCGAAGCCAAATACACCGGGCTTCACGCGCTCCGGCATTTCTATGCCTCATGGTGCATCAACCCGATCAAAGATGGCGGGCTAGGACTGCCGGGGAAGGTGGTTCAAACGAGGCTCGGGCATTCGTCGATCACGATCACCATGGACACGTACAGCCACCTTTTCCCCAGCGGCGACGATGCCAAGGAGCTGGCCGCAGCCGAAAAATCTCTGTTGGGATAGACGCGACATAAACGCGACATAAAGCCGAAACACTGAACAAAATCAACGTGGGCTAAGGGACTGCAAATCCGTATACCCCGGTTCGATTCCGGGCGTGGCCTCCAAGACTCGACTCCCGCATTCACTCCACCTTTGATCCCGACGCCTCGTCGGGCCGTGGCGTGGCCTCATTTCCCACTT
>Ga0116223_10002606_pt1 | contig 16896 bp, 13 predicted proteins | sample Sb_taG_3_FD_90092 | JGI IMG/M metagenome (GOLD analysis project Ga0116223, IMG submission 90092) | Peat soil microbial communities from Weissenstadt, Germany - Sb_50d_a_PC metaG | ecosystem: Environmental > Terrestrial > Soil > Wetlands > Peat | place: Germany: Weissenstadt | collected 2010-09-21 | reverse complement strand
TGCGGCCCGACAAACGGAAATGTGAAGACGTTCATTCCCGACCGTGGCAGTCATGCCGTCTGGAGCCGGAACATACTTGACAACAGGCAGGGGAGGCGTTTCCCAGAGCTGAGCCTGTGCCTGCGTTGCACTCCCGAGGAAACAACACATACCGAGAAAGAGGGAAGTTCTGACATTGCGGAGCCCCGGGCGCACAACCATCACGAACTTCATCGCGCGAACTAACTTTGCCATCATCATCGATACCCTCTCTCGAAAAGCCTCACAAAACGAGGTGTTGGAAGCGGATCATCGCCTGACTTCCTGAAAACCAACTCCCAAGACCATGGTAGTCTTGGCTTTCGAACGCACGGTGCAAATGCCTCCTGATCCTATTCCTCTAAAGTCTTAGTACCCTTCACCTCGAACTTTCCCGCCACCGCAGGTGCGCTAGTGTTCGGCTGTCCCCCGCCGATCGAAACGGAATACTTGCCCTCGGCGATGATCGGTTCGCCGGCTTCGCTGACCATGCTCAGATCGCGATCCTTCAGTTCGAAGCGCACCTTCTGCGACTCGCCTTGCTTCAGATGCACGCGCTTAAATCCGCGCAAGGCGCGCAACGGAGCCCCCGGCACGTTCGGGAAGCTGAGATAAATCTGCGCCACCTCGTCGCCTTCTGCTTTTCCGGTGTTAGTCACGGTCACTTCTGCCGTAAGCGGATCGCCAGCCTTGATCGCTTTTTTCGGGAGCCGCAACCCGCGATACGAGAAATTCGTGTAGCTGAGGCCATAGCCAAACGGGTACAGGGGCTTGCCTTCGAAATAGCGGTATGTGCGGCCTTTCATGGCGTAGTCTTCAAACGGAGGCAACTGATCGACTCCGGTGTAGAAAGTTACGGACAGTCGCCCTGCGGGATTGTTCTTGCCAGAAAGCGTTTGAGCCACGGCCGTCCCGCCTTCCTCACCTGCATACCAGGATTCCAGAATCGCGTTCGCGTGCTCCTTGGCCCAGTTCACCGCGAGCGCGCTGCCGTTGGCCAGCACCAGCACAACAGGTTTGCCGGTCGCAGCCACCGCTTCCAGTAGCTCCTCTTCCGGCTTTGGGAGATCGATGCTTGTGCGGTCGCCTCCCTTGAAGCCTTCCTCGCTGACAGGCATCTCTTCGCCTTCCAGTTCGCTGGTAATGCCCAGCACCGCTATGACGATGTCCGCATTCTTTGCCGATTCAATCGCCTCCGGACTTGGCCTGGGATCGTACTTCGACCAGATCAACTGCGCGCGCACTGGGCCAGAGATGCCTTGCCCGTAGCCGGCTCTGAGGAACACTCTTTTCCCCTGCTCCAGGTGAACGTGTCCGACCTTCGTCCGCACTCCGTCGTCGCTGCCGGCCCAGGCCGCCGCGACCGGCTTGCCATCTAAGTGGACGCTCGCGAACCCCGCTTCCAGGCGCACGCCAATGGTGTAGTCCCCGGTCTCGGTTGGCGTCAGAAAGCCGGTCCATTCGACCCGCAGCGGATATTTGCCTGACGCTTCCTGAGGAATGTCCGTCGCTTGTAGATCAAGATTGTTCATCTGGCGGGCCGCAAGTACGGTCCGCTGCGGCCCCCACATCTCTCCGGTCGAGAATTCTGCCGTGAGCCCCGGCTGGCCCTCTAGTGTGGTTAAGAACGACGCCGGGACCACGTCTCCTTCGTCTCGCAAGAACTGCGTTCCCGGAACAGACGTGATCTGCGCATCCGGAAACTCCGCCTTGATCCCATCCAGGACGGAAACGATGTGCCTCGGCCTGCCGTTGTAATTGCCGAGCAGGTATCTTGTCTGATCCGCGAGGGGCCCGACCACTGCGATCTTCATGGCGCTCTTATTGAGCGGCAGCGTGCCGTCGTTCTTGAGCAGCACCATGGACTCATTCGCCAGCACGCGCGCCATTTCTCGGTGCGCGGGACTGTCGAGTTCCTTTTCATCGATCGTCGAGTAGGGACCTACCTCCGGCGGATCGAACATGCCGAGCCTCATCCGGGCAGTGAACAGCCGGATCAGCGCCGTATCGATGTCACTCTCTTTCAGTAAGCCTTGTTTGTAAGCCTCGAGGTATGGCCTATAGTCGCGATCGTCTTTTATGTCTGCGTAATTCAAGCATTCGTTGTCCATGCCGCGCTGCACAGCTAGCGCGGAGGCCTCCGGTTGGGTCTTGGTGAAGTGATGGCCGCGAAAAATATCGATGATCGCGCCGCAGTCGGACACCACATAGCCCTGAAAATTCCATTTGCCACGCAACTGGTCCTGCAAAAGAAACTCACTCACGCACGCAGGCTGCTCGTTGATGCTGTTGTAGGCGCACATGACCGACCCGGCTTTGCCTTCTGTTACGGTTGCGCGGAACGCCGGCAGATACGTGTCCAGCTCGTCGTGCTTGCTGACTTTCACGTCGGCATTGTGTCGTGTCGGCTCCGGCCCACTGTGCACCGCATAGTGCTTGGGAGTCGAAATCACCCGGTAGTATTTCGGATCTTCGCCCTGCATCCCGGTCACAAACGCGACGCCCATGCGTGCCGTCAGGAACGGATCCTCGCCGTACGTTTCCTGCCCCCGTCCCCAACGTGGGTCGCGAAAGATGTTGATGTTGGGCGCCCAGAAATCCAGGCCCTCCATGACAATGCTGTGGCCCTCGCGTTCAAACTGAGCATGCTTGATTCGCCCCTCGATGCCTATGGCTATCGCCATACGGTGGATGGCGTCGGTATCAAATGTGGCCGCCAGGCCGACCGGTTCGGGGAATTCCGTGGTGCCCGCGCTTGCTACACCATGCAGCGCTTCGCTCCACCAGTTGTAGGCCGGCACCTTCAATCTGGGGATCGCACGAGATTGGTTGGTCAACTGCGTGACTTTTTCTTCGATCGTCATGCGCTGTACCAGGTCTGCAGCCCGCTCCTGTGGCGACAAAGTCGGGTTCAAATATGCGGGTTGCGTGGCGTCTTGGGCGTACAAGCCGCCGGCGGCTAGGAAGATAAAAATCGAAATCAGGACTCGCGAGTTAGGTGTCTTCATATTTTCTCCAATAACTTGGCCCAAAGAATTAGTAGTTGGAAAAGTCCACTCCACCAGGAGTTGCTTTAATGAATCTCGTGGTACACCGAATACCGCTCATGCACAATGCTCGACAAAGGCACGAATGCGACGTCTTGATTTTGTGAAACCCCGTGAAACGCCAGCTTGCCGCCCGCCGGTTCGAGCCAACTTGCAGGGTCATCGAGCTTGCCATTGAATCGCAGCGTGGGCGAGGGCTCTTGCTTTTCTTCCGAGGTAAAGTGGCGATACCACTTCTCCCGTGGTTCTTCTTCGAAGCGTGCGGCCAATACCAGGGGGCCGTACATCGCCGCCTGAAGACTTTCCCTGTCGGGCATGGGTGCCGCGTGCAAGGACATTGGAAGGCTCAGTTCGATGCGATCCCCGTTCTTCCAAGGCCCGCGCAGAACTAGGTAGCTGCTTGCATCTGCGAACGCAGGAATAACGCGCCCATTCACCTTGACGCTGCCGTTCTTCGCCCAGTACGGAACACGCAACTTCAGATCAACCTCAACCGGCCCTGCCCCAGAGACCGTGACGGTGGTTCCCTGCTCTTCGGGAAACGACGTTTGTTGAGTAAGATGGCAACCCTTTTCCGGCCAGTGCACATCGGACGCTATATAAAGGTTGACGAATATGGAATGGTCATCGTGGAAGTAGATGGAGTCCGTTAGTTTGGCAAACTCCTCCGCGCCCGTACCGTTGCAGCACCAGAAGGAGTCGAACGGCTTGGCGTAGATTTTGGAATAACCGTTTCCGAGCGGCAGGTAGTAGACGGTTGTACCGGTTTCAGGATCGATGGTTCCCAGGCGGTGGTTGAACAGCACACGTTCGTAGTAGTCCATGTACCGCGCTTGCGGCGACCAGGCGAACAGATGCCGTGTCAGTTTCAGCATGTTGTACACGCAGCAATCTTCGGCTGTGTGCGGGCTCAGTTGAGTCGAGAGAACGCCGGGCTCCGATCTCCAAAGCTCGAAATTGCTCGTGCCGCCCGTGACAAATGAACGTTCGCTGGTGACTTCGCCCCAGAAGTAATCAGCAATGTTCCAGTAACGCGTGTCCCGGGTGAGTTCGTACAAACGAGCGGCGGCGATCACCTGCGGAACGTGCGTGTTAACGTGCAGACCCTTAAGTTCATCTCGGTGCGCGGCGAGTGGATCGAAGAAGCCCTTCTTATCGAAGCGCTTCGCCAGGTCTAGATACTCGGCTTTTCCCGTCACGCCGAAGAGGTTAGCGAGCACCTCTCCCATGCCACCGTACTCCACGAGAAGCACGCGCTGCATTTGTTGTTCGCTTAGTGGATCGGACCAACCCCGCACCCATCCGGCCATCTTCTCGACACTGTCCAACGCCTGTTCGTTACCCGCCAGCGTGTACATGTCGAGATGCCCGGCCATGACTTTGTGAATGGTGTAGAACGGGGCCCATACGTTCACTCCATCGCGCAGGCGGTCGAACAATTCCTGGGGAAACGCGCTGAGATAGCCATTTCTGTGCTGCGCCTGGCATTTGGCCAGTTCGCCGACCATAATTTCGCCGTTGCGTTTGAGTTCTTCGTCTCCCGAACTGGCGAAAGCCAGCGCGCAAGCCGAAAGGTAATGCCCGCCGGCAAAGTGTCCGCGGAGCTCGCAATCGGGCTTTTCCCAATCACCCAACGGCTCCGCGGAAGATGGCAGACCGGCAGTTAGCCGAAACGTATGAAGCAGGCGGTCGAGAGGCAGCGTCTTCAAATATCGCCGATTCGCTTCTGCCGCCGCGCTGAATGCCCCCGGCCGAAGCCTTACATTCCTCAGCGGGAATTGACTCGATTGCGGCACAACGACCTCGTGGTTCACCGCTTTGGATGAGGTTGCAGATCCTGCACTGGCGGCCTGGTCCTCAAACGCGAATGCCGGGGAGCGAAGCACCGCGCCTGCGCCGACGGCAGTGGCGGTGGCGACAAACTTACGACGGCTTATTGTTTTCACGGCAAGCTCCTCTAGGGCAAAGTGACTAAGACAATGCGTCGCTCTGCTCGCGCATAGTGAACTACCGCACCGCAAATGAGTAAATGTTAACGCTAAACGGCGGCACCAACACCGTATCGGGCACAGACACGACTTCCTGCTCCTCCACTTCAACTCCCGGCTTCTGGCCGACCGTAATGGTTGCGTCAACGCTCGATGGTGCCATGCGCCAAAGATGGCCTTGGCTTGAAAGCTTCGCGCCGTTGATTGAGAGTTTTAATTGTTGCTCGGAATCCGATGGATTCAGCACGGCGAAAGTGAGCGCCTTGCGATCGGCGCTGAGAGCTGCGCTGACATCCAGAGGGTAGGTGTCGCTGCCCGGATTGACTCTCGGTTGATCACCGCCCGCGGGGTAAATTGGCTTCGGCTGCGGCGAATCTCCTGACACTTCGACTGGAATCGAGCCGAAGTGCTCGCGATACATCTTGAACAGAAGACCTGTCGGACTCAGGACGGCATCGGTGCGGTCTTCGCTGAGCATTGCCGTTGCGAACGTGAACGCGCCCATCTGGAAAAGATCCGAGTGGCGAAACATTTCGTGAAACGCCCAGGCATAGGCGGGAACCGTCTTGTAGGTGTTTCGAGGCCCGTCCCTGTCGATGTAGGCCCACTCGTCGATGGCGACCGGTACGGGCTTTGCTCTGAGTTCCGGGATGAGCTTCAGGTATTCCTGATAATGCTCGTACTTCACGCGGACCTGCGTAGCGGGCGCGCGCTCCCACTCAACGAGGGGCTGCGGCCCAGTGCTGACTTTCTCACCAGTCGCAAGATCAGTCCGCTGCCCGCCGGTCGAATAGTAGTGCTCACTGAGCAGGTCCATGTTATCGAGACAGTGGGCAAGCAGGTTGCCGCTCCAGTCTCCGGGGGAGAGGTAGTCAGGCACGATCTGGCCATTGAGGCGCTTCGCCTGCTTGGAGCCAGTCATGGCGTCGGGCATTGCACCCGCTGCGATCAGCTTGATGCTGGGATCAACCTTTCGCATCGCTTTCGCGAACATGTTGTGCTTCAGTTCCCACTGCGCGACCGGCATGAATCCTAGTTGCCATTCCCCCCAGGGCTCGTTACCAATGCCCCAGAACTGGATGTGGTACGGTTCCGGATGGCAATTGACGGCACGCAACTTTCCCATCGGCGTAGTGACTGCGCCATTGGCATACTCGACCAATTGCGCTGCTGACCATTCGTCGCCGAAACCACCGTTGACGGTTACGTAAGGCTCGACATCGAGGAGACGGCAAAGCGTCACGAATTCATCTGTGCCAACATCGTTAGGCTGAACCGCATGCCAGACTGGATCCATGATTGGCGGACGCTTGTCTGGATCGCCGATTGCGTCGCGCCACTCGTGCCCGGAAACAAAGTTCCCGCCAGGCCAGCGATATACGCCGGAATGCAGCAGCTTTAGCGCGGCGATCACTTCCGCGCGAAATCCTTGCACGTTGTTGGCTGGCATCAACGAGACGGCGCCAACGTGCAAGGTGCCGGTGCCCGTGCCGAGAATCTCGAGCCGGGCATTGTCGCTGTCGCCCTGCGCTTGAAAGCTAAGGGGAAACTCCACATATTCAGGACTAACCTTGTCAATCACGACCGTTTGGCGATCACTCACTGCATCCCCCCAGGCTAGACTCACCCTCACCCTTGCGCCAGGAGTGCCCGCCAGGATCACGCGACCCGTGTAGAATTTGCCTTTGCGCACGGCCAAGCCTGTTTGCTGAATTCCGTGGGCCTCGCTTGAACTGAGCTTGACCATTGGTGTGTGGTCGCCAACGTAAGGGTGGTCTGTGTCCATCGTAACGAATTCGTCGCCGCCGATGGGTGTCCAATGGCGCAATGCCGCGCGTCTCCAGCTCGGGCCTTGCGGTTCGGCGGGCGGATGTGAGTTGATCGGATAGTAGAACTTCCGGTCGTCCAGCATCTCCGCCCATATGTTGTTATTGACGATTCCCCCGATGTGCTCTAGGAACTGCCCATACACGTATTTCGAGATCGGAGCGCGGGTCTTCGATGCGTCGATAGTGACATTAACTTGCTGAGTTTGCGCAAGAGAAATAATGGGGAGAAGGAGTAAGGCTAGTAGAAGATTGTGCTTCGCAAAGTTAGGATTCTTCACTCTTGAATACACGTAGGATTGCCTCCATTTTGAACCTAAGCATATCTTCTAAACGTCATTCAGAAGAGTCTGGGAGCAAAATCTTTGAGATCGCGACGCCACGTCTGCCACTCATGGTCCGTACCCGGTGACTCGTAGAAGACGTGCTGAATGTTCGCCTCCTGAAGCGAGGTATGGAGTCTCAGGAGGCCCGCACGCATTCTCTCAGGCTCATTTGTCCCGACACCCATCCAGAGCAAGTGCACTTTCTTGGCGAACGCGGCCGGATCAGCAAATACCCCGTTGTAATCAGTCTTGGGATCCAGTTTCCGATCGCCAAGTACGAGCATCCCGCCCGCGCCGCTGAATCCGCCTAAATAGGAAAAGAGATCAAGATGATTCAGGGTGATCTGAAACGCCTGCATGCCTCCCATCGAAAGGCCCGCCATTGCGCGATGATCGCGATCGGAAATTGTCCGGAAGGTCGAGTCAATATACGGAATCAGGACCTGTGTCACATCATCTTCGAAAGCCGACGCCATGTCCTGCATGGCTTTAAGCATCTCGGGTGAACCGAACGGCTTTCCAGTCAGATCAGGAGCAGGTTGGCCGGCGCGCCTTGCGTAGCCGTATGCCATCACGATGATCATGGGCCTGCAGCTTCCGGCCGCGATCAGATTGTCGAGAATGAAATTCGCGCGGCCCTGCCTGACCCATCCGGTCTCATCTTCGCCGCCGCCATGCTGCAAATAGAGCACGGGATATCGCACCTTGGCCTGCTCATCGTACTTAGGGGGCGTATACACAAGTGCGTGCCGCCAGCTACCTGTGACCTTCGAGTAGTACCAAACCTCCCGAACCTGGCCGTGAGGCACCTCCTGGATCGAGTAATAAATGGAGCCTGGCTCGGGGACCTCTACGGCACTTGCGGCCTTACTTCCACCAAAGAACGCACGGCTGCCGAGATCGCTGACCTCCGCGCCATCAATGAACAAGGTGTAATAGTGCAGGCCGGGAACAAGAGGAGGTGTGGTGATGGTCCAGAATCCATCCGCCTGCTTCTCCATATCGAGCTTCGGCCCGCTCCAGAAATTCACCTTGACCTTCGTGGCGTCGGGAGCTTTGACACGGATTTGCACCCTTCCGGCACTGTCAACGCGCGGATACTCCGATCCCCAAACGTTGGTCTCAGCGGGTTGAAAACCACTCGGCTCTTGTGCGCAACAAAGACTCGCAAAAAGGACGACTGCCAATCCAAAGCATTTCATCTTCACTCTCCTCGTTCACATCCGATACAGCCAGGCTGATCGAGCGTATGGACTTGTCCCTAGCTTCCAGTTCTACAGCTCGGAATCTTCAAATTGGGTCATTGCTCAACTGAAATTACGGTCACGGACTTGGGTTCGAGTTTCAGAGCCAGTTTGCCACCCTGCGACTTCGCCGAGATGGGCTTGGGCACGACTAAATTGGGTGCGTCAAAGGTGTTGACGCTGTCCACCTTGGGTGCAGTTAGCGTTTCTCCGGTGGCGGACTTGGCGCTGATGCCGTTTAGGTTCAACTCGATCTCGGCCGGCTCATTGGGATCGATATTTGTGATCTCCATCCACAGCTTTCCGTCTTTGCCTTTTGCCGCGATTGCATCCACGCGTGGCAGGCTGATGTCGCCGTGCTTATAGGTGCCCGCGTCGAATATGACCGGCACGAACGTGGAGTCCTGGAACGGCACATACATTTTGAAGACGTAGTAGGTCGGCGTGAGAACCATCTTTTCTTTGTCCGTCATAATCATGGCCTGCAGCACGTTGATCATCTGGGCGATGTTCGCGCCACGCACGCGGTCGGCATGACGCGCAAAGATGTTCAGGTTAAGTGCGGCCAGGACGGCATCACGCATGCTGTTCTGTTGAACCAAGAAGCCCGGATTGCTGCCGGGTGACGGCTCATACCAGGCGCCCCATTCATCAACCACCAGGGCGACCTTCTTTTCCGGGTCGTACTTGTCCATGATGGCCGAGTGCTTGCTTATCAATTCATCCATTCCCAACGTCAACTTCAGGAACTTGCTGTACTCGGTTTCTCCGAATCCCGTGGCCGCAAACTTATGGTCCCAGTCTCCTACCGTGTAGTTATGCATCGAAAGGCCATTGAGGTCCCAACTCCACGAGTGATGCTGATAGGCCTTCATGACGGTTTCCGTCCAGTCGGTCCAGCGGGGTTCACCGCCACCAGGGCCGACGGCGATTTTCAGCATCTGCCGCTTCTCCTGCTGTGCTGGATTGTAGTTGCGGACGAACCGGCTGTAGATTTTCATCTGGCTCACATAGTAATCAGGTGTCATGTTTCCGCCGCAGTCCCAGCTTTCGTTGCCGATGCCGAGATAGCCGACCTCATAGGGAGTGCGATGTCCGTTGGCGGCGCGCTCTTTGGCCAGCGTCGTGGGCTGCGAGGCGGTCATGTATTCCAGCCATTCCGCCGCTTCCGCTGGAGTGCCCGAACCGACATTGACGGAGACGTAGGCCTCGCTGCCGATCTGGTCGAGGAAGTCCATGAATTCATTTGTTCCGAAGCTATTCGGCTCGATCACGCCGCCCCAATTGGGATTGAGCGTGATCACTCGCTGAGGGCCGACGCCTTTACGCCAATGGTATTCGTCCGCGAAGCATCCACCCGGCCAGCGAATGTTTGGCACCTTGATCGCCTTTAGCGCGGCCACAACATCGTTTCGGATACCGCGCGTATTGGGAATCGTGGAATCTGGGCCGACCCATATTCCATCGTAAATGCCGTGACCGAGATGCTCAGCGAACTGTCCGAAAATGTTGCGGTCGATCTTCGCCTCGGCCTTGGACTCGTCAACTGACAATGCAACTTTCTGTGCGAGGATGGCTGGCGCAGTCAGGCTCATACCGATCAGAGCGAAACTGACGAGAAGCGGACGCATGACGAGCGGCGCCCTTTGGGCCATAACCCTGAAACGAAAGGCCACGCAGGCACTCAAAAACAGCCGTTCTGCGCACGAGAATCCAATTGCCCAGGCGGCGGAGCCCCGGCGTCTACAGCGGTGGATTTTCGGTTCTGATTTGCAAGCAAGTGTGAAGGCCATGAGTTCTTCTCCGGAGGATCAATTTCAGTGACTGACTGCTAGAAAAATGAGGCGGTCAACTCGCCATGGTGGTGCTGTATCAATATATCCCCAATCTCAAGAGTCTGCGTTGTTCGATTGCCTTCGATGTCGGAGCGCACTGTTTTCTGATGTCCAGCGTGCAAGCCCTGGATCATCTTGCTTTTCAGACTGTTAAGCGTGGCGTTGCTCACGTACTTCCGCTGGCCGTCGCCCGAACCGTCACGGTCTTTGTGACCGTCGCCAGGGGAAGTGTGATTTTGATGGACCTAGCCTCCAGGGTGTTCAGCACGATATCTCTGGCGGTGTGTTGGCACTCCCCTTAGCCACCGCCGTGAGCGAATAAGTGCTGGTGTGCGACCCAGGCAACGAAGAATCATCCTCTCTCGTGCGCAACCTTCTCGCGTTAGTCGGCCGGTCCTTGAAGGTTATGGAAGTTTCGGGGACAGCAACGCCGGTCGCATCGGTTACCGCGACCTACCAGATTGATTTCGGTCCTGCCGAGCAGGGCGCTGCCAACGCCAAGCCTACGGATAACAGATTGCAAATAAACGGGTTCCCTCTCATTGCATGACCTCGCTCTCGAGAGAATGAGGGGTTGCACCCCGTTGAACCAGCACCGTCGGCTCCGCGGGAGTGCAACCCCATTTGATGACCTCGACTCAGGCGAACCGAGCCCGACCGGTGAGGCAGCCGGGCTCGAACCGCTGTCAGCCCACTTTATGCACTTGCTGAATCATTGGAGGTTAACGATTGCGATCATTGGACCGATGGGAACAAACTTAATACAAATCGGCAAGGGGTTTCACCACCGTTTCACGGTGTATACCCGTCTCTCGAACAGTGTGAATAGCTCCTTTCGATAGGTTCGGACGAGTTGTGGGACCCCACCGGACGGCGGGATGCACCTCGACTACTAGTGGAGGCGCGCGGGGCGGAAGCGTTTACCGAGTAGAGCCCTTGCTTCCAGTCGGATCGAACCTCTTCTCCACTGCTCATCGCCTGGGGCACTGAGGAACCTTCGTTGGCACTACGGCGCCTCATCGGTCACCTCGATCGCCCTGACTTCAGCGTAGTTGACCCTTGGCGAGAAAGAGAGCAGCAGCTTGCCTTGGCCGTTGGGATGCAAGCCATGAAATTCGCGGACCACGGGGCGGAGCGCCCCAGGGGCGGCCTGCACGATATCGAAATCCTGAAGGAGCATGACGCCGTTGCAGCTGACATCGAAGACCCTGCAGCCCGCACCTTGGCAGAATGCGGCCGGAATCAAAGGGGTGAAGAACGACTCTAGAAAATGGAGCTTAACTGTGTAGCTTCCCGGTGCCACGGGGATAGCATAGTTGAAATTACCGTGCCGTTCGGCGGTATAAAGAGCTGCGATCTTCGGCCCCGACTCGGGATTCTCGTAGACGTTGGTGCGCCCCTCGATGAAGTAATTGTCCCCGCTCCAGCGTGTGCCATCGGCATCTACAAAATCCCGTCGATGAGCGGAAATCCGGATCGGCTTCAGTTTTCCGGGCGATCCCGGGGTCAGTTCCACTGCACTTACAAAGGGAGGTGCCCCCCAACCTGTCACAAACTCCAAGTGGAGCTTCCCGTCCGCCGCAGGGCTCACATCCTTAAATGCTCGAACATCAACTGCGGCAGAACCGGCGTCTGCAATCGGATCGAATTCCACCAACAACGGATGCCCATTCAGGTTTATTTGAAAATGGCGACTATTTTGGGCGTCCTCCTTGTTTTCCACATCTGGCTGGCGGAGCGGATCGGCGAAATAGAGTCTCAGTTCGTAAACTCCTGGCGACGCCGGAATGTCGTAGTGAAACTCGCGCTGGGTTTGAGGGACCATAATGCTCGTTGAGGCAGCCTCCCGCATGCTTCTGAACATACCTTCGTCCGCTACAGGAGGAAAAAAGTGGCGGGGACCAGCCTGGAGAACGCCACCCTGGTAGTAACGGTCGGCTTCCCAACGGTGCCCCCACACGTCCACGTATGGAGCCCCCGTATGACCGGCGGCGATACGGATTTCGCCAGCGATCGGCGCGTCCAGTTGTCTGTCAGGCGCCGGCTGGTTCACCTCTGCCCCGTGCCTGGGAGTGCCACCAGCGGAAGAGATCGAAGAGGGTACCTTCGATCGGTATAACAAACTGGCAGCCAAGACAATCGTGAGTCCGAACATCACGATCGAGACTACCAGAAGGCGATCACGCCGTTTGATCTCGGAATTGACCGCGAGTTCCTCCGCCGGGGTCCCCGACTGTTCAAAGCGCCTCTCAAAAGCCGGCAGATACCGCCCCTTCGGGATGGTAATAACCACCGACTCATCCTTTCCTTCGTGATTGAAGTGGTGCTCAAGTTTTAGACGCAGTAACCGGGCATGCGAACGAACGATGTTGTCTTCAGTGGTGTTGTAGCCCGGTGTACGGCCGAAGACGTAGATTCCGATCTGCTGTTCCGCACATTCTTCCGGGTGGTTATCGAGGGCGCAACGGCAAACGTACTCCAGGAAGGCTTTCAGTCGGGGGGACTTCTCAAATGTGCTGCTGGATAGCACTCGGCGAGCCAACTCATCTCGCGAGTCGATCGCTCGGACCGGACCGTCCGCCACATGCGGTACTGGCTGATCTTCCGCTTTCATCTGGACGGCGACCCCAAAGCGGCCTTGCTCCACGATAGAGATTACCACGTGAGGAAAGTCCGTCAACAGCAGGTGTATACACTATGAAATCCGCTGAGCAGACTAACTGAACTCACGGATGTGAACATCAAGCACCCTCAGGATACGCCCCGCTTGCGGCGTGTGCCCAGCGAGCAGGAACTCACCGCGAGGATCTTCGCCCTGTGAACATCCCGCGCATGTACACTATCGCTCTGGGGTCGTTTGGCCACACCGAGGACGAAGCTCGATTCCTCCATCTTGTACTTACGCATTCCGGCTACTTCACTTGCCGACAGTTCGTTCGCATCATCCGTGCCGAGCCCGGAAAGCCTGGCTTGGCTTTCGTTCGAAAGCTGCTTGAGAAGGGCCACGCTTCGGCGCGTCCCTGCCTGCGCAGTAGGCAGGTCTACCATCTTTTCGCTCGCATTCTCTACGAAGCCATCGGCAAGGAAAACGTCCGCTTTCGTCGCAAACATTCGCTCGAATGCATCCGCACCCGGATCGCTGCGCTCGATTTCATCCTCGGGAAGCTCGATTACACGTTCTCTGAAACCTGAACAAGAAAAGGTCCGTAATTTCACCGAACACCTCGGAATCGACAGGCGGTATCTCCCTGCAAAGCGCTATGCCTGAGCCATCCAGGAGCGATTCACCGATCGCTATTCTGCGGACGAGTTTCACATGTTCCTTCTCCCGAAGCTCTCTCCCCCTGTGGTCTCCTTCTCTTTCGTCGATCCCGGCCTTGTCCGAAGCTCGCCCCAGAGGGTTGCAACATCGACAGCCGACGCGAATCTTGGGATGCCGTGCGAGCGAGCCTGCCGACTCGATCATTACGATGCCTCGGGAACGGGCCACAGGGGGAAAAAGGAGAGATAGTGCCAAGCAACTGGATGGTGAACAACGCGAAAGTCGAACCGAAAACCGTGCAAGGCATCCTGCGTCACGCGAAGATTCAGACGACGCTCGATCTGTATACGCAGGACGACGGCGATGAAACACGGGCGGCGCAAGGGGAATCCCCGGCGGCGCTGGGAGTGGCTACGCAGTTGGTGCAGCGAAGTCAGTGAAATGTGGGTTGGATTGTGGGTTGAGGTTTGTGGGACAACACCCGGTGACCTACTTAATTAAATGGTGGGCCTGGGTGGACTTGAACCACCGACCTCGCCCTTATCAGGGGCGCGCTCTAGCCACCTGAGCTACAGGCCCGCATACCGCGTGGCAAACAACTATTCTACTTTATCGTACCAGCCGATTCCTGGCAATTCGCTCGCTCTTTTGAAGTGTCTACGCCGCGGCGACACTCGTTTCACCCGCCCAGCGCCTGCAAAGTGACTCCCGCAACTTCCAACACTCGGCGCACCGCCGCCGCAATTTGAGGCGCACCCGGCGTGTCGCCATGAATACAGAGGGTCTCCGCCTTCAGCGCAATCACCGCGCCATTTGCCGCCACAACACTTCCCTCCGTGGCGATGCGCAGCGCTTGCGCCGCAGCTTCCGCGGGATCATGCAGCAGCGCGTCCCGGAACTTGCGCGCGCGCAAGCTGCCATCCGCTTCATACCTGCGGTCCGCGAACCCTTCCGCCGCCACGGCAAAGCCCTCCGCGCGAAATTCCTCGAGCATTGCCGACCCGGCCAGCCCCACCAGCGTGACATCCCGCCGCCACCGTGCCACTCCTTCCGCGATGGCCCGCGCTATCTCGCGATCCCGCGACGCCTGGTTATAGAGCTCCCCGTGCGGCTTCACGTGACCAATGCGCGCACCGCAGCGTTCCGCGATCTCCGCAAGCGCGACCATCTGTCTGTAAACGGACGCCGCAATCTCCCCGCTGTTCAGAGCAAGCGCAATGCGCCCGAAATTCGCCCGGTCCTCATAGCCCGGGTGCGCGCCGATGGCCGTGCCGCAGAGCAGCGCCTGTTCGATCGTCGCGCGCATCATCTGCGGATCGCCGGCATGGCCGCCACAGGCAATGTTCGCGGAAGTGACCTGCCGCAGAATGGCTTCCTGGGTGCCGTCCGCCAGCGCTTCCGGCAGTTCGCCCACGTCGCAATTGAGATCCATGCGCATCACGCGAAAAGTTCCTCTCCCGAGTTCAAAAGGCGTTCCTGCGCCATCCACAGCGCCCGCGCCTCTTCCAGCGAGACGCGCGCGAACGTGACTTCATCGCGCGGCCGCAATTGCCCGATGCAGTGCAGGTCCGCTCCGATCACGTTGGCAATCTTCGGGTAGCCCCCGGCCGTTTGCTGCTCCACAAACAAAATGATGAGTTGCCCGGAAGGCGTCACTTGCACCGCTCCCAGGGAAACGCCTTCGCTGATCATCTCGCGCGGCGATTCCGGCGCCAGCGACGCGGCCTCCAGCCGCAGCCCCAACCGGTCCGCATCCTCGCTCACGCGAAACGCGCCCTCGTAAAACGCGAGCTTCGCCGCTTCCGAAAACCAATCCGCCTGCGGGCCCGGGGTCACGCGCAAACACTTTCTCGCCTCCAGCGTCTCCAACACCTTCGCCGAAATCCTTCTGCGGCGAATCCTCTGCTCCACCGCGCCGAATTGCAGCACATCGCCCTTGCGCAAGCCTCGCCCCGCAAATCCTCCCAAACCGCTCAGCAGATGCGTCGAAGCACTTCCAAGAAAGTGCTGCACCTGAATCCCGCTTGCGATGCACAAATAACAGCGCGCCCCGGTCCGCGTCAACCCAAGTTCGAGCGTACCCCCGGGATGCACCGCATGAGGGATCCACATCTCGATCGCCTGGCCATTCAAGTTCGCGCCGAAATCCGCGCCTGCCATGGAGATAACGCCGCCTTCCGGAAACGTATATCGCCCGCCCACCAGCATCATCTCCAACGCCGCCGCGCCTTGCGCATTTCCCACTAGCATGTTTCCGAGACGCAGCGCCACGGAATCCGCCGCGCCCGAGGGCGAAACACCGAGTGGGCCATAGCCCGGCCGGCCCAAATCCTGCACCGTCGTCAGCAGTCCGGGATTCTCCACCACCAGAGAACTCATGGCGGCGGCCACGCGGCAAACTCTTCGCGGGTGATGGCGCGGAAGCGCACTTCGTCGCCCATTGCGATCAAACCCATCGGCGTGCGATCTTTGCGAAACATTTCCAGCGGCGTTTGCCCGATTAACCGCCACCCGCCGGGAGTCGCGAAAGGATACACCGCGGTTTGCGCTCCCGCGATTCCCACACTCCCTGCCGCAACGTTCTTTCTCGGCGTTGCCAGGCGCGGCGTGGCGATCTCCGGCGCCAAATCACCCAGATACGCGAAGCCTGGCGCGAATCCCAGGAAGTAGGCGCGGTAGGTTCGCGACAAATGCAGTTCAATTACGCGCGAGGCAGAGAGCTTGTGCGTCGCGGCCACTTCATCCAGATCGGGGCCAAATTCGCCACCGTAGCAAACGGGGATCTCCACGCTGCGCGGCTCCGGCAACGCCATGTTCACCGCGCGCTGATCGTAGCGGCGCAGCGTAGCTTCAACTTCGCGGTGCTCAACTTGGGAAGGATCGAAACTCACGAGCAGGGAACAATAAGCGGGCTGGAGATTGCGCACCCAGGCGATCGGCTCTTCCTGCAGCAACCGCAGCAGCTTGCAGACGCGCTGGTGGCTCGCCAGTCCGATCTCTTCGCCCAGGTAGACGAGCATCGTCTGGTCACTCGCAGCGCGAAATTCCACGTGCCTCTCCGCCCTACTGTACAAATCCGATGTTCGCGGGGGGCATGTTGCTTTCCGGGCCTTCTTTGATCGGCCCATACTGCGCCTCGAAGCGCGCGATGTTTTCGCCCAGCGCCCGCCAGATGCGTTTCGCGTGGCCCGGACTGACGATCATGCTGGCCAGCAGCTTGCCCTGCAGCGCATTGGGAAAGACGTACACAAAATTCAGCGTGAATTCTTCGGCGTGGTGGTGAATCATCACCAGGTTGCTGTACTGGCCCTGGAGTTCCTTCTCGTCGGCCTTGATTTGAACCTGTCCCT
>Ga0116223_10002603_pt1 | contig 16904 bp, 7 predicted proteins | sample Sb_taG_3_FD_90092 | JGI IMG/M metagenome (GOLD analysis project Ga0116223, IMG submission 90092) | Peat soil microbial communities from Weissenstadt, Germany - Sb_50d_a_PC metaG | ecosystem: Environmental > Terrestrial > Soil > Wetlands > Peat | place: Germany: Weissenstadt | collected 2010-09-21 | reverse complement strand
CCGCGCAGGTTGTCCACCGCGCCGTTGATGCTGGCCTCGGTGAGCACGCGCGTCGTCTCCTGGAAGCTCGCCGCGGAAATGAAGCTGTCGGTCGAGAGCGATGCCTTGGTGATGCCCAGCAGCAGTGGACGCCCGATTGCCGGACGGCCGCCGTTGGCCAGCACGCGCTCGTTCTCTTCCCTGAAGCGGAAGCGGTCCACTTGCTGCTCGAGCAGGAAGTTGGTGTCGCCCACTTCGTCGATCCTCACCCAGCGCAGCATCTGCCGCACGATCACTTCGATGTGCTTGTCGCTGATGGCCACGCCCTGAAGCCGGTAGACCTCCTGGATTTCGTTCACCAAGTACGCCTGCAGTTCCTTCTCGCCGAGCACGGCCAGAATGTCGTGCGGGTTCAACGGACCATCCATCAGCGGATCGCCGGCGCGCAGGCGTTCACCCTCCTGCACGTTCACGTGAATGCCGCGCGGCACCGAGTATTCCTTCTCGTCGCCGTTGTCGGCAGTCACGTAAATCTTGCGCTGGCCCTTTGAAACCTCGCCAAACCGCACTACGCCGTCGATCTCAGAAATGATCGCGGTTTCACGCGGCTTGCGTGCTTCAAACAGCTCCACCACGCGCGGCAGACCGCCGGTAATGTCCTTGGTGCGCGTGCTCTCCTTGGGAATCTTGGCCAGCACGTCGCCCGGACCCACGTTGTCGCCGTCCTGCACCATGAGGTGAGCGCCGCGAGGCAGCAGGTAGCGCTTGCTGGTCTTCGCGCCCTTGATGGCAATCGCCGGCTGGCGCTTTTCGTCGGGCGAGTCAGCCACCACCCAGCGCGAAAGACCGGTTACTTCGTCCACTTCCTCGTTTAGCGTGATGCCTTCCTGCAGATCCTTGAACTGCACCGGGCCGCCGATCTCCGTCAGAATGGCGTAAGTGTAAGGATCCCATTCCGCCAGCACCTCGCCGAGTTTCACTTGCGCTCCCTCGCGAACGCGGAGGCGGGCGCCGTAAACCACCTGGTAACGCTCCTTCTCACGGCCGCGCTCGTCCACAATGGCCAGCGAGCCCGAGCGGTTCATCGCCACCAGCTCGCCTTCCTTGCTTTCCACCGTGTTCAGGTTGATGAAACGCACGAAGCCGTTGTTCTTGGCGTCGAGCCGGGACCGGTCGGCCACGCGGCTTGCCGTGCCGCCCACGTGGAAGGTACGCATAGTGAGCTGCGTTCCCGGTTCGCCGATCGATTGCGCGGCAATCACACCGCAGGTTTCGCCCAGCTCCACCATGCGGCCCGATCCCAGGTTGCGCCCGTAGCACAGCGCGCATACCCCGCGCCGCGACTCGCAGGTGAGCACCGAGCGAATCTTCACCTTCTCCACGCCCGCGCCCTGGATCGCCGATGCGATGTCTTCGTCGATGGGCTGGTTCACTTCGACCACCACGTTTCCGTCGTAGTCCTTGATGCGCTCGAGCGACACGCGGCCGATAATGCGATCGCGCAGCGGCTCGATGATCTCGCCGGACTCAACGATCGAGCCGACGTAGATCCCTTCCAGCGTGCCGCAATCCTGTTCGGTTACGATCACGTCCTGCGCCACGTCGACAAGCCGCCGCGTCAGGTAGCCGGAATCGGCCGTCTTGAGCGCCGTGTCGGCCAGGCCCTTGCGCGCACCGTGCGTCGAGATGAAGTATTCGAGCACCGTCAACCCTTCGCGGAAGTTCGCCGTGATCGGTGTCTCGATGACCTCGCCGCTGGGCTTCGCCATCAACCCGCGCATACCGCTGAGCTGGCGAATCTGCTGCTTCGATCCGCGGGCGCCCGAGTCGGCCATGATGTAGATCGGGTTCATGGCGCCCTCGTCGTCCGCTCGCTTCATGTTCGAGAACATCTCGTCAGCAACCTGGTCCGTCACCGCCGACCACATCTGGATGACCTTGTTCGAGCGCTCGCCGTTGGTGATGGCGCCATCCATATACTGCTTCTGGACGTCGATCACCTTCTTGTCAGCCTCGTCCACCACCTTGTATTTGCTTTCCGGGATCACCATATCGTCCAGGCCCACGGAAAGCCCCGACCGCGTCGCATATTGGAAGCCCAGCGACTTGATGCGATCGAGCATACCCACCGTCACCTCGAGGCCGAGGTTCTGGTTGCAGTAGTTCACCAGCTGCCCGATGCCCTTTTTCTTCAGCAGGCCGTTAATGTACGGCATGCCGCCAGGCAGCGCGTCGTTCAGGATCACGCGGCCGACGGTCGTCGACAGATACTCCTTGTCGAAGTCCACCGGTTCGGTATGCGTCAGGTCCTGGTCGTCATACGCCGTCGTCATGTCCAGCACTTTGCCTGAGTAGCGCAGCCGGATCGGCGAAAGCGTCTCCACTTCGGCTGCCTCCAGGGCCATCAGGATCTCTTCGGTGTTGGCAAACACGCGTCCCTCGCCCTTCGCGCCCTTCTTGGCCTTGGTCAGGTAGTAGAGCCCCAGCACCATGTCCTGCGTGGGCACGGTAATCGGCTGGCCGCTGGCGGGCGAAAGAATGTTGTGCGAAGCCAGCATCAGCACACTGGCTTCAATCTGCGCCTCCGGCGACAGCGGAATGTGCACTGCCATCTGGTCGCCGTCGAAGTCTGCGTTGAACGCCGTGCAAACCAGCGGGTGAATCTTGATTGCCTTGCCTTCCACCAGCACCGGCTCAAAAGCCTGAATGCCCAGGCGGTGCAGGGTGGGAGCGCGGTTCAGCAGAACCGGGTGATCCTTGATCACTTCTTCCAGGATGTCCCACACGACCGGCTCCTGCATCTCCACCATTTCCTTTGCCTGCTTGATGGTGGTGCACTGCCCGGTCTGCTCCAGCCGGTGATAGATAAACGGCTTGAACAACTCGAGCGCCATCTTCTTCGGCAATCCGCACTGGTGCAGCTTCAGCTCCGGTCCCACCACGATCACCGAGCGGCCCGAATAGTCCACGCGCTTGCCCAGCAGATTCTGGCGGAAGCGACCCTGCTTGCCCTTCAGCGTGTCCGAAAGCGACTTCAGCGGACGGTTGTTGGCGCCGCGCAGCACGCGGCCGCGGCGTCCGTTGTCAAACAGCGCGTCCACCGCTTCCTGCAACATGCGCTTCTCGTTGCGCACAATCACTTCGGGCGCGTGCAGGTCCATTAGCTTCTTCAATCGGTTGTTGCGGTTGATCACGCGGCGATAGAGGTCATTTAGATCAGACGTTGCGAACCGGCCGCCATCGAGCGGCACCAGGGGGCGCAGCTCTGGGGGAATGACCGGCAGCACATCCAGAATCATCCACTGTGGCTTGTTGGCGCTCTTGCGGAACGCCTCAACCACCTTCAGCCGTTTGGCATACTTCAGCTTCTTCTGCGCCGAGTTCTCGTTCTTCATCCGCTCGCGCAGCTCCATCCCCAGCTCGTCCACATTCACGCGCTTCAGCAATTCCTTGATCGCCTCGGCGCCCATCATGGCCTTGAAGCCGGAGGGCCGGAATTGCTGGTCGAGCTCGCGGAAGCGCGTTTCGTCCTTGATGATCTCGCGCTCGCGCACCGGCGCGTCGCCCGGGTCGACCACGACATACGATTCGAAGTAGAGAATGCTCTCCAGGTCGCGCAGCGAAATGTCGAGCAGGTGCCCGATCCTCGAAGGCAGTCCCTTGAAGAACCACACATGAGAACAAGGAGACGCCAGCTCAATGTGACCCATGCGCTCGCGGCGCACCTTGCTGACCGTCACTTCCACGCCGCACTTGTCGCAGATCACGCCGCGGTGCTTCATCCGCTTGTACTTTCCGCACAAGCATTCCCAATCGGTCACGGGACCGAAGATGCGCGCGCAGAACAGGCCGTCGCGCTCCGGCTTGAACGTGCGGTAATTGATGGTCTCCGGCTTGGTGACCTCGCCATGCGACCAGCTCCGGATCTTTTCCGGAGAAGCCAGCATGATACGGATGGCATCGAAGTCGGTAATGGGGCTCGTAAGCTCAAACGGGTTCGAACGGAACAAGGCGACCCTCCTTGGCAGGCTCTCTCAAGCCCGCCGCGGTGTGTCCCGGGATTCTCTTTAGGGGTCCTTCCTTCCCGGGTAGCGGCGTTTACCGCTTTCAAGAAGAACCCTGAAAACCAGCTATTAGCTTTCAGTCTTCAGCTCTCAGCTACATCCGTGCCTGAGCCGCTGTTACAACTTCCAGCTAACAACAAATTCCACTTTGCTCCGACTGTCAGTTCAACCTCAATCGAGCGGAAGACTGACAGCTGATAGCTGCTTTTAGTCCGCCACCGCCGCCACTTCCGGCGCCGGCGCCTTTTTCACGAGGTCAGCGCGCTTAATCAGCTCCACGTCCAGGCACAGCGACTGCAACTCGCGAATCAACACGTTGAACGACTCCGGCACACCCGGCTCGATCGCCGCCTCGCCCTTCACGATGGCCTCGTAGATCTTGGTGCGGCCATACACGTCGTCGGACTTGGCGGTGAGCAGTTCCTGCAGGATGTACGCAGCACCGTACGCTTCCAGCGCCCACACTTCCATCTCGCCAAAACGCTGTCCGCCGAACTGCGCCTTGCCGCCCAGCGGCTGCTGCGTGATCAGCGAGTAGGGCCCGATCGACCGCGCGTGAATCTTGTCGTCGACCAGGTGCGACAGCTTGAGCATGTAGATGTAGCCAACCGTGACCGGCTGCTCAAACTGTTCGCCGGTCAGGCCGTCAAAGAGCGTGGTCTTGCCTGAAGACGGCAGCCCGGCCGCGCCGAGCAACGACTTGATCTCGTCCTCTCGCGCGCCGTCGAAAACCGCGGTCCCAAACCAGATGCCCTTCTTCATGCCTGCGGCGACGCGCACCAGCATTTCGTCGTCCAGCTCCAGCAACTGCCGCAGCGTGGCCGTTCCGGCGAATTCCTTCTTCACCAGCTCGCGTATATACGCTGCATCGGAGTTGGCCTTCACGAGCGCGGCAATCTTCTCGCCCAGTTCGTGCGCGGCCCAGCCGAGGTGCGTCTCCAGAATCTGGCCCACATTCATACGGCTAGGCACGCCCAGCGGGTTCAGCACGATCTCCACCGGCGTTCCATCGGGCAGATACGGCATGTCTTCCTCGGGAAGGATGCGCGCGATCACGCCCTTGTTGCCGTGGCGGCCGGCCATCTTGTCGCCCACGCTCAGCTTGCGCTTCATGGCCACGTACACCTTCACCAGTTTGATCACGCCCGGAGGCAGCTCGTCGCCCTTCTGCAGCTTGGCCACCTTCTCATTCGTGATCTTGCGCAGCACTTCAATTTGCCGCGAGGTCATCTCCTCGATCTCGTCGATCTGCTCGTTCACCCGCGGGTCCTTATCGTTATAGCGAATGCGCTTCAGGTTCTTCGTCGAGATACGCTCGATGGTGTCGCGGTCAAGAATCGCGCCCTTGGTCAGCAGGCGCTTGTTGGTGCGCTCGTCGTGCAGGTCGGCCAGCACCTCCTTACTGCCCAGGATCGCCTCAAGCCGCTTCAACCGCTCGTCGGTCAGAATCCGGATCTCGTCGCCAAGGTTCTTTTCGAGCTTGGCCACGTACTCGGACTCGATCTGCTTGGCGCGCTCGTCCTTCTCCTGTCCCTTGCGGCTGAAGATTCTCACATCCACCACCGTGCCTTCGATGCCCGGCGGGCAGGTAAGCGACGCATCACGCACGTCGCCGGCCTTTTCGCCGAAGATTGCGCGGAGCAGCTTCTCTTCAGGAGTAAGCTGGGTCTCGCCCTTCGGCGTTACCTTCCCCACCAGGATGTCGCCGTGCCCGATCTGGGCGCCGATGCGGATCACTCCGCTTTCGTCCAGGTCGCGCAGCGCGTGCTCGCTCACGTTGGGAATGTCGCGCGTGATCTCTTCCGGACCCAACTTCGTGTCGCGCGCTTCGATCTCGAACTCCTCGATGTGCACGCTGGTGTAGTAGTCCTCTTTCACCAGTTGCTCGCTGATGAGGATCGCATCCTCAAAGTTGTAGCCGCGCCACGGCATGAAAGCCACCAGCACGTTGCGGCCCAGCGCCAGCTCGCCCTGCTCGGTGCACGGGCCGTCGGCGATCACCTGGCCCTTCGCCACGCGCTCGCCCTCTCGCACCACCGGCTTCTGGTTGATGCAGGTGTTCTGGTTCGAGCGCTTGAACTTGATGAGCTGATAAATATCCGACCCCACCTCGCGCGACATCTGCGTGGGATGGTGCTCGCCCTCCACGCGCACGATGATGCGCTCGGAGTCCACCGAGTCCACGATGCCGTTGCGCTTGGCCAGGATCACGGCCCCGGAGTCGCGCGCCGTCACGCCCTCCATGCCAGTGCCCACCAGCGGCGCCTCGGCCGCCAGCAACGGAACGCTTTGCCGCTGCATGTTGGCGCCCATCAATGCGCGGTTCGCGTCGTCATGCTCCAGGAACGGCACCAGCGATGCCGCCACCGACACAAGCTGCTTGGGACTGACGTCGATGTAGTCGACTTCTGTCCTGTTTACCAGCACGAAGTTCCCCTGCCGGCGCGCGTTTACCAGGTCTTCTGTGATCTCGCCCTTGTCGTTGAAGTCGATGTTAGCTTGCGCGATGGTGTGCCGGTCCTCTTCCCAGGCCGAAAGGTAAAAGCTGAACGGCAGCGATTCGATGGTGCGCTTGCCCGCTTTCTTCAACTGCCCGTTCAGGCGCAGCATCTCATCCTTCTCGATGTGATCGCCCACGCGGAGCCCGCTTTCGCCGGCGTTCACAATCTCCACAAACTCGAGAATCTTCGAGTCCTTTACCTTGCGGTAAGGCGACTCGATGAATCCGTACTCGTTGATGCGTGCAAAGCAGCTCAGCGAGCTGATCAGTCCGATGTTCGGCCCTTCCGGCGTCTCGATCGGGCAGATTCGCCCGTAGTGCGTCGGATGCACGTCGCGCACTTCGAACCCGGCGCGCTCGCGGCTCAGTCCGCCCGGCCCCAGCGCTGAAAGCCGGCGCTTGTGGGTAATCTCCGACAGCGGATTGGTCTGGTCCATGAACTGCGACAACTGCGATGATCCGAAGAACTCGCGAATCGCCGCCATCACCGGCTTGGCGTTGATGAGGTCGTGCGGCATGGCCGTGTTCAGCTCCTGATACACGCTCATCTTTTCCTTGATGGCGCGTTCCATGCGCACCAGTCCGATGCGGAACTGGTTTTCCATCAGCTCGCCGACCGCGCGCACGCGCCGGTTGCCCAGGTGATCGATGTCATCCACCACTCCGATGTTTTTGCGCAGCTTCAACAGGTAGCGGATGGTCGCGTAGAAATCCTCGGGCGTCAGCGTCCTGTGATCCAGCGGCGTGGCATCCTGGTTCTCGTAAAGCTTGATGTTGAACTTGAGCCGGCCCACGCGCGAGAAGTCGTACTTGCGCGCATCGAAAAACATGCCCTCGAACAGCGCCGTCGCCGTATCCAGAGTGGGTGGATCGCCCGGCCGCAGCTTGCGGTAAATCTCAATCAACGCTTCTTCCGGCTTGTGTACCGAATCCCGCTTCAGCGTATTCGAAATGATGTTGCCCACGTCATCGCGGTCCGGGAAGAATACTTCGAAGGTGGCGACGCCCGCGGCCAGCACCTTATGCAGCCGGTCGGCCGTCAGCTCCACGTTGGCCTCGACAATCACCTCGCCGGTCTTCGTGTCCACCACGTCCGACGCCGTCAGCGCGCCGTCCAGCTCGGCGGCTTCCACTTCCACCTTGCTGATGCCCGCTCCCCGCATCGCTTTGAGAGCGTGCGGAGTGATCTTGCGTCCGGAGTGAGCGATTTCTTCGCCGCCGTGCTTGATGGCATGCGCCGGCTTTATGCCCACGAGGTGCGTGCCCTTTGCGGTGTCCTGCAGCACCTCCCAGAAGATCTTGCCGTCGTCGATTTGCACCCGGTCGACCGTATAAAAAGTTTTCAGAATCTCTTCGTCCGACCGCAGTCCCAGCGCGCGCAGGAAGATCGTTCCCAGGAACTTGCGCTTGCGGTCGATGCGCACATACAGCGTGTTCTTCTGGTCGTATTCGAACTCCACCCACGATCCGCGGTAAGGAATGATCTTGCCCAGGAAGTACGTGCGGTTGTTGGCCGTCTCGAAAAACACACCAGGCGAACGGTGCAGCTGCGACACGATCACGCGCTCGGTGCCGTTCACAATGAACGTCCCGTTCGGCGTCATCAGCGGAATGTCGCCGAAAAACACCTCCTGCTCTTTAATGTCCCGGATGGTCTTGTTGCCCGTCTCGGCATCCTTGTCATAGATGGTCAGGCGTACTGTCACCTTCAACGGCGCGCTGAACGTCATGCCCCGCTCTTCGCACTCCTGCTGGTCGTACTTCAACTGCAGGCTCACCGGGTCGCCGCACTTATTGCAGAAGTCCGGCGTGTTCTTGTTGTAGGTTCCGCACTTCTGGCAAAGCACGTCGCTGGGCAGGAAGGGATCTGTGATCACCATGGCCCCGCAATGCACGCAGGCCGTGCGCAGGTGGTGCAGTCCCTTCAGGTGTCCGCACTTGCACTCCCAGTTGCCGATCGAGAAGTCCACAAAATCGAGCTGCGAGATGCCGCGGAAGTCGGTGATCGGAAATACTGAAACAAACACAGACTGCAGGCCCGAGTCGTCGCGCTCGTTGGGCAGTTTGTCCATCTGCAGGAACCGCTCGTAGCTGCGGCGCTGCACTTCGATCAAGTTGGGAATCTGGGTTGCTGTGGGAATCTTTGAAAAATCGAGCCGGCTGCGAATCGCGCGCTTCTCGTTGGGCATGATCACTCCTGAGTCTCGTAGCTCCGGCGCTTCGCCCTTTCCATCGGGCCGCGCCGGGCCGGCGCCTGAGTCTCATTGGCGTCGGCAATGAACCGAAAGAAATCGAAGATACGGACAAGCGAAACCGAGATTCGGTCCCGCTCCTGTTACTGCCGGCAGTCCGGAACATTCATCCCGCAGTGCCGGAAAGAACCCAGGTCAGGCGGGTTCTGTGAGAGCCGCGTCAAAAACGCGTGGTGGATATTGCCGTTGATCGGGCACCTGCGCTAGACTGCGCACAACTGAGCGAAGCAGGTCCATCGGAAAGACCTTGATATCGAGGGCGAATCCGCAAAAGCAGGTGGTGTGCGCTCATTCAATTAGATGAACAAATGCCTTGTTTGACGCACCCGGAAGACACGAAAAGCTCGTAAGGACGCAATGCCTCACGAGCGCGGCTTATCGCCTGTGCTCCCTTCCGAATTTTCTTCCCATTGCCCTCGCCGATCGCAAATCCCGCTTCTGCCGCGAAATGCCAGTTACCCGACCTTCATCAACGGTTGCCTTGCCTGACCCCAGGGACAAACCGTTGACCCAAAGAACTTTAACAACTCTCGACGCTCTCTCCAAAGAACTTCAAGCTGCCTTTGGACTCAGACGTTCGCGTGAACGCCACGCTTTGCCTTTCGCGCCGTCCTGCGTTTCCGCTCAGCATGATCGCCGATCGGAGCCGCTGGAACGCGCACTTTATATCGTAGCGCGTCCCGGCGTCCCATGCAAGTCTCGTGCCATTTACTTGATCTCGACGGTCGCGACCCCTTCGAACTTCTTCCGAATGGCCTCGGCCTCATCCTTGGTGGCGTTTTCCTTGATCGGCTTGGGAGCCCCATCCACCAGGTCCTTGGCTTCCTTAAGACCCAGCGACGTCACTTCCCGTACCGCCTTGATGGTATTGATCTTATTGGCTCCAGCATCCTTCAGAATGACCTGGAACTCGGTCTTCTCTTCCACCACCGGAGCCGCTGCGCCGGCTGCGCCGCCTGCCACCGCTACGGGCGCCGCGGCTGCCGCCGAAACACCCAACCTCTCTTCCAGCTTCTTGACCAGGGCCGCAGCTTCCAGCAGGCTCAGGCTCACAATCTGTTCTTCCAACTGCGCTATGTCCGCCATGTTTTTCTCCAATCAAAATCGTTTGAATTTGGTGGCCGAGCCACAATGCCCGTCCAGGAGGCTGCCCTACGCAGTGGAAAGTTTCCGATGCGCCAGACCCGCGCCCTTTCCTCTAACCTGCAGCCAAAACCTTTAAAAGCAGCTTTCAGTTCTCAGCTTCCAAGCCTTTGCTGAAGGCTGAGAGCTGATGGCTGAAAGCTCGCGGCCATCAGGCCGCTGCAAACTTATCCTTCTCCACACCCTGGTTCAACACGACCGCCAAGTCACGGCCCGTGGCATTGATTACCGTAGCCAGCCGCTGCGCCGGAGCATTGATGAGGAAGAGCAGCTTCGAGAAGATCTCATCCTTGCCCGGCATCGTCGCCAGCGACTTCACGTCGTCGACGGAAAGCAGCTTGCCATCCACGATGCCCAGCTTGAAATGGAACTCCGCCGCGTTCTCTCCGGCCCACTTGGCGAAGACCTTGGCCAGCGCCACGGGATCGCCCGCCGTGAACGCGACCGAATTTACGCCCTTGAGGCCCTTCAGCGCCGCTTCAACCTGCGTTCCTGAGCCCGAGATCGCAGCCAGCTTGTTCTTGACCACGCGGTACTTGCCGCCCGCCTCGCGAATCACCTTGCGCAGCTCATAGTCCTTCGCCACGGTCAGCTTGCTGAAGGTACCCACAATCGCGGTGGTCGACGAAGCCAGCTCAGCTGCCAGCCCCTTCACCTTCTCTGTCTTCTTCGCCTTCGAAATTGCCATTGCCTTCGCTCCGCTTCGCCAGGGATCAGTGCACAATGATCCGCGCCGTGCCTTCCAGTCCCTGTTCCCTAGTCCCTATTCCCTGCCCTTACTTCTTTCCCGCAGCATCCGCAACCTGCGAATCCAGCGGCACGCCCGGGCCCATTGTCGAGCTCAGCGTGGTGCTCCTGATGTACTTGCCCTTCGCCGCTGCGGGCTTGGCGCGCACGATCGACGTAATCACCGTCGTCGCATTGTCGATCAGCTTTTGCGGGTCAAAACTCAGCTTGCCCACCGGCACGTGCACCAGGCTCGTCTTATCGGCGCGGAACTCCACCTTGCCGGCCTTGATCTCTTTCACCGCCGCGGCCACGTCCATGGTCACGGTCCCGGTCTTGGGATTGGGCATCAGACCTTTCGGGCCGAGCACCTTGCCCAGCCGTCCCACCACCTTCATCATGTCCGGAGTGGCGATCAACGCATCGAAGGCGGTCCAGTTTTCTTTCTGGATCTTCTCCACCATCTCCTCGCCGCCCACAAAATCCGCGCCCGCCGCCTGAGCTTCCTTCTGCCGGTCGCCGGTCGCAATCACGGCCACCGTCTTGGTCTTGCCCAGCCCGTGCGGCAGCACCACTGTTCCGCGCACCATCTGGTCGGCGTGGCGTGTATCCACACCCAAACGCATCGTCAGGTCGACGGTCTCGTCGAACTTTGCGTACTTTACTTGCTTCAGGAGACTCACTGCTTCAGGCAGCGGATACGCCGGCTTGTTGACAGCGGCGCGCGCCTTCGCAATATTCTTACCCGCGTGGGCCATGCTTCCCTCGTCTCCCACCGCTTTTGCCAGCCCGCTCTCGCGGAATCCATTCACCGGGCGGGGCACTCGTCCAAAACGTTGCCCGTCCGGCAAGGACCAAAAGCCGTGGTGCAATTGACAGGCACAGGGATACCCCTGCGCACATTGATTGATGATAGCGAATTGGTCCCCGGATTGCAAACCGAGAGACCGTTTCTGGCAAGCCCCTCGAAGATGCCCGGCCCCGCGCCGAAAGCGCCGTGTTGATGCCGAGGCTCGCGCCGTAGCCGCAACGGTCGTTAGCCCCGCGCCTCGGCGTGGGGTGCTGAATGCCTTAGCGATCGCGAGTCCGGTAGGGACGACAGAAAAAATATCGAATGGAATGCGCATTTTGTCATCGGCCGATGCGGATTTCCGCCGTCCCTACGGGACTAAAACACAAACTACGGCCATGCGTCCCCATGCTCAAGCAAGGGGCTAACAACCCTTGCGCCTACGGCGCTTCCCCTGTGCTCAGTAACTACGATTGCTTGCGCCTCCGGCGTGGGGAAGGCCAGACCAATCTAGAATTGGAGTCCCGTAGGGACGGCGTAACCATGGCTCACACGTACGCGAGCAATTTCATTCACTGCATCTTCAGCACCAAAGAACGCAAGCCTCTGATTGCGGCGAACCGCAAAACGGACCTGTATGCATATATCGGCGGCATCGCGCGGAACGAAGGCTTCTCCCTCGTCGCTGCCGGCGGAACGGTCGACCACGTTCACCTTTTATTTATCCTGCCGCCGACGCAATCCCTCGCCACGACCGTGCAGAAGCTTAAAGGCAGTTCTTCTCATTGGATGGGAAAGGGCTTCTCCTGGCAGGAAGGCTACGGCGCATTCAGTGTGAGTCCGTCGCAGGTTGCCGTGGTAAAGGCGTACATCCAGGACCAGGAGCAGCACCACCGCAAGCACAGCTATCCCCCACGCCGAGGCGCGGGGCTAACAACCGTTGCGCCTACGGCGCGCGGCATGCCGCGCAGTCCTCAGAACATACTTCGACGCGCAAAAACGCAGCGCGTAGCGTCTCCTGCAGCAGAGCCTGACAAACGATAAACTAGAGTCAGGACCCTGTCCCAGGACTCACGCATTGCACCCGCTCCTCGCCCATCTCAATCCCGAACAACGTGCCGCGGTTGAAGCTGCTGAGGGGCCGTTGCTCATCCTGGCCGGCGCCGGATCGGGCAAAACCCGCGTCATCACCCATCGCATCGCCTGGCTCATCCAGGAAAAGAACGTCGCGCCCGACGCCGTTCTCGCCGTCACCTTCACCAACAAGGCCGCCGGCGAAATGGCCGAGCGCGTCAATCACCTCCTCGGCCACTCGTCGCTCTCGAAGCCCCTCATCTCCACCTTTCACTCACTTTGCGTGCGCATCCTGCGCCGCGACATTGAAGCTTTGAAGACTGCAGGCGGCGGCCTCACCCGCGCCTTCACTATCTTCGACGAGAACGATCAGTTGGGGCTGCTCAAGCAGATCATGAAGCGCATGGGCCTCGACACCAAGCAGCTCACGCCGCGCACCGTGCAGGGCCGCATCTCCTGGGCCAAAAATCATATGGTCGACCCCCAGGACTACTTTCTCAGCTCCAAAGATCCCACCAGCGAGCGCATCGCCCACATCTTTCAGGCTTATCAATCCGAGTTGCGCAAAAACAATGCCGTGGACTTCGACGACCTGCTGCTTGAGGCCGTACATCTGCTTAAGGCTTCCGGCGAAGCCCGCGAGCGATACCAGCGTCGCTATCAATATGTATTGGTCGACGAGTACCAGGACACCAACCGCCCGCAGTACGAGCTTATGAAGCTCCTGGCCGGCGAGCACAAGAACGTCTGCGCGGTCGGCGACGAGGACCAGAGCATTTACTCCTGGCGCGGCGCTGACATTCGCAACATCCTGGAATTCGAGCAGGACTTTCCCAACGCCCAGATCATTCGCCTCGAGCAGAACTACCGGTCGACGCAGATCATTCTCGAAGCCGCCGGCGCCGTCGTCGCCAACAACATTCGCCGCAAGGGCAAGAGGCTCTGGACCGACCGCCAGGGTGGCTCACTCATTGGCTACTACGAAGCCCCCGACGGCGAAAACGAAGCGCTCTTCATCGCCGACAAGATCCAGGCGTTCCTGAATGCGCCAAACGCGTCCGAAACCCAAAACCGCGCGGCGGCCGTCCTCTATCGCACCAACTCCCAGTCGCGGCTCGTTGAAGAAGCCATGCGCCGCTACAACATCAGCTACACCATGGTTGGCGGCTTCAGCTTCTACGAGCGCGCGGAAATCAAAGACATGCTCGCCTACCTGCGCCTGGTGAAGAACCCGCACGATTCCATGGCGCTGCAGCGCGTCATCAACACGCCGGCTCGCGGCATCGGCAAAACTACGCTCGAAACCGTCGAGCGCCTGGCTCTCGAAACCGGCCGCTCCACCTGGGATGCGGTCGCTGCCGCTATTGCCGGCCGCCTCATTCCCGCCCGCGCGCTCATGGCGCTCGAATCCTTCCGCCAGCTCATTCTCGACGCGCAAGCCATGATGGATCCCGACTTCGCCGGCAAGCTCACTGCCGATGTTGCCGAATCCTCAGCAAGCGAAGCCGACACCGGCTTCGGCTTTGGTGCAGCAGGAATCGAACCCGAATCCCCTGAGCTCGAAAGTGCCGAAGCGCACTTCGGCGGCGACGAAAATCAGATTCCGCTCCTCGACGCATCGCACTTCCCTGATGCCGCCGAAGCACCGAACAGGCCGTTCCTGGTCGTACCGCCGCAGACCGACAGCAAAGCCGATCCAAAACCAGAGCGGCCCGAAGGGGAACCAGAACGACCCGAAGGGTTCCGCTCTCCTGGCGACTCCGCCACGCTTCCCGAGCTGATCCGCTTCCTCATCGATCGCACCGGCTACATCAAGGCCCTTGAAGCCGAAGGCACTCCTGAGGCCTTCACTCGCATTGAGAACCTGAAGGAGCTCGCCAACGCCGCGCACGACGCTGAGGAGCGCGGCGAAACCCTCGCCGACTTTCTCGACCACGCCGCCCTCGCCTCCGATACCGATCAGTTCGATCCCAACGCGCGCGTCACGCTCATGACCCTCCACGCTGCCAAGGGACTCGAATTCCCGCTCGTCTTTCTCGCCGGCCTTGAAGAGGGCCTTTTCCCGCACTCGCGCACGCTATCCAGCCCCGAAGAGCTCGAAGAGGAGCGCCGCCTCTGCTATGTCGGCATGACTCGCGCCATGAACACGCTCATCCTGACTCGCGCGCACTACCGCCGTCGTTATGGCGCAGACGTGCCCGAAGCCAGCGTCCCCTCGCGCTTCCTTGAAGAAGTTCCCGCGCAGCTCATCGAAAACTTGGGCGTCAGCAGCGCAGGATCCTTGCGAGCAGGTCTCAGTCCACGGAGTGACAGCCGGGCCTGGTCCACTCCCGCTTACGGTGCGGGCCGCCGCCATCACACCGGCTCTGAAAGCCATCACTTCAACTACGAAGACGAAAGCCAGGAAGCTCCCCGCGCGAATGTCAGGGATTTCTCGTCGAGTCAAGGCTCTCGCGGAAAAGGGAAAGGCGCGCAACCGCCGGAGCGCAGCCTCGACAACATCGCCCGCTTCTTCGGATCGAAATCCGGCGCCGCTGGTCCAGGCCCCTTTGGCCGCCCCACAATGAACATTCCCGAAACCAACGGCGCTTCCGGCCTCAAAAAAGGCCAGCGCGTATTCCATGCCAAGTATGGTGAGGGCACCGTGCTCATGCGCGAAGGCGACGGCGAAGATGCCAAGCTGACTGTCCTTTTCGCCCGCCACGGCATGAAGAAGCTGATGGAGAAATTCGCCAATCTGCGCAAGCTTTGACGCGCTCACTTTAGGACTCGGCGAGCCCAAAACCGCCGTCGCTACCGTTTCCCGCCGCGCCGTGAAACACGCCTTACACGTTCGACCCGTTGCCGCTCCTTTAGACTGAAAGCGCGATGCAATCTGCTAACGGCCGGGTGCCCCATCCCCGCCGCGTCTTTGTTTTTGCGGCTAGGGTGGGGAAGCCCGGATTACGAGATATCACAGCGGCGATCCTGTTTGCCACATTTGGCTTCTCCGCACTCGCCGGCTGCGGTATGCCCGGAGCGCCTCAACCACCTTCGCTGAATCTCCCCAATCGCGTTACCGACCTCTCCGCTGTCCGCACCGGTGACCAGGTCGCCCTCACCTGGTCGATGCCCAAACGAAACACCGACAAGATGCTTCTCACTGCCAACATCACGGCGCGCATCTGCCGCAACCAGGTCGTGGTCGCGCCTTGCGCTGCCGTCGCCACTCTGCAGCTCGCCCCTGACTCCGATGGCACATTCACTGACGTGCTTCCGCCGCCGCTGGCCGCAGGTCCGCCGCACCTGCTCACTTACTTTGTCGAACTCGACAACCGCAAGGGCCGCTCAGCCGGACTCTCCAACGGCGCCAGCGTGCTGGCCGGCGAAGCTCCCCCCGCGATCTCTGGTCTCACCGCCGCCATGCGCCCTGGCGGTGTACTGCTGAGCTGGACTCCAGCACCGCCCGGCTCGTCGCCCGTGGCCATTCGCCTCGAACGCAAATTGCTTACACTTCCCACAAAAAAGCCTTCGTCGGGCTCGCTCGCCGAGCCCGACGAACCGTGCCGCATCCTCTTCGCAAAGATCGCGCACGAGGCCAGAGACCATAATGCCATCAGCCTCGGCTTCGCTGCACAGGCGGAATGCGAGCTGCACCGTAGAACCGAACAGGTCGTTATGGACCGCCACAGGCTCGCCGGCGTGGATGCCGATCCGCACCCTCAGACCCTCGGATGCTTCGGCGTTGTACGCGGAAAAATGCCGCTGAATATCCGCAGCGGCGCGGACCGCATTCGCAACTTCATCGAACGCGGCCATGATCCCGTCGCCGGTGTGCTTCACCTCGCGCCCGCCGTGGGAGGCGAGCCCGCGTCTGACCAGCGCATCGTGCACTCGCACCAACTCGAGCGCCGCGGCGTCGCCGAGCCGCACCGTCAACTCGGTCGAGCCAACGATGTCGGTGAACAAGACTGCGCGCAGCCCGGCATCCATTTCCGGGGTCGTGGCGCCCGAAGCCGCCCGGGGATCGCCGATGCGGCCGAGGAACGCCTCGACCGCGGCGAGATCGACCGCGATAATGTCGGATGCGATTTCGCCATGCGCCTCGCGGTGGGCGCGCGGCAGTCGCCGCATCGGGCGCGTCGACGAGGCAGAAGCCGGTGCAGCGCTCCGCGTCGTACCAGTAGGTCATGTATTTGACCCCGTACTTGTCCTGGATTTCGAGGTCCTTACGGTGCGCTTCGGCAACGTTCTCGGCCGTCGCACCGCGCATGTCGTGGCGGTCCATGAAAATTGGCATAGCGGTCGGCTCAGGGCGTTGGGCGGATGTTCTGGTTGATGCGGAACAGGTTCTGCGGGTCGTACTTAGCCTTGATCGCGGCAAGCCGCTTGGCGTT
>Ga0116223_10002601_pt1 | contig 16908 bp, 18 predicted proteins | sample Sb_taG_3_FD_90092 | JGI IMG/M metagenome (GOLD analysis project Ga0116223, IMG submission 90092) | Peat soil microbial communities from Weissenstadt, Germany - Sb_50d_a_PC metaG | ecosystem: Environmental > Terrestrial > Soil > Wetlands > Peat | place: Germany: Weissenstadt | collected 2010-09-21 | reverse complement strand
TTCGTCCGGCCAGGTACGCCTGACGTCCCGCCAGCACTGCGTGCTTCATCGCTTCCGCCATCAGCACCGGTTCCTGGGCGCCGGCGATGCCGGTGTTCATCAGCACAGCGTCGTAGCCGAGTTCCATGGCAATGGCCGCGTCGGAGGCTGTGCCCACGCCCGCGTCCACAACCAGCGGAACTCCCGTGATCATCTCGCGCAGGATGCGCAGGTTGGCGGCGTTCTGAATCCCCAGCCCGCTGCCGATCGGCGCGCCCAAAGGCATCACCGCCGAAGCTCCCGCGTCCACCAGCCGTTTGGCGAACACGATGTCGTCCGACGTATAGGCCAGCACCGTGAATCCCTCTTTCGCCAGCACCCGTGTGGCTTCGAGCGTCGCTTGCACATCCGGATAAAGCGTTGCCTGGTCGCCAATCACTTCCAGCTTGATCCAGTCCGAGAGTCCAACCTCGCGCGCCAGTCGGGCGGTACGGATCGTGTCATCAGCCGTGTAGCAGCCGGCGGTGTTGGGCAGAAGAAAATATTTATTTGGATCGATGTAATCGAGCAGAGATTCCTTGCTGCGGTCAAGATTCACCCGGCGCACGGCCACCGTCACCATGTCGGCGCCGCTGGCTTCGAGCGCACGGGCGGTCTCCTGAAAAGATTTGTATTTGCCGGTCCCAACGATCAAGCGGGAACGGAACTGCCTGCCAGCGATAATGAATGAATCCGTCATGACCTTATTGTACGGCTCCAGCCAGCCGTGAACCAGCCATTTGCCGCCGATGCCATACGATTCGCAATCGCGGCGGCGTCGTCCCAGCGACCGGCTCACCTCCCAGCCGTCTCCGCCTTCTCGTACATCTCATCGATCAACGCCCGGTATCGCGCCTCAATCCCCCGTCGCCGCACCTTGAAGGTATGGGTTAGCGTTCCATCCGTTTCCGAGAATTCTTCCGATACCAGCAGCACGCGTTTCAGTCTTTCGAAGCGCGCCAGGTTCTGGTTCAGCTCTTCGATGATGCCTTCATACAGCGCCTGCACCTTGGCGTTTGCGACGAGTGTTTGTCGCGAAGCAAAGGCAACCTGGTTCGCCCGTGCCCAATCTTCCAGCACAGGGAAGTGCGGCGCGATCAGCACCGCGGGAAACTTCCGCCGATCACCGAGCACCACCGCGGTCCCGATCAGCGGGTTCAGCTTCAGCGAATTCTCGATCGGTTGCGGCGCGATGAACTTCCCGCCGGAAGTCTTGATCAGATCCTTCTTGCGATCCGTGATCGAAAGGTATCCCTCGCTGTCGAGGTGTCCGACGTCGCCCGTTTTGAACCAGCCGTCCACAAACGCGTCCCGCGTTTCCTCCGGTCGATTCCAATAACCCTTGAATATCGAGGGCCCGCGCACCAGCACCTCGCCGTCGTCGGCAATCCGCACTTCGACATTCGCCAGCGGCTTGCCGACAGTCCCCAGTTTCTGCGTTCCGGGCTTGTTCACGGCGATCACCGGTGAAGTCTCCGTCAGCCCATACCCCTCGTGGATCGGAATACCGATATCGGCATACCACTCCGCCAATTCCCGGCCCAGCGGCGCGCCTCCGGAAATGAACTCCTCCGCCTTTCCGCCCATCCCCGCGCGCACCTTGGAAAAAACCAGCCGGTCCGCGATTTTCCAGGAGAGCGCCGAAGGCGGGGTTCCAGCCAGAGTCTCGGCGCGGTGAGCGCGCCCCACCCCAAGCGCCCAGCGATAGATCGCGCTCTTCGGAAAGCCCACGGTCTTGAGGATCACCTGTTGCCGAATCTTCTCGTACACGCGCGGCACAGCAATAAAGCTGGCGGGTCGCACTTCCGCCAAAGCCTGCGCCAGTTGCCCAAGGTCAGGACAATACGCCAGCACCACCCCGCGGTACAGCAGCGCGAAGTCCACGTGCCGCGCCGTCACATGGGAAAGTGGCAGAAACGATACGCTCACCTCTTCTTTTTCTTTTGTTCCGAGGCCGAATCCATCCAGCGAACACGCGATATTCGACGCCAGGTTGCCGTGGGTCAGCATCGCTCCCTTCGGAGTTCCCGTAGTGCCTGAGGTGTAAATAATTGTCGCCAGGTCGTCGGGCCCAATGGACTGCGCGCGGGCATCGAATTCCGGATCGAAGTCGGTCGGCCCCCGCAGCATCAGTCCCTGCATGTGGACCGCGTGCGCAGTTTCGACCGCGTCCATCACCAGGATCCGCTCCACCGGCGTGTGCCGCTGGATGGTCAGCACCTTTTCCAACTGGTGTTTCGTGGACACCGCGATGACGCGCGCCCCGGAATCGTTGAGGAGGAACGAAGTCTGCTCCGTTGTCTGGGTGGAATAAACCGGAACCGTGACTGCGCCCAGGGCAAGCGTCGCGAAATCAGTGATCGTCCACTCCGGGCGATTTTCGCTGAGGATGGCGACGCGGTCGCCTTTGCGGACACCCCAGGATTCCAGCGCGCGAGCCACACCCACGACGCTGCGGTAAATCTCTGTGGAAGAGATCGGCATCCAGCCCTGGGCCCGTCTTTGCAGCATGACGCGGTCGCGGCGGTTCCTGCATACCGCCAAAAAAATGTCGTTAAGAGTCTGAAGGCTCATCCGATCCGATCAGGGTCCCGCAATCAGGTCCCGCAACCCATTGTACGCAGTCATTGTACAAAGTCCGCAGAAGAACCTCGGCATTTCCGCTCGTGGAAGCATTTTGACGCTTTGACCGCGTTCCCAGCCGCAGGGTACGCTTGAGCAGGCTGCGGAAAAACTCAGGTTTCGCATCAGGGGAAAAACTCAGGTTTCGTATCAGGGCATCGCTTTAGCGATGCCGATAGTTCTTGGAAATCAGACGGTCCTTTAGGGGCTGGGCATCGAAAATCTGATCGTTCCGCAGCCTGTTAGGCAAATCTTTCCGAAGGAGTTTCCATGAAACGAAGGAGTGTTTCGGCAATGTTGGGGGTCTGGCTCCTCACAGCGGCGATTGTCTGCCCGCAGATCAAAGCGCAGGGCAACAAGCCCGAGCCGGTACCCATGAAGCTAAAAGTCGGCGACGTCGCTCCCGACTTCAAGCTGCAATACTTCGATGGCAGCGGCGAAAAGGACGTTACCCTAAGCCAGTATCGCGGCAAAAGCAACGTCGTCCTGGCCTTCTACATCTTTGCCTTCACCGGTGGTTGAACCGCGCAAATGAAGGCCTTCCAGCAGAATCTTAAGAAGCTGGAAGCCGCCGACACCCAGGTCCTGGGTGTGAGCATGGACAGCCCCTTCGCCAATAAAGCCTTCGCCGACCAGATCGGCGTTACCTTCCCGCTTCTGAGTGATTGGGGAGGAGACGTCACTCGCCAGTACGGCATCTACGTCGACAAATACAAAGCCGCGCGCCGCGTCAACTTCCTGATCGGCAAAGACGGAAAAATTCTGGAAGAGCAGGTTGACCGGGATGCCATCGATCCCAAGAAGATCGTCGATGCCTGCGAGCGCAAGGAGCTGAGCCGCTGAATCAAGCGTGCCAGCAAGGCGGAGAAGCGCCAGGAGCGGGTCCGCTTGGAATTCAAGATGTGCACGAGACTCCAAGAATTCCAGCGGGCCCGGGCCATGGTGTGCTTTGTGAACGTAGAAGGTGTGGACCGCATCCTCTGTTCCATCTTCCGGGAATTTAGTCTGGGATGGAAAACCCGCACCCTCTCCGTATTTACACAAGCCGCTTGACATCCCCGGGACAAGCCCGATTGTTGAATTGTCTGAGCGGGCAGAGTAGCATGCCGAGTGCAAGGAGGATTTATGGCTGAGAAACAAGCTAGTCACAAGCACCCCGACTCCGAGCAGCGTATCAAGACACTGGAACAGCAGGTGAAGAAGCTCGAGCAGGACGTTCGTGATCTCCAGCAGAAGATGCAGACACACAATCATCCGCATAGCCATTGAAGCGCACGCCATGGCGCCTCAACATGGCGTCTTATTTGGTACTCGCCACAACGTAAACGTACCGAAGCACACTGCCACCAGTATTGGTTACATTGTGCTCGGTCTCCGGTGGGCAGTAGAGGGCATGGTTGGCTTTCACGTCGAGCTTGGAACCGTCCTTGAAAATCATTTCACCCTGTCCTTCCAGCACAACGAGCAATTCCTCATGTTGTCCGGTGCTGTGTTTCCCCACGGATTTGTTGGGTGCCAGAACCTCTAGTCCAGACCTCATCGTGACGCTTTCAGGGGGTCCTGCGAGCACCTGGAGATAATCCTTTCCCCTGCTGTCTAGCTCGACCACTTTGGGACGCGGCTTCTCTCGAGACTTCCCCGGAATCAAGAAAATCGAGCAAGACAGAAGCACGGCAGTCGTCCCGCATAAGAGCAATCGCTTAGTTCTGACTTCCGAGTTCATCTTACGTCTCCCCCGTTTGAGTCGTCGCAACTTTCGCTTGCGATCGCCTTTGGCGATCCTTTCCCAGGCGGATGCGATCCCAATAATAACCTGAATGCAAAATGCACCGGTGTTCCCGTGGAAGAGTTTCGCGCGGCGGTGGCGCGGCCCTTCCTGGATCACACGAGAGTGGGGGGCTCGCATACCCCTGGCATGCTGACCCTCACCTATCGGTTTGGACGCTAGACGCGTCCGGCGTCGACGAGTGGCCAAAAGCCGCTCTCGGAGCGGGAAATGGGCTTGGCGGCAAGCGGTGTGCAAGAAATTGCGAAGTCCGGTTCCTCCAAATATCGGTAGCGGGGTACTTTGAAAGTAACCCACTACTCAGGTATCACTTCGAAGGAAATTCCTTGCACAACTCTGCTAGAATGAACCGTTCTGAAGGCTAAGTTCCTGCATCCAAGCCGGTTCCGGGGCGTGGTTTTGGATGCCGGAATGCTCTATACGGTTGGCTCTCCCTCTGCCGCCCACTGCCAAGTAGGAGTGCTGTTTTGAACGACGGTGCGATTGGAAAGACCGTGCGAAGAAGGCGGAGCTGGTATCGGCGTCGTCTGCGCCTGCGGCGGACTCTAGCCACGGTGGTCGTGGGGACGGTGCTTGCGGGCGCGTGCTGGCAGAATGCGGCGCGTTATTTCTCCTTGCCCTCCTGGCATGCTTCCCAGGCTTTGCCCGACTCTTTTTGGATGCGGGGGAACGTCCGCAAAGATCTTGCTTTGATGGCGGCGCGCTCCGCCAAGCCCACGAAGTTTCTCTCGCGCGTTCCCGGTGTCTATCCGTACTCGGTGGTGCCCGGAGGCGTGAAAGATCCCGACGATCTCCGCTATGCGGCGTTGCGCGACTATGTAGTTCGCCGGCATTACGCCCACTTCGATTACAGCCATGCCCACCTGGTGCGCGCCTCCGAAGCGCGCGAAGTTTATCTTTCTTATCGCGTTCGTGACGCCGTCTTCTGGACGCGCAGAAAAATTCGCCTGCACCGCGGTGAACTGCTGCTGACCGACGGCAAAATCACGGCGCGGGCGCGTTGCGGCAACCAGATTTCCGATACCGCCAAGCCCGAAGTTTCCAACGAAGAGCCTGCCGAAGATGTTTTTGACCAGCCCGTAGCGGCGCTCGAACCAGGACCGTCCTTCCCCGCCCGGCCCCTGTTCGCCCCGCCCGACTTGCCCGGCGGAGGACCGCGTCCACCCCAGCTTTTCGCCTCGTTCCTTTTCCCGTACGTGCCGGTCAGTGTGCCGCTTCCTTCCGGGGTTTGCCGCTCGAACGATGAAATCATCGCTGGGCACTGCAGTCCCAAACGCAAAAAGCCAGTCGTTCCCGAGCCCTCGACCATGGTGCTGGCTGGTTTCGGACTGGCGTTAATTCTGTGGCGTTATCGAAGAATCGCCCGCCCAGTCGCGGCGTAGCGGCCCCGGTTTCCGCATCTCTCCGTGCTTGCGAGAGTCACCATGACACCTTAGTCAGGCCGGTTTATTATTGCGGAGGCAAAGCCTATGGGCGTCAAGATCTGGCTCACTTTTGCGGTGGAGGCTTTGCTCTTCTTGGCGCTGCTATTCGGCGCTGCGGGAACCGTCCGCTGGCCCGCCGGGTGGGCATATATCATCATATTTTTCATCGGAGCCGTGTGGATCATCCTTCTGCTGGCACGGCACGATCCCTCGCTTCTCGCTGAGCGAATGAAATCGCCATTTCAAAAAGGCCAGCCGTTTTGGGACAAAATGTTGATTCTGCCCATGATTATGGTCTGGTGCGGCTGGCTGGTTCTGATGGGCCTGGATGCGGTCCGGTTTCGCTGGTCCGTCATGCCGGTCTGGCTGCAATGCGCTGGCGGGGCGTTGATACTGTTGTCGTTCTGGATGATCGCTCGCGTTTTTCGGGAGAACCCATTTCTGGTGGCGGTCGTGCGAATCCAAACCGAACGCGGGCACCGGGTGATTTCAACCGGACCCTACGCCGTGGTCCGCCATCCGCTCTACGCCACGATGCTGATCTATCTGCCGGCGAATGCGTTGCTGCTTGGCTCCTGGTACGGCCTGGCGGCCTCGTTTGTTCTTTGCGGCGGCCTCGTTTTTCGAACGGTGATGGAGGATCGAGAACTGCAGCGCGGTCTTGAAGGTTACGCAGAGTACGCTGCAGGGGTTCGATACCGGCTGATACCGTTTGTCTGGTAAGCGGCAACGGTGTTCAAAGCATGATTTGGGCATCGAAAATCGGTTTTCTCCGCACCCTGCGAGATCCACGGGAGCTGCAGCCCGTTGCCAGCCCCTATTGACTTCCGTAACTAGTGCTAAGACTTCTGGTGCACATTGCCCGTCCCATAACTGCTAGACTTTGCTCAGAGCTTAATGCCACGCTTCTCTTATGTCGGAGCCCTGCTGGCCGTCGCGTCCTTATGGCCGACGCCGATTTCCGCCCAGAAGTCTGCGCCGAATGGTACAGAGAATAGCGCTCGCGTCCAGCACGTCATAGTGCGCGGAAGTGGCGCCGCGATGGAAGTCGAGATCCAGACTTCCGGCGCGCAGGTAGCGCCCGATACTCAGGCCATCACCGGGCCCGATCGCATCGTCGTGGATTTTCCCGGCGCGCTTCCGGCCGCCGAGTTGCGCGCCCTGAAAGTCAATCGCGGCGCGCTGAAGGGAATTCGCTCCGGACTGTTTTTCGCCAACCCTCCGATTACGCGCATCGTGCTCGATCTCGTGGAACCGCAGTCGTATCGGATTTCGACGATTCAGAATGCGATCGTTGTAAAGCTGGGTCCGGTCACCGCCGCCCGAGCCGGGTCTCCCGATGGGTCGGCTGCAAGCGCCGCCAAACTTCGGAATGCCTCGCTTGCCGCGGGCACAAATGTTGCGGTCCCGAGAGTCTCTACCGCAGTTTCCAAGGCGACGGCGCTCCGGCTTCCCGCCGCCGTCAGTGTAGCGCCGCCGCCGAAGCCGCTCGTGACCGTGACCTTTGAAAACGGGATGCTCCGCATCCGCGCCGAGAAAGCTACGCTAGCGCAAGTGTTGTTCGAAGTGCAGCGCCAGACGCAGGCCGAGATTGCCGTTCCCGCCGGCGCCGAGCAGGAAGAAGTGTTCGCCGATCTGGGTCCGGCCCCGGCGCGCGATGTGCTGGCAGCGCTGCTGAACGGCTCACCCTACAACTTTATTTTTGTCGGCAACGAACTAGCCCTTGAGCGCGTCCTCCTGACCCGCCGCGACCCCAGCATTTTCTAGGACTCTTCGGAGACCACCAACTAAGTTTGGGTGCCCCATCGTTGCGCGTTCTGTGCGCAAGGTGCGATTCCACGCCTGTGCCCCAAGGGCACACCCTCCTAAGATTGCCCGCACTGGATTCGAATACCACTAAGGCGAGATCAGCCGCACCGCCACCGGAGACGCGCCGTTGCCCAGAATCGGCGTCCCTGTGGCGCCGGTTCCGCAACCGGCGATATTGATGACGGTGGTGCTCACATCACCGCTAGGGGGGGCTGCTGCGCCGTCGGGATTCAGAAACAGTTGAACGAAGCCTACGATCGTCACGGTGTTGCTCCCTGGAGTGAAGGAAGCAGTGTCAAATACCGGCACCGTGACCAGGGAGTCGCTGACCATCACGTCTTGTAATGCGAGCGCTGGATAGGCAACGGCAACCGGATTGTCGGCGCCCGCGACGAATTCGAAAGGCCCGACCGGCGGCGGCGTGAGATTGGTGGTGACCGTATCGCCGTTGCCCGTCGCCGCGTGGGTCAGACAGTTCACCGCGTCCGCTGTTTCGGCGTTTCGGGGCGGATAATTGCTGATGTCGATATTGGTGGCCGGTCTGTTACACGAGATCGGAGTCTGAATGCAACCCACAATACTTTTCTGATAGTCAGTGAGCGTTGGTATCAAGCTGCAGGTGGGCAGCGAGTTGTTCGGGTGTGGGAAAGTTGCGTCATCCCCGGGATAATAGCTCCAACGCGCTGGGGCAGGGGGGCCGGCACAGTTGCCAGAGGCGCCGCAGCGGGGACTCATTTGTACTCCGGTGACGGGGGTGCTGGAAGACCAACCCAGCAGGTTCGACCCCGCGGTGATGGCGCCAGAGACGGGGTCAAAAATGGGGTTGGGGGAATTGGTAGGGTCTATGTTCGGCAGCAGCCACGGTTTCACACAAGTGGGAGCGACCGGGGTGGTCGCCCCAACAGAGCCACTCGTTCTTAATGGGTTGTAAGCTTCCGCCGTGGCTGACGCACCCACTGTGACGAACTTAGTCCCCCAGATGCGCGCGAAGAATGTTGGAAGGTTGGTTATTTGCACCTTCACGGTGACAGTAGGGTTGGTATCGGTTCCACCAAAAACAGGGGGAAGGACGTTGGCGGCGGTCAGGTACGTTCCTCCCACTTGGCTCTGTTCCGCTACCTGAACGGCGACCCCTTTGGCGAGATTATCCGCGCTAAACACCCACGCGACGCCAGGATACGAAGTCATCCCAGAGTTGGCTAGCACACGTGCCCCCGCCAAGGCCGCGGCATCGGCCGCCAGTTGCGCCTCGCTGCGTGCCGTGTACATCGTCACTACGTCAATCGAAAGCGCCGCCATCGCTCCGACGACAAACAGCATGAACACCGCAACCAGACTAATGACGACCCCTTCCTCGGGGTTGTGGCGCGAGCCGCACCGCAAGCTATATCGCAACTGGGTTCGATGTCGTCGCACGCTTCCTCACATCTGGTTGTGGACCGTAGCGCTCTCGGTCACCTGCGTTGTAGCCGCATAGCCGCTCGGGCCCGGGAATAACAATTGGATCACACTATTGAATCGCCAATGATATGGATATGCAACCGTAACGGTGGTGCCGACGATTGCCGGCGACGTCGAGGTGGATACCGACCCGCGGTCGATGGTGATGACCAGATTATCGGGACACCCCGAAATCGTGTAAGTCCACGTCAGGTTCGGGCCGCCGGAGGCCACACCCGGAGGCGTGCAGGTTCCGTTGGGCAGCACTCCACTGCCGACCAGCGAATTGAAAACTGCGGTCACCACCGGTTGCAGAGAGTCCGGGTTGCCGTTGCTCGTTGCGATGTCACTCATCGGCTGAGCGCCGGCAACGATCGCGCCTTCCTGCGCGGCTTGCTCGATTTTCTGCTTCTGGTTGAAAGCGCCGCTGAAATCGAAGATGCCCACGACGAACACCACCAGAAGCGGCAGTACGATGGCAAACTCCAGTAAAGCCGCGCCCTCCTCGTTTTTCCCTAAGCTGACTGGAACTGGCGCCCCACTTCTCGCGCTTTTCGAGAAGTGGGCCCTTTCGCGGCGCGGCGGAATCCGGACGCGTGCCATCTAGTTCTCCATCCTGCTCTGGGCCTGCGCCGACAGCGTAACCGACCCCAGAGGTGTGAAGGACAGAAGGTTGAACGAGAATGGATACTGAAAGCTCACTACGCTTCCACATTGCGCGGGGGTGGCCGTGGGATTCAGTTGAACATTTTGGCAGACATAGATGTTGCTGCCCGCCGCCTTCGTACACCCGCCACCCGGCGGCGATGGGCACGCGCTGCAGGGCTGCCCGGGACCACAATTTGGAGGATTGGCTGGCAGCTGGATCTGGCTGGGAAGAAGGTTGTCAGCTTGCATCATCGTATAAACCACGGTGTCCACCGCGGCAGGGGTGGCTTCGACATTTCCGCACGTGGCGCACGTCGCCCGCGCCGCGGCGATCGCCCCCTGCTGCGCCGCCTGTTGGATGGTCGAGTAGATGTTGAAGGCCCGTCCAAACCAGATGATGCCCAACAGGAGCATGAACAGCAAGGGCAGCACCAGCGCGGCTTCGGCGATCTCCGCGCCCTCAGTGTTTCCGAATTTGCGCACGATTCGTTTGATTTTCAGCAAACTGCAGATCCCTCGCTTCGCTCGGGATGACAAATCATAAATGGAATGACAAATGACAAATCACACTTTCCCCATCGCTCTGCCCATCCCATAAAACAAAACCGTAAGCGCCATGGCCACGCCAAACGGAATTCTTGTTGACTGCGGATCGTCGAGCGATACCTCAGACCCAGGCATCCGCAAACTGAACAACGCCGCCAGCAAATGCGCGATGTTCAAGAGCGTCCGTTTTAGCCGCCCTTTCCATATGACCACGGCCAGCGCCATGACTCCCGCAACCAGAATCGTGCCCATCAACACGGAAAGCAGTTGCCGCCAGCCGAGACAAGCTCCCAAAGCGCCGGCCAGCTTCCAGTCTCCGGCGCCGAGGCTGCGGACCAGAACGAAAGGCAATAGCAGCCCCAGGCCCAGCGCCGTCCCCAGCAATGCGGCCTTCAGTCCCGGCCAGCGGTAGAGAATCGTGTTGACTGCGACGCCGGCCGCTAGGCCCGACACCGTGAGCCAGTTCGGAATCCGCCGGCAACGCCAGTCGAGAAATCCCGCACTCATCGCCACCAGCACCGCGGGAATCCAAGGCACGAAAATCCAGGGCCCAGATTGAACCATGATCGCCGCTGGCAGACAGGTGCCTCCGCGCGTTTCGCTTCCTTTACTTTAGGGCTTTCCGAGCCCACACTCAAGAGCGAAGTTCTCAGTTCTCACCAAAGCAAAAGGCCCGGTTGCCCGGGCCTAAAATTGGAGTCGAAATAAGGCTTGCCTAGCGTGTGACCGCGGGGGCCGAGTTTCTTTCCGCCACCACCTTCTTGGCATTGTCGGCCAGAGCGCGCGCTTGCGGCATCAGGTCCAGAGCCTTGATCACATCCGGATCGGTTTCGGCCCGCACCTTCAAGCCTTCCTCCTGGCCGAAGGCATCCACGAAGAGTTCGCTCTTGATGTTGGAGCGCAGCCAATCGTTGCTCTCGATCATCTCAGCTTCGGTGTAAGGGATTTTTTCCCCATCGAGGAATTTCCGGAATTCCAGCAGCAGCGCCTCGTCCACTTCGAAGCTCTGCGTGATCTTGTGAGTGATCGCGTAGCGTTTGGCAAAGTTAAACAAAGCGTAGTGCTGCAGCAACGAGTCCTGGAACTTGTTGGACTTGAACGGCGCCAGCTTCACGTCGGGAGTGATGCCGCCGCCGCCATACACGGTGCGTCCGCCATCGGTGAGCTTGACTTCGTGGTTAGCATTATTTTCTTCGTTCTCTCGAGCGTAGTAGTAATCATAGAGAGAGAGGTTTGAGTAATCGCGCTGGATTAAGCGTCCGCTGGGGGTGTAGTACTTGGCGGTGGTTAGGGCTAGGCCGGTATTTTCGGCGAGGGGATACACGGTTTGCACCAGGCCCTTGCCGAACGTTACCTCGCCGACGATCAGGCCGCGATCGTGATCTTGGATTGCTCCGGCTACGATTTCGGCGGCTGATGCGGTGCCGCGATTGACCAGCACTACCAGCGGATATTCTTTGCCTCCGTTGCCGCGGGCCGCGACGTATCGTTTTTCCGGTGACGAGCGGCCGTGGTGCGAGACGATCAACTGGCCCTTCTTGAGGAACTTGTCGGCAACGCCTACACCTTCACTCAGCAGTCCGCCAGGATTCTGCCGCAGATCGAGCACCAGGCCCTTCAGGTCGCCCATCTGATCGAGAGCCTCGGCGACTTCGTGCTCGGTGGTTTCCTGGAATCCGGAGACGTGCATGTAACCGATGCCGGGCTTGATCATGAAGTGCAGGTCCACGCTGTAGCGCGGAATCTCGTCGCGAACCACGGCGAATTCGAGCGGATGGTCGGCGCCTTCGCGCAACATCGTGATGCGGACGGTAGTACCTTTCGGTCCCTTGAGCAGATCGGCAACGTCGGAAGTGCTCATGTTGTCGGTGGGCTTGCCGTCGATGGCGGCGATAATGTCGCCCGGCCGGATGCCAGCGCGATAGGCCGGCGTGCCGACGAAGGGAGCGATGACGATGACTTTATTGTTGCGCGGGCCCACCGTCATGCCCACGCCGTAATACTTGCCGCGCTGCTCTTCGCGAAGCGCGGAATAGGATTTCGGATCGAAAAAATTCGAGTGCGGATCGAGCTGGTGCAACATGCTCGGAATGGCGCCGTTATAAATTGCCTTGTCGGCATTCACCGGGTCGGCATAGTTCTGCTCGATCGTTTCATATACCTCGGTGAACTGCTTCAAGCTGTCGCGGACGTCGGAGTCGCTGCTGGGCGTGGTTGCCGGGCTGATTTTCTGCGCGAACAACATTCCCAGCAAGCCGAACATGGCAAGGACAAAAACTATCAGGAAGAGTGAACGGCGAGAGCTACCGGCCATGTTTCGAAATCCTCGGGCAGGGATATGGGGTACCCAGCCACCCCATCTGACGCCAGTATAACATGCAAAAGCGCCTGTTTACTTGGATGCTAAAACCCGCTGGGGGTTACCGCCGGGCGACATCTTTTGGGGATGTGGGGAAGGCCGGGCCTTGCGAGACATTAAAGAAAATCCCAAGCTTTGCACGACCGAATCCCACCGCTGACGGAGAACGTCAAGGATGGGGCGCACGGCCGGCTACTGTTGCGGAGTCAATGACTTTAAATAGGCAACGACAGCTTCGGCGTCACTGCGGTCCATGCGAAACTGGGGCATCGGAAGCCGAAGACGATTACCGGTGGTCCAGGTCCCGGTCGTCAGGAGTTTGATCATGTCAGCGTCGCTGGCGGGTGGAGTGCCGCCAATCCGCGGCGCGTTGAGAGGCCAGTTCGAGTCGGGCTTCGCCGGTAGCCAAGGGACGGGCGCGCCCTGCAGCCATCGGGTCCGGTCGAGATTTCCATTGTTGTCGCGCGGTGTGTGGCACTGTCCGCACATGGCCACGCCCTCGACGACATACTTTCCGCGAGCGACGTCAGGTCCCCCGCTGGTTGTCTTGCTCTGACCCTGCGGGTTATTGCTCTGTGCAAGAGCGAGGGTGACGCCACCCGAGAGCAGGGCCAGAGCGATTGCTGCGGAGACCGGGAAGAACGCAAGATGAAACACCCAACTCTTGCGATGGCCGGAGCCGAAGGGAGATCGTGGGAGCATCGATTTTGGGAGCATTGATTTTCACCTCCTCAATGTTACGCTTCGCGATGCTACTGTGGGCATGCGGCGTTTGTACATTCGTGTCTCCGATCACTGACTTTTGCGACGCGAGGCGGTAGAAGTAGGCGACGGAGAACTCCGATATGGAACGACTCAACCGGGTAGCGACGAGGCAGACCGTACGACTCACGCATTACGGCCGCAAGTCGGGGAAGCCATACGAGGTGACGATCTGGTTTGTCGTGGACGGCGACCGAGTCTATCTCGGAACGGCGAACGTCAATCGGCAGTGGGTGCGCAACGTGCAGAAAACACCCAAGGTCAGGCTGTCGATCGGAGGCGAGACGTTTGAGGGAGAGGCGCGCTTTCTTACCGATCGCGCCGAGCATGAACGCGCAAAGTCGAAGATGGGTAGAAAATATTGGATGTATTGGCCGTTTTTTGCCGTTGCGCGGGTTCTGATGGCCATCGGGTTTCTGCAGGACCGAACCGGAGCGTTCGAGGTGACGTTGAACGGATGACGCCACTCATGGCAAAGTGCGCGATGAGTGGGGCACCCGCTTTTCGCTTGCAGATGCAGCTTTGGTCTTGCAAAAGCCGTCACAAGCAGTACAATTCGGGCGAATTCAGATTTGAAAAAAGAGATTCCTGTTTAAACGGGACCCGATCACGACGGATCTGATCTGCCTGGTCGTAAGACACTGTGATGGGGCAGAAAAAGTAGTCGCGATAAACCAGGATATGGGTTCAAAATACTCTTGGAGGAACGGAACATGAAATTATATCGTCTCGCATTTGCTCTTAGTGTCATGAGCGTTGCAATCCTGACCGCAGGGTGTAGCTCACCCGAGAATAAGCCGAAGGAGAGCACGCCCGAAAAGCCGGCCTCCGCCGCACAGCCGCAGAGTAAGGAACCCGTGCTTTACACCGGTCAGGAGGCATTCAACCGAATGATGGGTCTCGCCATGAAGTGGTCGCCGGATGCTCAGCCAGCCCGGTTGGAATCCGTTCTCACCCCGGAAACCACCGGCCAGGATGGAAAATCAACCGTCTGGCGAGGGTACTTTGCCTCGCCCGCTCGCCGGGCCGTCAAGACCATCGTTTGCTCGGGAGGCCGCCGGCCGGATGCGCCGCCGTTCGGAGTTTCAACCGAGGGGGCTGACGGGGTCTACAACGCCCAATCCGCCGGTCTTATCTTTTCGCAGTACCTGCTGAAAACCGATACGGATAAGGCATTCGCGATCGCCCAGCAACACGGAGGCGACGCCATCGTGAAGAAGGATCCACAGCAGCCCATCACGTACGTGTTGCTCAAGGACAAGCAGCAGAACATACCCGTCTGGTATGTCATTTACGGCACGAGCGAGACTGACAGGAAGGGTATCGGTGTGATTAACGCGACCACCGGCGCTTTCGTACGTGCCGGCAAGTGAGAGAGGCGGGGAGCCCGGCCTATCGCAATCGTTTGAACTCCGGAGGTTGGGCGCGTCCAAGCTCCGCTTGGGCGGGGGGGGTGATGTCTCACATCCACCAGCTTCAAAAAATGTGGTAGACGAAATGAGCAAAGAGAATCACCAGCAGCAAACCTCCGATGCCACAAACCCAGTAGAGAAAATGCTCGGTCAACTTTGGAGAATTGATCTCTTTCTTGTCCATGAATGAAAGAATACTCCTTAACCTCGTTGAATCACATTTAGGACAACGGAAGACACTCGTAGGCAAGGTTTACCGCCTGAACCCCGGCATGTTTTCGGATTCTGGAAGATCCGAAGGCTAATCGTGGAGAACAATGTTCAGAAGCGAGCTGTGAACTTGCAGCCCGCCATTGTATTTAATAAATCCCAATTTCCTGAACCGATTCATGAAAAAGCTGACCCGCGAGCGGGTTGTGCCGATCATTTCCGCCAGCATCTCCTGACTGATCTTGGGAACTACCGTCTCGGGTTTGCCTTCCTTGCCAAAATGAGCGAGCAGCAAAAGGATCCGGGCTAGCCTCTTTTCGCTCGAATTGAAAAGCTGATCCACCAGATCTTCTTCGTAACGGATGTTCCGCGACAACAAATAGGTCACGAACAGGTCGGAAAATTCGTGTTCCCGATGAAGCGCTTCCATCATGGCCAGCTTGTCGATTCGCAGAACAGCGCAATCCGTCATTGCGGTTGCGGAGTCCATGCGAAGCGCCTGGCCCGCCAGCGAACCTTCGCCGAAAAAGTCTCCGTCACCTAATATGCCGATCGTGGCTTCCTTGCCAGTCTTCGAGACCACGGTGAGTGTGACCTTTCCCGTCTGAATATAAAACACCGCATCCGCGGCATCCCCTTGCGCAAAGATTACTTGTTTCCTCTGGAAAAGCACAGATTTCCTGCCCTCGCCGATGGTCGCGAGGAATACGTGGGGATCGAAATCGCGCCTCTTCTTGGCCGCTACAGTTGGACCCATGGCATTACGCTGCGTTTGGAGTGTCGGGTCGGTTGGGGTTTGGCGGGCGATTTTCCTTCCGCCTGGAGAACCGTTGGATTGGCGAGTAGGAGACATAGGCACCTCCTTCTGCCGAAACGACGACGCGTGTATTTTACCACTTTCTTGGACCGCGTAACTATCCGAAAACCGCAGCCCGCCAGGCGCTGGATGGGCCCAAATCAAGGAAAGCCCGGACTGAGGCGAGATTGTTTCTGATGGCTCACGACATGAGCCATTCTGCACAGTATTGCGAGAGCAAGTGAGCGAATCTATCGGTGTCTCAAGAACGGCGCCTCCTCAGAGCCGGCCCAAGGAGAAGCCATAAGGAGAAGTCATGTTGCTCGCGAGCAAGATCGTGTGGGCTGGAATCGCCCTCACACTTCTGACGACTGGGATGTTGGGACAAGACTTCCCGCGAAGCCCCGCAGGATCCGACTCCAACAAACAAGGAGTTGCAGTCTTCGTCATCAAGAACGAGATCAAGAAGGTGCAGGAAACCCTGCGTGGCAAAGGATACTACGAAGGCAAGGTAGATGGTGTCTTTGGTCTCCGGACCCGAGCCAGTATTCGCGCGTATCAGAAGGATGAGAATTTGCCAATCACCGGGCAGGTTGATACCCGTACTGCCGCCGGACTCGGGGTCAGACCTGAATCGAACTGGGACAATTCCCAGAGTGCCGGGCGGCAGGTTGGGCACAGCAGCGACATCGTTGTCAGCGAGTTCAAGAGCGATAAACCTTCAGCAGGCATTAGGCGGGCCGAGGGTAGACCAGGCCAGACTGCGCGCAAGGAAGTCTCAAGGGCTACTGCGATCAAAGACAACCGCGGAGGCGGCGCTAACAAACAACAAGCTGAGAACGAAGAACACGACCAGTAGTTCAGTACTCTCAATTTCACTGCAAGGGACCTTCTGGAAGAAGATCGGCGATCGGAAAACTTGAGGTTTGACAGCGCCGCGGTGTTATACCCCTCCGGTCTTTTCAACTTTGCCGATTCATTTCTGAATGGCCTATCCAGTTTTTTTTAACTCTGCCAGCTGTCCTTTCAAATCTGCGACGGCTTCTTTAGCATGGCCGATCCGCTGTTGAACTTTG
>Ga0116223_10002600_pt1 | contig 16915 bp, 18 predicted proteins | sample Sb_taG_3_FD_90092 | JGI IMG/M metagenome (GOLD analysis project Ga0116223, IMG submission 90092) | Peat soil microbial communities from Weissenstadt, Germany - Sb_50d_a_PC metaG | ecosystem: Environmental > Terrestrial > Soil > Wetlands > Peat | place: Germany: Weissenstadt | collected 2010-09-21 | reverse complement strand
TTGGCGTCGTTGCGCGCCTCTTCGTTGAAGCTGATGCGAATGCTGTTGTCATTTTTCATTTTGTCCACCATTGTGTGAATTCGTCGTTCGCCGCGTACTGACCGTACTGAAGGGGTCAGGGGCCAGGGGTCAGTGAAACTCGCTGTACGACGGTTTTACTGACCCCGGATCCCTGGTCCCTAGCCCCTGCTTCTTATCCCACTAACATCGCCTTCAATCTCGTTCCCCATCGATCTTCCTGAAGTCCCCTCGCAATCCTCGCCCGCTGGCCATAGCTCACCATCCCCAGCACGGTCGCAAACTCCGGCTCAGATAATGTGGAGGGCATCTTGGCCAGGGGCGCGGGCCATGACAGCCGCACTGATCGCCGCAGCACCGACTCCGCCACGTCGAAAATCCCCGGCAGCCGCGACGCTCCTCCGGTCAGCACTATTCCCGCCACGCAGACCTCGAACATGCCGCTCTGCCGCAGGGTGTCGCGCATCATCTCGAACAACTCGCGCGCCCGCGGCTCCAGAATCTCGGCCACCAGTCGCTGCGGCAGCAGTCGCGACGGCCGGTCTCCCACCGACGGAACCTCGACCTCATTGCCTTCGGGAACCAGCGTCACAATGGCGTTGCCATACACCTTCTTGATCGTTTCCGCCTCGCCCAGCGGCGTGCACAGCCCCACCGACAAGTCGCTGGTAAAATGATCGCCGCCCACCGGAATTACTCCCGTGTAGGCCACCGCGCCTTGCCGGAAAACGATCAGTTCCGTCGAGCCAGCGCCCATGTCGGCCAGAGCCACGCCCAGGTCGCGCTCATCGGCGCGCAGCACCGAGTCGGCCGCGGCCAGCGGCTCAAACACCGTGTCGTCCACGTGAACCCCGGCCTTGTTCACCGCCGTGATTACGTTCTGCGTGGCGCTGGTGGCGGCCGTGACCAGATGCACGCGCACTTCGAGGCGCGCCGCCATCATGCCCAGCGGATCGCGCACGCCGCTCTGCTCGTCGAGAATGAATTCCTGCGGCAGCAAATGCAGAATCTCGCGATCGGCGGGCAGAGGAATCGCCCGCGCCCGCTCCACCGCCTGCTTGATCTCGTCGCGCCCGATCTCCCGCGGACGCGTGCCCAGACTGATGCCTCCGTGACTGTTCGCCCCGCGCACGTGAGCTCCCCCGATGCCCACAATCGCGTGCTCCACTGGCGCCTTGGCAATATCTTCGGCGGCTTCCACCGCTTTCTGAATGGCGGCGACCGCTTTGTCCAGTTCGACAATGACGCCCTTGCGCGAGCCCCGCGACTCGGCCACGCCGTGCCCGCGATAGCGCAGGCCGTTGTCGCTGATCTCCGCCATCAGCGCGCAAGTCTTGGCGCTGCCCACGTCAATAGCCGTTAGAAAATTTCCCTGCTGCTTGCCCATGCTCGATGAATTCCCTGACTTCTATTAATTTGAACTCGTGTTTGCCGCCGGCTTCGGCACCGCCGCACTCGGCTTCGCACCTGCGGCCTTTCCGGCATCCAGGTTCAGCGGCACAGCCTGCGCCGTCCCCGCGACGGCTTTCGGCGCGGACGCCGGCGCTTTCGCCGCAGCGTTCTTCGCGGCAGCGCCCTTGCCCGACTTCCCTTTCGACACCCTCGTCTTCGCGGCTCGCGGTTTTTTCGCCGCCGCCGCTTTCGGATCCAGCTTCTTCTGCGACAGTTCAAACGCCGGCTTCGGAATCGGGCGCTCCTGCGGCCCCACGCGCGTTACCAGCGCCGCCGGTTTCACTCCCGCCGCCGCTGCCGCCTTCGCCGCCGCCGCAGTCAACTGCGCCTGTTTCGGCAGCCCTTCCATATCCGGATTCACAATCACCTGGTTGTCGTAGCGCAGGTTCACCGACACCAGCTTCTGGAACTGCTGCCGCCACTCCTGCACGTGGCTCACATAAATCTTGTAGCGCTTCAGATAATCCGACGACCCGAGATGCACCTGCACATCTCCCGCCGGATCGTTCACCCGCACCTTCAAATCCTCGAGGTCGGTAAGATCCACTTCGCTCAGGTCCTGCGAATAGCGCGCGCCGCCGGAGTCGAGTTCCCACACCAGTTCGTTGTAGGCCTTCATGCGCGGGGCCCGCGTGGAGAGCGGCTCGCCGGGATTCATGCCCAGAATCACCGGGAACGAATACTTGTGGTTGCGCGGCAGTTCCATCAGCGTGCCGCCCGCATCAATCAGCGCGATGCGCGGCCCCACCCGCGCGAACGCCACCGGCGTGCGCTCGTGAATTTCGACTTTCAACCGGTTGGGCACAAAGCGCATCACGCTGGCCGATTCCACCCAGGGAATCTGCTCAAGTTGCGCCTTCTGCTGCGCCAGCGGCACGAAAAAAATGTTGCGCCCGATATCGGCGCCCATCACTTCCATGATTTGCGCCTTGGTCACGTTCTGCGAGCCCGTGACTTCGATGTTGTCGCTCGATTCCACGCGGAAACGCCACGAATGCTCGCCGTAGTGATAAAGCCCCGCGGCGATGAGCGTCGCAACGCCCAGAATCGCGGCCGCGACCGAAGCCCACAGCAGTCCATTCGTCGCTTTCTTGGGGAGAGTGCTGCGCCGGGCGGAGACCCGCTTTTGCCCGCGCAGAAAGGGCGATTCCTCGTCCACGTCCAGATCCACCAGGCGCGCGTCGTCCAGATCCTCGCGCGCCATTTCCGCACGCCAGTGCCCGGCGCTGGCCGGTGGATACAACTCCTCCTGCAGGATGGTGGGGCTTTCTTTCCGCGCCATCAGTTCAGGTCAGTTGTCGTCAGGAAATCGCTGAGCCTTTTCAATATAGCCGCATTTTTTGTTCCGAGATAGACCAAAAATGGATTCTTTTGCACAACCAGGAACCGGATTGGATACCGGTGCGGGAGGAAGGGACGAAGAGACTTATGTGGGGACAGCCGCCTCGGCTGTCCGTCGAGCGAAGCTCGACGGTACTTCCCCTTGGCCCGAATCAGAAGAAGAGGCCCAAACAATAAACCGGGCGCGGCTTGTTTTCCGCGCTCTTCTTCAGGAGACATTGGAATAATGAAGTTTGCCGATTAGAAGCCTGATGATTTCCGATTCTCTACGCCGGGCCTAAGCCCGCCACCTCTACATGAATCACCGGAACCGGAATCCGCACCAGCGGAGGCCGCGGAACAGTCACCCGCACCCGCGTGCAACCCTGCGCCCGGCTCAGATTCTTGATCGAATCGAAATCGGAAAAGTTGAAACTCGCCGTCGCCGCGCGGAAACGTGCCGCCTTGGACGCCAGTTGTCCTTCCATGCGCGCCCGGTTCGCTTCCAGCCGCGTCAACTGGGCCTCTTGCCGGGCTGACAGGGTTTCGACCCTCGCCAATCCAGCGCCGGACCGGGCAACTGAAGTCTGAACCTGCGCCAGAGCCGTGGCCAGGCGGCAGTCCCTGCCCTGAGCAAGCGCAGCGCGCCGAGGGGAGACAGTCTCATCCCGCGCCATCAACGCCCGCGCCTCGGCCAAAAACTGATCCGCTCGCCCGCTGGCCAGGGCCAGCACTGCCGTCGTCCGCTGAACCACCGGCTCGATCGCTCGACGGGCCCACTCGGCCGCTCCATCCTGATAAGCCCCGTTCAGCCCAAGCGCCAGCACCCCTGCCGCCAGCCATCCCCACGCTTGTATCGGTTTCATCGCCTTCGCTCCGTCTCCCAAATAGACGAACCCCACAGAAATCCGTTAGCAAGGGAAAATACGGGAAAAGCGGTTGTTAGGTCCCAGAGGATAGTCGGTCAATGAGCGATTTGAGGCCAATCACAGGCAAGTATAATCGTATCCCTATGCGAGCATTCGAGGTTTCGGTTAACGGCGAGAAGCTCTGCTTGGCGGGGATCGGTGATGACGGGGTTCTAACCACCGTCGTGCATTTGGCAGCGCGGCATACCGAGGGCGGTTTTTTCCTACAAGTGGGCGGCTTGATTAGCCAGACAAAAGAGCACGTCAACTGGATAAACCAAAAGCCTCTCAATGTGGGCGATAACGTTCAAGTTAAAATCGTTGAAAGCGATGCCGCTGATAAACCCATCGATAAGTATCGACTCGATCCCACTTCGTAGAGCCGGCACAATGTTCGCACCCGCTCCGAGTGTGGGAAACGGCGTAACTGTTGTAATCAGGACCCGGCTGCGATCACCCAGCCTGAGGTTACGGATCGCTGGGTCTGAGGCTTAGAGCAGATTAGCTAGCGCCCCGCCTGCGCCGCTTCCCGTTCCTTCAACTCCTGCAGAATCATCGGCCCCAACTGCGAAACGCTGCCCGCGCCCAGCGTCAGGATCATATCGCCATCCCGCGCCGCAGCCGCGGCTGAACTGGCCGCATCGGCAAAGGAACTTACGTATTGCACGCTCTTGCCGCTTTTTTCGCGGATCCGCTGCGCCAGGATTTCTCCCGTGATGCCTTCGATCGGCTTCTCGCTGGCTGCATAAATATCGAGCACGAACAGCGAATCGGCGTCGCCGAACGCGGTCGTGAATTCCTCCATCAGATCGCGCATGCGCGTATAACGATGCGGCTGGAACACGACATGAATCCTGCCAAACCCGCACTGCCGCGCCGCAGCCAGCGTGGCTTTGATCTCAGTGGGATGGTGCCCGTAATCGTCAATCACGCTCACGCCCGCCGTCCGCCCGCGCAACTGAAAGCGCCGGTCCACACCGCGGAACTGATCCAGCGCCGTGCGGATCGCCTCCACGCCTACGTCGAGCCCCACGCCCACGGCAATCGCCGCGGTGGCATTCAAAACGTTGTGCACTCCCGGCACATGCAGCGTGAACTCGCCCAGATCGTCGCCGCGATAGCGAACGCGAAAAGAACTCATAGGGTGCCCCACCCTTGTCGCGGTGTTTGCGACAGGGTGGGGGTGTTGACTTTCACCGGACAAGGGAATTTTGATCAGGAAATCCGACCCGCGTTTCGTCCCATACGTCACAGTCCGCCGCTGCACTTCCGGCAGCAACCGCCGCAGCAGCGGATCGTCATTGCAGGCCACCACCATCCCGTAGAACGGCACGCGATCCATGAATTCGAGAAACGTCTTCTTCACGTCGCGCATGTTGCGGTAGCAGTCCATGTGTTCTCGGTCAATGTTGGTCACGACTGAAAGTATTGGGGTCAATTTCAAGAACGACCGGTCGCTCTCATCCGCTTCGGCGACGAGATACTGCGACTTGCCCAGCCGCGCATTCGATCCCATGGCGTCCACGCGCCCGCCCACAACCACGGTCGGATCAAGCCCGCCCGCCGCCAGCACCGCCGCCACCATCGAAGTCGTGGTCGTCTTGCCGTGCATGCCCGCGATGGCGATGCCGTATTTCAGCCGCATCAACTCGGCCAGCATTTCGGCCCGCGGAATCACGGGCACATGCAACTTATGCGCCTCGATGACTTCGGGATTCTCCGCGGCAATGGCGGAACTCGTGACGACAACCTCAGCCCCGGCGACGTTCTCCGCCCGATGTCCTTCAAAAATCGCAGCCCCCAGCCCCGCCAGCCGCTGTGTAACGGCGGAGCTCTTCAGATCGGAGCCCGAAACCTTGTAGCCGAGATTCAGCAGCACCTCGGCGATCCCGCTCATGCCGATCCCGCCAATGCCCACGAAATGTATGCGCTGAATCTTGGCAAACATAAGTCAACTTCTTGGCCACGGATTTACGCCGATTCACACGGATAAACCCACAAAATAGAAAAACAAAAAAAGAAGTATCCGTGGAAATCCGTGTTAATCCGTGGCTAGCTTTCTTCAGCCCCGGCAAGCCGCGCCGCCATGGCCGCAATATCCCGCGCGGCGTTCGGATGCGCCAACTCCCGCGCCGCCCGGCTCATCTTTTCGAGGCGCGAGGGATCCTGCAGCAGCACCGCAATCGTTTCCGCCAGCCAGACTCCCTCCAGTTTCGACTCCTCGACCACCACCGCCGCGCCGTGCCGCGCCAGCGCCTCGGCATTCACCCGCTGGTGATCGTCCGCCGCGCGCGGGAACGGCACAAACACCGCCGGCTTCCCTGCCGCCGCAATTTCCGCCACCGTGCTTGCCCCCGACCGGCAAACCACTAAGTCAGCCCGGGCAAACGCCGCCGGCATGTCTTCGATGAACTTGAAAACTTCAAACTTCAACCCGGCCGACTCTCCCAGCGCCTGATACGCCGCCAGCGCGTCATTATAGTCACGCTCACCCGTCTGGTGGATGATGTGAATCCCCGGCGCCTCGCGCCGCAGCACGCGCAGGCAGCGAATCATCGCCTCATTGATGGCGTGCGCTCCCTGGCTTCCGCCAAACACCAGCACAGTCGGCGTCCCGCCGCGCTTGGGCGCGATCTCAAAGAACGCCTGCCTCACCGGCACGCCCGCCACTTCCGCGTGACGAAAGTAGTCTGCCGTCTCTTCAAAGTGCACCGCCGCCGCTGAAACGAAACGCGCCACTATGCGATTGGCAAACCCCGGCACCACATTCGGCTCAAACGCCAAAGTCGGAATATGCTTGACCAGCGCCGCCAGCATCGCCGGACCCGACGCATATCCGCCCACGCCAATCACCACGTCGGGCGCGAATTCATTGAGCATGCGCCCCGCATCCCAGAGCGCCCGCGGCAAGTCGAACGCCGTCTTCGCCCGCGTCATCAGGCTGACATTTTTCAGCGCCCCCACGCGCACCAGTTGCAACGGAAATCCAGCGGCCGGCACCAGCCGGTTCTCAATGCCGCGCGCCGTCCCAATGAACAGCACTTCGGCCCCATAACTTTTCTTGAGTTCGTTGGCGATGGCCAGCGCCGGAATGACGTGCCCGCCCGTCCCGCCGCCCGCCAGAATGGCCCGCATGATGTGACTATAAACTACGAGGTACAGGAGACTCGGATTTCAGATTTGAGATTTCAGATTGCAGATTGAAAAATTGTGTCGCGGCGGTTGTAAGATCTGCAATCTAAAATCTAAAATCGATCTTCACTCCGCCTGCTTCGTAACATTCAGCAGCACGCCCACGCACGCCAGCGTCACAAACAGCGACGACCCGCCGTACGACACCAGCGGCAGCGGAATTCCTTTGGTCGGCATCATGCCCAGCACCACGCTGATGTTGATGAACGCCTGCAGCGCCACCATGCTCGTGATCCCCACCGCCAGGTAGCGCCCGAACAGATCGCCCGTGCGCCAGGAAGCTCGCATCCCGCGCCACAGAAAAATCGCGAACAGCGTCACCACAAACACCGCGCCCACCAGCCCCAGTTCCTCGGCAATGTTGGCGAAAATAAAGTCGGTGTGCGGCTCCGGCAGATAGAACAGCTTCTGCTTGCCTTCCATCAGGCCCATGCCGGTCACGCCGCCCGTGCCCACCGCGATCAGCGATTGAATAATGTGGAATCCGGCCCTCTGCCGGTCGGCATAGGGATTCAGAAAGGCCAGAATGCGGTCGCGCCGGAAGCTCACATGAAAAATCAGGAAATACAGCGGCACCAGCGACGCCGCAAACGCATACCCGAAATACCGCAGGCGCATTCCGGCCACATAAAGAACGCACGCCGCAATGCCGGCACACGCAATCGCCGTGCCCAGGTCGGGCTGCAGCACAATAAGCCCCAGAAACACCACCACCGGCGCAGCCGCCGGCAGCAGCGTGTTGCGCACGTCGTCCATCGCCTTGGCGCGACTCTCCAGGAAGTACGCCAGGAACAGAATCAGCACCGGCTTGGCCAACTCCGACGGCTGGAACGAAAACCCGCCGGCATGAATCCAGCGATGCGTGTTGTGCGAGCGGTCCAGAAAGAAAACGGAAATCAGCAGCAGCGTGGTCAGCCCCATCAGCGAAAACACCAGCGCCGGATGCTTGTAGCGCCGGTAGTCCACGCGCATCGTGACCACCATGGCCAACAACCCGGCTACCGCCCAGATCACCTGCTTCGACAAGAACGCATACGGCGAGCCGAACCGCTCCCGCGCCATCACCGCCGACGCGGAAAACACCATCACCAGCCCCACAAACACCAGCAGCATGCTCACGCTAAACAGCCAGCGATCAACACTCACCCGCTTCGCCATGGGACATTCATTTCACCACGGAGCCGGGCAGAGGATGGCTGATTGTTGATGGCTGATTGTTGATTGTCTTGGTTCGGGGGACGCGGTCTACCCTTCAGTCCCCGTCTTGCCCAACGAAGCCAACAGTCCTTCCCCCATCTGCAGCAGGCTCGAGTGCTCGGGCACTGCTCCATTGGGACTCAGTTTGTCCATCACCGTCGGCAGCAATTGCGACAGCGTGGAACTGGCCTGTTCCGGCGAGACGCCAAGCTTCTGCGCCAGCGCCTGCACCTGGCCCGAGCCCAGCACCTTCTGGATTTGATCGGGCGTGATGGGCTGATTCGCCCCGCTTCCGATCCAGGAGTTCACCACTTCTCCCATGCCGTTGCTGTGAAAGGCCTGCACCAGCCCGCCGATTCCGCCGGGATGGTTCTGAATCATTTCCAGAACTCCCGCCGCCGCGGGATTAGAGCCGGCGACCTTGCTCATCGCCATGTTTTCGAGATTGTCGAGAAGACCCATAAGTACTCCTTTTGCAACGTCGGTTCAGGATGCTGGTTCAGATGCCGGTGGAAGATGACGGGGAGTTGTGTTTCAGTCGTCCGTCATCAGTTGCCAGTCACGAGCGAAGCGCTTCACTAGGACTGACGACTGACGACGGAGAGAGGGCCGGAGCGCCCTCGCGGAACCCTCCGGCCCTTCGCGTCCTATTTCTGCTTGGCGATGATCTTGTCTTTGATCTTGTTGTATGTGGCCTGAGGAAGGACCTTCTTCTTCACCAGATCGGTTTTGGCTTTGTACGGGCGGCCATCAATGATCTTCTGGGAATACACCGCCCCGATGCCCGGCAGCGCATCGAGTTGGTCCTTGGTGGCGGAGTTGATGTCGAGCAGGTCGGCCGCTGGCGCCTGCGCCATTGCTCCGCCTTTTGTGGTGGATCCCGACGAGGCCTGCCCCACGCTCCAGGTGCTGAGCAGGGTTACGGCGGCCAGGATCAACAGAATACGGGTGATCAGATTCTTGCGTATCATACTTTCCTCCTTAGGAATGAATTAGTCGCCCTGGGCAGCCTTGTAGCCGGCGGCCTTGGCTTCGTCCTCGGTCATGAACTTGCCGCTCTTGGTTGTCCCGTACCAGCGTCCGCCCTTGTGGTAGACCTTGCTGTCGAGATTCACCCACACCTTGCCAGAGGACTTGGCGGCGGCAATATCCGCGTCAGAAGCGTTCTTGCTCGGAGCCGGAGCCGACTTGGTGGACGCCTTAGCCGGAGCCGCCATGGTGGACCCCGACGCCGGAGCCTGGGCACTGCTGGCCGCCGGCGCCGCTGCCGGAGCAGCCTTGGAGGCCGGCGCTGAACTGGCTGCGGGCGCGGCCATGGAGCTTGCCGCCGGAGCGGAAGCCGGCGCTGCCATCGCAGAGTCCGCCTTCTTGCTCGTCTTGGACGACTTCTTGCCGGCGGCCGCATCCGCAGTTGCTGCAGGTGTCGTCGCGGTCTTCGCGGCCGGAGCCGCCATTGAACTCGTCCCGGAGGCCGGCGCCGCCATGGCGTCCGTCTTCGCGCTCTTCTTGGACGACTTCTTCCCTGCGGAAGTGCCGGAAGAATTGCCGGACGACATCGCCGACGACGCTGCCGAACTATCCGCAGCCGCAGCCGCGGCCTTCTTCGACTTCTTCGTCGCCTTCTTGCTGGTAGTGGTGGTGGAAGTGGCAGCCTGGTCGCCGGTGGTGCCGGTTTGAGATTGCGCCCAATCCGCCGTCGCCGACAGCGCCAGAAACAGACACAGCGATACGCCCCAACTGAATCGTACAGTCTTCTTGTTCAAAGGAGTTTCTCCTAAACTTTCATTCGCAGAACTGAGCCAGCCCGGCGATTTTTTGGCCAGAAATAACGTAGTCGCGCGCAACGCGCTCCGAGGTACCGGAATTACGGTCCACCATGATGCCAGTCCTCCCGGCATCGGTCAAGCCGCAAAACGAAGAGGCCTCCACCGGAGTGAAGGCCCTGAAAGGTTCCCACCGCTGCTATGCGTAAATGCCGCGCTGCCGGATGGTATAAGCCACGCGGTCAATCGCCAGCATGTAGGCCGCAATGCGGTTGTTGACATGGTGAGTTTCCGCATAGCGCACCACGTCTTCAAACGACGACTTCATGATGGTGTCGAGCTGCTCGTTGACCACCGATTCTTTCCAGAAGTAGCCCTGGCGGTCCTGCACCCACTCGAAATACGAAGTCGTCACCCCGCCCGCGTTGGCCAGAATGTCGGGAATCACGAACACTCCCTTGTCGCTGAGCACATCATCCGCGGCCGAGGTCGTCGGCCCGTTCGCGCCTTCCGCCAGGATGCGGCACTTCACCCGGTCCACGTTGCGGCTGGTAATGACGTTCTCGGTCGCCGCCGGAATCAGGATTTCGCACTCCGTGGTGAGCAGTTCCGCAGCGTCACACTTTTCCGCCCCCGGGAATCCGTGTACCGTCCCGTTTTTCTGCCGGAACTCGACCAGCGCCTTCAGGTCAATCCCGTTCTTGTTCTGCAGCCCGCCGCCCACCTCGGCAATGCCGATGATCTTGTAACCGGCCTCGCTCATGAGCACCGCGGCATTCGACCCCACGTTGCCGAAGCCCTGCACAATCACGCGCGCGCGCTCGCGGTCAATGCCTAGCTTCCTGCAGGCCTCGTCGCAAACGATCATCACGCCGCGGCCGGTGGCTTCGCGCCGTCCGCGCGAGCCGCCGATGTTGATCGGCTTGCCCGTCACGCACGCCGTGACCGTCTGGCGCATGTGCATGGAGTAGGTGTCCATCATCCAGGCCATGGTTTGTTCGTTGGTGTTCACGTCGGGGGCGGGCACGTCTTTCTCGGGGCCGATGAATTCGATCAGTTCCGAGGTGTAGCGCCGCGTCATGCGCTCCACTTCGCCCATGGACATCTTGTGCGGATCGCAAATCACTCCGCCCTTCGCCCCGCCGAACGGAATATTCACCACCGCGCACTTCCAGGTCATCCAGCTGGCCAGCGCCCGCACTTCGTCGAGCGTGATGTCGGGCGCGTACCGGATGCCGCCCTTGGCCGGACCGCGCGCAATCGAGTGCTGCACCCGGAAGCCCGTGAAAACCTCCAGGTGGCCGTCGTCCATCTGCACCGGAATGTGGACGATGATCTCGCGGTTGGGGTAGCGCAAAACCCGCCACAAGCCTTCATCCAGGTTGAGTTTCTGCGCGGCCAGGTCGAAGCGGGCGCGTTGCGACTCCCATGGGTTGGCTTCTTTGTCCACGTGCGGTGCGGTGGTCATCGTCGTCATAAGGGTCATCTCCGGAATAATTGCAGGTCCATGCAGGCCGGCGCCGGGAGACTCCCGGTCGGAGGCGGGCAAACGTTCAGAGTATATGAGGCCGGATGCCCGGGAAGCAAGCCGGGGAAGCCAGGTAATGTGCAGTTTCGGCGTATGGCGAAGGTACGGCCAGCAACCCCGGTCGCACGTTCCGCCTAGCTCCCGGTAGTTACCGCGGCAGCGGCTCTTTCATACTCGCCAGCGCGTACCCCATGACCGCCATGGCCGCCGCGTTCTCCCGCAGTTCGCCCGGCACAACCTTGTCCAGCGTATCGGCGGCGCTATGGTGATAGTGAAAATACAGCCGCCCGTCCTGCAGAATCCCCAGCGCCGGAACTCCCGCTTCCGACATGGCGGCAATATCGGCTCCCGGCGGATAAACACTCGGCTGCATCGCCGTCGCCCCAAAACTCTGCAGCACTCCCAGCACCGGCCGCAACAACTCCGCCGCACGCGGACTTATTTTGGTATCAAAGCCCAGCGGATGCGCCGCACCCGCGTCGCATTCGATCGCAGCCACGTGATTGCCGAATTCGGACGCATGATCTTTGCTATAACCCTGGCTGCCCGCCCCGCCGGTCTCCTCGTCCATCCAGGCAATCACACGCAGCGTGCGCTTTGGCCGCAGATGCAGCTTCTGCGCGATCTCGGCCGCCTCCATCGCCACCACCACTCCCGCGCCGTCATCAATCGCCCCCGTTCCCAGGTCCCACGAATCCAGATGCCCCGACACCACCACCACCTGCTCGGGATGTTCGCTGCCTTTCAGGTCGGCAATCACGTTGTAGCCCGTCGTGTCCGGCAGTTTCTGCGACACGAGCGTGAGGCGCATGCGCACTTTGCCCTGCGCCGCCAGATGCGCCATCAACTCGGCATCCTCCGCCGTGACGGCGCCGGCAGGGATTCCCGCCGGAGCGCTCCAGCCCGTGTGCGGCAGGCGGAAGTCTGCGCTGCCCACCGAACGAATCAGCGCCGCCACGGCGCCCATTTCCGCCGCCACCTTCGGTCCGGCCCCGCGATAGCGGACCGCGTCCCCATACGCCACAAAAGACAGGCCCGCCGCGGCTTGTTGCTTGTCGAAGAGCTCGTTGAACAGCACAATTTTGCCCGCAACCCCGTCGCGGCCCAAGGCCCGGAGTTCGTCAAAATTGTTGACCACAACCACTTCTGCCGTAATTCCGTCGCCCGGTGTGGACGTGCTGTTGCCGAGGGCCGTCAGCACGATTTTCTGCGTGGTGCCCTCAACCTGCCCGGCATACTCCACCAGTTCCGCGCTTTCGGCTCCCCGCACCCAGTGCGGCACTTTCACTTCCTCCATCTGCACTTCCAGACCGAGCTTGCGCATCTCCGCCGCCACATATTCCGAGGCCGCCCTGGCCTGAGCCGACCCGCTGGGCCGTGGTCCGATGTTCTCGGTCAGGTGCGCCAGTTGACGGTAGGCGTAGTCATCGGACAACGCCGCCGTCTTGATTGCCTCCAGCTCGCCCAGCAACTGCGGCGGAAAGTTTTCCATCTGCGCCGCCGTCATCTGCGGCGCCGCCGCCCACGAGGTCTGGGATGAAGTCTGAGATGAACTCTGCGGCGGCTTGGGCTGCTGGTTCTGGGCATAGGCAGTGGTCAGGAGAATGAGCGCAAAGAACACGGCAACGAAAAGGTTCGGGCGGAAGGTAGTCTTGGTCATGGTCGGAGCTCAAGTGTATCTGACCGCGGCATGGGAACGAAACCTGTCAACGGGTTTCCAGTTGACTAGACTGATATGTCAGTCTATTATTGAAGGAAGCAACCTCTCCCCCTCGCTCTCGGTGCGAATGGATGGAACACGCGCCAGATCGGAGAGCTTATGAAGTTTGCGTCGGCAATTTGGGACCGGTTCCCAATAATCCTCCGGGCAATCCTTACGGGACTCCTCGTTTTGTTCGTTGGGGCGTTCGCCTGGACCGTAATGCTGGTCATAAACCTCAAACTGACAGGCTCGGTTCCCTGGGCTGCCGCAACGCTGGCTCTGTTTCTTTGGATTTATTGGCGCTATCTCGATGGCGCAGGCTGGCCGCGCAACACTGCAGAATCCCGGCACAGGAATTTCCGTGCTCGTGCACTGTCTGGCCGGGTCTGGGCTTGGGCGCTAATCGCCGGCACATCAGCTCTGCTCAGTGCGGTTGTGTTGCAGGGCGTGTTTGGACGCTTGGTCCGAGTACCTCATCTCCCGCTTCAGGACCTTTCCCGCTACCCGTTCTTCACGGTGCTCTGCATACTTTTGGCGGCCGCCGCCGAGGCCGGGATCGTTGAGGAGGCGGCATTCCGCGGCTACATGCAGGCGCCCATCGAAAGGCGGTATGGTCCCAAGATTGCCATCGCCGTTGTCGGGGTGCTCTTCGGGTGCGTCCACCTTGCCAATGGCTCCCATGAACTGCTTTGGCTGCCTGTTTATTCCCTCGTCGGCATCATCCTTGGCGGCTTGGCATACCTGACCAACTCGATTCTGCCCGGCATGGTGCTGCACGCCGCGCTTGATGCTTGCAGATTTCTTGCGGTGTGGAGACTTGGAGCGGCCCCTCCAGAACGGCTGATCTGGCAATCTGGTCCCGATGGTTCATTTTGGATGAGCGTGGGAGCCGTGGTCTTGCTGGGGACCGTCGCGATTTGGGCATACAGAAAGCTGGCGGCCATCGCTCATCTTCCGTCAGAATCTCTCTACCAGACGGCTGGCAAAAGGACTGGCACTCACTAGGGGGATGTAGACTCTTCCACATATCATGCCTCAACGTCAGACTGAGCGCGCACTTCGAGCCCGAGACAAGCGCCGTAAGGAACTGCTGCAAGCAGCCACCCAAGTTTTTGCCCGCAGAGGCTATCGGGCGGCCTCGATTAACGACATCATCCAGGCCGCAGACGTAGCTCGCGGTACGTTTTACATTTATTTCCGCAGCAAGCAGGATATCTTTGCCGCCATCGTCGCTAACTTTCGTGAAGAAGAGAAGCCTCTGATCCTGGCCGATCAGGAGGATCTCCACGCCACTCGCGATAATCTGCGAATGCGAACCCGCGATTCAGTCTTGCGTTGGCTGGAATTCTATTTCAGAAATCTAGACGCGGCCAAAATCGTCATCCGAGACGCAAACATGGTGGACCCATCGGCCACTCGCAAAAGGGAGGCTGTACGACGGGCAGTGAAATCGAGCATAGCCGAAAACTTCGCTCACCGGCAGAGGCTTGGCCTCTATCGGCACTCCATCTCTCCGCAACTGGCAAGCCATTTTATGCTCGGTATGTTCGATGAGATTGCGGCCACTCAGCTCCAGCACGCACGCAAGTCCGATTTGGGTCGGATCGCGGATCAATATGTAGATTTCCTGTTGCACGGAGTGTTGCTCCCGTAAACGGCGGATCCTGAGTTATTCAGTCAGCCAATAAAAATGGCCCCATTGCTGGGGCCAGATCCAAGAGGCTACGGAGTGGTAGGCGATTTAGGATAGGCGATGCAAGAAGCCGTTCAACCAAATCGAACGGCCCTTCGGGAAGTGACGCGGAGTGGCGAAGAGAGTGTTGTTCATACTAGAGTTTGCGGCCTCTTTAGTACTCAGGACTAAAGCACTTCCCGCACCAAAGCCCAAGAACTGGGTGATCCCCGTCCCGTCTGAGCTTAAGTTATTGCAGACTCACGGCTTATGGTCGCTCCCCGGCCTCCGCCACGCCCCGCCTCGCCCCCAACCCGTCCCGCCAAAGTGAAGAACAATGCACATTGAATGCAGCACCCTTTCCGCGAATGCCGCACCTTCCTGTGCACCTTCCCCGGCGCAGCCCTTCCCGCCAAACACCAAGCCCCTGGCGGGTTTTGGCCGACCAGGGGCTCTCGGTTCAAAGTAGAAATTCGGTGACTTAGCTGTTGCCCGCCACCGTGCGCAGCTTCCCGGGCAGGAAATGATACGGCGGCCAGGGACCGCTGATCGCCACTTCGCAGTTCTTCAACTGCTTGGCGGCGGTCGAGTAGCGGTTCTGGTACTTTTCCACGCTCTTGGAGTCAATCAGGTGGGCAATGTCAATCAGCATGCCCTCCGGAGCCACTTTCTTGCAGCTCACTTCCTCTTCCAGCGGGTTGAACAGCTTGTGCACCTGGACCGACAGGGCTCGCGCCTTCGTCTGCCGTTCCCGCTCGCGCGACGCCTTGACCTTCAATTTGGACAGGTAATCGCCGCCCACGGTATGCGGCAGTTCGATGTCAATCATCGCCTCGCGCAGCGAACCATCCCGCACCACCAGCTTGATGTGCATCTCGGACTTGCCCCGCAGCTTGGCCACGCTCACGCCAAAAGCGCGCCGGTTCACCCGGACCGCCTGGCGCAGCGCATCATCGCTGTCAAAAATGGTTCCGAACTTGAAAGGCAATACGGTGGAGTTGCGGAAGCAGTTGCTGACCACGCGTGCATGTTCAATGGCGGTTGCGTGGTCGAGTTTGCCGGTTGCGTGATCAAATTCGCTGACAATCACGGCAAATTCACCACTGGGATAGCTCAGAACTGCAGCGCCGCTCACTCCTTGAACGCCTTCTAACAGGAAAGGGCGGCGAGTGCGGGTTCCATTGGGGAGGGTTTGATGCTCAGTGAGACAGTACGCGTACCACGCCATGTTGAACTCTCCGAACCGGGATGGAGGCGAACCGGGCCGCCTCTCACGTCGAGTTTTTCGCCAAAGCTTGTACTGCGATTGTGGAAGTTGGAAACCGGGCGGTACAGGGTCAAACTAACCGGGAATGCAACATTGCACCCCTTAAGTTGCATATTACTTTGGTCACCCCTAAAAATGCAACTTTTTCTTGCAGAACAGCATCGTTTCGCCAGTTGTTCGCCGCGGAGGCGCTTGGCCCATGCTTGGACAGCTACTTGAAGAGGGGCCCCGTCCTTCGCGCAACTGGCGAAGGATCATTCGGCGCTAGGTTGCGCCCTAGACGCCGCAGACAGGATAGTACGCCTCGTCTTCTTTGATATCGTCTGCTAGTTCACTACCCGCGGGCGATTCACTCATGCAGCGAAGGAGGAACAAACTGGCTTTAGGGGCTCGGTCAGCCGGCTCAGCTATTTTCTGCGGGACCGAAAACGCCGTCCGAAGGAGCCACAGCACCTTCTTGAGTTCAGCGGGGTCGTGCATGCCCCCGTCGGCAAGGGACCGAATTACCGCAACCGCCGCCCGGTCACCCAGTCCGCTGATCGCCTTCTCCATCTGACTCGCTATCACATGGCTCGTCAGAACGTCTTGCACCAAGCGCTCGGAATATGGGTCTTGCTGTGCTCGCGCCAAGCCGAAGAGGAGGAGCACTGACAGAAACAGCAGGTTTAGGTCACGTGTCATGACGAAGTCTCCTAACGACTTGCTTGTATGTCAGAACCATTCGTTATGCTTCCGTGCCCTTTGGAAGACGACGATTCGGTCACTGCATTCGTATGACCTGCCCCCTACTTTCGTTCACGTAAGAATACGACAACTTTCGTCCCTTCCATCTCCGGTTTGAGCCGGGATGGGGGAGCGCGAGGGGCAAGGGACGGCGTTTGAGTCCCTTGCCTCTC
>Ga0116223_10002598_pt1 | contig 16920 bp, 13 predicted proteins | sample Sb_taG_3_FD_90092 | JGI IMG/M metagenome (GOLD analysis project Ga0116223, IMG submission 90092) | Peat soil microbial communities from Weissenstadt, Germany - Sb_50d_a_PC metaG | ecosystem: Environmental > Terrestrial > Soil > Wetlands > Peat | place: Germany: Weissenstadt | collected 2010-09-21 | reverse complement strand
TTCGATTGGCGAGATTGCAGTGAAATCGTCCGGCGGGAAGTGTAGCTTGACGGAAACTTCCAAATCACCGGTCTCTGACCCCAACAGTCCGGGATTGCTGTCCATCGGAGCGTTTCCACCCCGGCCGTTTTGATCGAACGAGAAGTCGCCAGTTTTGACCGCATTGCCGTCTCGCAGGAGAGCAAATTTATGGCGGCGTGTGGTTGTTCCTTCATCTCTGTCAACTTTTGGTGAAATCACCCGCGAGGAGAAAATTATGAAAGTGCTCAAGACCTTCGCAATTGCGCTCGCCGCTTGGCTGGCCGTGCCTGGTATCGCCACCGCACAAAAGTGGCAAACCTTAAAGAATCCACCCACCTTTCTGACTGATACGGCCCTCCAACTCACAGACGGGACGGTCATGGTGCACGAATACCTCTCCCCGAATTGGTGGCAACTGACGCCCGATAACACGGGCAGCTACCTCAATGGAACCTGGTCGCAGCTGGGTTCGATGCCGTCGAATTATGGACCGCTGTATTTTGCTTCGGCAGTGTTTGCAGGCGGACGCGTGATTGTCGAGGGTGGTGAATACAATTGCTGCGGCGGGGGCGAAGTGGCCCTCGGTGCAATTTACGACCCGGTAAAGAACGAGTGGACCAACGTCAATCCTCCTAGCGGCTGGACCGACATCGGTGATTCACCAGGGATTGTTCTGCCCGAGGAAACTTTCATGCTGGGCCAGAACATCACCACCGCTAGCGCTTTCTTCGATGAGAAGACCTTGGGTTGGGCCATCAAGGGCACCGGCAAAACGGACGCCTTTTCCGAGGAAGGATGGGCGCTACTGCCAGATGGGACGGTGCTTACAGTAGACACTCAGGACACAACCAACTCTGAAAGGTTTATACCCAAGTCGCTGAAGTGGGTAACTGCCGGGAGCACGATCGTGGATCTCTCAATCAATGCCGGACTGGAGATTGGGCCTGAACTATTGCGGCCTCAAGGCAACGTCTTCGCGATGGGAGCCAACAGCGGTGGCGCGGGACATACCGCCATTTATGACGTAGCTACAGCCAAGTGGGCAGCCGGGCCGGATTTTCCGAACGGGAACGACATGGCCGATGCTCCAGCAGCACTGACGCCGACCGGCAACATGCTGTGCGAAGTCAGCCCGGGTGTTTTCAACTCTCCCGTCAGCTTCTATGAGTTCGATGGCAGCAAGTTCCAGTCAGTCCCGTCGCCTAAAAACACTGGCAATATCAATACCTCGTACGTGGGACGCTTGCTGGTGCTTCCCACTGGCCAGATTCTTTACACCGTAGCCGACGGTGTCAGTATGGATGCCGAGATCTACACGGCTAAGGGAAAGGCCAAGAGCGAGTGGGCGCCGACCATCACGTCCGCTCCGTCCACCGTGACTCGAGGGGACAGCTACGTCATCTCGGGTACACAGTTTAACGGACTCTCGGCGGGCGCCACCTACGGCGACGATGCCCAAATGGCAACCAGCTACCCGTTGGTCCGGATTACCAACACGAACAGCGGCCATGTTTTCTACGCCCGAACTCACGACCACAGTACCATGGGCGTGGCGACCGGCAAAAAAAAGGTGTCAACTCATTTCGATGTGTCCGCAAGCACTGAAACCGGCGCCAGCAGTTTGGTGGTTGTGGCCAACGGGATTGCTTCGAAGCCGGTTGCGGTTACGGTGCAGTAGCGGGTCGAAGCAGTTTCAATTACATTTCCTCTTCCTCTTTAAGTCTGCGCCTTAAGAAGAAGAGGGAATTCAACAGTCGGTGGCTGTTGTGTTTGGGAGCTGTTCCGCCCGTTCAAATATGCGCCGGGCGGAAAGACAATCTTTTTACAATACTGTCGTTGACTTTGACCATGGCGCAGGCTAAAGTTTTGCCGCGAATCGGTTGTTCGCTTTACCCATCCCATCTGTGGCGGCGACGTGTTGTGGCTCACGCATCCTTCCCGCCGTTAGAGGAAAAATCTGCGAGGAGGAAGAATATGAATGTGCTCAGAACGTCGCGAATCGTGTTCGTCGCCTGGTTGGTTTTGTCTGGTATTGCTGGTGCCCAAACGTGGCAAAGCCTGAAAACCCCACCCACATTTTTCACCGATACGGCCCTATTGCTCACCGATGGCACAGTCATCGTGCACGAAATCTGCTCGCCGAACTGGCACCGTCTCACCCCGGATGAGACCGGAAGTTACGTGAACGGTACATGGTCCAACATTGGCTCGATGCCAGCGGATTACGGCCCTTTGTATTTCGCCTCCCAGGTGCTGCCGGACGGGCGAGTTCTGGTCCAAGGCGGCGAATACAACGGCGCTGGTTGCCCACCCGCCGAAACACCGCTGGGCGCGATTTACGATCCGGTTAAGAACAAATGGACGAACGTGAACCCGCCTGACGGCTGGACCGAAATCGGCGATTCTCCGTCGATCGTTCTGCCCAACGGCGTTCTCATGATCGGCCAGAACGAGACCACTGCCAGTGCTTTCTTCAACCCGAAGACCTTAGGCTGGACGCTCAAAGGTTCGGGAAAAGCTGACGACTACGAAGAGGAGGGCATGGAATTGCTGCCCAGCGGCAGGGTTCTGCTAGCCGACACACAGGACACTCCGAACACGGAAATGTTTAATCCCAAGACCAACACCTGGACCAGCGCTGGTAGCGCGATTGTGGATCTGTCAGAGAACGCTGGGTTAGAAACCGGGCCTGCCTTGTTGCGTCCGCAAGGGAAGGTCTTCGCAATGGGAGCGAACGGAAATGGAGCCGGCCACACCGCCATCTTCGACACGAAGACAAGCAAATGGGCGGCTGGCCCGGATTTCCCGAACGGCGATGATATGGCCGACGCTCCGGCCGCCGTCTTGCCGGATGGAAACATTCTGTGCGAGACCAGCCCCGGGGTGTTTAATCCCGGTGTCAGGTTCTATGAGTTCGATGGAACCAAGTTCAATTCTGTTCCCAACCCGAAGCACACGGGCAACAAGAAACAAAAAGTCAATACCTCCTATGTAGGCCGGTTGCTTGTGCTGCCTACGGGCCAAGTCTTCTACACCTTGGCGGATGACGCTACCAAGGATGCGGAGATCTACACCGCCAAAGGAACGTACCAAAAGTCATGGGCGCCAGCGATCACAACCGCCCCGACCAACGTTACTCGTGGCGATACCTACAAAATATCGGGGACCCAGTTTAACGGCCTGACTCACGGTGCCGCTTACGGGGACGATGCTCAAATGAACAGCAACTATCCGTTGGTGCGCATCACCAACAATGCAACCAAGCACGTTTTTTACGCTCGCACGCACGATCACAGTACCATGGGCGTGGCGACGGGCAGGAAAATCGTGTCTACGAATTTCGATGTGCCGTCCGGCATGGAGACAGGCGCCAGCAGTTTGGTGGTTGTCGCCAACGGCATTCCTTCTGCTCCGGTCGATGTAACCGTGCAGTAGAGGAATCGCCGCGATTGGGTTACAATGCCACTTCCCTGATTCTGCTACAGATCTCGGAAGTGGCTTTTGTTCTTTCTCAACTCTTTGGTTCGCGCGTCCTCATCGAGTGAGATGAGGAGGGAAGCGGGTGAAAATCCCGCGCTGCCGCGCAACTGTAAGCGAGGAAACTTCGCAATCGGTCACTGGGTAACCCTGGGAAGGCCGCTTGTATTTACCGGACAGTGCAAGCTGTCCTAACTCGCAAAGCCAGGAAACTGGCGCGAACCGTCTACACCAACCCCTTTCGCGAAACAAAGGAGGAGTGCATGCGGTTCTTTCGTGTTTTTATGAGCGTGATTTGCCTGCTGGCGGCGCCTTCCGCCGCCGAACTGAAAATCAAAGTGGTCGATCCCCAATCTGCCGCCGTCGCCGGCGCACAAGTATTGTTGCTTGAAGGTCAGACGAAATCCCACCCGGCAGTTGAGCTTACGTCTGCGGAAGGAGTCGCCGTCTTTCGCGGAATTGGAAGCGGCCCTCACCAGGTTCGGGTTCTGGTTCCGGGCTTCGCCGTTGAGACCACCGCGCTTTCTGCTAACGCGGATTCCATCACCGTCCAGCTTCATCTGGCGACGGCCTCGGAGACCGTGGTTGTGACTGCCACTCGAACCCCTGTCCCCGGCGAAGATGCCGGCGCCGATGTGGCAACTCTGAACCGCGAGCAATTGCAAGTGATGAACCCCGTGGCCGCCGATGACGCAGTTCGCTTTCTGCCCGGAGCGGTGGTGAATACGGCAGGGCAGCGCGGTGGGCTGTCGTCCCTCTTCGTACGCGGCGGCAATTCCAACTACAACAAAGTGATTGTCGACGGCGTAAGCGTAACCGAGCCGGGCGGCACCATCGACTTCGGCACGCTTTCCCTAGGCGAAGCTGATCGCCTGGAGTTTCTGCGGGGGACGCAGAGTACGCTCTACGGTTCGGACGCGATGAGCAGCGTGGTCCAGGTTTGGACCCGCACCGGAAACACGCCCGTTCCCGAGTTACGCTTCGGCGCGGATGCCGGTAACTACAGCACGGAGAGCGGCTCCGCATCCCTCGCTGGCTCGCGCGGACGCTTCGATTACAACGTCTTCGGCAATCAGTTCAATACCAGCGGCTCCGGCCCGAATACGGATTACTCCAACTCTTTGGAAGGCGCGAATTTGGGCTTTGGCGTGAATCAGCAAATCTCGATGCGTTTGCGCGTACGTCACGACAACAGCACGACCGGCGCGCCTGGAGCATGGAACTTCAACGGAACCAATGCGTTTGATATCGGCGGCACGACTTACGTTCTTTCGCCCGACCTCGGCGGACGAGCGCGGCAGAACAATCTGCTGGCGAGTCTCGACCTGACGGTGAAGACCGGATCAAACTGGACGCACCATTTCATCGGCTTCGAGTACAACCTGAAGACTAACAATTCAGACAGTGGCATCTCTCCCGAATACACTCCGTTCGGCACCATCAACACGCCTTTTGAGGCCCTGGTCAACATTAACCGAGCCGGCTTCGACTACCAGGGCGATTATGTCGAGCGCAGTTGGGCGTGCACCACCATCGGTTATGAGTTCGAGGATGAAAATGGATCGGTCAACGATCCAATACCGGCGGATTTCGCCAGCGGCGGCCACGGCCTGCGTTTGAATCAGGCTGCCTATGCGCAGCAGGCGCTGACCCTGGGGCGGCTCACCGTGATCGCGGGCGGACGCTTCGTTCATAACACTACCTTCGGGAATACCGGCGTTCCCCGCCTGGCCGTGGGATTTCAGGCTTTGCGTGGCGGCCACATTTTCTCCGGAACCCGATTGAATTTCTCGTACGCCACGGGAATCAAGGAGCCTCGATTTGAAGAAACCTTCGTTAGCAGTGAGTTCCAATTGCCAAATCTCAACCTTAAAGCGGAGCGGAACCGGGCTTTCGAAGCTGGCTTCCAGCAGAACCTCCTGAACCGGTTCGTCCTCGTTGCCAACTATTTCAACAATCTATTTCACGATCAAATCGAGTTCGTCACCGTCAATCCCACTACCTTTGTGGGCCAGTACGTCAATCTGCAAAAATCTCTCGCTCACGGAGCGGAAGTCGAACTGCAAAGCCGATTGACCAAGCACCTCTCGTGGAACACTTCCTACACTTACACTTCGACGCAGATTCTGCTTGCCCCCGCAGGTAGTTTTCCTCCCGATGCCCAGGGAGACCCGCTTCTCCGCCGGCCCCGGCACTCAGCCACCACGATGCTCACCTACCTCGGCCCGCGCTGGGGTGCGAATCTGGGCGGCAGCTTCGTGGGCCCACGCCCGGACTCCGACTTTGACGGCTTCGGGATCACTCACACTCCGGGATATTTTCTTTTGAATGTCGGCGGTTGGTACAAGGTCAACTCGCGTGTAATGATCTACGGCAATGTGGAAAACGCGCTCGATCATTTCTACGAGGAAGTCACAGGCTATCCGGCATTGGGAGCGAACTTTCGCGCGGGGATGAGGTTCCGCATTGGAGGAGAGTGAGAAGAACAGCTATCAGCTTTCAGCCGTCAGCTCAGAAGTATAGCTCTCAGCTCTCGCTCAAAAACTAGCTCTTGGCTTTTACCGGGCTGCGGAAATCCTTGTTCTTGGGCCGGGCGGAGTTCTCCAGCAACATTGAACTCACATTTGTCTGCGGGCGGCCGTGATTGTTGCCTCCGGCAACAGCGCAAGGCAGGGGAACCACGGAAAGTGCTTGCTGATACTTGGTTCGCGCCAGTTTCAGCTTTTCGAGATCCTCTCCCTCCAACGGCTGTTGTCGTCCGAGCAGGTGAGTCACGAGAGCGATTTGTGCAAAATGCTCGACCGTCTCCATCTTCATGTAAGCGTGATGAAGAGTGTCGGCGTAGGCCACCACTCCGTGATTCGACATCAGGATGGCATCGTACTGCGGGACAAGTGGCTCGAGTGCGTCGGAAAGTTCGGGCGTGCCCGGAGTACCGTATTTTGCCAGCGGAATCGAGCCCAGCCCGATCACGACCTCGCACACCAGCGGCTGGTTGAGCGCCAGTCCGGCGGCGGCAAAGCCGGTAGCTGTGGGCGGATGCGCATGCACGATGCCCTTCACATCAGGGCGCAAGTTGTAAATCAGCAGGTGCATGGCCAGTTCGCTGGACACATTACGGTTACCGGTGAGCCGACGGCCTTCCAGGTCGACGACCACCATGTCCGAGGTGCGCAGCATGCTCTTGCTCATGCCCGTGGGAGTGACCACAATTCGGTTCTCGTCAAGACGCACCGAGAGATTGCCGTCGGTGGCGGCGACATAGCCGCGTTGATGCAGCATCTGGCCGAACAGAACCATTTCGCGTCGATGTTGGCGTTCGCTGGGCATTTACTTTACTTTAGGGGCTGCTGGGAGCAAGCGGACCCGAGTTGGTTCGCGTATGGTATCGCAGACGCTTGGTCCAACACAATCCGTTTGTTGCTGGATGCGCCCATAAGCCTGCGACCTCTGCGAATTTATAATCAGCCAGCGTGCTAGTCTCAGAATTCAATTACCAGCTTCCCGCGGAACTTATCGCCCAGGAACCGCTCGCCGACCGGGCCGCTTCCCGGTTACTCAGAGTAAGCCGCTCCTCGGCAGGGCTTCGTGATGGCCGGTTTCGTGACTTCCCCGACCTGCTCCGGCCGGATGACCTGATTGTATTCAACAACACGCGGGTCTTTCCGGCCCGCCTTTACGGCAGGAGAGGCGGCGCGAAGGCTCAGGCCGCGAGTTCGCGGAACCCCGCGGCTCGCGACTTCCTCCAGGGCCGGATCGAAGTATTGCTTACCCGGCAAGTCTCCCAAGACCCGAACGAATGGGAATGCCTGGTCCGGCCCGGGCGGAAGATCGGCGTGGGAGAGCGCTTGTTCTTTGGAGATGAACAAGAGCTGGAAGCCGAGGTCGTCGGCAGAGGGGATTTTGGGGAGCGTCGCCTCCGGTTTACTCCGGCCGCCGATTTCTTCGCATTAGTCGACCGCCTGGGGCATGTTCCGTTGCCGCCTTACATTAACCGGCCGGACCGTCCCGGCGATCAGGAGCGCTATCAGACGGTCTATGCGCGTGATCGCGGTTCGGTAGCGGCGCCAACTGCGGGGCTGCACTTCACAACAGAGATTCTTGAGCGACTACGAAACCGTGGCATTGAGACGGCGGAGATCACTCTGCATGTCGGCCTGGGAACCTTTCAACCGGTACGCGTGGATCGAGTCGAAGACCATAAACTGCATCGAGAACACTACGACATTTCGAATGATGCCGCCGTGAAGATCAACCACGCTGTGGATGCAGGACGGCGCGTCGTCGCGATCGGCACGACGACAGTCCGGACTCTTGAGCATGTAGCGAATCTAGCTGGAGATGGCAGCCTACAAGCAGGCAGAGGAGAGGCCGATATCTTCATCCATCCCGGCTATAAATTTCGTGTGGTCGGGGGCTTGCTGACAAACTTCCATCTGCCGCAATCCACCCTGCTGATGTTGGTGTGCGCGTTCGGAGGAAAAGACCGGGCGATGGCAGCCTACCGGCATGCGGTCGAGCACAAATACAGGTTCTATTCCTACGGAGATTGCATGTTCGTGGACTGAGACTGACCCATGTAGGCTGGCTTCCTGGCCCATCCTCCTCCCCAAATTCGTGGCTAGCCGGAGCTTTCGCAGGCGATATACTAAACTTCGCAGCGAGGTGAACATGGGAACACAGGCATTGTCTAGACAAGTCCCGATAACCGATTTTGTGTCAGAGTTGCAGCGGTTTCCGGAACTGGCCTTCGACCGCACAGACCAGATCGTCAAGTTTCTTCAAAATACGCCGGTCGCACCGGATACTCTGGCGCCCTACTTGACTTGGGATCGGCAACACTACACGCGAAATCTGATTGACAAGACTCCGCTGTACGAACTGATTGCGGTCTGTTGGGAGATCGGCCAGGGAAGTTCGGTCCACAATCACCGCGACCAGAATTGCTGGATGGCAGTGCCCATTGGCAGATTACTGGTGGAAAACTATCGTGTGATTTCCCAGAAACTGGCGGAGGGCACTTGCGACCTGCAGCCAGCGGAAACCCTGGAGATGAACTTGACCCATCCCTGCGCCGTCGATCCCGAAGAGCCGGTGCACCGTGTTTATAATCCGAGCGAGTTCAACCAGAGAGCGGTCAGCTTGCACGTGTATTCACGGCCATTCGATAGCTGCGTGGTTTATTCGCCGGAGCAGCACACCTGTGGCGAGATCAAGCTGCATTACACCACCGAATACGGCAGGCCTGGCCGGTGACTTCGGTCATCTGTGCACGGGCCGGGGGGACGTAAGAAAATTAGTGGGTGAGGATAGAACTCAAGAAACCCGCATCACGATACTCGCCGACTTGGCTGTTAGTGTTTGCCTTGCTGTTCGTGTTCACCGGGTGCAGCAAGAAACCGAGCCCCGACTCGTCCGAAGAAATGCGGCCTGAACAGCCTCTGGAACCGCTGACGGTCACGCAAGCTCACCTTGAGGTTCCACAACCCGAGAATGTTGTGCAGAAAGTCTTCTCGGTACGCAAGTATTCGCAGTTTTCCTTCGTGATTCCTCCGCACCAAAACAATGCCAGATTGCGTGGCTCCTTCCGGTCCTTCGTCAAGCGAAGCGACCCTGATTCTACGAGCGACAGCACCGCCGACCTTGACGTGATGCTGTTGAACGAACAAGAATTCGACGAGTTTCTACACCGCCCGCCGCAAAGCGTCCCCTATGAAGTGGATTCTGCTCACAATCAAAAAGTGGATTGGCGGGTTCCAACCACGTACGACGAGCCAATAACCTACCATCTAGTTTTTGCCAACTCCGAGGGCAAAGCAAAAATCAAGTTTGTCGAGGCTGACTTTACTGTCAGCTTTCAGTAGACTCGTTGCTATCTACGTCTCTGGCGGCCGTGAGGCCGAACGTCCCTGCATACCTGCTGCTAAACTAACCTGTTGTCTCCCGGAACAAAATCTTCGTCTGCTTCACTCAAGAGCGCCGACATCGCCCATGTAACCGACGCGTCCGCGCAGAAACCGAAGATTGTCGCCAGCGAAGCAGGGTGCATCTTTCTGATCGACACCATGTCCTTCATCTTCCGCGCCTACCACGCCATGGCGCGGCAGCGCGGGATGTCCACCAAGACAGGTTTGCCGACGGCGGCCACTTATGTCTTCGTCAACATGTTGCGTAAATTGCGCGATGACTTTTCCCCGGAGTATCTGGCGGCCGTGTTTGATGTCGCCGCGCCTACCTTTCGCGATCAGCAGGCAGAAGCCATCACCAGCGTGCGCCGTTTTGATCTGAAGACCCAGACATTTCAGGAAATCGAATACCACGGCTACAAAGCCAACCGCTCGGAAATGCCCGCAGACCTGGTGCAGCAATTGCCTTTTATCCGCAGAGCGCTCGAAGCCTATCGCATTCCGATCCTCGAACTCGGAGGCTATGAAGCGGACGACGTGATTGGCACACTCGCCCGCAAAGCCGTGGCGCAATCCTTTTCTGTGTACGTGGTTTCAAGCGATAAGGACATGTTGCAACTCGTGAACGACCGGGTTCTGGTCCTGAACCCGCCGAAGGACAATCTGATCTGTGATGCCGCGAAGGTCGAAGAAATCCTTGGAGTACCGCCTGAGCGTGTCGTCGATGTGATGGCGTTGCGCGGCGACTCTATCGACAATATTCCGGGAGCCCCGGGGATCGGCGACAAGGGTTCGGTTGAAATCATCAAGCGTTTCGGTTCGGTCGAGCAGGCGCTCGACCGCGCAGCAGAAGTCGAGAAGAAGACCTACCGTGAGTCGCTCCAGAACAATCGCGACAACATTCTGCTGAGCAAGAAGCTGGTGACCATCGACAGCGATGTGCCCATCGAGTTGAACGTGAACGCAATGAAGATGGGCGAGCCGGACGTCGAAGCGTTGCGCGTTCTTTTTACCGAACTGGAGTTCACATCGCTCTTGAAAGAGCTGCTGCCGATAGTCGAGGTGAGCGAAGCGCATTACACTGAAGCGAAATCAGCGTCGGATGTAGAAGCAGTGCTGAGGGCTGTTTCACCAGAAAGCCCGCTGGCAGTTGCCGTGGAAGCAGAGTCAGATGTTGCAAACGAGCCGGCAGAAGACCAAGAACCGGAAAGCGGAATGTTGCCGCTGACCTCTGAACCTCTGTTGGCAGAACGGCCGCGAGATATAGCAGTCTCGTCGGCGCCGGGCGTTGCGGTCACGGTCCGTGCCGATGCGGAAGCGGCAGCATCGAAGCTGAAGTCAGCCTTGGCCGACGAGCTTCTTCCCAAAGCCATTCACGATTACAAAGCAGCGACTCACGCGCTCGATCGGCAAGGGATCGCGCTGCGTGGCGTGCGACATGATCCCATGCTGTATTCCTATCTGCTCGATCCGACCTATTCATCGCATCGTGTGGCCGACGTGGCTTTGCGCCGATTCAATCTCAAGCTCAGCGGGACGCTGCCGGAAGCCGCCGACATCACAGGCCGGCTCGCAACCGCGCTGCGCCACGAAGTGGAAGAGGCCGGGCTGCTCAAACTGTACCAAGAGATCGACCTGCCGCTGGTGCCTGTGCTCGCGCGCATGGAGCACGCGGGAGTCAAGATCGACCGTGCGGCACTGGCAGAAATGTCGTCGCGCCTCGAACGCGAGATCGATACGAAGGCCAAAGAGATTTACCAGCGCGCGGGGAATGAGTTCAACATCAGCTCGCCAAAACAACTGGGCGACGTGCTGTTCAATAAGTTGAACCTGCCCAAGCCGGTGAAGTACGGCAAGGGAAAAACGATTTCAACCGCGGTCGATGTGCTGGAAGGATTGGCCGAGGAACACGACGTGCCGCGGCTGGTGCTCGAATACCGGCAACTGACCAAGCTGAAATCCACATACGTCGATGCGCTGCCCGCCCTGCTGAATCCCGCGAGCGGACGTCTGCACACAACCTTCGGCCAGACCGGCACGGCGACCGGAAGATTATCCTCGACGAATCCCAATCTGCAGAACATTCCAATTCGCACCGAACTTGGCCGCGAGATTCGTGCAGCGTTCACCGCCGAGCCGGGTCATGTGCTGCTGGCTGCCGACTATTCGCAGATCGAGCTTCGCTTGCTGGCACACTTTTCGAAAGACCCATTGCTCGCCGAAGCGTACCGACGCGGCGATGACATTCACACGCTCACCGCTTCGGAGGTCTTCGGTGTGCCGCCACTGATGGTTACGCCGGACCACCGCAGGCAAGCGAAGGTGGTAAATTTTGGCATCGTGTATGGCTTGTCGGCTTTCGGGCTGTCGCAAACTCTGGGGATCGAACCCGCCGAGGCCAAGCAATTCATCAATGCTTATTTTGAGAGATACATCGGCGTTCGGACGTTCATCGATCGCACTCTGGACGAAGCTCGGCGCGATGGGAACGTCAAAACACTGTTCGGGCGCGTAAGGCCCATTCCCGACATCAACAGCAAGAACGCAAACCTGCGCGGATTCGCCGAGCGCACAGCAGTCAATACGCCATTGCAGGGGACAGCAGCAGACTTGATCAAGATTGCGATGATTCGCATCGATGCAGCGCTGCGCGAGCGCGGACTGAAGTCAAGGATGACTCTGCAAGTACACGACGAATTGGTGTTCGAGGTTCCCGAGGCAGAAATCGAAGCGATGCGCACTCTGGTGCGAGATCACATGGAAAAAGTTCATCCGCTAATCGTGCCGTTGCTGGTTGAAGTTGGAGTTGGAAAGAACTGGCGAGATCTGGAATAACAAGTAAACCATCCGCGCCCCGTACGGACAAGGGCCTACACTAGGAGCGCTCCCGATCTACTTCCCGCTCCGCGGCCTCGCGCAGCATTCTGCGATCCCGCGAGCTAGCGATTCTTCTTGCGCGGATGATCCTTCGCAGACCAAACCAGTAAAAGAACCAGACGAGGGTGCCAATCACCGCTATGAGCAGGATCAGGTTCCATATCGCGGCGACGTTAGACAGCAACGTTTTCATAAACTGCAATACTGTCGAGCTTTTCCCGAGTAGACGGATCAAAGACCCGACACCACATGGTCACGACCCCAGCGCGTGCTTGATTGCGCCAGCTATATTTCCCGCCAGCGCCTTCATCTTTTCTTCCGACTCCGCCTCCACCATGACTCGCGCCAGCGCTTCTGTGCCCGAATAGCGAACGACGACGCGTCCATTGCCATCGAGTTCATGCTCGGCGGTTTCAATCGCACGCTGGATTTCAGGCACCTGGGCAAACGGAGTCTTTTCACGAACCCGAATATTCTGAATTGTCTGTGGAAACACTTTGAGGTCGCCGACCAAGTCCGCGAGCGGCTTGCCCGTCCGCGCCACGATTTCTATCACTCGCAAGGCTGTGAGCAGGCCGTCGCCGGTAGTCGCTTCTCCGTCGCGAAAGATGATGTGCCCGGATTGTTCGCCGCCCAGTATCGAGCCGGTCTTCAGCATCTCCTCGAGCACGTACTTGTCTCCAACGTTAGCGCGCAGCATGCGGATGCCCGCTTTACGCAACGCGATTTCGAGACCCATGTTGGACATCGTCGTGGCGACGATCGTGGAACCGGTGAGAGCGCCACGCGATTGCAGGTCGCACGCAACCAGCAGAAGCACGGCATCGCCATTGACTACTCGCCCGTTCGCGTCACTGAACAGGGCACGATCCGCATCTCCATCAAAAGTCACGCCTAAATCAAATTGACCCTTTTTCTCGGCGATTGCCCTGCCCAGCGCTTCCGGATGCAACGCCCCACATTGATCGTTAATATTCTTCCCGTCAGGCGACGCGCACAAATAAGTCGCCTGAAGGCCGCAAGCGCGAAACAGTTCCGGAGCTTCCGCCGTGGCCGCGCCGTGAGCGCAATCCACGAGAACTTTTAGCTGGCTCAGTCCGTTTTTCAGGCTTTGCGCCAGCCAATCCACGTAGGCATGCCGCAGGTTAGCTTCACCGGGCAAGCTGGGAGCAGGTTTCACGGGCACCGGTAGGTGGCGCTCAGGATTCTGCAGCAAGGCGAAGATTTCCTGCTCGATGGCGAGTTCGTGCGAGTCAGGCAACTTGTATCCGTCGCCGGAGAAAACTTTGATGCCATTGTCGGTCCACGGATTGTGCGAGGCCGAAATGACGACGCCTGCGGCGTAACCTCGCGAACGCGCCAGGTAGGCCACGCCCGGAGTCGTAATCACGCCCGCACTGCTGACTGCACAACCACTCGAAACCAGCCCCAGCAGCACGCGGTCGGCGATCCACGAACTCGACTCCCGCGTATCCTGCCCAACTACTACGCGAGCGTGTGGATCGCTGCGAATCAGGTCGTGACCGAGCGCGCGCCCGATGAGGTACGTGCTCTCCAGCGTGAGAGGGAACTCGCCGGCTACGCCGCGGATGCCATCGGTTCCGAAAAGCTGTCGCGTCTTAGATGTCATTCTGATTTCGTGGGAGTGATGCCGCTCATTGGGATTTTCTGCATAATGACCGTAACCCGAACTGGATCGGGGCTTGCGATCTGAATGAGCGGGTCGGAGACGTATGCGTGCCTGGAGAAAGTTGCACGATTGATCGCGCCGCTCACGTCCACTGGGTCTGTGATCGCAGACTCAACGGCCTCGACGTGCTTTTTCGGTCCGCTGATGGCAATATTCGGGGGATCCACTTCGACCCGCTCGATGCCGTAACCGGGAGCGAATGAGCCAACGACGCGCGGTTGTACCGGCACTTGCCGCGCCAGCCGGGTGTCGAACACGAGATGCAATTGACTGGGAACGACTTGGACAACTTCGAGTTCGGCGGGCTCATGGATCTGTTGTGCCGTTAGATCGAATGTGCGCTCGCCGGGTTTCAGACCGCTCAATTCAATCTCAGCGTAAACGTCGGAAGCCTGAAGGCGGTGAACCACTCTCTCCGGGCCGCGCAACCGGATTTGCGCCCTGGGAATATTCTCCGAGCTGATCTCCAGGTTTTGCGGAATGTTGTGGAACTCGATTGGCACATCGACCGCGACTTCAGCCACAGGATCACGCGCCACCGCCAGCCACAAGCCCACTGCGAGAACGAGCGAAATCAACTTCAGGCCGAGGTTATGAAAAACGTAACGATGCAGGAAGTCACGCATGGCCTAACGATCCGCCCCCTGATTCAAACGGGGTTCGCTCAAACGCGAGTCGCTTAATCGCGAATCCTTCAATGGCAAATCCACGCTGCGAGGCTCTGATCCCTCTTGCGCCTCGCTGCCGTTCGAGATCGGCGTGGGGAGAGTGGACGGAGGCACGTAGCGGCGCAGCAGTTCTCCGAGGCGGTCGCGCAACTGGTCGACGCTCAGATCACGCTCGATCTTGCCCGAAACTGCCAGGCTTATGCTGCCGGTTTCCTCGGAAACGATCACCGCGATGGCATCAGTTTCTTCGGTCACGCCAATGCCAGCACGATGCCGCGTCCCGAGTTGTGTGGAAAGCACCGGGTTCATGGACAGGGGCAGAAAGCACGCGGCAGCGGCAATGCGGTCGTTCTGCACGATCACTGCGCCATCGTGCAAGGGAGCGCTCGGCCGAAAGATTGTTGCCAGCAGATCGTAGGAAAGCCGCGCATCGAGCGGAACGCCGCTTTCGATATAGGTACGCAACCCAATCTCCCGCTCGATGACAATCAACGCGCCGGTTTGGTTCTGGCAAAACAGATTAGCGGCCAGCACGATATCGTCGTAAGTGTCAGCCTCCGAACCTGTTGTGCGGCTCAGGGTGAGTCCTCGCCCGAGCCGCGCCAAAGCTTGCCGGATCTCCGCTGCAAAAACCACGATCAGCGCGAACACAGTATAAGGAAGCAAGGTGCTGATCAGCCAGTTCAGCGCGGCCAGATTGCCCAGGCGGGACAAATAAAAAGCCAGCCCCAACCCTGTCACTCCCACAACCATCAGGGAGGCGCGCGTACCCTTGATCAGGGCAAGAAACTCGTAAATGATAATCGCGACCAGCAGAATATCGACGACCGAGATCACCGACAAATGTGGCCACGGTGCTGAGAAATGCGTCACTCACGGCCCCTTTCGAAGTGGTATCCGCTTGGTCCAAAATCTAATTGTAATCCAGGACCCAAATGACAAATGTAGGGAAGCAGACGGAAGGCCAGGATTAGCGCTTGGCCGATACTTCGATCTGCATACCCTCGGCCGCGGCACGCAGCCGAGGATAGTAATTGCGGGCTTCCTTCACCACTTTGTCGATGCAGGCGTCATCATGATCGGGATCATGATGAAATAGGACCAACTCCTTCGCGCCGCTCTCGGTCACTACATTGATGGCTTCGCGCCAATGGCTGTGTCCCCAGCCCCGTTTGCGTTCGTACTCTTCGGGAAGATACTGTGCATCGTAAATCAGCACATCTGCTCCGGCTGCGAGTTTGCGCACGCTTTTGTCGAACAGCGCGTCCCCGGGCTCGTTATCGGTGGCATACACCAGCACACCTTCTTTTGTTTCCAGCCGAAATCCCATGCAGCCCTGAGGATGGTTCAGCCACATGGTCTGCAAGCTTACATCGCCCAGCTGGATACGGCCTTCGTCCAGATCGTAAAAATTCTGGTGAGCCCGCATTTCTGTCAAGCCGACCGGGAAGTACGGCGCGGCCATCTGTTCTTCGAGCACCCGCTTCAAACTGCGAGTCCGGCTCGAACAGTGAAATTGAAAGCGGTTCTCCCGGTTGTCGTAAAGCGGACCAAAGAACGGAATTCCCTGAATGTGGTCCCAATGGAAATGCGAGACGAACACGTGGGCGGAAACCGGGCGGCCGTTGAACTCGTGGCGCAGGGCTTGTCCCAGCACGCGGAAGCCGGTGCCACAATCGAAGATGTAGAGGTTGTCTCCGAGACGCACTTCCACGCAGGAAGTGTTGCCGCCGTAGCGCATATTTTCCGGCTGGGGAGCCGGCGTGGATCCTCGAACTCCCCAGAACTTAATACGCATAAGCCCTCTTGACCGATGTGGCTAAACTGCCATCTTCCGCCGTGCCATCGAATCCGTCAATTCATTCGGTGGTTACAAGGCTTATTCCGACCGAGGCGTTGCCGTGCCCTTATAATGACGCAGTCCAGATTTCAGACTGAAAGGTTCGACCAAGCGGCCTTGCTGCGTCCCGACTACAAAGAGTTTTCGCGACTGGCCCGCGAGTTCACGCTGGTTCCGGTGGTCAAGTCGGTTATGGCAGATCTGCTGACGCCAGTCTCTGCCTTTCTCGCCATTGCCGCGCGCGAGCCTAACGCCTTTTTGCTCGAATCGGTGGAACGCGGTGAGCAAATCGGCCGCTACACGTTTCTGGGTGCTCGGCCGTACTTGCAGGTGCGAGCCCGCGGTGAGGACCTCGTACTGCAGCGCGGAAGGATTCAAGATCAGAGCAAGGGAAGCGTCTTGCCTGCGCTGAAAGAGTTACTTCGGCAACACCGCCCAGCG
>Ga0116223_10002589_pt1 | contig 16934 bp, 17 predicted proteins | sample Sb_taG_3_FD_90092 | JGI IMG/M metagenome (GOLD analysis project Ga0116223, IMG submission 90092) | Peat soil microbial communities from Weissenstadt, Germany - Sb_50d_a_PC metaG | ecosystem: Environmental > Terrestrial > Soil > Wetlands > Peat | place: Germany: Weissenstadt | collected 2010-09-21 | reverse complement strand
GAGCAATGTCGCGAAGCGGCCGACGAAGCCCGGCTTGTCCAGGTTGGTGACATAAAGCATCGACGGGCCGAACTCGGCCTCGACGCGGATACCCTTGATGTTGGCGATGCGCGGACGGCCGTCGGCCTATACGGTGCCCGATACCGAGCGCGTCTGCCGGTCGGTCACGACGGTGACCGTGATCAAGCTGTCGTAATCGCCCTCGGCGTCGCGCCGCGTCTCTTCGACCGCGATGCCGCGATCCTTGGCGACGATCGGGGCTGAAACGACGTTGACGTCCTGCAGCATCGGGCGCAGCAGGCCGGCGACGGCCGCCGAGGTCAGCGCCTTGGTGTTCATCTGCGCCACCACGCCTTCATACGTTATCTGCACCTGCTTGATGCCGGTCTCGGTGAGCTGGCCGGCGAATGAGCCGAGTTTTTCTGCGAGTGCCACGAAGGGTTTCAGCTTCGGTGCTTCCTCGGCGCTAATCGAAGGGAAATTGACGGCATTGGCGATGGCGCCGCGGAGAAGGTAATCCGACATCTGTTCGGCGACTTGCAGCGCGACGTTCTCCTGCGCCTCCATGGTCGAAGCGCCGAGATGCGGCGTGCAGACCACGTTCGGCAGCCCGAATAGCGGTGACTGCGTCGCCGGCTCTTCCCGGAACACGTCGAGTGCCGCGCCGCCGACATGGCCGGATTTGAGCGCCTCGCACAACGCCGCCTCATCGACAAGCTCGCCGCGGGCGCAATTGATCATGCGGACGCCCTTCTTGGTCAAACCGAGCGTCTCGGCGTTGATGATGTTGCGGGTCTTGTCGGTGAGCGGAGTGTGCAGCGTTATGAAATCGGCGCGCCGCCACAGCTCGTCGAGCTCGACCTTCTCGACGCCGAGTTTGAGCGCGCGCTCGGCGGAGAGATAGGGATCGTAGGCGATCACCTTCATTTTCAGTCCGATCGCGCGGTCGGCAACGATCGAGCCGACATTGCCGCAGCCGATGATGCCGAGCGTTTTTCCGAAAATTTCGACGCCGAGAAACTTGTTTTTCTCCCATTTGCCGGCGCGCGTCGAAGTATCGGCCTCGGGAATTTGCCGCGCTAGCGACAGCATCAAAGTGATGGCGTGCTCCGCCGTCGTGATCGAATTACCGAACGGCGTGTTCATGACAATGATGCCGCGCGCGGTCGCTGCCGGGATATCGACATTGTCGACGCCGATGCCGGCGCGGCCGATTACCTTCAGGTTTTTCGCCTTCTCCAGGATTTTTGCCGTGACCTTGGTCGCAGACCGGATGGCGAGTCCATCGAAGCCAATAATGGTCTCGGCAAGCTTGTCCTTGTCCTTGCCGAGCGCGGGCTGGAAATCGACCTCGATGCCGCGATCCTTGAAAATCTGGACGGCCGCAGGCGAGAGCGCATCGGAAATGAGGACTTTGGGGGCCATGGCTTCCTCACGCCGCTTTCACGAGGGCGTCTTTGGCCGTGGCATAGACCCAGTCGAGCCACGGCGTCAGCGCCTCGACGTCGCTTTTCTCGACGGTGGAGCCGCACCAGATGCGTAGCCCCAGCGGCGCGTCACGATAGGAGTCGATATCATAGGCAACGCCCTCTTTCTCGAGCGCCGCCGCGATGCCCTTGACGAAGGCCGTCTGCGCATCGGCCGGGAGCCGGCTCACGGCGGGATCGACAATCTTCAAACAGACCGACGTGTTGGAGCGCTGCGCCGGTTCGCGGGCCAAGAAATCGATCCACTCCGTGCGCATAACCCAGTCGGCAATGACCTTGGCGTTGGCGTCGGCGCGAGCCTGCAGGCCCTTTAGTCCGCCGGCCGATTTCGCCCATTCGAGCGCGTCGAGATAATCCTCCAGGCACAGCATCGACGGCGTGTTGATGGTTTCGCCCTGGAAGACGCCTTCCATGAGCTTGCCGCCTTTGGTCATGCGGAAGATTTTCGGCAGCGGCCAGGGCGGGGTATAGCCTTCCAACCGCGCGACCGCGCGCGGAGACAGGATCAGCATGCCGTGCGCGGCCTCGCCGCCCAGCGCCTTCTGCCATGAGAACGTGATGACATCGAGCTTGCGCCATTCGAGCGGCTGCGCGAACGCCGCCGAGGTCGCATCGCAGATGGTGAGACCTTTGCGATCAGCGGCAATCCAATCGGCATTCGGCATGCGCACGCCCGAGGTGGTGCCGTTCCAGGTGAAGACGATATCGTTCGCCGGATCGAGCGACTTCAGATCGGGCAAGTCGCCGTACGCGGCACGAAGTACGGTCACGTCCTTGAGCTTAAGCTCCTTGGCGACGTCGCTCACCCAGCCTTCGCCGAAGGATTCCCAAGCGAGCATTGTCACCGGCCGCGGGCCAAGGAGCGACCACAACGCCATCTCGACTGCGCCGGTATCGGAGGCCGGCACGATGCCGATGCGGTAGTCCGCGGGGACCTGCAGTACTTCGCGGGTCAGATCGATGGCGCGTTTGAGTTTTGCCTTGCCGGGTTTCGAGCGATGCGAACGGCCAAGGAGGGCGCCGGTCAGGGATTTTGGGCTCCAGCCGGGGCGTTTGGCGCAGGGGCCGGATGAAAAATGCGGCACACCAGTCCGCAGGGAGGGCGTCGCAATTGTCATAATCTATCCTTCCAGATAGGCGCCCCTCGTTGGGGAGGGGTGTCCCGCCGCTGGAATTAAGGAATGATGGCCGCTACGTCAAGCGGTCACGGCAGCCACCCGGCTTGGTCGGTCCAGCTTGCTTTAAAACTTCAAGCCCGCGCCAACGCGTGCGGATGCCACTGTGACGTGAATGCCGTTAAGCGGGAAAAAGTAAATGTATTCGAGTTCGCCGCGCACGAAAATATTCGACGTGAGTGAGATGTCCGTGCCGAGCCCCGTGGCGAAGCCGTACGCATATGCGCTGTCTTGTGAAGATGATTGTGAGATGGGACCGAATGCCAGGTCGGGCAGTGGGGTGAGCGGCGGGACTTGAACATCCACGAAGTCCTGCGCCGTATACTTCACGGTCGCGGAGTTGCTGTAATTGACGCGGCCGACGGCGAAACCAGCGAAGCCATAAGGCAGGAAGATGCCATATTCCAACCCAGCGCGTGCACGAAGCGTCGCGATGTCGGTCATTTGCAGCGATGACTGTGCACTGACGGTCGCATCATAGAAGTAGTGGTGACCGGTTGGAAGATTGTTACTGTCGACAAAACCTCGCTCTTCAGATCCGGCCGACGATGCCTTGAGCGAAACGCGATTGTAGTTCAGTTCCATGCCCAGAACGATCTCTTCCCACTCGGTATTGTAGCCGACGAAACCGCCCACATCGAAGCTACCGGTACTGCGAGTGGGAGGCAGCACCGCCCATTGAGACAGGCCCTCATCTGCTTCAATCGTGGTATTGCGCAGAATGAACGCTATGTTCGATGCGGCTGCGGTACCGAAGTTGGCGTCAGAGGTCGAGTATCCGAGCTGGGCGCCGCCATAAAATCCGCCCCAGTGATAGGTCGGCTGCGAGCCGCGCAGGATGCCGAAGTCCTGTGCGTACGCGCGGGGCGCGAGCGCAAGCACGACGACCGCACTAAGGACCCAACGCATCAGCCGCGCCCTTTCCATCCTCCGGCGCGCATAAAGCGGCCGCTTGGGCGCGATCATCGGGCATTAACCTTAATGGAGCGTTAGCTCGGCGGTCGGCTTAAAGCTTCGTCGACGCTGATGGAAAGGCCGTGTTGCCGCGGCGGACAGGCCTTGCGGCGCCATTTTCGCGGGCCGGGGCAGTTTCCTAGCCGCGAGTCGTCAGCGGCGGCGCAGGCTGCGGGATCATCATGGGCTGCTGCGGCACCATCATGGGCTGCTGCGGCACCATCATCGGGGCCTGCTGCACCATCACCGGCGCCTGCATCACCGGCACCGACTCGGGCTGGAATCGCCAGCGCATGCCCAACATGAAGTCCTGCGAGGTCAGGTTCTGGAGCCTGTAGGAGTCGGGGATGCAGCCGCCCTGACAAAAGATCTGATCGGTGACCGAACCGTAATTGAGATAGGTATAGGCGAGCTCCATCGTGAAATTCTGCGTCACGTTGTAAGCGAGGCCGGCGTGCAGCGCCCAGGCAAAATTCAATTGGCTAGCGTTGGTTCCGATGCCGTTTCCGGACGTGCCGATGCCGATATCGGTAAGATCTGCAAACTGGTTCCAGGCGCCGCCGATGCCGAAACCGACGAACGGCGTCAGGCAGTTCCAGGTGCCGAGATCGACATAGGCATTGGCGAGGAAGACCACCGATTTCAGGAAGGCCTGATACTGATCGCCGAAAACGCCGATACCGCCTCCGGGCTGAGGCAGCGTATAGGTGCCGAACGCATTGACGGCGGTCCGGGAGCGATATTGGGCGGTGACGTCGAAGCGCAGCCAGTTGTTCCACTCATAACCGACGCCGGCGTCGAAGAAGACAGTATCGGCCATTGAAGCATGTTGGATTGCGAAGTTGCTGTTGTTGAGCGGATTTTGCAGGAATACAAAGTCCACATTGTTGGTTACGCCGACGCCGATATCGCCGCGCAGATACCACGCCCCCGCGGGCTGCTCCATGACGATGGGAATGGGTTGATACTGGATCTGAGGCTGCGGCGCAGGCTGTGGCATGTCGGCGGCGTACGCCGCGGAGCTGATCATGGCTGCTGTTGCGGCGCGGATCAAAAGCGCTGCGCTGACCATCGCTCGTCCCTTTCTAGACGGAGTTCGCGCGCGGCGGCGCACCGTCTTGAGCCGAGGCGAAAGTAGCCAGCAAATGTTTAAGCGGGTCTTAACCCTAACGCTTAACCATGACAATTAAGGGATTGCCGGCATCAATATCGCGCGAACTGTCCGATACGCGACGTTCGCCGCACCGCGACGCGGCCGGCGGAAGCAATAATTAAGATTCGTAAACGACTGTGACAGTGCCGGATGGCGGCCTCGGCGGTCAGTGCTGGTCCCCATCCAGCTCGCCGATGTGGTGCTGGGCGTAGAGTTCGAGGCCGAGCTTGGCGACCAGGTCGAGCTGGGTTTCGAGGAAGTCGATGTGTTCTTCCTCGTCGTGCATCAGCTTCTCGAACAGGTCGCGCGACACATAGTCCCGGACCGCGTGACAATGCGTGGCGGCTTCCTCGTAGAGCGCGCGCGCCGATAGTTCTGCCGCCAGATCGCAGTCGAGCACTTCCTTCACGTTCTGCCCGATATGCAGCGGATCCAGCACCTGCATGTTGGGAAAGCCGTCGAGAAAGATGATGCGCTCGACCAGCTTGTCGGCATGCTGCATTTCCTCGATCGATTCCTTGCGCCATTGCTTGGCGAGCGACTTGTACCCCCAGTTGTCGAGCAGACGGTAATGCAGCCAGTACTGATTGATCGCAGTCAGTTCGTGGCGCAGGCCCTTGTTGAGGTAATCGATAACTCCGGGCTCGCCTTTCATGATAGTACTCCTGCGATTGATATGCATCCGCACCGGGGCGTGGCGGATCGACCGATTATATAGCCGTGCGACTTGAAGGCTGAAAGACTGCGTCCCGCTGCCGGCAGGCTCGCCGGCTTCACGATCAAGTAATGATGAGACGCGCTAACGGGCGTTTTGGCAACACACCGGCGCGGCGGCGGCGAGCGCGTCGTCCATGATGCGCCGGATGGTCCGCGCGCATCGCCCGCATTGCGGGCTGCAACCGAGACAATGGTAGACCTCACCGGCGGTACGCGGCGTGGCTTCGCAGCCGGATAATGTCGCGCGCACGTCATGATCGGTAAGGACGTTGCAGGAGCAGACAATCATTGGCGTGGCAGCCCGGCGCACATTAGTACGGTCTGCAACTATCAATAAACCAAGCGGTCAATGGTTGCAAAGAGAAAATCACTTTTTACAGGAGTTCTAATCTTCAAGACCCCGAAACAATTCTTGGGCAATTGTCGGCGCCGTGCGAAGGACAGCCAAATAGCCAACACTAACCGCAATTGATCCCGATCGAAGACTGTAGATGAACTTGGTCAAATCCCGGCGTGAAAAAGAAGAAAAAGATGTGGATTACGCCTTGGCGCCTGAACGCGCGCCCGCGCTAGCTACGGCCGCAGGCCGTTAGCGGCTTCAGCCCGGGCCGATACTTTATCTTCAGTCTCGTTGCGACCCGGAATTACGCCGCGGCAGATTCCTCGGAATCCTCGGAACGCCGGCGCCGGCGCGACCGCCATCGGCACAGCCGCGACGGGATGTAACACAGATCATCGAGCAAGCCGGCAAAGCGCTGGCCGCGCGACAGCGCGCGATCGAGCGCCGCCAAGGTGCGCGCCAGCCCCGGATCGTCGTCATGAATCCAGGTGCGTACGACCGACCCGAACAGGAGCGCGAGACCCTGCGCGCGCACCATGCCGCGTGGGCCCGACGCCGCGATGCCGGCGGCAGTCAGCATCCATTGCTGCGAACGCACCGCAAGCCCGTTAAGGGCAAGCGCGAGCGGCGGATTGCGGCCGGCCGAACGCATCAGCGAGCGTACCGCTTCGCGATGCGGCGCCATGGTCTCGAGCCTGCGCATCAGCACGTCGAACAGGCGTTCGCGCGCCGGCTCGTCTTCCATGTCGCTCAAATCCTCGGCGAGTACCGCGCGATCGGTGTCCTTGATGTGGGCGGCCAGGATCGCCAGCGTCGATGCAAATTCGCCGCGTAATTGCGCAAGCGGCACGCCGGCTTCGCGCGCAATCTCGGCAAAGCCGATGTCTTCGATCCGCTTCTCGATCAGAAGCGCCATGAATGCCGCTACGATCTTGCCGCGCTCGTCGGTCGGCGCGGCGGGCCTGCGCGCAGCGGAAGATCGGGCGGCTTTGCGGGCGGTTTTACGGGCCATGACTGAACTCCTCAACTTTGCGGCTGACTTGAATGTAGGCTCGCGCGCCGACCCTTCCAAGGCGGGAATACATTGTCAGCCGGCAAGCTCCCGCGACCGCTTGGCGGCGGCGGCGATCGCCTTGGCCATCAGGGGCGCAAGGCCGTCTTCGGCCATCAGCACTGCAAGCGCGGCAGCGGTGGTGCCGCCCGGTGAGGTGACGTTCTCGCGGAGCGCCGCCGCATCGAGCGCCGATCGATGCATCAACTCGCCCGAGCCGGCGACGGTTTCGCGCGCGAGTTTTCCCGCAAGCAGCGGCGGCAATCCCGAGGCGACGCCGGCCCGCGCCAGCGCTTCGGTAAGCAGGAACACGTAGGCGGGTCCCGACCCCGACACGGCGGTCACCGCGTCCATCAGCGCCTCGTCATCGATCCACTCGACCGCGCCGGTGGCGGCAAGAAGCCGATCGGCCAGTCCGCGTTGCCCGGCGCTTGCGTTAAGTGCCACCGCGACGGTGATGCCGCGGCCGATCGCGGCGGGCGTGTTCGGCATGGCACGCACCAGCGCGCAGGGGCGCGGCAACGCGCCGGCAAGAAATTGCAGCGTCCGGCCGGCCATGATCGAGACCACGACAGTCGAAGCAGACACGAGGGGCGCGACAGCGGGCATTGCCTGCGCCGCCGCTTGCGGTTTCAGCGCAACGACGATGGCGGCAGCATTGGCGAGCGTTTTCGTATCCGGATTGAGCCGTAAGCCGCGCCTCACAAGCGCGGAAATTTGCGGCGATGGTGCAGGCTCGAGCACTGCGACGCGGTCTGGCTCGAGGCCGAGTCCGATCCAGCCTTCGAGCAGCGCGCTGCCCATCTTGCCGGCACCGACCAGCACCAGCAGACCGGAAAAATCGCGCAGGTCCGGAGCGGTGGAAGACATATCTGTCGTCCTCATCGCCGCGAGCGGCGTTCGCGACCCGGCATGAGGTTAAGCCTCGCCGGAAGTCTCGAACATGGCCGAGTCCATCGCCTCGCGCGCCGATTTGCCAGCCCAGACCACGAACTGGAACGCCGGAAAATAGCGCTCGCAGGTGTCGAGCCCGGTGCCGAGCACCGCCTCGCATTGCCGCCCCGAGGCGGTAACGCCGCCGGCCAGCACCAGCGCATGGCGGAACATCACCATGCCGTTCTGGGTCCAGACGTCGAAATGGCCGATCCACAATTGCTCGTTGATGCGGGCGATCAGTTGCTGGACGTCGGCAAGCCGCGGTTCGGGCACTTTCATGTCGAAGGCGCAGGCAAGGTGCAGCGCCTCAATATCGCTCATCCACGTGAATGAGACCTGGTAGTTCGTCCAGTGGCCGGTGACGACGAGCGCGATCTCGTCTTCGCCCGGGCGTTCGAATGGCCAGTTATTGCCGGACGCCATCCGCTCGACGACGTCGAGCGGATTGTTGCGCGGGTCGCGTGCGATTTCGATGAGGGACATGCCGCCTCCACAGTGCCGATGAGAGTGGAAATGCGCACGCCACAGGGACCAGACCGTAAACCGGCTGCGATTTGACGCAGGAACAACCCGCCCCTGCGGATTGACTGGATACCGCGAATCAGCCGGTACGCCGACCATAGCCAGCTTGAATCATCCCGGCGAAGTCCGCGCAAGAGCCTCTAACGCCGCCGCTACCGGCACTCATGAAGTGATTTGCCGTCTGGGCACAATCCTCGAATTTATGCCGTCCACAGGCCCGACTGCGACAAGTTGACTCGGCGCGAGAGTGGCGGCGTCCGCGGCGGCGCGGGTCTCAGTCGAACAGGCTCGAGACCGACTCCTCGGCAGCGGTACGGCTGATCGCCTCGCCGATCAGCGTCGCAATCGACAGCACGCGGATATTCTTCGACTCGCTGACCGCCTTGGTCGGCTGGATCGAATCCGTGATGACCAGTTCCTTGAGACGAGAATTGGCGACGCGGGCGATCGCGCCGCCCGAGAGCACGCCGTGGGTGATATAGCCGTAAACCTCCTTGGCGCCCTTCTCCAGCAATGCGTCGGCGGCGTTCACCAGGGTGCCGCCAGAATCCACAATGTCGTCGACCAGAATGCAGATGCCGCCGTCGACCTCGCCGATGACGTTCGCCACCTCGGATTCGCCCGGCCGCTCCCGCCTTTTGTCGACGATAGCAAGTGGCGCATTGATGCGCTTGGCGAGGCCGCGCGCGCGCACCACGCCGCCGACGTCGGGCGAAACAACGATCATCTTGGCGAGATCGAAGCGTTGCCTGATGTCGCGCACGATCACCGGTGCGGCGAACAGATTATCGGTCGGAATGTCGAAAAAACCCTGAATCTGGCCGGCATGCAGATCCAGTGTCAGCACGCGATCGACGCCGGCGTGCGTAATGAGGTTGGCGACAAGCTTGGCCGAGATCGGCGTACGCGGTCCCGGTTTGCGGTCCTGCCGGGCGTAACCGTAATACGGGATCACCGCCGTGATGCGCCGCGCCGAGGCGCGCCGCAGCGCATCGATGATGATCAGCAATTCCATCAGGTGGTCGTTTGCCGGATACGAAGTCGACTGGATGACGAACACGTCGGCGCCGCGCACGTTTTCCTGAATCTCGACGAAGATTTCCATGTCGGCGAAGCGGCGCACTACGGCCTTGGTCAATGGGGTGCCGAGGTAGCCGCCGATGGCTTCGGCAAGGGCAGGGTTGGAATTGCCGGCGACGAGCTTGATCGCTCCGTTTCTGCCCGCCATTCCCCGCTCTCCTGCGCGCGCCCGCACCAAAAGCTAGGTCCTGATACAAGCCGCCTTCGGGGCTGGCAACATGAATCAGGGCCTTGTCCCCGCTGGATTTTCTGGTGCTACGCCAATGACTTTTCCGATGCCGGCGACCCGCAAAACCGAGCTTCAGTCGACCAGCGCAATCGCATTGACGTGCCGGCCATAGTCGGCTTCGGCGCGATGCGTGGTTCGCCGATAGCTAAAAAACCGGGCCGGATCGGCATAGGTGCACAGGCCCAGATCCTCGACTTGCGCGACGCCGGCCCGGGCGAGCCGCGCCGCGACATAGCCGCCAAGATCGAACAGGGCATGGCCGTCGCGCGGCGCGGGGGCGAAGAATCGGCTGCTGACGCGGTCCTCGGCAGCAAAGCGAGAGATGAGGTCGGGGCCGACTTCGTAATTGGATTGCCGAATCATCGGTCCGATCGCGGCGCGGATATGCCTGCGTTCGGCGCCGAGCCGCTCCATCGCCTCGACGGTTGCTTCAATGACGCCGGCCAGCGCTCCACGCCAGCCGGCATGCGCGGCGCCGATCACGCCCGCCTGCGGATCGGCAAGGAGAATCGGTCCGCAATCGGCCGTGGTCACGCCGATCGCGAGTGCGCGCATGCGCGTGACGATGGCGTCGGCATGCGGACGCGCGGCGGTCGTCCATGGCGCCTCGGCGGTGACGACGTGCGGCGAGTGGACTTGATAGGCGGTGAGGAGGCGGCGCGGCTCGACCCCGAGCGCCGCCGCCATGCGCGCGCGGTTCTCCGCGACGTTTTCGCCGCGGTCGCGCGAGCCGATGCCGCCGTTGAGGCTCTCATAGTGACCGCCCGATACGCCGCCGGCACGGGTGAAGAAGGCGTGGCGGATCCCGGTGAGCGCGAGGATGTCGGACTTGATCATCATGGCGTCTCGAAACCGGGAAGCGGACCAAGCTTCGGGTCGGCGATGGCGATGGCCTTGAACAACTCCCCCATGCCGCGCGCGCCGTCGGCGATCAACCGTGAGAACGCGATTTCGATCTCGGCGGCCTTGTCCCGCGGCGCGTTGGCCTTCAGCGTCGCGGCCCGTTTTTCGATGCCAAGACGGAGAAACAAATCGCGCTGCCGGATCGGCCCGTGAATGCGCGCGCCCATGCTTTCGGCGCACTGCGCCAGCGCTTCGAAATCGACATGCGCAGTCAAATCCGCGCAGCCCGGCGCCCGCAGCGGGTCGGCAAAGGAATGCGCGGCAACAGCCTGCAGCGTGTCGCCCAATCCGAACTGGGCGTGACCGTAGTCGATGATCAAAGCCGCCCCCACCGTCCGCATCCGGCGTCCAAGCTCGAGCGCGACGCTGTCCGAGCGCCATTCATAGATCGCGCCTTCGACTGCACGGCGCAACTCGCGCGGCATCGCCGGCTCGAAGAACGGCAGCGGATCGCGCGCCGTGCCGATCGTAAGATTGCCGTCTGGCGCGATGTCGACCACGCGCTCGTGCCAGCCGTCCGATTGCTTGACGGCCTGATGCACCGGCAGCGCATCGATGAATTCGTTGGCGATGATAATGCTGGGGCCGCCCGGGACCTCATCGAGTGTGGCGTGCCAAAGCATCGCCACGTCGAGATTCTCCAGCCGCCGCTGCTGCACTTGTTGCAGCGCGGGGCTGATCTCGACCAGATGGAGGACGACCGCCTCGCGGAATCCTTTCACCACGCGCACCGCCCGCAGCGCGTCGAACATCAAAGTCCCCCGCCCGGGGCCGAGCTCGACAACGCGGACGTTGTCCGGCGCGCCCATCTGTTGCCAGACCGCGGCCATCCACAAACCGATCAACTCGCCGAACATCTGGCTGATCTCGGGCGAGGTGACGAAGTCGCCGCCGGCGCCGAGCGGATCGCGATTGATGTAATAGCCATATTGCGGGTGGGTGAGACAGAGCCGCATATATTCCGCAACCGGCATCGGGCCGGCCACGCCGATGAGCCGGCGGATTTCGCTCTCCAGCGGCGAGCGATCGTCAGCCATCTTTCGCGATCGGTTTGCGCGCGATCGGTTCACGCGTCAATGCGATGGTGAGGACGGCGATGCCGGCCAGCATCAACGGAATGCAAAGCAGCATTCCCATCGTCAGCCCGCCCCAGAGGAAACCGAGCTGCGCGTCCGGCTCGCGGAACAACTCGCAGACGATGCGCGCGACGCCGTAGCCGAGCGCAAAGACGCCAGTGACGACACCGGGCCGCCTGAGTGTTCCGGCACGCACCATCAGGCCGAGCACGACGAACAGGACGACGCCTTCCAGCATCGCTTCATAGAGCTGGCTCGGATGGCGCGGGATCGGTCCGCCGTTGGGAAAGACCATGGCCCAGGGTGCGTCGGTCGGGCGGCCCCACAATTCGCCGTTGATGAAATTAGCAATGCGGCCGAGGAACAGACCGATCGGCGCCACCGCGGCGGTGACGTCGCCGAGCGACAGCATCGGGATGTGCCGGCGCAGCGCGAACAGCACAATCGCGACGACGCAGCCGGTGACGCCGCCGTGGAACGACATGCCGCCATTCCAGAGTTGCAGGATCTCGACCGGATGCTCGGCAAAATGCGGAAGATTGTAGAACAGCACATAGCCGGTGCGGCCGCCGAGGATGATGCCGAGCGTGATCCAGATCACGAAGTCGTCGAAGTCGAGCACGGTGAGCGGCGCCTGGCCGCCCCATAGCTTTTCCGAGGCGATGATCGCGCGCGCATAAAACCAGCCGGCGATGATGCCGACGATATAGGCAAGCGCATACCAGCGAATGGCGAACGGCCCGATGGAAATCAGGATCGGATTGATCGCGGGAAACGGTATGACAGGCAGAACGAACATCGGCCGATCCTTGCCGCGGTGCCCCTTGCGGCTGCGCCGCACCATCGCCATTGTCTTAGCGCATGGCAAGCGGTACCGGCATGGCCGGCGATTGCGGAGGCAATCATGGCGCAGACAACGAACCGTTTCTTCGACGAGGTCGCCCGGCTGATGAACGACGCGGCCGGTGTTGCGCAAGGCGTGCGGCGCGAGTTCGAGACGCTGTTCCGCAGCCAGGCGGAGCGCTTCCTGCGTGATCTCGACGTGGTCAAGCGCGAGGAGTTCGAGGCGGTCAAGGACATGGCCCGGCTCGCGCGCGAGGAGAACGAAACGCTGAAGGCTCGCGTGGCGGGGCTCGAAGCCGCGCTCGACAAGGCCGGGACCGCGAGTGCATCGCCATCAAGCGGGACATCCGCGGCGCCTTATTCGGCCGAGCCGAGTGACGGAAGCTCCGGAACCGTTAATTCGGGCAAGTTCTGATCCGCCGGGTTCCTGGTCCGTCATTCCTTGTTTTTCAGAACCTGCGCCGCTATAAGCGCCGCGTCCGCGCCTGCTACAGCACCCCTGGAGGCGGGGCGCGGGATTTCCCTTGCAAAACAAGGCTTGAGACGAGGAAACCATCATGGCGACCGTCAATCTGATCAAGGCGGCGGCGCGTCCGCGGGCAGGCAAGGGGGCCGCCCGGGCCGAACGCCGCGCGGGCCGCGTGCCCGGAATCATATATGGCGATGGCAAGCCGGCGCTGCCGATCTCGCTCGATTACAAGGATCTGCACCAGCGCATCTATGCCGGACATTTTCTCACCACCATTCACGACGTCGAAGTCGACGGCGTGAAGCACCGCGTGATCCCGCGCGATTTTCAGCTCGACGCCGTCCACGATCTGCCGCTGCACGTCGATTTCATGCGGCTCGGCGAGGGCGCCACGATCCGCGTCAATATTCCGATCTACGTCAAGAACGCCGACCAGTCGCCAGGCGTCAAACGCGGCGGCACGGTTTCGATCGTCACCCACACCGTCGCGGTCCGCTGCCGCGCCGATGCGATTCCTCCCGGCATCGACGTCGATATCAGTGAGCTGGAAATCAATCACTCCAAGCATCTGAGCGACGTGGCGCTTCCCGAGGGCGTCCAAGTCGTGGAACGCCGCGACATTACCTTAGTCACGGTGGTGCCGCCGTCAGGCTATGCGGAAGAAATGAAGGCTGCGGCAGAAGCCGCCGCCGCTGCAGCGGCCGCTGCTGCCGCCGCCTTGGCTGCCGGCGTGCCGGCGGAAGGCGCCGCGCCCGGCGCCGCGCCCGGTGCCGCTCCTGGCGCCGCGCCCGGTGCTGCTCCTGGCGCTGCGCCCGGTGCTGCTCCTGGCGCTGCACCCGCCGCCGCACCCGGAAAGAAGTGAGGTTTCACGCAGGACGACGCTGATGCTGCTCCTGGTCGGACTTGGCAATCCGGGAGCGGGTTATGCCGGCAATCGCCACAATGTCGGTTTCATGGTTGTCCAGGCGATCGCGCAGCGCCACGGCATCGGTCCGTGGCGCCGGCGCTTTCAGGGCGTCGCATGCGAGGGACCGATCGGCGGCGAACGCACGCTGCTGCTGCTGCCCGGCACTTATATGAATGAATCGGGCCGCGCCGTCGCCGAGGCCGCGCATTTCTACAAGATCGCGCTCGGCGACATCACGGTGTTTCACGACGAGATCGACCTGCCTCCCGGAAAGGTCAGGGTGAAAATCGGCGGCGGCATTGCCGGCCACAATGGATTGCGCTCGATCTCGGAGCATATCGGCAACGACTATCGGCGGGTGCGTATCGGCGTCGGCCATCCCGGCGACAAGGATAAGGTGCAGCATTACGTGCTCAGCGATTTTGCCAAGAGCGAATGCGCGTGGGTCGAGGCATTGATCGGCATCCTTGCGGACAACGCCGAGCTTATCGTTCGCGGCGAGGACGCAAGCTTTCAGAACAAGGTCCATCTCGCCATGGCCGCGAAAGGATTTGGCGAGGAGCAGGACTCCGCCGATTGATAGGTGAATAAATCTCCATGGGCTTCAAGTGCGGCATCGTCGGTTTGCCGAATGTCGGCAAATCGACCCTCTTCAATGCGTTGACCGAAACCGCGGCGGCGCAGGCGGCGAATTATCCGTTCTGCACCATCGAGCCGAATGTCGGCGAAGTCGCGGTGCCGGACCGGCGCCTCGAAACGCTGGCGGCGCTCGCCAAGTCGGCCGAAATCGTGCCGACGCGGCTGACCTTCGTCGATATCGCCGGTTTGGTGCGCGGCGCATCGAAAGGGGAGGGGCTCGGCAATCAGTTTCTCGCCAATATCCGCGAAGTCGACGCCATCGCCCATGTCGTGCGTTGCTTTGAGGATACCGACGTGACGCATGTCGAAGGCCGCATCGATCCGATCGCCGACATCGAGACGGTCGAAACCGAGCTGATGCTCGCCGATCTCGAAAGCCTGGAGCGAAGGGTCGACGGCTTGAGCAAAAAGGCGAAAGGCAGCGACAAAGAAGCAAAAGAGGCGCTCGACCTCGTCAATCGCGCGCTCGTGCTGCTGCGTGACGGCAAGCCGGCGCGGCTGACCGAGCGCAAGCCGGAGGAGGAGAAGGCCTTTCATCTGCTCGGTCTCTTGACCTCCCTGCCGGTGCTTTACGTCTGCAATGTCGATGAAGCGTCCGCGGCGAGCGGCAATGACTTTGCACGCAAGGCGGAACGGCGGGCCAAGGAGGAGGGCGCGGCCTCGATCGTCATTTCCGCCAAGATCGAAGCCGAGATCGCGGTGCTGAAGCGCGACGAGCGCGAGGACTATCTCGCCGCGATCGGCCTCAAGGAGGCTGGTCTCGACCGCCTGATTGCTGCCGGTTACGCGCTGCTCAATCTCGTCACTTTCTTCACCGCCGGGCCGAAAGAGGCGCGCGCTTGGACGGTGACCCGTGGCGCCAGGGCGCCGCAGGCCGCCGGCGTCATCCACACCGATTTCGAGCGCGGCTTCATCCGCGTCGAGACGATCGCCTACGACGACTATGTCGCATGCGGCGGCGAAGCCGGCGCGCGCGATGCCGGCAAGATGCGGCTCGAAGGCAAGGATTACGTCGTCCAGGACGGCGACGTCATGCACTTCCGTTTTGCAACGTAGGTATCGGGTATCAGCAATCAGGTATCAGGGCTGATTACTGATTCCTGATCCCTGTTCCCTGATTCCTGATCGCGCCGAGATGCTCGTTGATGCGGAACACGATGAGCACGAATTCGGCCAAGATGCGCGCCAGGATCACGCCCGTGGCGGCGCCAAGCACGCTGACGATGAGAAAGATCATGCCGACGAACGGATTAAACGCCATCGTCGTAAGCGAACTGACCGCGCCGGCGAACCCGAGCAGCAGGGAAATGACGACGGCGAGCCAGTAAAAGACCTTGATCACGGTGGGCGTAACGAACCGCTCCCACTGGAACAGATCGCCGAGGCCGAACATGATTCCCCCTCCGAAACGCGCGGCGCGTGATTCCCAATTATGGCCGCAGACTGCACCCCGCGATTGCAGTGGTCAATCGAGGATGATGCCTGCGATTGACGGCAATACGGCCGGCGTTTAGGGACGACAAACAAACACGCGCAGGCCGCCAATGCGCAGGCTCAATTGGGAAGATATTACGGCGCTCGTGCCGCAAATGTCGGGCGATCAGCGCCGGGCTGCGTCGATCGCCGGAGCCGCGCACGCGCTGCACGACGGCTACACCGATCTCATCTACATCATGCTGCCGCTGTGGCAGGCGGAATTTGGCCTGACTTATGCGGCGCTCGGCGCGCTGCGCGGTGCGTTCGTCGGCGCCATGGCGAGTTTTCAGATTCCCGCAGGCCTATTGTCCGAGCGGTTCGGCGCTGCAGCCATTCTCGCGCTCGGTACCGCGCTGGCCGGTCTCGGCTATTGTCTCGCCGGCGCCTCAACCGGCTTTGCCATGCTGCTCGGCGCGTTGCTCTTCAGCGGTATCGGCTCGAGCACGCAGCATCCGATCGCCTCCGCGCTCGTCGCCCGCGCCTTCGCCGGGCCGCGTTCGCTCAAGGCGCTGGGCATGTACAATTTCTCCGGCGATCTCGGCAAAATGACATTGCCGGCGGCACTGTCGCTGCTGTTGCTGGCAATGGCATGGCGGCCGGCGCTCGCCGCACTCGGCAGCATCGGTCTGGCGATGGCGGCGGTGATCTTCTTCGCTACGCTGCGCTACGATCGCGCAGCAACGGGCGAGCCGCACGCCGCGGCGAGAGCGCTGCAAGAGCGCAAGCGGCATCCCTTCGCGTTCGTTCTCCTTCTCATGATCGGCATTATCGACAGTGCGACGCGTATGGGCTTCCTGTTGTTTCTGCCGTTTCTGCTGCGGGACAAGGGCGCCAGCCTGCAAACCGTAGGCCTGGCGATGACGCTCGTCTTCGCCGGCGGCGCGGCGGGAAAGCTTGCCTGCGCCTTCATCGGCGCCCGCATCGGCGCGATCGGAACCGTGTGGCTGACGGAAGGATGCACGGCGGCGGGAATTCTC
>Ga0116223_10002581_pt1 | contig 16955 bp, 16 predicted proteins | sample Sb_taG_3_FD_90092 | JGI IMG/M metagenome (GOLD analysis project Ga0116223, IMG submission 90092) | Peat soil microbial communities from Weissenstadt, Germany - Sb_50d_a_PC metaG | ecosystem: Environmental > Terrestrial > Soil > Wetlands > Peat | place: Germany: Weissenstadt | collected 2010-09-21 | reverse complement strand
GGGGACCATTTTCAAGGAAGGCGACTACAGTTCAGCCACCGATAGTTTTGAAGGGCAGAACCATGTTGCGGGCGGCTGCCAGATGTTCCGGCGCCGGTGTTTCGAGGACATCGGCGGGTACGTCCCCAATAAGGCTGGAGGCATTGACTGGATCGCAGTGACCACCGCACGGATGAAGGGGTGGAAGACCCGGTCCTTCCGCGAGAAGGCGTTCTTCCACCACCGGAGTTTGGGAACGGCAGAACGTGGGCGCCTCGCGGCAGCGTTCTCCTACGGCGAGAAAGACTACTATCTCGGCGGGCACCCAGTATGGGAAGTGTTCCGGGTCACTTATAGACTGATCAAACGCCCGTACCTGGTCGGGGGCCTCGCATTATATGCAGGATACATTTCGGCATTTCTGCGCCGTATGGAGAGGCCTGTCTCCGATGAACTCATGAGATTTCATCGCAAAGAACAGATGCTGAAACTTAAGGCCATCTTGAAGTCCCTGTTTGCCTTCAGACGGGTAGATAACTTCGAGGTCACGCCGAGCTAGGGAGCGGGCGGTTGTGCGCGGTACGACCCTCATGACAGACACGCTACCAGTGGAACAAGCCCAGGCTGCAGTAACACGATTCGTCGCGTGGCTTGATCGGTATGGAGAGACTTCATACGATCATCAGAGCTTCTTCGCCAGTGATCTGGGGCGGAGCGCCAAGGCTCTTTATTATAAGAAACCGTTGCTGGGGATGCTTGCGGTGTCTCCCATGATCTTTTGTGAGGGATTCGTGCCCTCGGCGCGACGGCTGTTCTGGAAGCCGCAGAGATTCCCCATCGCCGATGCCCATTACGCCATGGGTTTTGCCTTTCTCTCGCAGGTCTTCGGCGAGGAGCGGTACTATCGCAAGGCCGTCCATTTTCTCGAGGTCCTGAAGGAGACCCGCAGCCCGGGCTACGAACAATATGGCTGGGGGTACCCGTTCAATTGGGAGACAAGAACCGGCACGCTCAAGGAACAGACACCCTTCATTACGACCGTGCCCTATGTTTACGAGGCCTTTCGTGAGGTCTATCGTATCGACGGGGACCAGAACTGGCAACGGATCATGCGGTCGATCGCCCAGCACGGGCTTCAGGACTACCGCGACTTCGAAACTTCACGGAATGGTTCCACCTGCTCGTATTATCCCGGAGATGACTCGGGTGGCGTCATCAATGCGAGCGCGTACCGGGCATTTCTCCTGACAGCCGCGGCGGCGGATTTTTCCGACGACGCATACCGAGAGGTCGCCGCGAGAAACCTGAACTTTGTCGTCGAGTCCCAGAATCCAGACGGCTCCTGGTTCTACTCCACGGACGGAGAGCGAGACTTTGTCGATCACTTTCATACGTGCTTTGTCCTGAAAGCGCTGGCCAAGATCGAACTGATCGCCAAGACGCCGGAGTGTACGAGGGCGATTGAACGAGGCGTCGAGTACTATGTCCGGCACTTGTTCGATGAACGGGGTTTGCCCAAGCCTTTTTCCCGCCGCCCTCGGCTGACCATATACCGGCGCGAACTGTACGATTGCGCCGAGTGCGTCAACCTGGCGGTTCTTCTCAGAGGCCGTTTCCCGGAGCTGGACAACAAACTGTCGAATGTTCTTGCCAGTTTGCCTGAATGGCAAAAGTCCGATGGGTCCTTCCGCAGCCGGCAGCTTCTTCTCGGTTGGGACGATGTCCCCATGCACCGCTGGGCCCAGTCACAATTCTTTCGAAGCCTCTGTTTCTTGCTCTATTGCAATACTAACAACTCCAAGCTTGCATCTTGCCAACGGAAGTAGGCCAACTTATGTGCGGGATTTGCGGACAATACAACTTTGGGAATCGAGCTCCGGTGCTCCGCCGGAACATCGAAGCGATGGCGCGGAGCCTGGTCCACCGGGGGCCCGACGACGAGGGTTATTACGTCGCAGGACCCCTAGGACTCGGTTTTCGCAGGTTATCCATCATCGATCTTGAGGGCGGCCACCAGCCCATGTCGGACCAAGAGGAGTCCGTCTGGGTCGTCTTCAACGGCGAGATCTACAATTTCCCGGAACTCAAGCGCGAACTGGAAGCGTTCGGACACGTATTCCGGACTCTATGCGATACCGAGGTCATCATCCATGGGTACAAACAGTGGGGCGATGAGGTCCTCAATCGCCTGAACGGGATGTTCGGTCTGGCCATCTGGGATGCACGCCGCAAGCGGCTGGTCCTTGCCCGGGATCCATTTGGTATCAAGCTGATCTACTACAAGATTCATGAGGGCCGTGTGCTCTTCGGCTCGGAGATCCGCGCTGTGGTTGCCGGGGCGGGCGAAAATGCCGAAGTCGATCCTGTCTCTCTGAATCTGTTCCTCCGCTATCGCTATACACCCTCGCCACACACGATCTTCAGAGACATTAGGAAGCTGGCCCCAGGGACCATGTTGACGTTCGAAGACGGGTGTCATTCGTTGCGCCGGTGGTACAACTACAAGCCGGTGCCATTTTCGCCGATGAAGTCGGATGGTGAGGCGCGGGAGGAGTTGGCCGAACTCTACAAGCAGGCAGTGAAACGACACCTGCTCAGCGATGTGCCCCTAGGCCTGCTGCTCAGCGGAGGGGTTGATTCCGCGCTGTTGCTGGCTCTCATGAATCTGTACGGAAATTCCTGGCGGACCTACACGGTGGGCTACGGCTCGGGTTTCAAGGACGACGAGTTGGCGGATGCGGAACAGACTGCTGCCCATTTCTCGTCCACTCACGCTGCCGTCCTGCTCGACCGCAGGACCTTCGAGGAGACGCTTCCCAAGATCGTATCGTGCGTGGAGGAACCGATCGCTTCGTCCTCGATCGTCCCCATGTACTTTGTCTGTGAGCGGGCCCGGCAGGACGTCAAGGTGGCATTGGTCGGCCAGGGCCCGGATGAGTTGTTCGGCGGATATCGCCGGCACCTGGGGGTCAGGTATGGCGGGCTTTGGGGGAATCTGCCGGGTTGGGTTCGCGCGCCGATCGCCTCCGTCATTACTGCGCTGCCGAGGAACGAGACCCTGAAGCGAGGCATCTACTCCCTGGATGTCCCCGAGCGAATGAGACGCTACCAGCATGTCTTGTCTTTAATGCCGGCTGAGGCCGTGGATGGGCTTTTCCGGGACGGGATTATCGGCCCCGAGACCGGCGACAGCATCTTGGCCTGCTGGGAGGACCTTGCACCCCTAACGAGTGAGACCGATGAGCTGGGCGGCTTCCAGTTCCTTGAACTGAGGTCAACTCTGCCGGATGAGCTCCTGATGTACGCAGACAAGCTCTCGATGGCCCACAGTCTGGAGGTTCGGGTGCCTTATCTCGACAAAGAGGTGGTGGAATACGTAGAGAGATTATCGGCGACCTTCAAAGTGCGGAATGGCACGGGCAAGTGGCTGCATCGGCAGGTGTGTCACGATCTGCTTCCGAAAAACATTCTGCGACGGAAGAAACGGGGATTTGCCGTAAATGTGGTTGACGATTGGTTCCGCGGCGCCATGGGAAGCGCCATGGAAAGAGTCTTTTCGGACAGAGAGTCCCTGATCTACCAGTATTTGCGGCCATCGCCGGTGCAGGAGCTGTTCCAGCAGCATCAATCAGGACAAAAGGACAATCATAAAGTCCTGTTCAGCCTCGTCGTTTTCGAGGAGTGGCTCAGGGCCCACAGCTCGCTCTTCGCAGGTGAATATGCCCGTTAATCCCCTGGTGCTGTTTACATCCCTCCGCATAGACTCGGCCCGTCCAGATTCCATGTACAACTTAAGAATCACGGACTTGAGCGACCTGCGCCTCCCGGGCTAGCCACAGCGACTATGGTCTGTTGTGAAGCCTGCCGGCGCAACGTTGGTCGCGCCGTGTACCTGAGTGCTTATCACTTCGGGATCTTGGCGATTCCTAATCGGCATCAAGCCGTTCGGCTGGCTGAACAGGTGCCCTCTCGAGTCCAGTACTGGAAAAGCTCCCTTGCCGTGGCGAACCAGATGTCGGGGCAACCTCGGATGTAGCATAGATACCGGTTGTAAATGTCGAGGAATTCAGGACGTTCTGAGAGTCCCTTCTCCGGATGGGTCACGATCGAGATTAGCGCGCCAACTTCGAGCAGCTTTTGTGTCCTTGCAATCTGGATCTTCAGGATGGCCTCGGCCCTGCGGGCGCGGGAAAGCCCGCGTAGCTCATTGTAGACACGAATCTCAGTCGGCACCGTGATGGGAATCTCGAGAATCCTCGATGCTCTGCCGTTGAACCACAGGTAGTAAGGAACAATTCCCTGGAGAAAGGAAGTGTCGTAGCCTAACGTGGGGCAGGATTGTTCGAGACACTCGAAAAGGTAGTTACTCTTGAGCAACTTGGGGAGTCGCATCCCTGTGGGAGAGTTTGCGGGATCTCCAAGACGCGAGTTCTGGAGGGCCTTTACCGCGTGGTCGGCGAACGGCCTGACATGGTCCCGGTGATCATGCTCGTGGCCGTGCCAACCCACGTCGTTGCCGGATTCCAGGAGAAAGTCCGTGGCGTGATTGTGCTGGTTAAGGATCGTTGTTGGTATAAACCAGGTCGAGCGAACCTGGTGTTCCGCCTCAATGCGAAACAGAGGATCGCGCTCGCGTCGTCGCAGAAAGCCTGCAGTATCCACATCGTGGAGCGACACGAATACAGCACGTTTGCCCGAAGGCCACTGAAAAATCGGGGGGCGCTGCGGAAGGCCGCTCGCCAGAATCGTGTTCAGTAGAAAAAGAATAAACTCGAAGCCGGTAAGTGGTAGCCGCTGGTAGCTGCCCGCCACATCGAGACACCGGGGAGCCCGGAGTGATTGGACCAGATTTGATATGGGACGCCGTATCCCTTCCGGGACCGCATGAATGTTAAAACCTGGAATGTAGGTATAGAGGGGTCTTTGGGAATCAGGAAACCGGAACACCTGAGTGGCCCGGATGTCGAAGTTGACGATCACGTCCTTGTCACGGCGGACCACCAGCGGCAGACCTCCGTCGGCGGTGCCCACGATCACCTCGTCACTCTGTCGCAGAGGGAAGGCGAAGATGCGGGTTGAGAACGGAAAGTTCTCAGAGGAAGCACCGGACATATCGGCGAACTCTTCTGAGAGCTTTTTCGAAGTAATCACCGCCCGGACGGTCCCGTCCGCAACCGCTGGGGCCAGATTAAGCCGAACAGGTCGTGGCAGGCGTATGGGAAGGCCCAGGTCGCTCAAGTCCGAGATTTTTACGCTCAGTTCCATCGGAAAACTCCTGCACTCACCTTCCAGACATCAGGTATTGGTGTCGCCGCGCGCTAAACAATCACTTGCAAAGTTGCCAGGAATGCCGACGGGGGAACAGCAATGGGGGGTGCTGCTGGGAGAGGGCGAAGTATACGGCTCGTGAGCGGTTTTTGCAAGGCCAAAACTGCATCTGCAAGGGAAAGACAGAGCGATGCCGCCGTGGTGCCTCCCGTCAAGAGGCCCTCCAAAAGGCCAGAATCTCACAGTTCGAGTGACTGTCGCTTGCGCGCTAGGTATGAGGTCATGGATCAACTTCATATCAGCGGACGGACCGTAAGCAACTGGTGATAGGTAATCGTGAAATGATATTTTGTCCCGATACAGCCAAGCCCTATCAGCGACCAACATACCGAACTCTTTATCAGCTCTTGACGTGCCGGGCTCGCACCACTCCTGAGCTGTGCGCCATAACGGCTCCCGGACGGCTTCCTCTCACCTACGCCGGCCTGCTCCATCAAGTCGAACGCACTGTCGAAGGGCTGCGCGGGTTCGGCCTCTGTCGCACGGATCGCGTGGCGTTGGTTTTGCCGAACGGCCCGGAGATGGCAGTGGCTTTTCTCGCGGCAGCGGCCGGTGCAACATGCGCCCCTCTCAATCCGGGCTATCGTGACGGTGAATTCGACTTTTATCTGTCCGACTTGAATGCGCGGGCATTGATCATCTGGTCGAGGAAGGACTCTCCAGCCCGGAAAGTTGCCGAGGCGCGCGGTATTCCCATCATTGAACTTACGCCGGACCTCGCCGCGCCCGCCGGCGTCTTCTGCCTGACCGCTGCAATGCAGGGAACGCCAGCCCAGGACGGTTTCGGACAACCCGAAGACACAGCCCTTGTGCTCCACACATCGGGCACGACTTCGCGACCGAAAATGGTCCCTCTAACCCAGTCCAATATCTGCAGCTCCGGTCACGACATCTCCATCACACTCGAATTGACCGAGAAGGATCGCTGCCTCAACATAATGCCCCTCTTCCACATTCACGGCCTTATCGGAGCGTTGGTCGCATCGCTGACGGCCGGCGCCAGTGTGGTCTGCGCCCCAGACTTTGACGTCGAACGATTCTTTGGCTGGATGGACGCCCTCGAACCCACCTGGTACACCGCTGTTCCTACCATGCACCAGGCCGTCCTCGCCCGTGCGTCGGCCAACCATGAGACTATCGCTCGTCGCCGTCTGCGTTTCATTCGTTCTTGCTCCGCCTCGATGCCCCAGCGAGTCCTGGTCGAACTGGAGACGGCATTTGGAACCAGGGTAATCGAATCTTACGGGATGACTGAAGCAGCACACTCAATATCGAGCAATCCACTTGCGCCGTTGTCCCGAAAGCTGGGATCGGTCGGCATGGCCGCCGGACCGGAGCTTGCCATCATGGATACCGCCGGAAATCTGCTCCCGGTTGGTGAGGTCGGCGAGGTCGTCATCCGCGGATCCAACGTCATGCGGTGTTACGAAGACGATCCGGCGGCGAACCAGAGCAGCTTCACCAACGGGTGGTTTCGTACCGGTGACCAAGGCCGCTTTGACAGCGACGGCTACCTTTATCTTACCGGCCGCCTCAAGGAAATCATCAATCGTGGCGGCGAGAAGATCGCTCCGAAGGAAGTCGACGAGGTCCTTAGTCAGCACCCTGCGGTCGCCCAGGCCGTTGCCTTTGCAGTTCCTCATCCTACACTGGGCGAGGATGTCGCCGCGGCCGTTGTCCTGAAGGAGAATGGCGCCGCATCCGAAGGCGAAATTCTTGAGTTCGTAGCGGCACGACTGGCGGACTTCAAAACCCCTAAACAGTTGCTGATCGTCGATGAGATACCAAAGGGCCCTACCGGGAAACTGCAGCGGATCGGCCTGGCAGACAAACTGGCTGATAAGTTGGCTTGGAAACTGCAGACTAACTTTGTGCCGCCCGGGACCCCGGTTGAGACGCAGCTAAGCGACATCTGGAGAGATCTGCTGAAGGTGGATCATGTCGGTGTCCGTGACAGCTTCTACACGCTGGGCGGAGATTCGCTGGCACTGGCGGTCATGCTGACCGCAGTTGAAGACCGCTTCCATACCCCGGTGCCCGTGGACAGCGTTCTCAAGTCGCCTACCATCGAGAACATCGCCAGCCTTCTTCACCATGGAGAGCCCTCGACCGCCCAGACCTCCGCTCCCGGAGCGATTCCCACAAACGCGACTCCGATCAGGGACTCGGTGTTGAGGGGCCTGAAGAACCGCCTTCTGCAATGTCTCGCGCTCTACGTGCCTGGCTTCAAAACCACGCGCGTGTGGCTGCACCGCATGCGTGGCGTGTCGATCGGCAGTAATGTGTCCATTGGCACAGGGGCGTTGATCGAGACCGCATATCCCAGTTTGGTTTCCATTGGGGACAACGTCTCGATTGGAATGCGCGTTCTGATCATTGCGCATTTTCGAGACGCCACCGCGGAAGCCAGGGCCATCCACCAGCACACCGTTCAGATCGAGCAGGATGCCTATATCGGACCAGGCGTGATCATCCTGCCCAACGTGACCATCGGCCAGGGGGCCGTCGTTAGCGCCGGCAGTGTTGTATCGAGAACCGTTCCGGCTCACACTCTGGTGCGGGGGAATCCTGCAATGCCCATTGCGCACTGCGGCATTTCGTTAGGCGGCGGTGTTTCCTACGAACAATTTCTGCGCAACCTCAGACCACTCAAGGACGGTCAGGCTTTATGAACAACATACGCCCGCAATCATTCGACAACGGCGTCCGCGCTCCCGATCATCTCGGGGAAGCAGGAGAAATGATGAAGCGCGAATCGAGAGGGGCACCCGATGAGCAGGCTTACTCTCGGCCGTGTCTGCTGTGTGGAGGCCTCCGCCATCGCGTTGTCTTCAGGGAGTTCGACATAGACATTCTGCGATGCCTTGAATGCCGCCATGTCTTCTCATCCTTCGCCGCCGATCCCCATTATGACGGATTCTGGGGTGCCGAAGTTGCAGACGAGGACCACTCCTATTGGAGGAAGGCCCGCGACAGAATGTATCAGGATTTCCTTACGAAGTTTCTTACGTCTCGTTCGGGACGGATGCTCGACATGGGGTGTGGTCTCGGGTTTTTTGTGAGGAACGTGGCAAGCCTTGCGAACTGGGAGGCGTACGGCTGTGAAATCTCACCAGCGGCTGTGCGGTATGCGCGCGAAAAACTCGGGCTCGACAATATCACCTGCAGCCGACTCGAGGATGTCGAGTTGTCGCCGCATTCTTTCGACATTATCACCATGTGGGATGTGATCGATCATATCCTCCGCCCCGATCCGCTGCTTCGCCGCTGTCACGCGCTGTTGCGCGACGGAGGGATCTGCTTTCTGCGTACTCCGAACGTATCCATCCAGCTCCTCAGAGCACGGATCAACAAACTGGTGAGAGGGATGCAACCCAACATCGATTACATGCAGGCTCGCAATCACGCTCACCAGTACTCGATGTCCACTATCCGGAAACTGCTGGAACGTAACGGGTTCACACGCATCGAGTTCGTGCACCTGCACCCTTGCCAAGATCCGGATGGCCCAACTCTCCAGCGGGGGGCTAGGAACATCTGGTTCCAGGTCGTGCGGGCTCTGGGCGTGGTCAGCAGAGGACACCTGAACTTAGACAATTTGTTCGTTGTCGCCCGCAAAGGAGCGCAGATGCCTTGAAGAGGCGGAAGCGGCCATGCGGCTGTCCGCAACGTCGCTCCTGATTTCAGAAGACACTCACGAAGCGGTTCCCAGAATGATCCGCGAAGTGGCCGTCGGCCGCGGGTCTGCAAGACCTTCTTGGCCGCTAAAAGACCCAAGACCGCCTTCGGTAGTCCACATCGGTTGACCCCCTGGCGCTGTTCACACCGCATAGACTCGGTCGATTCCGGGCCGCCAACCTGATGCCCGACAGCCCTTGGCTCAAAGACCGTCGAAGCCGACCTCACTGGCAAAGAGAATGGGCTCTGAGCGAGAAACTGAGGAAGTGGCCAATTGGCGGAGATTTCAAGGTGTACATCTGCATTGCGGGGATGAACTTCCGTGTCTTGAACCCGCCGCCTCGTCTGTTTAAAGTACCCAAGAGACGTCCCCAATCTCGAGTACCGGGTTCAGAGTACGTGGAATGCGGCCCAAACGCATGAGCTCCACTCGTCCCGCTATTCGCTGGGGTATCGCCAGCATAAACCTCAGTCTCGGGCGACTGGTGCTGCTGGGATATGATGTCGTGGGCGTCAGTGAGGTAAAATGACACGCAAAATCTGGCTTGTCTTCCCCCTTATCTTGTTTGGCCTTTCACTATGCTCCGCACAGGGTATTTCTGGCTTTATTCCTTCAAGCCGCACTGTTGATTGGACTCATGCCGGCATCCCTGGAGGGATCCCCAGCGCTAATTGGCCCATCTGCCAGACTATCTCCCCGAGTGGTGGAGCGGACGACAGTGTGGCCATCCAGAACGCACTGACATCCTGCGCGGCCAACACAGTTGTGCTCCTGAATCCGGGAACCTACACCCTGCACCGCAGCTCGATCGTTTGCTACGGCTACGCCGACGATTACGCTACCGGGGAGCATGAAGGCGGGCTGTGCATCCCCGCGAGCAAGGTTTTGCGCGGCTCGGGTGCCAACAACACCATCCTGAATTACGGAGACGGCGCCAGCATCATCAACATGGGGCAGACCTACCTCAGTTCTTCGAGTGTCGTCTTCATCCCCATCACTGCGGGCAATACCCAGGGGGCAACCTCGATCACCTTGCAGAGCGCCTCTGGCATCACCGTGGGAAGCTACCTGGTGATCACCCAGACCAACCCGCCCGATACGGACGGCAATCCACTGGTCAACACTACAGGTTACACGGGAAGTTGTTCTGGCTGCGGACACGACCTCACTAACAACGTGATGAGCCAAATCGACCGCGTGACTGCCGTCAGCGGGAATGTGGTCACCTTGGAACGGCCGCTTTATTTCAACTACAATACCTCGCCCCAGGCGTACCGGTTGCCGATGATCGAGAATGCCGGCTTGGAGAACCTGCGCGTGGTGGGCACGGCTGCCTCGGGAACAGCGCTTGAGTTCAAGAACGTCAACTTGGAAGCTTGCGCACACTGCTGGGTGCACAATGTGGAGAGCGACTGGGCGGTAGACAAATCCAGCATCTACTTCTCGGACGTGTACGGCAGCGAGATCTCGAACAACTACGCTTACCAGACGTTCAACCACAACTCCGGCGCGGGCTACATGATCCTGTGCGAATTCCGCTGCTCCGAGAACCTGATCCAGAACAACATTATCGTGCTCGGCCGGCACACCTTCCCCATGAACGGTGGCTCGGGAAACGTCTACGCCTACAACTACATCCTGAACGATTACATGGGCGAGTACCCGAACTCGCTGCCCGAGACGCAGGGACACGGCGCCCACCCCTACATGAATCTGTTTGAGGGGAACGTCTTCTCTAGTCTGGAGTTCGACTTCGCCCACGGCAGCTCGAGCCACAACACCGTTTTCCGCAATTACATCAATTACACGAACCTGAACCCTTCGACCGGCACCAACATGACGGGCGCGCTGTTCGGGATCAACGTGGCCTACTACAACAACTATGAAAACTTCCTCGGCAACGTGATCGGGCAGATCTCGGGGAACTGCTCACCCACCAACTACGAGATCAACGCCAATGCCTCGCAGGGGCCTACCGTTTACAAGCTGGGGTACTACGACGACGGCGGAACCGCTTCGCCAAATTCGGCACTCTCTGCGAAAGTCGGACAGACGATTCTGCGCGGCGGCAATTGGGATTGCAAGACCAACTCGGTGGTGTGGAGTTCCAACGTCCCCAGCGGCAGCTTGGTTTCAACGTATCTTAACGCGCAAACGCTGCCCAACTCCCTGTATCTCTCCGGCACGCCGCCGTGGTTTGCGGGAACTGGCGCGGTCTGGCCGCCCATCGACCCGAGCACCAGCACAAAAGCCAATAAGATCCCTGCTCAACTCTGTTATGAGAGCGGACCGATGAGTGGCGCTGCGTTTAATCCCTCATCTTGTTACGGTAGCGCCGTTTCGCCTCAGCCTCCCGTCAACCTGACGGCCATTGTTCACTGAGCTCTCGGATGTGGCGCCACAACGGCGCCACGGTCCCAGGGTGGCGGGGAGCGACAGGGTGATCGGCTTTGCTGGAAGGATTGCAAGCGATGCTACCGGGCTTGCGGGCACAGTTGTGTGCGTTTTAACAATGGTGTTTTCGGCCAGAGATAGGCTGGTGCTGTCCGGGATGTTCGCGAGTCTGGAGGGTCCATGAGGGACACCGGTGATTTCGAGCAACGCGTAAGTCGATCGATCCAAGCGTCGATCGCCACCAAGGAACGTCTGCTGGGCAGCAGCGAAGTAGTGGTGACCGTAGCCAAGGTCAGCGAGATCCTGGTCGGAGCGCTAGACAACGGCGGCAAGGTGCTTCTGTTCGGCAACGGCGGCAGTGCGGCCGATGCTCAGCACATTGCCGCGGAATTTGTAGGCCGCTTCGCGTTCAACCGGCCGCCATTGCCTGCGTTGGCTTTGTCAGTGAATACTTCGTGCGTGACCGCGATCGGGAACGACTACGGCTTTGACCTGGTCTTCTCCCGGCAGCTCGAGGCTTTGGCCTGTCCCGGGGACGTTGCTATCGGCATCACCACCAGCGGGAATTCGCCCAATGTGCTTCACGCCATGGCGGTGGCCCGTAAGCTAGGTCTGCACACGGTGGCATTCACCGGCTGCACCGGCGGGAAGCTGAAGAACGCGGTAGACCACTGCATTTGTGTGCCATCCGACCAAACTCCGCGCATCCAGGAATGCCATATCCTTATCGGCCACATCATTTCAGAATTGGTGGAACAGACGATCTTCCATGAGCAGAGCCGCGTTTCTGGATCGTGACGGGGTCATCAACCGCAAGGCGCCGGAAGGCCAGTATGTCACCCGCTGGGAGGAAATGCACTTTCTCCCGGACGCCGCCCCTGCGATCGCCTTGCTCAAGCGAGCCGGTTTCCGTGTGATCGTGGTGAGCAATCAGCGTTGCGTCGCGAAAGGTCTGGTAACGCCGCACGACTTGGAGTCCATGCACCAGCGCATGTGCGATCATTTGGCACGCGCCGGAGCTACCATCGACGCGGTTTATTACTGTCCGCACGAAGTGCAGCCCCCTTGCGCCTGCCGCAAACCCAAGCCCGGCTTGCTTTTGGAGGCATCACGCACACATGACATCGACATGGCTGCGTCGTGGATGATCGGCGATTCCGACACTGACGTGCAAGCCGGCAGAAACGCCGGATGCCGGACGGTCCTGCTCGCGAACCCTGACCGGGCTGGGGCCGGCGCCGCTGATGTCATTGCGCCATCGCTGCTGGAGGCGGTTCACCAGCTACTGCGGCGGGAGACTGCGCGGCTTGAAGATGAAGAACGTTCCGTCCAGAAATAATCAAAATAGTCCGATCGGCTAGACTGCTTAAAGAACAGACCGGGCCCTCGACACAAGCCACCTTCGGGTGGCTTTTTTCTTTCAGGAAGGAATTCCGGCGCAGATCTTAGGGGACCGTGGCCTTCGTGGTAACCGCCGTGCTCTCTTGTCCCTTGGCATCCATGCTGGTCACACGGTAGTAGTACGTGTGCTCGGATTGCACGTGGGTATCGGTGTAAGTCAGGGCGCTGACTTTCCTGGCGATCACAACGTAACGGCCATTCTCCTTATCGCTCCGGTAGACGTTGTAACCGACGACTTTTTGTCCGGCTCCTGCGACAGGCGCATTCCATTTCAGCGTAACAGTGTGTTTCTTCTGCTGCTGGGCTTGCGCGGCCCCTGGAACGAGACAAGCTAACAGCAACAGAACAAGCCCGCTTCTCACTTTCGCCAACCTCCGTGACGGAAGTTTCATTTTACCCTCAGAATCTGCCAGCGAGCACGGAAAATTCCTTCTCCGGACCGCCCTGAAAGGGACTCGCGGAGCACAAAGTGTGGCTGGAAACGCCCACGGTCGGGTGCGATCCGCACTGGGCTTGGATCTCCCTCCCGGACATGTCCTCCACAATTAGGGACGTCGTGTATGAATACGGAAATCTGAGGGCTGCTGCTTACTACTCCATTCACGGACAGGCTCCCTGGCGAACAAACTGCGACGACGCGTTTCTTCTTGCTGTCGCAAGCTCGGCGACTTCTTGATGAGAGACGAGCGATCAAAAAACCGCGGCCAAGAGCTCGACGACATACTGGCGCTAGACTACCTGCCAATGAACCCACCCCGCAAATGGAAGCTGCCGATTTGGACCGGACAGTGGCTAGACCCCATGAATAATACCTGGCGCACAGCGCGTACTCCCGAACATAGCTCCCAATACAACATTGGCATCACCAAATATGGGTCCCGCAGCTTGAAGCAGAATTCACCAAGGCTTGGTGGGACTTCAGCGACCTGCAAGGAAGATGACGCCTACAACCACGCTATACGCCGCACTGACTCCTGCGACCCACTGAAATGCTTGGGGGCGGCGCATTGAAGCACGGAACAGGCCAGCCGCTGCGGCGCACATCACGGTATTCATCAGCAGCATGCCCGTGAGGAAGGTCCCCAGCCCGAGCAATCCTTTGGCGAAGCCTCCCAGGTTGGCGGCAAGCAGGAACAGCATCAGTTGGGTCGGGGTCTCAACTCCGAGCCCGTGGATGATCCCGACTAAGATGGCGGGTGCCTTGCCGATCCCACTGGCCCGCTGCGGCTGTAGCGGCCTCGGACTGAACGCTGCCCGTGTGCGCCAAATGCACCAGAGCACTGCGTTCATGAGTATTGTCATGCGGGAACGCGGCAGATGGACGTGTCCGGGCACGGCCGGTTGGAAGATCGAGCCCCAGAGGAGGTAGGCGCCGAGCACAAGCAGGGTGATGCCCACCGCGCGCTCGACCCACGCGTCGATGCGTGCAGGCAACGAGAACTGGAACAGGATAACGGCGAAGCCAAGCAGGGCAACCGTGGCGGCATGCCCGATCGCATACATCAGACCCATTCTCATGGCCCGTCTGGGATTGCGCTGCACTCCGGCGATGTCAGAGATGGCCGCGATGTGGTCGTAATCGAAGCCGTGGCGCAGTCCAAGCAGCGCAGTGGAAACCAACGCCACGTTGAGCGCGATTGGTGCGGACTGAGTCATTCCCGATGCCCTTGCCTGCCTACGCGGAAACGGCTGTCAAAGCCTGCTCGTGGCGCGACTGCAGCCAAGCCATCCAGTTGTCGAGCCCTTGGCCGGTGGTGCAGGAGACCTCGATAATCTCGATGCCCGGGTGGACGCGTAGAGCGTTTTCGCGTGCCTGCTGAACGCTAAACGGCACGTATGGAAGCAGGTCCACCTTGTTCAACACCATCAACTCGGATTTCGCAAAAATGGAGGGGTATTTCAGAGGTTTGTCGTCGCCTTCGGTCACGCTCAGCAGGACGATTTTCGCGTGCTCTCCGAGGTCATAACTTGACGGACACACCAGGTTCCCTACGTTTTCAATCAGCAGGAGGTTGAGATCGGCCAGGCTCCAGTCAGCCAAGTACTTCTCAATCATCCTAGCGTCCAGGTGGCAGGTACCGCCGGTGGTGATCTGCCGCGTAGGAAATCCGAAGCGGGCAAGGCGGCGAGCATCATTTTCGGTCTGGATGTCGCCGGTAAGGACGGCCACACGCATATCGCGCGGGAACGCTTCGAGCGTGCGCTCCAGCAGGGACGTCTTCCCCGATCCTGGAGAGCTGATCAGATTCAAGCAGAAAACGTTGTTCTGGCGAAATCGTTCCCGCAGCTCAGCGGCAATCCGCTGGTTCTCGCTGAGGACCTTCTGCTCGACTGCAACCCGGGTCATTCATCCTCCACTTCGATGTAGGCGATGTCGAGCTCCTCGCCCGCTACGCTTACAGTATCCTGGGCGCTGCATTTCGGACACACGGTTTCGCAATTGGGCGATGGAAATTCATGAGCGCATTGGCGGCAGCGCTGGACGCGCGGGCAATACTCGATCTCCAGCGCCAAGCGCTCCCACTCCGATTCCATTACCAGAGCTTGAAAGCCGAACGAGAGCGCCTCGGGATCGATCCCCGACAGCTCGCCCACGCGAACGCCAACTTTCGTGAAGCGCGCGCCCGCGTGCCGGGCCGCTTCGGCGGCGACCCGATCCAGGATGGCGGCGGCTATGCTGAGTTCGTGCAACTATCCCCCACAACCTGCGGGAAGACCCGGTTTATCACCGGCCCGACTGACCGTCGGGCTGCGACCACTTCGACACTTGTGCGATAGCAGCCTCTATAACCTGTTGCAGTGCTTCTGACACGCAGACCGATAACGATGTACCCAGGTCGGTCGATCCCGGTTGGATGCCGAGGACAACGACTTCTTCAGGTTCCTGCCCCGTGATGCGCAGAGCCGCGAGCAGGTCTGCGAAACCAAGCAGGTGCACGCTTCCGCTGCCCGGCATTCCGCGCAAATCTTGCCCTTCCATGCGGACCAGGGTTCCCGCAGGTGCGCCGATATCAACGGCATCCAGCACCAGTAGGCGTCGCGCGCCGCTAACATGATTCAACAGCATGAGACCCAGCGTCCCACCATCGAGCAGCAGCACATCTGCCGGGACTCGGCGATCGGCTTGCAGTCGCTGCACGGCATGGACACCAACCCCGTCATCGCTGTAGATGAGGTTCCCCATGCCGAGCACCACGGTCGTGGCCGGATTTAAATCGGTCATAGGTTGCTGGTACGCGCCGCCTCCTCCGCCGTGCCGGGTGCGCCTGTGCGAGCCGGGCTCTCGGCCCTGGCGATGGCGGCATCCTGTTCCAGTTCGTCTTCCGGAACGAACTTGTATCCGGTGAAGATGCTCTCGACGAGCCCGTTCCGCTCCTCCCACGACACCAGAACTGCGCTGTAAACGTGGTGAATCACGAAAACGAAAAATAGGTACATGTTGAAGAAGTGGATCAGGCGCAAGATCTGGATATCAATCAGCCGCGGGAGCCAACGAATGAACACGCTGAAGGCGCGGTTGCCGAGAATTTGGCTGTACATCGCCAACCCGGTCAGGATCTCGATCAACATGATCACAAAAACCAACGTGTAGGTTATCCCCGCCAGCGCGTTGTGGCCCACGTAGTGTTGCAGGTCCAGGGTGAGGAAGCTGTAGTACTTCACCATCTGGCCCATGCCTCGCCACTGCCGGCGACGTATGGGGATGAAAGCCGTCCACCGCGACCAGTGGTTTCCCTTGAAGAACCAGTAGATCCTCAAGATGAATGCGCCGATGAACACGAACCCGGCAACCAGGTGTATGAACCGCATCGTCGCCATGACGTAGGCAGCGTTGCCGCGCGAAACGATGAATGGATTGTGGATGTAATAGCCAGTAAACGATAGGACCGCGATGGGGAGGACGATTAGCCAGTGCGAGACGCGGACCGGGAGTTCCCAGACGTACACTCGCACCTGAGTGGCACCGGTGTCGGGCCGGTTGACCTCCCCCCAATGGCGTTGCCGCACGACTGCCATTTATCGCCTCCTTAGTTCACGCTTTCGTAGTTGCGTATTTTCGTCCACGCCCGTCCATGACATGCACCGCGCACGCCAGGCAGGGATCGAACGAGTGAACGGTGCGGAGGATCTCCAGGGGCCGCTCGGGATCGGCAATGGGCGTCTTCAACAGGGC
>Ga0116223_10002580_pt1 | contig 16965 bp, 18 predicted proteins | sample Sb_taG_3_FD_90092 | JGI IMG/M metagenome (GOLD analysis project Ga0116223, IMG submission 90092) | Peat soil microbial communities from Weissenstadt, Germany - Sb_50d_a_PC metaG | ecosystem: Environmental > Terrestrial > Soil > Wetlands > Peat | place: Germany: Weissenstadt | collected 2010-09-21 | reverse complement strand
TGTAGAGCGTGTCGCGGAAAAGAGGCGTTCCCATTCTTCAGGCTTGAGCTTGTGCGTGACCGCGACGGGCGAAAGCCGCGCGGCGTGGAGAATCTCGTCGGAGTAGGCGTTACCGACACCGCTGATGAGGCGGGGATCGGTGAGTGCGCGCTTGAGGGTGCGATTTTCCAGCCTGAGAGCCGAGCGAAACTGGTCCAGGTCCGAAGAAAAAATCTCAATGCCGCCCGGATCAATGTCGCGCAGGGCCTGCTCACCGCGCAGAAGGTGCAATGAGGCGCGACGCTTGGAGCCCGCTTCAGTGAGAACCAGGGAGCCGTTCGCGAAGTCGAAGGCGAAGAGCGATTGGCGGCCGGAGAGTTTGGCTTGCGGCGGGCGCCAGTGGAGGCGGCCGGCAATCATGAGATGGATGATGAGCCAGAGACGGCTGTCTGGTCCGACATCAGGTCCGGCGTCGACTCCGATGGCAATGCGCTTGCCGATGCGGTGGAGCTCACGGACCGTGCGGCCTTCGACAGCTGTGATCGGAGGGTCGGCGGTGCGCAGGACGAAGACGCTCTGCAGGCGGACACGCTCGAGCTCCTGGCCGAGAATGCGCGGCTCAAGCGCGGTGAGATAGGCGGTGATGTCGGGCAGTTCCGGCATTCCATTCAGATTGAGGCGCGGAGGGCAAATTGTGCAATGGCTTTCAAGCGGCCGGGCGAACGCCGGAGCTCGATCTACTAACGCAGAATCGTGTTGTCGATTAGTCGAGTTTTGCCAACCCAGGCGGCAACGGCAAAGAGCGAGCCGGGAGCCGCAACGGCGACAGGCTCGAGCGTTGCCCAGTCGACCAGAGCGATGTAGTCGATGCGGATTGCCCGCTCTGCGGCGAAGACCTGTCGAGCGGCGTCGATCAGCGTTTCGGCACGCCGCTCGCCCTGGGCGACAAGCGACTCCACGTGGCGGACTGCACGGCTTAGGGTGAGAGCCTGCACGCGTTCAGACGGCGTTAGATAGGCATTGCGCGAGCTGAGGGCGAGGCCGTCGGCGTCGCGAATGATTGGGCAAACGACAATCTCCGTTGCAAGGCGCAGATCGGTGACGAGGCGGCGGAGAACGGCAACCTGCGCCGCGTCCTTCTGGCCGAAAAATGCAAGGTCGGGTTCCGCGGCGAGCAGCAGCTTGGTGACCACGGTTGCGACGCCTCGAAAATGGCCGGGGCGGGATGCGCCATCCAGACGATCGCTGAGAGCGGGGATCTCGACGAAGGCGGAGTCAGGGCCGTTGGGATAGAGTTCTTCGACTGGTGGCGCGAAGAGCACGTCGGCGCCCTCTGATGCAGCGAGAGCGCAGTCGTCCTCGAACGCGCGGGGATAGCGGCCGAAATCCTCGTTGGGGCCGAACTGCGTGGGGTTCACAAACAGGCTGGCGGCGACGTGCGTACATGCGGAGCGGGCGGCGCGAATCAGCGAAGCGTGGCCGGCATGTAGCGCCCCCATGGTAGGAACGAGGCCGATGGTGTTGCCGGACGCGCAACGGGCTGAGCGGGACCAGCGCCGGAGATCGGCGACAGTGTGCAGGATCTGCATCAGCGGCGATTGGTCTTCTGGTCGAGTTCTTCGCGCGCGTCGCGATTCACGACCGCGTCCTCGTCGTCGCGGCTGGCCTGGATCAACCTGCGCGCAGATTCGGGCAGGTGATAGCTTTCGGCATCGGACGGAAATGCACGATGCTCCACGTCTTCGCGGTAGTGCTCAATGGCGGAGCGGAAGAGCGCGGAAGCGTCAGCGTAGCGCCGAACAAACTTGGCGGCTGGCGCGAAGGTCAGATTCACCAGATCGTAGAAGACCAGGATTTGGCCGTCGCAGTCGGGACCCGCGCCGATGCCGATGGTGGGGATGGGGAGGGCTGCGGTAATCTCGGCAGCGGCTTCGCGCGGAATGCCTTCGAGAACAATGGCCCCCGCGCCTGCATGGGCCAGCGCAAAGGCATCGGCCTGGATCTGAAGCGCGGCGTCAGCCGTTCGCGCCTGGACCCGGTAGCCGCCCATGCGGTGCACGCTTTGCGGCGTGAGGCCAAGATGGCCGACGACGGGAATCTCCGCCGCGACGAGGGCTTGAACGAGTTCGATGCGCGGTCCTTCAATCTTGACAGCCTCGGCGCCGGCTTCCTTGACGAAACGCACGGCGCTCGCAACGGCATCGGAGATAGCTCCGTGATAGCTGCCGAAGGGCATGTCGGCGACAACGAGAGCGCGGCGTACAGCGCGGCGCACGGCTCGCGTATGGTGAAGCATCTCGTCCACGGTGACGGCAAGCGTGTTTTCGTGGCCCAGCACGACCATGGCCAGTGAATCGCCGACCAGGAGGAGATCAATGCCGGCCTCGTCGACGAGACGCGCGGACGCGTAGTCGTAAGCGGTGAGCGCGGAGATCGGCTTGCCCTGGCGCTTCATCTCGCTCAGGGCGGGCATGGTCACTTTGGGAAGGGGAAAGCCGGACGGCGAAGGATGCGCGCCCGCGGGAAAATCGGTGAGACTCATGGCTTCTCCAGTGCCGCTCCGAAGACTCAGGATGCGACCCGAACAAAGCAAGTATACGCTTGGTACCCGTTGAAAGAAACCGCGGTCTAACGGGATGGATTCGCATTTCCGTTTCTCATACAATGCCATGAGGATTGCCGCAAATGCAACCGGTTCACCTGCGGGCATAACGCTTGAAGATTCAGTGCCGCATGGAGGAGAGAATGGCCTACGATCTGGCGATCGTGCTGCCCACATTTAACGAAAGAGGGAATGTGGGCCCGATGATCGATCGGCTCGAAAGGGCACTCATGGGGATCCATTACGAGGTCATCTTTGTTGATGACGACTCGCCCGACGGGACCGCGGAGGCCGTGCGGCAGATGGCCCGGGATCGTGACAACGTGCGCGTGCTGCACCGGATCGGGCGGCGCGGGCTGGCGTCGGCGTGTATTGAGGGGATTCTGGCGGCGGCCGCACCGTTTGTGGCCGTGATGGATGCCGATCTGCAGCACGATGAGAGCATTCTTCCCGAGATGCTAAGGCGCATGCGTGAAGAGAATCTTGACCTTGTGGTGGGATCGCGCAATCTTGCCGGCGGCAGCATGGGCGAATTTGCCAGATGGCGCGTGAAACTGAGCCACCTGGGAAAGCGGCTCAGCCTCATGGGCGCGGAGCACGAGCTGAGCGATCCCATGAGCGGATTTTTCCTCGTGCGGGTGTCGACCTTTGAGCAATTTGCGCACCGGCTTTCGGGAATCGGTTTCAAGATCCTGCTTGACATCGTGCTTTCAGCCGGACCTGGGCTGCGAGTCGGCGAAGTGGCGTATCGCTTCAGGCAGCGCGAGCATGGTGAAAGCAAGCTCGACGTGCTGGTCGGTCTTGAATACTTCGAACTGCTTGTCGACAAGCACCTTGGCGACCTGGTGAACGTGAAGTTCGTTCTGTTTGGCATGGTGGGCGCGCTTGGTGTGGGCGTGCATCTGTTGATCTTGCGGGCACTGTTGCAGATTGCCGGCTTGAGCTTCGCCAAGGGTCAGGCCGTAACCACGTTCATCGTGATGATCCTCAACTTCACTTTGAACAACTCCGTAACCTATCGCGACCGTCGTCTCAAGGGATGGAGATTCTGGGGCGGCCTGCTGACCTTTTGCCTGGCTTGCGGATTGGGCGTTGTAGCGAACGTGGCCATCGCCAACGAGGCATTTCGTCGCGGAGTGCCGTGGGTGGTGGCGGCGATCACGGGCCTGTTGTTTTCCGCAGTGTGGAATTACGGCGTGACGTCAATGACCACGTGGCGGCAAGCTCGCCGCACCAGCGAGCAGCGGGCACAGAGGCGGCTGCAGTCTGAGCGGAGCGGCGATGAGGAGATACCCGCGAAAACGGTGTGACCCTAGCGAAATGGGATAAGAAGTCGCGAATACAAAGACAAAAGAACCAGAGACGGGGCGGGCGGCGACAGCGCAGACGCAGGCGGCGCATGTTGCCAGCGTTAGCTTTGCCGCCGCATACTTACAGACAGAATGATCTCTTCATTTGCAACCGGGATGTATGTCGGGTTGGGCGCGGCTGCGGCAGCGGGCTTGGCCGCGGGCGGGTTCTTCTATGCCTCGCTCTGGCCCGGCTCGCGAATCTTTGGCGAGGCTCTGACTGCGCCGGCGCGGCCCGGTGAGCTGGCGCTTACCTTCGACGACGGACCCAACGCGACATGGACGCCGAGGCTGCTGGATGCATTGGCGCACCACGATGTGCGCGCAACGTTTTTTCTGTTGGGCAGCCGTGCAGAGGCGGAGCCGGACCTGGTACGACGGATCGCGGCGGGTGGGCACTCGATCGGGAATCACTCGTGGTCGCATCCGAACCTCGCGCGAACCCGAGCGCACCGAATACGCGAAGAACTCGCGCGAACGAAAACGGCGCTGGAGCAGATCACGGGAAAGCCGGTGAGGTTCTTCCGGCCTCCATTTGGAGCGCGGCGGCCCGCGGTGTTTCGTATTGCGCGTGCACTGGGTCTGGAGCCGGTGATGTTGAATGCGATGACCTCGGATTGGCGCGACCCGTCAACGGCGCGGATTGCGGACAACTTGGCGAAGAAGATCGACCGGCTGCACAAGCGCGGCCTCGCTGCCAACATCGTGTTGCACGATGGCGGGCACGACGACCCGAATGCAAATCGTGAGCCGTCGGTGATGGCGGCTGAGATGCTCATCCAGCAATACAAGAGCACGCATTGCTTTGTGACGCTGGATGCATGGGTTTAATCGCCGCGCGGAATCGAGTCAACGGCTGTCCTTGTACCGCAGCATGAATCCAGCGGCCTGTAGGGCGATGGCGATTCCAAGCAACGCTCCAACCAAAACAATGAACGGGAATTCTTGCTTTTCGATCGCGAAATAGCCGATAGCGTGGACGGCGGCGAGCGCGAAGACTGCGTAGTTCCATCGCTGCAGGCGCTTCCAGCGGGGCGTACCGAGGACGCGGAGAGAGAAATCGTTCGAGGTGGCAAAAAGCGCCGCAAGAAGGATCACACTGAACAATCCGGTGTAGTTGGCCAGGCCAAAGAGGTCGTGGCGGATGGGAAATGTGTGGTGATGTTCCTGCCGGCCGTACACGTAATAGAGCCACGGCCTGCCGCGCAGATGGACGCACTGGCCGATCACAGCGTGCACAACACCGACGATGCCGGCCCAGATGCCAAAATCGCGGCGGAGGTCGTTGGACGTGGGATTGGGTAGCTTCCGCAGCAGGGTCCACGGGCCGATGAGGAGCGTGACAGCCAGCAGTGCGAGGGCTGGATATGCCGTGGCGAAGCTCAGGCGGCTGATGAGGTCGGCATGGGGGCGAGTGACAGAGAGCAGGACCGCACCGGCAGTTGCAATGAGTGCAATCGGCAAATGGTGCGCGATCAGTCGGCGCGCAATGCGTCGATTTAAAACCCGCGAACGCATATCAGTTGAGATGAACCCGCACTGGCCTCAGGCTGCAAAGGCGCTCCGGGCAGCGGCGACGGTCGCCTCGACGTCAGCGTCGGTGTGGGCGTATGACATGAATGCGACCTCGAATTGCGACGGAGGCAGCCAGACGCCTTCATGAAGCATGGCGCGATGGAAACGGCCGAAGGCTGCGGTGTCGGACCGCGCCGCTTGCTCGTAGTTCAGCACCGGGCCGGGAGTAAAGAACCAGGTCCACATGGAACCGACGCGATTGGTGGTGACCTGGAGATCGGCGCGCGCAGCTTCCGCGGCGACGCCTCCGGCGACAGCTTTCGTCGCAGCTTCGAGGCGCGCGTAAACCTCGCGGGCGTGCTCCTGCAAATAGCTGATGGTGGCAAGGCCCGCGGCCATGGCGAGCGGATTCCCGCTAAGCGTTCCGGCCTGGTAGACGGGGCCGAGCGGCGCGAGCTGATCCATGAATTTGCGCTTTCCGCCAAAGACGCCGACAGGCAGCCCCCCGCCGACAATTTTGCCCAGAGTCATGAGGTCAGGATCCAGCTTGAAGGCCTCGCATGCGCCGCCGAGCGCGACCCGAAAGCCGGTCATGACTTCATCGACGATGAGCAGGGCCCCGTGTTGCGCCGTGAGATCGCGGAGCCCCGAGAGATAGCCGTCGGCCGGCGGAATACATCCAGCGTTGCCGACAATCGGCTCGATGATGATGGCGGCGATGGCATCGGGATGAGCGGCAAAAGCAGCCTCGACAGCAGCGAGATCGTTGTAAGGCAGTGCGATCGTCAGGTGCGCAATTTCGTCGGGCACGCCTGCCGATCCGGGGATACCGAACGTGGCAACGCCGGAACCGGCTTTGACGAGAAGACCGTCCGCATGGCCGTGATAGCAGCCCTCGAATTTGACGATCAGCTTGCGCCCGGAGACGGCACGGGCCAGGCGGATGGCCGACATGGTGGCTTCAGTGCCCGAGCTCACGAAACGCATCTTTTGGATAGCCGGATAGCAGGCGGTGATGCGCTCGGCGAGATCGGCCTCGGCAGCCGTGGAGGCGCCGAAGCTCGGCGAATTGCGCGCGGCGCGCTCAATGGCCTCAACGACCGGAGGAAAGGCATGGCCAAGGATCATGGGACCCCATGATCCGAAGCAGTCGATGTAGCGATTGCCGTCAACGTCGTAGAGGTACGCGCCCTCAGCGCGCTCGATAAAGGGCGGATCACCGCCCACCGCGCCAAAGGCGCGCACCGGCGAGTTGACGCCGCCGGGAAAAAAGCGCTCAGCGCGCTGCTGCAGGGCCTGAGAGCGGGTGCGGTTCATGCTGGGTTCAGTATAGAAGGCGGTGCGAGGCCAAGACCTTGCGTGCCACCTTTGCGCTGTCGACTGCGCGCCGCTAAAGATTTGGATCTTCGACGGATCGGCATCGGCGCGCGCGAACGGCCATCAGGTTGGAACCAATGGAAACACCGAAGAGCAGGCCGCAGAGAGCGTCGATCCAAATATGCGCGGCGAGGGCGTGCGCCATGGCGCCGGAGGGCCGGGCGAAGTTCCATAGAAGGAGAGCGGCGACCAGGGAAAAGTTGCCGAGGACCATCATGAGTCGGGTTTTTGGATTGCGTAGACGATTGGATGCGCACATATTCCCTGGGCCCTTTCAGGCCTAGCCGTTGATGCGATACCAAACCATCATGGACATCTTGACGACCACCATGGAGAACGCGACGGTGATTAGATCCCAACTGATGAAGTGGTCGTGGAAATAGCGGTACTCGAAGAAGCCGACCGCGACGAGAACAGCAACAATGCCGCCAGGGCTTGTCGACCGGCGGCGATGTTCGAGAAAGCGCTCGTCAACAAACTAGCCGAAGAACGGAATGCGGCTGAGAACAGGATGAGTCATCATGGTCTCTCCAGGTGAAAGATCTGGTCTGTACGGCAGCAAAAGATGCGGGCGAAAGTGAGAGCCAGCTCGAGTGAGGGCACGTAGCGGTTGCGTTCGATGGAGTTGATGCTTTGACGCGATACGCCGGCCGCGTGGGCAAGTTGCTCCTGGGTCCAGCCGCTGGCCATGCGAAGTTCCTTGACGCGATTAATGATGGCTGGAGTCATGTAAAGCTGACTTTCCATCCCAGAATAGCCGGAATTAATATTAATGTCAAGCTGACTCGACATTATATACTTGACAAACCCTTAGATTAAGTCTATTGTTTAGTTATGGAAAACGGTGAAATCAACCTAATCAATCTGGCTCAACACTTTAGCGATGAGGAAAAGGCACGTGAATTTGTGGAAAAACTGCGCTGGCCCGATGGCCCGGTTTGTCCCCATTGCGGTGTGGTCAATAACGCCTATCGTTTGATGCCCACTGACTCCAAGAAGGGCAAACATGTGCGCCCCGGAGTCTGGAAGTGCGGCGGGTGCCGTGAGCAGTTCACCGTGACCGTTGGCACGATCTTTGAGGACAGCCATATTCCCTTGAGCAAGTGGTTACTGGCCTATCACCTTCTCTGCGCAAGCAAGAAGGGCATGAGCGCCCATCAGCTTCACCGCATGCTCAAAGTGACGTACAGGAGTGCATGGTTCATGGCTCATCGGATTCGTTACACGATGACCCAGGAACCGTTGTCATTGAAACTCGAAGGCATTATCGAAATCGACGACACGTGGATCGGAGGCCGCCTCCGCAGGGGACGCACAAGGGAAGAAGCGCAAGAAAATCGGCGCAATCGGGTGGCAAACAAGGCTTCTGTCGTTTCTGTCTTGCAGGGTGGCGGACGCGTTCAGTCTATGCACGTCCAGCGTGTAACGGCAGAGAATCTCAAGCCTATCGTGGAACAGATGGTCGCTGAGGATGCCCACGTAATGACCGACAGTGCCAATGCGCTAGTCGGAGCATTGAAGCCCCGCAAGCATGACCGTGTGAATCACAACGCTGGAGAATATGCTCGTTACGAAGAAGGCGTCTGTATCACGACAAACAGCGTGGAGGGATTCTTTGGGCTATTGAAGCGTGGCATTAATGGGGTATACCATCATGTCGGCCAACAGCACCTACATCGCTACTTGTCTGAGTTCGACTACCGGTATAACTCCCGGAAAGAAACGGACTCCATGAGAACCGTGCACGCCCTGCAAAGCACCACCGGGAAGCGTCTGATGCTGCGGGACTCAAGACTGCCAAACTAAAGCCGAAGGAGCGTTATCTTAGGAAGACGAGCAAGTAACAAAGCCCGCTGGCGGGCGGGCTTTAGAACTGTCGAATCGCCCCGTGCAAAGAAGCGATCAGCTAGGAGTGTATCACATGGCTGAATTGCGCATCCCCATCATCCTCAATAAAGGTCAGCGGGGAGTCCCCCTTTCGAAACTTGCGCGTATCTCCTATGAGCTTCAGCAATTCCTGGGTCTTCTAGGGGAAGACCTTCACATCGATCCTGGCGCGGGATGGATTGGAACCGATTTCACCAACGGCTCACTCAATTTCGTCGCTGAGAAGGTGAACCCTGTCGAGGAGCCGAAAGTCAAGGCGTTCAAGCAAGCCTTTCGCAACGTTGCGCAGCGCCGTCCTGATGCACGGGTGCGCCCGTCCACGATTCGCCAATTCGCTAAAATTGGCGAACCGATGGATCTCGGCGAAGTGGCGGAATTTAGCCTTCCCTCTATTGACAATGACGAGCGCGATGAGTGGTGCGAACTAACTAAACAGACGGCGCTGGCGATCGCATTTGAAGTGCAGGACATAGTGCGGTCCCATGGCGGTGTACAAGGGATCATCCACTCGGTTTTCTTAGGTGCTTCCCCTGCGCATTTTCAGTTGCGAGAGTTATCAACCGGCGAGTTAGTGAAATGCGTTTACAGCAGCCGCAAGCAGTACGACGAACTTGCTGCGGTTCTGAAAGAGCAAAATGCTGTCGTTCACGTCTACGGCGTGATTCGCACGGACTTCGTGAACCGCCAGATTCAGGAGTTGCGAGTAGAGAAAATTGAACTCGCTGAGTCTTTTTCCAAAGAGGATTTTGAGCGCTTCGTCGGCTGTGCCCCCAATTTGCTTGGGGGCCAGGATTTGCAAGAATTCATCGACGCTGTGAGGGAACGTGCCAGTTAAGCCTCGGGTCTACACAGATTCGTGCTGTTTCATCGAACTTGCCTTGCAATCGATTGGCAAGCATAAATCGGAGCGCGAAAATGACCTCTGGCACTTGAAGGCGCTGTTTGATGCAGCGTTTGACGAGAAGATCGAACTCCTCACGGCTACTTTATCGATCGCCGAGTGCTCGCACGCAAACGGCGATGTCAGCGATGACATCAAATCTCTCTTCAAAAGGTTGCTCACTTCCGGCCGCTACATTCTTCTTGTGCAGGACACAGTGCTCGTCGCCGAAAGAGCGAGGAATCTACGTTGGGCGCACGGCCTTACTTTCCGTGGAGCAGATGCGATTCACATTGCATCTGCCATGGAGATGAAGTGCGACGAGTTTTTGACGTGGGACAACCGTATTCACGGACAGGCAGAGGCTTTGGCTAATCTGGGGCTTCCGATTCACTATCCCTGCGATACAGGGTCACTCCCCATGGAATATCGTCAGCAAAATCTCCTTATCCCGGCTGCGGCGGATGCAGAGGCCGCGACTGATCAGGAAGGTCAACAACTTACGGATACTGAGGTTCCGACAAATGAATCAGGAAAAGAAGCCACGTCAGATACCAAAGCTGGCGACGAACACGAAACCGATCCCACACATCCCGCTCCCGTTCGAGGAAGTGATGAGGGACGTGTTGAAAGTGAAGCTCCCGGAGAAGCCCCGCGCTCAGCCCCGGAAGAGCCCCCCGCCAAAGTAGAGCTTGCCTCAGAAAAGCCAAAGGCCGCCAGTGAAGGCGGCCTTGGCGAGAGCGGCTCTTAAACTGGTGGACCTGGTGGGCATTGCACCCACAATCTCTGGTTTACGCTGAACCGCTCTCTAATTCAATCCAGCGCTTTTACTCAATAAGCTACAGGCCCAACTACTAATACAGAATATCATATCCTCTTGGGTTTGTCAAGTGCCCAATGTCGAGCTGACTTTCCATTTTGGTGGAGTTCTATGGCTGCTTCGCTCTTCGTGACCGCGCCGCCGCGTTGTCAAGGGAGTGAGTGACAACTGCAGGTTTTCTCTAACAAGCCAGCGATTGTTTCATCCGCCTCGGCCTCGTCGATTTGGCGGCTTCATTGACTCTTTGGACCGACTTCCTCAGGCTCTTCAGTCGGAACGGATCGCATTTGTGCTCACGCTCCGCTGAATCTAAGTCAGCCTCCCAAATCGCACTGGCAACAGTCAGAAAGCAACTCTTACAAATGGAATCTGTCGTCCCATTCGGATTGGAGCGGTGGACATAATCAGATTCGTGCGGCGTCATGGTGAACCTCCGGGGAAGTCTGGAGTTCCTTTCTCTCGCTGTTCGAAGCAATTGACTCTTGCACATCGCGGCGAACTAATCCACACGGAATTACCCCAGGGAAACACGATTTCTGTGGATTTTCCTCGGCCGAGAGTGTTCGTCGATGGCTAGGGAAGGCAATGGCCCCGCGGCTGTCGACGGTTCTTTCCGGGTTTCCGAACAGGCTGCGGTTGCGCTAGGCGAGGCCAAAGGCACACGCGTTCGCGATTTGTGGGAATTACATCGAGCAATGCTGCTAGAATTCTGCTTTCCGGCTCATCTGTGCCGAAGCAACTCCCTGAAAAGAAAGCCCCGGCCGTGCCTCAAGAGAAAACACCCAAATCCGTTACCTATGCCGATGCAGGCGTCGATCTCGCTGCCGGCGACCGCGCCAAAGAGCACATCAAGTATCTGGCGCAGAAGACCTTTAATCGCAATGTGTTGGCAGGGATTGGCAGCTTCGGTGCGTTGTTCCGGCTCGATCTGCAGCGGTGGAAGAACCCGATCCTGGCGAGCTCGGCCGACGGGGTGGGGACGAAGCTGAAGGTGGCTTTCGAGCTGGGGCTGCACCAGACGGTGGGCGCCGACCTGGTGAATCACTGCGTGAACGACATTGCTGTACAGGGAGCGACCCCGCTCTTCTTTCTCGATTACCTGGCCACCGGCAAGCTCGATCCGGATCTGGTGCAAACCGTGGTGAGCGGCCTGGCCGATGCCTGCAAGGCGAATGGCTGTGTGCTCATCGGCGGCGAGACGGCGCAGATGCCCGGCTTTTATTCCGGCGGTGAGTACGACTTGGCGGGCTTCATTGTCGGCGCCGTGGACCGCGACAAGATGATTACAGGCGCAGCCATCAAGCCTGGAGACGTGCTGATCGGTCTGCCCTCCACCGGGCTGCACACCAATGGCTACTCGCTGGCGCGCAAGCTGCTGTTCGAAGTGGCCGGCTACAAGCCGACACAATACGTGACAGCGATCAAGGAGAAGGCCGGCGCGGCGCTGCTGCGCACGCATCGCAGTTATCTGCACGTGATCCAGAAGCTGGTGATGGGCGGAATGACGACGGGTATGGCGCACATCACCGGCGGCGGCATTACAGAGAATCTGCCGCGCATCCTGCCCAAGGGCGTGACGGCGCAGGTGGAGATCGGCTCCTGGCCGGTGCTGCCCATCTTCGAGCATCTGCGGGAATTGGGCAACATTCCGCAGGAAGAAATGCTGCGCACCTTCAACATGGGCATCGGACTGATTGCAGTGATTCCGGCGGCGAAGTTTACGCGGGCCAAGAATTTGCTCGACCGGGCGGAAGAGAAATTTTACGTGATTGGCCGCGTGGCAAAAGGCGACCGCCGCGTGCAGTACACCTGAACGCTGCGGGCCTGATGGCCAACCGAAGGCGATGAAATCCTCTAATCATGTCATCCTGAGCGAAGCTTGGCGCACGTCGGGGCCATGCGGAGTCGAAGGATCTGCGGTTGCTCTTCGGCTCGGCGAAGGCGGCGGGGCAACCGGGCGCAAGCCGGTTCGAATCGGAATCCTGCTTTCCGGCCGCGGTTCGAATTCTCTCGCCATTGCCGAATCCATCCGTGCCGGCCGCCTCAAAAACGCCGAGATTGCTGTCGTCATCTCAAACGTGGCCGAAGCGCCCGGGTTGACGAAGGCGAAAGAACTCGGGCTGCCGACAGCGGTCTTTGTTTCCAAGGGCCGCAAGCGCGAAGAGCACGACGCCGACGTGATGGCCTGCCTGAAGTCGCATCATGTCGACCTGGTTTGCCTGGTCGGCTACATGCGCCTGCTCTCACCGCAGTTTGTGGCCGCGTTCCCGCATCGCATCCTCAACATCCATCCCTCGCTGCTTCCGGCCTTTCCGGGACTCGACGCGCAGGAGCAGGCGTTCAACTACGGAGTGCAGGTAACGGGCTGCACCGTGCACTTTGTAGATGAGGAATTGGATCACGGAGCGATCATCGTGCAGCGCGCGATCCCGGTGCTCGAAACAGACGATGCGCATTCGCTCGCCGATCGCATTCTGGCAGAGGAGCACATCGCTTACACCGAGGCGATCTCACGCGTGGTGAGCGGGCAGTACGAGGTGAAGGGGCGACGGTACGTGAAAAAGCAGGGGCCAGGGATCAGGGATCAAGGATCAGAGGTACGTCGGTAGTCCGCTTTGTCAATCCGCCGGCCCGGCAAAGAGGATTAGGTTGCCGTCGGGATCTTTCACGATGAAGGTCTGGGCCTGCCACGGTTCGGTCCTCAGCGACTGAGCGATGGGCACGTCTGCGGCCTTATAGGCGAGGAAGAGGTGCTTGATTTCGTCCGCGCCAGCCAGTGTGATGGATGCGGAAAGCAGGTCCTCCCGTTGGCGAATGTCTTCGGCAAAGAAAGACTCATCCATGGAACGCAGCGCGAGGCGGGCGTTGTCGCGGCTCACCTGCGCGTAGAAGGGCGGATCGCCGTAGACGAAGTCGACGGTGAAGCCGAGCTTGGTGGCGAAGAAGCCGGTGGACGCATTGATGTCGCGAACGTACAAGTGTGCGGCCACCGAGGTGAGAACCGGCTGAGAGTGCGGGTGCGTTGGAAACATGCCAGTCGAAGCTCCTCCTTCCTGATTGTTTCTACAGCGTATTTCAAAATAGCTGCTTGTGGGATTGGAGATAGTCGGCAGGGTTAAAACCCCTCGTTTCCTGGCGTCTTTATTGGCCCGGCTCAAGTCACCCCAGCGAGCAAAACCGGTCGCCGGGGCCCCGATGAGCCGTGCCCTTGTTACAAAACTGATCGTTGTCTGAAACAGTGACCAGGGTCAGTGGTCAGTGCCAACTGGTTCGTGAACAACAATTGGCAATGATATCCCAGGTCTCATCCGCCGCTGTGGACGAGATCTGGGGTGCCCATTTTCCAGGCGCTCGACACAACGGGCTGCACGCCGTGGCTGCCAGTTCGAGAATTCTTGCCGCAATCCGCGGGCTCAGATTACTTCCCTGTTCTAAGTATTCGTGTCGCTGGCTTGGCCAAGCATCAGCTTGAAGGTCATCTTGCGCTGGCCGCGGAGAATCGTCACGCTCACAATGTCTCCGGCCTGGTGCTTGTCCATGATTTCGCTGATGTCCTGCGGATTGGTGATCTGCTGGCCGTCGATGGCGATGATGAGGTCGCCGCCGAGCATAATGGGCGTGTTGCCCACATAGGCCTGTTCGTTGCCCCCACGCAAACCAGCGCGCTCCGCCGCTCCACCGGGAAACACACGCTGGATGAGCACGCCATGATCGGCGGCGAGGCCCATCTGCGAAGCCAGGTCGGGTCCGATGGCGAAGGAGTCGATGCCTAGCCAGGGCCGCTTGACGCGTCCGTAGCGCAACAGATCGGCAAGCACGGCCTTGGCGGTATTGATGGGGATGGCGAAACCGATGCCCGAGCTCTGGTCGGCGCCGTTGGAAGCGATCATGGTGTTGATGCCGATGACCTCGCCCGAGGAGTTCAGCAGCGGGCCGCCCGAGTTGCCGGGATTGATGGCGGCGTCGGTCTGGATGGCATCCTCAATCTTTCCGCCATTCTCGGTCCCGATCGGGCGAATTGCGCTGATGATGCCGCGCGTCATGGTTCCGCTCAGCCCAAATGGATTTCCGATCGCGTACACTTTTTGGCCGACGTTCAGTTGCGAAGAATCGGCCAGCGTTACCGGCTGCAGGTTCGGCACCGCCTGCTGGTTTGGCCCTTCGATCTGCAAAAGCGCGAGGTCGTGCGTGCGGTCGGTGCCGACAACGCGCGCCGAGAACTTTCGCTTGTCGCTCAGTTGAACCTCGATGCCGCGGTTGGCGCCCTCGACAACGTGAAAGTTGGTGAGGATGTGGCCGGCCTTGTCGAGGATGAATCCCGAACCCTGGCCCTGCTGCGGAACCGTTCCGTAGAAGAAGTCAAAGACCAGCGCGGTGGAAGTGATATTGACCACGGACGGCGAGACTCTCTTGTAAATGGAGATGTTGTTCTGCTCTTCGGCATCGTAAGCAGGCGCGGCGTGCGCCTCAGTGAGCTCGAGCGGAGCGCTCGAACCGCCGGCGCCGATCAACGTGGGATGGCCAGGAGAAAAATGCGTGGTGACGAACCAGAATCCGCCCACCAACAGCAAAATAATCAAGAGAATCCGGCTCAGTCTCATCGTTCTTACGCCCGAAAAACCTTCCTTCATGTGTTACGGCGGCAGCGGGGCAAAGTTCCATTGCACGAAGCGCGGCCACCTCTTTTTATTGTAGAGACAAGTTCTGGCGCGATTTGTTGCTCTCGGCCTTCAAGAGAGGCCAAAGCCCCAACACCTGCTCGCGCAGGACAGCGATATCGCCCGAATTATCAAGAACATAGTCGGCCTGTGCTGTTTTGTCGGCGTCGGGAACCTGGTGCGAAAGTCGATTGCGCGCATCCGCTTCAATGCCCGAGCGGTCTGCTGCGTTGGGCGCGACGCGGGCGGCGTAGCGAGCGATTTTGAGATCGTCGGGCGCGGTAACCACGATGACCCGGTCGATGCGGCGGCGCCAGTCTGCGAGTGGATTGTCTTTCCCGTCGCGAGCGCGGGCATCGCGCACCACCTCGAAGATGAGCGCGGATTCAATGACGGCGACGGCAGAAGAATCGCGGGCGAAGACCTCCTCCATCCAGTGCGCCTGGGCCTCGATCACAGGCGGGTGCACGATGGCGTTCAGCTCCTGCAGGCGTCCCTCGCGAAAGGCCAGTTCAGCGAGGCGAGTGCGGTTGAGATGGTTGTCGGGATTGACGACCTGCGGGCCGAAATGGCGCACGATCTCGGCGTAGACCTCCTGGCCCGGTTCCATCATTTGGCGGCCCAGGGCGTCGGCTTCAATGACCTGCGCGCCCAGTTCGAGGAGCATCGCCGCAACGGTCGATTTGCCGCTGCCCAACCCGCCAGTAAGGCCGACGCGCAGCATGAATTACAGCCCCCTTCGCATTTTGGCGGCGCGCACGGTGTTGGCCATCAGCATGGCGATGGTGAGCGGGCCCACGCCGCCAGGCACGGGCGTGTAAGCGCCCGAGATTTCGAAGGCCTTGGGATCGATGTCGCCGATGACGACGGACCCGCCCTTCGCGAAAGCTGCCTCGCGCTTGGCATTGCCCTTGAAGAAGCGATCGAATTCCTCGCGAGTGTTCAGGCGGTTCATGCCGACATCGATGAGCGTGGCGCCGGGCTTGATCATCTCGGGCGTGATGAAGCCTGCGCGGCCGATGGCAGCGACGAGGATATCAGCCTGGCGCGTGATGGCCGGCAGGTCGCGCGTCTTGGAGTGGCAAATCGTAACCGTCGCGTTCTGGTGCAGAAGCAGCATGGCGACCGGCTTGCCAACAATATCGCTGCGGCCCACGACCACGGCATGCTGGCCGGCGATGGGAATCTCGCTGCGCTTGAGAATCTCAATCACGCCCGCGGGCGTGCACGGCGCCAGCGCAGGGCGGCCGGCGAGCAGACGGCCGGCGTTCACAGGATGAAAGCCGTCGACATCTTTCGCGGGATCGACGGCGTCAAGCAGCGACTTCGCGTCGACGTGCGGCGGAAGCGGCAGTTGGATCAGGATGCCGTCGATGTTGTCGCGCGCGTTGAGTTGAGCAACGAGCGCGTGCATCTCGGCGGTGGTGACGGTGTCCGGCGGTGTGATGAGATCGCTATAGAGGCCCAGCTCAGCGCAGGCTTGCACCTTGCTGCGCACGTAGATCTCCGACGCGGGTACGTGGCCCACGAGCACCGCGGCAAGCCCGGGCCGCACACCGCGGGCAGCGAGCGCCTTCACTTCTTCAGCCACTTCCTGCTTGATGGCGGCGGCGATCGACGCGCCAACCAGAATCATTGGCATTCTCAGCTCCAAAATTCATGGTAACGTCTCCGGCTCACGCAAAGTGCCGCAAACAAAGACGATCTCCGGCGGCGGAGTCCTTGGGCCCCCCGCCAACCGATCCACGCGCGGCGATGTGTGGCGTCGCACGGAAGCTTTAATGTGTTCTAGATCACATGACGTCGTGAACCAACTCACATACAGCACTCGCTTCTATGCCTATTTTCAGAGGTGTCGGAAGTGCGCCAAATCACACGATAGATCACAGCGGACCCTT
>Ga0116223_10002575_pt1 | contig 16988 bp, 15 predicted proteins | sample Sb_taG_3_FD_90092 | JGI IMG/M metagenome (GOLD analysis project Ga0116223, IMG submission 90092) | Peat soil microbial communities from Weissenstadt, Germany - Sb_50d_a_PC metaG | ecosystem: Environmental > Terrestrial > Soil > Wetlands > Peat | place: Germany: Weissenstadt | collected 2010-09-21 | reverse complement strand
GCTCGAACAGATAAACCTGTAGCAGATCGTTGCGGGCGAGGAGTTCAATGCGTTTGACCGGTCGCGCAACGGCGTCGGACAGTCCGAGGTTCCCCGGCGTCTGTACAGTCCGCACCGATGTGTCGTAGCCGAGCTTTGCGAGCAATGCGGCGAGGGCGTCCGCGCTGTTCAACGACTGTATGTCGCGCGTGGTAAGCTCGCGATCAAACACCTGCGTAAGTGTGCTCTCGTTCACTTTTCAGCTCGCCGCTAGTCACGTCTTAGGACAGCTTTATTGCCCCGAGTGCCCCGTGCCCAATTCTGTCCGAACCGGGAGAAATTTGAACGGCCCCTTCCTCTTTGTCAGACAAGGAGCACCGCCTTGAGAACCTGATTGATCTTCGTGGAATCAATGCTCCCGTTGGCCTCGTCACGAGTTACGATCAGCGTGCCGTTAGGTCCTCCCCCTTGCTCGTGGGGCAGGATACCCTTGGCCTTGTACCAGGCCAGCTTGTCTTCCCAACGGCGGCGATAGCTGGGAACATGCAGCATACCGCAGTGTTCCCAGTAGAAGTTCCGCCCCGACTCCGCGTCCTCGATGGTGAAGTCGGGATACTTGGTCACGCCGTCGATGGTCAGCGGCTGCTCGTAGCTGTATACGACCTTTCGATGTGCCAGTTCGTTGGCGATGATCACCTCCGACTTTGAGCGCACCATTTCCTCGCGGCTGGTCCGGTGGATGAGGTTTTCTTCGAAGATACGACCGTCGATGGCGATGGGGGAGGGCAGCGCGAACAGATTGGTCAGACGCCGGGCGGTTTCCGACTGATTGTCGGAGGAATACTTGCGCAAGTCCGCACGCGGCCCCTGATGGAGAATGACGATCCGGTCCTTCTGCCGGGTCAGGGCGGTATACAGGAGTTCGCGTGAGAGTAGGCGGCACGGATTGGGCAGGACCAAGAAGACGGTGCCGAACTCGCTACCCTGCGACTTGTGGACCGTCAGCGCGTATGCGAGTTCGAGAGCCGGGTTGCCCTCCTCGGAGAAATCGCGGTCAGTGAAATTATATTTGAAACGCGGTTGAGACGAAAATTCGACTTCGAGTTTCCAGCGCAGATCAGGCAGGCCCTTCTTCCAGAAAAAGCCAATGGCCATGCCGATCTCACCGTTCGCAATGTACGGATTGTCCTTCGCCGGATAAACCTTACGATGGCGATACCAAGGAAGACTGGGATCGGTATTTTCCAGATTGATGACCTTGTCGCCGTAAACGATCTCCTCCGGCCCCATAGGCTTTGGGTATTTGCGGTTCCGCTTGCGCGAGGCGTCAATCATGTCCTGCCGAAACCGCTTGTGGATCAGGCGATTCACATCTGGGACGCCGTGCGGGCCGGCGCGCACCGGGGAAAGAATCTGCCAGCTTTCAGCTTGTTCCGCAGAGCCGAAATTAAAGAAGCGCATGTCGTTCCAGTCGGCGCCGCCCAGCTTTGCGTCGAAGCCGGCAATGTCGTCCGGCCCCTTCAGATTCAGTTCCTCCACGAGTACATCAATGAGCTGGGAACGAAGTTCGTCGGCTGACTCCCACTGAACGAACCGGACGTGCTTGCTTTTCCCGGTCTGCACGACCTTGTCGAAAACCTCGTCCTCACCGGGGGCAATGGGGCCACCGCTGAACCATTCGGCGAGTTGCAGGTCTTCGCGGTCCTCACCCAACTGTCTCAAGCGGATCGTTAGCTCGGCATAGCCGGGCCCAACACGCGGGAAGCGGGCTGTGATGCCTTCCGGGGCCAGGTGTTTAACGATGTCCGCGAACGGCCGTCCGGCACCGATGGGCGGTAGCTGGCGAGGATCGCCGATCAGGATGAGGCGATGCACCCCCTTGAGAGCCTGGATTAGTGCGCCCAGCATCTCTTCTGTGAGCATTGATGCTTCGTCGATAATGACGGTTCGCGCACCGACATCCACCGGTTTATCGGACAGATGATAGCGCCCGGTCGATGTGTCATAGCGATGCGGCTTGAGAAACTGCGCAATTGTGTAGCCCTGGAGTTTGAGATGACTGGTCGATTGCTCCATCCGGACGCGGGCCTTGCCTGTCGGCGCGAGAAGCACAACGTCGCCTTCGGCAATCTGTGGATGAGAACAGAGTACGGACAGGAGGGTCGTCTTTCCTGTTCCCGCCGGGCCAATGAGCACCGAAAGGCGGGACACGGCCAGCTCCTTGAGTGCGGCCGTCTTTTCTTCCCGTGCCTTCTCCTCCAGGTCACCGCTGCCGCTGGCGCCGGCCGTGGCTAGATGCTGGTCGAGGAGTTTTCGCCAGCCAGCCTGGACGGGAAGCCGTGCACCCTGAATGCGTTTCTTAATCGCGGCACGGATTGTCTCGCTCATTTCCGCCAAACGTCCGAGCTGCAGGGCCGGGGCCTTGTTCGCCAGCGGGACTTCAATGATGACATCATCAAAGTTGTCCTTGGCTACGTTCATCAGGTCTGCGTCCACCTCGCACGACGGCTTGAGGGAGAGGGCGCGAATATCTAGGACCACCCGATCCTGCGGCAGCAGCGTATTGCCATTTGCCGCCGCATCCTCCAGTACTTTTATGGAGAGGGCGCGAACACGTCGGGTGTCGGTCCCCGCATCGAGCGCCGTGGGTTCGGGCAACGGGTGCTTCTGGCGAATGACGTCGTCGGGAAAGACGCCACGGTCAACAGTCCAGATGCTGACGGGATCGGACCGCAGACGTGTAATCTCGTACAGGAGGTAGGGATTGGCGAGCACATCTCCGTCGCTCGCATCAATTCCAGCCTTTACGCGCTCCTCCTTGACGTAAAGGCAGGTAGCCTGTTCTCGGCTGAGTTCGAATCGGCTGACCAGCTTGAGAAGATTGCGACGTTCGTTCGGCAAGCGGGTCCATTTATCGCAAAGCGTTTTGCCGAATCCTTTCGCCAGGTGCGCTGGCAGGTGCTTCGTTGGATCGGCGAAGACTTGATCGATCAGCGGCCAGGGGTCGGTATTCTCTCCCACTTTGCCTGCAATCGCGGCGGCGACGAACGTCCCCAGCTCAAGTCCAAACGCGGAGAGGGCCACACCAAGGCCCGGACACGGCCCGCGGGCCTTCCAGAGTTCACTGAGGCGATGGTCGGTCCATTCCAGGCAGCGATCCCAAGGGCCGGGGAGAGTCTCCTTGGCATTTCGCAGCGATTCGGCGCAGGCAAGGAGGCAGCCGATGGCTCCATCATGTGTAACGAGCTGTGAAACGTGGGAGAACTCCAGAAGCCGGTCGTCGGGCGTAAACGCTGCGATCCGGGCCGGGTCATATTCGGGGTCCCCAGCCGCCTTCTGCAAAGCAGCATGATACGGAAGAATGAAGCCGTCTTTGAAATCAGGGCGTATCGAATGCTGCACCATGCGCTCCCATAGCACGGAGCGCAATTTGTTTTTCAGATCCTTGGTGGTGTACTTGTACTCGACGCACGGCGCAACGTGCTGAACACGACCGACGCCGATCAATACACGACTGGCGCCGTAGTCCTCGACGGATGGTACTTTCTTCGCATAGAAGAAGCACAGCGACTGTTCGGGGCGAAGGTGGCCCGCAAAGCAGTCGAGCAGGGCTCTCTGATTTTCGTGATCTTGAATCCAGTTGTTTTCGAAACCTAAGTCCGGTTCACGCTCGGCCTGTACGTCCAGCGCATGCTCCTCACCGAGCTTCGCCATCTCGTCGACAAGCATCCATGCGAACGGCACGGCCGCTGCCGAGTATGGCGGATGGCGGAGTGGAGTTTCGTCGAAGTGTCCGTGGCTGCTCTCCGGCCCACGATTGTAAGGGTGATTAGCCATCCGCGTATATTCGAACGGAGCCATGAACGCAACCCGCTCGGGCACGCAACACGGCCACTTTTCTTGCGGCAGATCCTTTAACGACTTGCCGGCAACGGCCTCCTCGGCGGCATCATCACGGTTCTGTCCAATACGCTTTAACTTCAGGCAGGCACCGTTCAGACGTGGATTCGCGCAAACGCGGCCGTCCCAGCCCGTATCGTGCCAAGGGACACGAATGGACACATGGCGCAGTGGATACGTGGGTGAAGGCGATCCCATTTGTAACTTAGTCTAAGAGCGGCAGAAGTTTACCGCAAGAAAGTCTTCCAGAAGGGGTCATCAAACGGAGCGACTAGCTGCTGCTCCTCAAACCCGGCCTGCTTGAACTTCAGAGTTCCGGCAATTCTCGGTTACTACCCCGGAAGACCTTCTCGGGTATGCCGTCGGCAACCTCCGCTTCGATTTCGAGCGTTACGCTCAACTTTGATCCAACGAGTCCTGCCAAGCGACTATCTCTCGGCAACGCGGCTCTGGGAGTCGCGGAACAGAGCTTGGCTGCCGTCGCGACCTGCACGGTTCGGCTGCTGCATCAGCAGGCGCTGCTGCTCCGGGTTCGTGTGTTCCAGAAACATCTGATTTCCGAACCGCGATTCTCGCGCAGCCGGGCCCTTGAGACTCCGTCAGTTGGCTGGGTCTGTTCCCGCGGGGTTTTCTGAACCCAGTAATCCGCCCTGCTGGGGGGGCCCGCGATGACATTCTGCCCCCCGAGCATCAGGTGTTTCGGAGACTGACGAACGCAATTCCGCCGGCCTCCAGTTCGGCAAGGCATTTGATCAGTGACGAAGCGAACGAAAAGGGTGGAGTTCAACCGTTGTGTTCTGCTTCAGAACAAGGGGCAGGATTGAAGGAGCCATGGCACGGCGACCAGTGCGTCGGCGGATCTCCTCTCGCCTCTCCTGGATGCCACGGTGAACCGAGATGATGTGGTGGGCGTAACCACCCCTTAGAAGCTATCTATTTCCAACTGTGACGACAGTCGATGCTGTCGCTGTAAGGCCATTCGAGTCCACGACCGTTGCAGTGACCGTGTACGTGCCGGGGCGCGCGTACGTGTGAGTTGCAGGAAACCAAGAGTAGGCGGTTGCCCCATCCCCGAACGACCAGTGCGCTCGTTTAATGATACTGGCTCCAGTAGTGGTTGGCAGCATCACACCATTGAAGTTACCGGTCAGCCCACTCACCTGCGGCGTGGACAGGTCGATGCTGGGGGGCGTCAGAGTTTGGGCACCGGTTACTGTTATCGACGCAGTCCACGCCCCGGAATTGTCAGGGAAAAAATTGTCGTTCACGCCCAGGTATAACTCTCCAGACGTTGGCGCTGTGAAACGCCCACCATTCCCAACCTCGAAGGCAGTGCCGTTTGATCCGACGCGCCCCAACAGTGAATGACACGGCAAGTCCCCTGCGATAAAGGGAACACGATAGCGACGGCCCTCTGAATTGCAAGCCAGACCGGAGCCGCTTGGGCCTTCGGGCGGGTCGTTGACCGAGAATCGTATAGCGCCAACAGCGCTAATAATGAAACTTTGTCCGCGCGCCACACTCATGCGGGTATCAGTCCAGGGCTGTTCCCCCCGAACGATCACCCTAAGGGTTGACTGTCCACTCGGTGGTAAGGCGGGAGAATGAGCCCTGTAATCCTTCAGCTCTCCCGACACCCTCTCGTGATTCCCTCGCGCCTCCGCATTCGTCGGATCGAGTTTAATTGCTGCGCCATACTCCTGCAGCGCTCCCGGCAGGTCTCTTTTTCGTTCGAGCCCCATGCCCAGTAAAAGATGGGCTGCGGCGTCTGCCGGATTGAGCCGCACGGCTTCCCTGGCTTCACTTACAGCGTCCTCCCAATCACCTTGTTGGGCAAGCAGTGCACCGAGATTGCGATGTGCCAGAGCATCCCCTGAATCCAGCTGGAGTGCTCGTCTTTCTTCTTTAATAGCCTCGACCACTTTCCCTTCGTGGCCGAGTGCAGCACCAAGACCTACATGCGCAGCCTCCAATTCAGGATTGAGGCGAACCGCCTCCTGCTCCTCTACGACCTCCCTGTCCCACAAACCTTGGTCGCCGAACAATGTCCCCAGAGCTACATGCGCAGTTGCGTCATTGGGACTCAACCGAATCGCTTCCTGTACTTCAGCCAGTGCTCCGTCTATGTTCTTTTCTCGTTCAAGGGCGAGAGCGAGCTTTAAGTGCGCAGGCTCATAACTCGGATTAAGGCGAATCGCCTCGCGGTACTGAACAATGGCCGCACTCCAATCCTGCTTCGCTGCTAAAGATTCAGCTCGTTCAAAGGCCGGTTTCGCAGGGTTTAGCGCGGACGTCACGGCGACTTCGGCTGCCCCACTTGAAGGTCTCCCTTCACGCAGCAAGGGCAGCATCCTTACGAGAAGTATGCCGACGACCAGGAGAACAAGCGCCACTATGGCAACGGTTCGCGCATTGGGAGTCGAACGACTTCGTTGAAGCGCTCTGACAAAATCGTGCGCGGTCTCCCATCGCTTGTCGCGGTCTTTTTCCAAGCATTTCAAGCAAATTTGCGAAACTTTGTCAGACACGCTTGGCCTCAACACGTGCGGGGATACAGGCTGCTCGTTCTGGATCCGTTGATGAATCTCCTGTTCTGTATCGCCGACGAATGGCAACCCGCCAGTTAGCAACTGATAGAAGACCGTCCCGAGGCTCCAAAGGTCGGTCCGGCCGTCCAGAGCTTCTCCGCGAATGGCCTCAGGCGACATATATGCAGTTGTCCCACTCCTGTCGCTTCTTGACTTCCTCTCCGAAGTCAGCAAGGCCAAGCCAAAATCTGTGATGTAGGGATGACCCTCTTGGTCCACCAAAATATTTGCCGGCTTAAGGTCCCTATGGACAAGTTTTGCGTTATGGGCGAAGTCCAGGCCCTCCCCGACCTCCGTGACTAGGGTAATTGCCTTGTCAATGGAAATAGGTTCCCCCGAGTGCAGCATCTCCTGAAGCGACACGCCTTCGACATAGTCCATCGCGAGGTAAGACACCCCTCCCAGCTCCAAATGTAGGTAATGGCCCTGGACAACTCTGGGGTGCTTCAGTTTCGCGATAACCTGGAACTCCTGACGAAAAAGGCTGGTCCCTTGCGTCTCGGTAAGCTGCTGAGAGGGAGAGAGAAGCTTCACGGCATAATTTATTCCCTCGTGCTTGGCTCGGTACACGCGGCCAAAACCACCTATTCCCAGCAACTCAAGAAGTTCGTACTCGCCGAGTCTGGCTGGAAAGATCCTGTCCGTAACATCACGAAATTGTGGGAAGCGTTTGCGGTACTGAATGATTGCGGGTCTTTCCCCGTGTTCTGCCAGGTACTCAAGCTCTTCTCGTAGGAGTTCGGTATAAAGGTCTTCCAGGCCCGGTCCAGCCCACTTCTCCAAGTAGGATTCGATGAGGGGACGCTCCTGCCCATACAACTCGCGATCAAACTGGTTGGCGACCTTATCTACCAGCGTCCGATGGCCTTCCCAAGAATTGCTGGACTGCATGTCAGGCTAGACCTCGCCAGCGCCTATGAATTGCCTCAAGGTTGCGTTGGACTCCACGCAGGCTCCTCTTCGTCTTCTCGGCGATTTCAGTGTCCGAACAGCCCGACAAACGCAAAAGCGCGATTTCGCGGTAATCGTCGCCGGGCAGAATGGCCATGGCGCGGGTGAAAAGGTCCGAAACAATAACGGCCTCCTCCGGGGTCGGTTCATCGTTCTCGATGACCTCAAACACATCGAGTGCTACATCTTTCTCGTCATCGATGCTGTCACGGCCAGGCCGGGCCGTTGCGTCAATAACCTTGCCTCCGCCACGCTTCTTCGCGACCGCAACTCTCAATTGGTCAATGATTTTTTCATTCAGCTTATAGCAGAGGAGACCCCAGAGACCCGATACGCTCTGTCCGGTTCTTATCGAGCCGTCATTAATACGGCGCAAGACAGTCCGGAGGGCGCTCTGCGCGGCGATCTCGGGATCAAGGGCTGCTGGTCTCACACCGCGCAACTTTTGCATCCTGGCAGCCGCTAGTCGGACCAGTTTAACGATGTGCTGATCGAAGAAGGCCTTTTCGAAGTCAGCCGATCCTACCTCGGGCTTCCTGGTGTTTCGGGAGATCGGGCTTTTACGGGTCACGGTCCCCCCCTGATTTGTTTGGATTTACGCCGAAATATACCACATTGCCGATGCGTGGCATAGAGCAGACGGCCCCGCAGGGTCGCGCCGCCGTAGAGGCGCGGGCAGACTGGCGGGGTTCTCAGCGTTTCTGCGGGTATTGCTATTAGAACGTCGTTGCTGAAGCGGCAGCGCCTTTTCGAAACCCCGCATGCGAAAGGAGCGACGGTAATGTACGACGCAAAAAACAATTGGATCGAGTTAATTATTATTCTACTTATGGCAATTGGCCTACCACCTGTGGCGGAGGCCACGAACTACACGCTGGCTCCCAACATCGCTGGCCAGGGCACGGTGAAGAGCGCCGATGGCAAAATCAACTGCACCGATGGCAGCGGCACTTGCAGCGCCAGCTACCCTGCGGGCACCTCGGTGCAACTGACCGCCACCGCCGCTTCCGGCTGGACCTTCTCCAGTTGGAGTTCAGCAGCCTATCCTTCCACCTGCGGCGGCGGAAACCCCTGCAGCGTGACCATGACGCAGAACCTGGGGCCCACTGCCACCTTCACTTTCGCAGGCCCCGCGGACGCTACTTTCTCGCTCCCGGTTTTCTTTCAGGGCGCCGAATACGATCTTTACTTCAAGGGTGACCCGGCGTCCTACGTGCAGTTGACACAGTACACAAACTCAACATTCGGCCCCCAAGCCCAATATCTGTCGGCTTTTCTGTTGAGTTCAGTGAATAAATCCGTGACCTGCTGCGCAATCAGCGGAGTCTGGGTTTACTCCGGCGGCCAACCGGTCCCAACTTCACAGATTCCAGCCAATCTTCTCAACGCAACATTCCTGTGGGCTTACGGTTACCTAAATTATGTCCTGACGCCGGGGGGAACGGATAATTTGCAAAGCGAATACTCCCAGGTAAAAATCGCTATTCAAAATGAATGGGTGCAACAGACCGGCATTGTCTTGGCTAACCTTGCAAATCTTGCGACCGTGATCGGGCCCGTCACCCAGGATTTAGACACGCTGTTTGGAAGCGCCGGCGCAAACCAGTTGTCACAGGAAATCCAACTGATCTCTGACGTCTTGCAAGGAGCCCAGCAGGTCCACGCTGATTTCACAACGTGCGGCGGATCCATCATTTCGACCCTTCAGAACCTAAACCTCATTACTGGGCCCGATTATGATCCTTCTTCGCTCATTCTGGCCCTCGCCACCTCCATTCAGCAAAACCAAAACGGGCCGTCCATTGCGCAAGCCCTCTATTCAGCTGCCTATTCCAATTCGTGTTCTCCTTCCTCCGCACTGCTGTCGGAGACGGTTGCTGCAAAGGCCGGCGATTTTCTTAAGAGTGTAGTAATGAATGTCGCTGCCAGCAGCGCTGTCCAGGGAGGGAGCATGTTCGCGGAGGCTTACTTCCAGTACGGTTTGACCTACGCAACGGCTGGGCAGATTGCGACGGCGTCGGCTTTCGAAGATATTTTGAGCTGCCAGGTCCCGGCTGCCATTGGTTCCGCCGTGATTTCAAACTACATCATGCCCCAGGCTGCGCTGCTTCAAGAGGAGGTGAACATTCAGAACTTGCTCGACGTTGCATTTCCAAAGTTTTTCCAATCAGCATCTGTGACGTCGATGATCACGCAGCAGGGTTCCGTCCAGTTGGCCAACATCATCCAGGGTGACCAAGTAATGTATGGTTTGGGCGTGCTGTACGCCTTTCAATCCTTGTGGTTCACCACCGACTACCAGCTCGTCTCAAACGAGGCTTGTGTTATCTGCGCCAATAATCCAACCTACGACGAAGGTGCAGCAACGACGTACGCAACGGGGGCGCAGCAGGTGTTGTCCCTTATTCAGGGGGGATCAGCGCTGGTAAACTCAATTCCAATCCTCTCTGACATGTGAATGCGCACTCGAAGAATTGCCGGATAGCGCGACAATCGTAAGGAACAGAGCGGGGGCTTAATGCCCCCGTTCTGTTCAAACCTGCAACTCAGCAATCCAGGAGCAACCCACAATCAACGGTCGGACGCCGTCCGTGTGGGGCGGGGATTCCGGTCAGATGCCGGCTTCGTTCTCGACCTCTACCTTGTACATCTCTGCAATCCAGAAGAAAATCCTGAGAGCCAGTTGATTCTGAACCCAGTCTGCGCACTCAACGGTCTCCTTGAGCATCGTCAGCACTCGTGCAAGCGGAAGGAACCGCTGCTCAACGCCGCTCGGCGGGGCTTGGTATGCTGGGTGCCCTTGCTTAGCATCGTCCGGAAGTCGATTCAGAATCCGCTCTAGCAGGAAGGGAGCGACTGTCCTCGACAGATCCGACTCTAAGAACGGCGTGGGCGTTGGTATCGCAGGAGAACAGCCCGAAGTCGATTGTCCAATTGAACAGTTCCGCAGCCCGCTTGATCTGCTCAAGCGACCGCTGGTCCAGGCGGTGGCGAATGACTGCGCGGAGGCCTGAAAAACAATCTCCCATCCCAAGCGGATAGTTCTCGATTGAGCTGAAATCGGCGTCGTCTGGGGCCCCGGCCGCCTTGAGAAACACTGCCACCTCGGAGGGCTCCAATTGCTCCTGAACGTCGGGAAAATCGGCGAGATTGAAGTACTCTGAAAAGTCCGCATAGAATAAATCCAACTGGTCCTTGATGAATTGGGCGACCTCGAGATGCAGGTGCCGAAACGAATCCGCGCTGCACCAATCGCAGCGTTCCAGGGTGTACGCCAGGCTTTCGCTGTAACACCAAACGAGAATCCGATCCGCCATTCCTGGAGGGGCCAGTTGGTCCATACTCGTCTCATTTTGCGGCGCGTCAGCCCCCTTCATCGACATCAACCAGATTGGTCTCCAGTCGGTGGTGGAGCGCACTCTTTGGGGCAGGCCGCCCAACATCTTGTCCAAGCTAATCTGCTCGTGGTGTATTTGCTCGTGGAACTCTACAGACGAAGGGGGTGGACGATCAAGAGCAATTCTTTCGCGAGATGGGGGAGCGAATCCGCCGCCTCCGCAAGCGCAGGGGATACAGTCAGGAGGACATGATCGGATTTGGCTTCTCTGCTCGCCATTGGCAACAGATTGAAGCGGGCAGGCCGATCACTGTCACGACCCTCTTGCGCATCTGCACAGCACTGGACGTGCGAATTGATCGACTGGTGCGAAGCCTCTATCCCCCACCGAAGACCAGAAAATAACGGGCCACCGGGGACTAGAAGCTCTCCGGATATATACACACCTGCGACGATCGGCGCGTGAACGCAGGGAGGACCAGAAACGCACAGCCGTCCAGGCGATTCTGAAGAATGGCGATGGCGATCAATCCGAAGCGGCGCCGGAAACTGCAGTCTGAAGCGAGGAAGTGAGCGGCTGCCAGAAGTCCTGAGCGCGGCGGCCCGCCTGTGGATTTCAAACTGCACCACTACCGGCGGGCTAGTTCTTTCAGAATGCGCGTTGGCCGTGAACACGGCTATGATTGAAGAGGCATGTTTGAGAGGGAAATCGCAAACCTAGCGACGGCTATCCGGGAAGCAGTGACGAAGTATAGAGAGGGGAATCCCCCAATACGACGACATGTGCGTGTCCGTCGCCGGGATTTCACATTGAAATATCACGAGGATTTCGGGTTTGCAAATTTCGCACCAGAACGCATCGAAGAGGATACCTGGGACTGGAGCGATCAGGACCGCTTCGGAGACTCGGTCATAAAGGGTCTGGAGGAATACAACTCCCTTGTCTCTGCGCTGGGGCCGAAAGCTGGCTTGGTTGAGAACTTCGCACGTGCGGTATCCTTTGCGAGTTTTCAGGGCCTGGACGACAAGGAACTCACGGAGCGGGTGCATGCCTTCGGGTCTGAGCTCGGAGGTCAACCACTGTCAGTGAGGGTGACCGCCTTCATCGACGGCCTGTCTATTCGCGAGTCCCGCCTTGTCGTTTCAGATGCTTTCATTCTACGCCAACCGATACCGGATGACGTGGCGGAATACGTGATACTCGACGAGTACGGCGGCTTTTCTTTCCCTCTAACTGAGACGCGGTTCCGTGTTGTTGGCGAGTTTGTGTTCGACGCGATAAGCACCGGTGACGCCCAAAGGGATTTTCTGCGCATGATCGAAGCGCTTCGCCTCTTTCGTGTTGGGGGAGTCGCAGCCAGTCGCTATACGATGCGGTCCAGGCATTCTTTTTTGCACGGTGGAGCTGCGGTGTTGGGCATGCCGGGCCGCCCGAGCCGATTCGCCTATACCCTTGCGGCATCCGACGCAGCTGCCCTCAGCAGGTTTCTCAATGACGTTGTGCAGCTTCTTCCACATCCATTCGACTCAGATAAGGGCACGACCCAGAGGGAAATCGCATACACCCGGTACAGGGATGCACTCTTTCAGGATGGTCCGCCGGAACGGGCCATCACATCGGCAATGACTGCTCTTGAAGCGCTATTCCTCAAGAACGAACCGGAGCTCTCGCATCGCTTGGCCCAAAGGGTCTCGGTGTTCCTACGCGCCCTTGGACCGCAAGCCGACGCGCGAAGCACCTACGACAACGTCAACAAGGGCTACAAGATCCGTAGTACGTTCATTCAAGGTGGTTCGTTGAAGCCCAAAGATCGACCGCATGCGGACTCTCTCGCGCCAGTCCTGCTGGAGTATGCACGCGTCTGCGTCCTCGCTTTCTTCCAGATTCCGACGCGGAAAGACCAACTGCTCAAACAAGTCGATCGAGCTATGATCGACCCGGCGGGCGTGAACGAATTAGAGGCTTCACTTGCATCTGTTGTGCACAGGTGACACGTTCCAGCACGATTGTTCGTGATGAATAGGGATCTTGCTGGGAATGGCACTCACGAACTGAGGCGCAACTGAAACGATGAAGAACCGGCACGCCGCTGCGATTGCTGTTGCCTTGAGCGCCGGGTCTGCAAAGAATTAAACTGAAACCGGATAGTCGCTGGGTCGCTCCCAACGGCGAAGAGGCCCGGATCTTCCCATCCGGGCCTGCCAGGTTGACTCAGGAAATGGGAAACCACTGGAAGGTGGTATGAAAAAGCCCGAATCTTGTAACCACCCACAGGGGGGAATCGCCCTGTCAGATGCTCTTCGGAGCCTTGCTCAACCAATCGACCTGCGTGACCAGATCCGTGAATTGTTCGGCCTGAATCTCATGGCTCTCACGGAACTGCCCGAGTCGTGCACAGATATCAGCATCCTGCGTAGTAGCCTCAATTCGAGACTACTGTCCGATTTCTTCACAACCTGGCTCTCTGACAAAGAGCGGAAGCAGGTGAAGTCACGGGGTGGCGAGGGTTTTCTTCCTCAACATCTTCGCCACAAGTGGGACCAGTACATCCTCGAAGAAGCTGTCCAGCAGTACGGCGCAAGGCTGTTATTGTCCGACCACGTGATGGCTCGGGTCTGGGCCTGGGCAAGGGGAGAGGAAGCCGGCAGCGTCAAGCTGGAGAAACTCTTTGGAAAGATGCGCCACTCGGCTCGCATTGGCCTAGGGCTAGCCAAGGGCACCATCACCAACCTCCATCGGCGTGCGAAGAAGCCCTTTGTAGCGAAACTCGCTTTGTTGCAGTTAGAGCTGCAGCATGCGTGGCCGGAGGGGCGCACGGCCACCGAGTCAGCCGAAAAAATAAGACAATTCATCGCTCAGAGAATCGAGAGCGACCCTGCTCTGCTAACCCTCATAGCGAACAGGGAACAACTGTTCAGATTTCTTGACGATGATGGGAAGGCACTGGCCTTCCGCGGCGAAAAGTATTCGGAAGATGCTCTGACCCCCACGCAGTTCTGTGTTGAATGGTTCGCATGGTCGGAAAAGCTCTCCACCGAATACGCCCGGCAGCGCCTCGTTACCAAGGCGCCCTCTCAGCCGGGTAAGGAATAATCGACATTTCCTTACCCTCTGACTCTTCCCAGCGCTCGAAACCCGTCCTATTGTGAACTCACCCTCAGACGACGACTCTGTCGTCCCGCGCGGAAGGAGTACCGATGGGTTCCGATTGCCGCCTCATCAGCGCAGAGTGCATTACTGGCGAAGAGATCCGCCAACGTCGAGAGCTTGTCTCCTGGACGCAGTATGACCTCAGCCGAGCCACCGGCATCTCTCGCTCGCGGTTGAGCGAAATCGAATGTGGCCACGTCCAGCCGCCCCCCGACGAACTGCGCAAGGTCGAACGGGCGGTGCGGCTCGCCGCCGAGCAGCGGTCGCGCGATTTCGAGCGTGTGTTCTCCGCGCCAGCCGCTGCGGCCGTGGCAACCGGCGGTGGTCAGTGAGTTGGCGGGCTAGCGGATACGTCAAAGAACTCGCTCAGTGCCCCGATGGCGCACCGCTGGGCCGAGGCCAGAAGCTGCTGGCGCTCATCCTAGCCGACTATCACAACACGGCGCATTGCCGGGCATGGCCCTCGATTCCCACACTGGTCCAAGAAGCCCTGTGCTCGCGAGCGACGGTTATACGAGACCTGAACCACCTGGAGGCGCACGGCCTGATTCGGCAAATCCATCCCGAGCGGCAGGGTCGCGGCCAGCGTTGCGAATATATTTTCGTCGAGTTGGACGAGGGAAAAGGGTTTCACGGTGACACCCTTTCGTCCAACAAAAGGGTTTCAGAAGGGTCTCATGGAGAGCAGAAAAGGGTCTCAGAAGGTGCTCATCCGGAGCAACGCAATAAGGAAGAACTAAGAACCAAAAGCAACGAAGAAGAAAATCATCACGCCTGCGGCGAGCTAAAAATCTGGAAACGCGGTCGCCACCAAGAAGGCCGCAACGGCACACATCGTGGGGCGCGTGAGCCTGATTTCATCCCTCCGCTCGAACGCAAGAGGCGGGAGCTCGGGCCCAAACCAGAACCGCCACTGATAGCGCAGGAGGTCGCGGGATGACGGCCGTGTCCAACTCCGCCCTGGCCAACCTGGACGCCGAGCGTTCGGTACTAGCCACCTGCATGCAATCGGCCGAGAAGTTATGCACGGTAGCGACCCTGCTTCGCCCAGAGAGCTTCAACCTTCCCTCACACCGGCGAGTGTTTGCGTGTTTGGTGGAGATGGTCTCCAGCAGCAAACCGATCGACCTGATCTCGGTTTCAGAAGAGCTGGGCAAGCGCGGGGATTTGCAGCAAGTGGGCGGCGTCGCGTATCTCTCGGACCTAACAAGCCCGCTCATGGGAATCGGCAGCCTGGAACACCATACCCACATTGTGAGCGAGTGTTTCCGGCGCCGGCGCCTCGTCGAGGCCTGCGAGCGCGGCATCTCTGCAGCCAACGACGCCTCCGAAGACACGGCGAGTTGCTTGGGCTTGGTCCAGGAATCGCTACTTGAAATCGAAGCGGCCACTGTGAGCCGCGCAGGCGCACCCCCAGCTAAGGAGTTCATGCCGGAGGTGGTGCACGAGTTGGAATTGGAGGCGAAACAGCTGGGCCTGATCGGACTGAGCACGGGCATCCCCGATCTGGATGAGATGACAACAGGTCACCGCCCCGGCGAGTTGTGGGCGGTGGGTGGACTGCCAGGCCGCGCGAAAACCGCTTTCGGCATTCAGGTATTGATGGCGAACGGGCAGGCGGGCGTGCCTTCGGTGATGTTCTCCCTCGAAATGAGCCGGGGCGCATTGGGCAAGCGCATGCTGGCGGCGCACTCCACCATTCCGGCCAGCCACATCCGCGAACCACAGTACATCGGGCGTGATGGCTGGCCGGCATTGAGGCACGCCGCCGCGGACATCGCGAGGTGGCCACTTTATGTGGACGACAGTGCCTCGCTGCACGTGCGCGAGCTGGTGGCACGCGCGATGCTCTACATCCGTCGCTTCAAGTGCAAGCTGGTGATCGTCGACTACCTGCGTTTGGTCGAGGCTCCGGGCAGGGATCTGCGGGAACGGGTGGCCTACGTCGCGGACGCGCTGCGTCAACTCGCGAAAATGGAGCAGGTGAGCGTGCTTTTGTTGTCGCAGTTGCGCCGGCCCCAGGGTGGGCTGAACGACATCCCGACCATGCTCGACTTGAAGGAGAGCGGCGACATCGAGGCCCATGCCCACGTGGTCCTGCTGCTCTACATGCCAGTGAGAGACGACGGGGAGTTGACCGGCAGGGACGAAATCATCGTCGGCAAACAACGTGAGGGCCGGACCGGGCCGGTGTATGTGACCTTCAACAAGAAACGGTTGCGTTTCGAGCCGCGGGAGGTGGCACACACGACCTCCGTCTGAAATCAAAAATGGGTACCCTACCGCACAATTCGAGCCCGACCAGGAACGACCTCGGCGCGCGTTTATTGACGCTCGACGAGGTAGCCTTGCAGCTCGGCGTTTCCCGGGCATGGGTGAGAGACCACGCGACCCGGAGAAATCCGCGCCTGCCGGTGGTGCGCTTCGGAGACAAGCGAGCGGTTCTCCGCTTCCGGGCGCAGGATGTCCAGCAATTCATCGACCAGCACTTGCTCGTAGAAGGGGGAGTATAGTGGCCGCCATTCTCAAACTTCGGAGGAAGCCTATGCGGTCACGACACCAAAACGGATGGCTGGAGGAACGCGGCCGGCGTCTGAAGCGCTGGTACGGCCACTACTGTATTTACGTGAAGGACGCTGCCGGCAAAGAGCGGCGCCGGCACCTGGGCGTGCAGCTCGGGGAGAAGGCGAAGCTGCGCAAGTGGGAAGCCGAGGACAAGCTGCGCCAGGTTATTCAGGCGGCGTCAAAGAACATTCCAGGCGACAAAATGCGACAAATCATCGACGCGGCTGCGAAGGACACTCCCTAGCAACTGCGTAAGACAATCGCGGAGATTGTCCAAGCGGCTCTGAAATGCATTCCGGTCGGCAGCGGCCAGACTCTTGCATGGTTCACGCGCGAGCGATTCCTGCCGATGCGCGAACCGCAGTGGGCGTCATCCACCCGCGAGACGAATCGTTACAACATCGAAAAGCACATCCTGCCGGCGCTGGGCGAGACTTCCCTTCCCGACCTTGACAAGTTCAAGTGCCAGGTTTTTCTGAACAAAGTCGCGAAGGATGGGTTTTCGTTCACCGTGGTG
>Ga0116223_10002566_pt1 | contig 17034 bp, 10 predicted proteins | sample Sb_taG_3_FD_90092 | JGI IMG/M metagenome (GOLD analysis project Ga0116223, IMG submission 90092) | Peat soil microbial communities from Weissenstadt, Germany - Sb_50d_a_PC metaG | ecosystem: Environmental > Terrestrial > Soil > Wetlands > Peat | place: Germany: Weissenstadt | collected 2010-09-21 | reverse complement strand
GATGCCCGCGACTACTTCAACACGGGCCCGGTGCCCGACCATGAGCGGGATCAGTATGGCTTCGCTCTCGGCGGCCCCTTAAAGAGGAACAAGACTTTCTTCTTCGTCGACGTAGAAAAGGTCCGCCAGCAGGATCCCCTCCCCCTGGAAGGGATCGTCCCCACCGACGCCGAGCGTGGCGGCGACTTCTCCGCGGATCCCGCGAATCTGGTCGATCCTACGAATCCTGCTACGGCACAGGCCGGTATCTACGACCCGTGTGCTGGAAACCCGGCAGGGTGTATACCCAACCAGCAACAATTCTCCGATGGCGGCGTGCTCAATAAGATCCCTGCCGCCAAGATTGACCCCATCGGGCAGGCGATTCTGAATCTGTATCCGCACACCAACATCCCGGGCGCGACCTATCCTTCGCCCAACTTCCGTAAGGTCATTTTGACCACCGATCCGGGCTGGCAGTTCGACATCAAGCTGGACCATCAGATTACGGCCAACCACAAGATTGGCGGACGCTACAGTCGTCATTACGACATATCTACCACGCCCACCGTTCTTGGCGATGGCGATGGCGCAATCTATCCGGTGACGGCACAAAACGGTGGCGCGGAGTACAACTGGGCCATCACTCCAAACATTCTTTGGACCAGCCGCTTCGGCGTGGACCGAGTGCATGCCCCCGGCATAAGCAACAACTACCCAACGATCAGTTCGGTTGGCCTTTCACCGATCCTTGCCGCCAACGGGCTTGAGCGCATGATCACCGTCAATGTCGATGGTGGTTTCACGCCGCTGTTTACGCAGTGCTGCGTCGATACGCACTTTGCCCACACCTTATTCAGCTACTCCTCAGCGCTGCAGTGGGTAAGAGGAGGGCATTCGGTGACCTTCGGCGGCGAGCAGCGCATTTTCTTCAACAACTTTTGGCAGCCGGATAATCCCACCGGCATCTTCAACTTCTCCCGCGATATGACCACCCTAGACCCCAACGATGCGAGTCTGGGAGGCGACAATCAGGGGAACCCGTTCGCCACCATTCTGACTGGGTATGCCCATGATGCACTGCTGCACCTGGTTCCCGCGGTGGCGGACAAGTCGAAAGAAACCGCCTTCTACGTGCAGGATAACTGGAAAGTCACGCCGAAGCTGACAGTCAATCTGGGCTTGCGGTACGAGTGGAGCACTCCCTACTCCGAGCGCTACAACCGGCTCCAATTCAGCGACTTCACGGCCAGCACGGGAATCAGCATTCCGGTGAGCCGGGATGCGTCCGGCAACTTCCCGCAGTTTGGGCAGATTGGCAACCTGATCGGGACGACAGTGTTTCCCACTTCCGGCAAGCGGAACTCCACGGTGGACCGCAACAATTTTGCTCCGCGCCTGGGTTTTGCCTATCAACTCAACTCCAACACCGTGCTGCGAGGTGGGGCGGGAGTCTTTTACGGCATGAATGTGGCTACCAACTACCAGTATGCCGGTCCCTCATTTTCGAAGTACGCGAACATGTATTTCAGCAAAGACGCTTACGCAACCCAATACGCGTGCCTGGGACCTTCCCCGGTGCAGCCCAACTGCACCAGCCCATTTCCTGCCGGCCTGGCGCCGCCGCAGGGAACCAAGTATGGCAAGCTGGCGCAATGGGGATTCGGCAACGGAAGCGACCTGGACACCGGGACGGCACGCAACGCCGACATCTACCAGTGGAACCTGGGCGTTCAGCACATGCTTCCGGGACAGATCGTAGTGGGTGTGGATTATTCCGCCAACCGTAGCACGCACTTGCCCTGGGCCGGCGCCGGCGGCATCAGCACCCGCAACCGAAACTTCCTGCCCTCGTCGATCCGTACGCAACTGGTGGCAGCAGCCAACAACCCTGCCATCAACCCCCCAGGCCCCAACTTTGACCCGGTGTGGGTAACGGATTATCTCAGTACGGAAGTGCCCAACCCCTTCCAGTGCTTTTTCACCACGGGCGCGGCGCTGACGGGCCCCTGGTGTCCGGCAACCCCGACTTACAATGCGGCTGACGTGGTGGACTCACGCTACGTCGATCCCACCATTCCCCAGCAACTGCTGTTGGAGCCTTACCCGCAATTCGATGGCAGCTTCGAGGGGCTGCCGACGCTAAATGCCAACTCCTGGTACCACTCGCTGCAAATCCGCTTCCAGAAGCGTACCAGCCACTACATCAGTTTTGAAGGCAACTACACCTTCTCCAAAGCGACTGACGATTCCTCTGCCGGACGCAACGCATGGGTCGGCAACCTCCAGTACGACAACCCGCAGCTGCTCGACAATCTTCGAGTCGAGCATGGGATCGGTTCCAGCGATGCCCCACACCGTTTGGTAGCGGCCGTCATTTTGGATCTTCCCTTCGGGCGCAAGCGCTGGATCGGAGGAGCCATGAACCCCGTCCTGGATGCGATTGTTGGCGGGTGGTCCTTCAACACCGTGGCCACCGTTCAATCCGGGAACCCGATCGCGGTCTACAACAGTGTTGGGAATTTGGCCGATGGCAACTCCCGGCCGCAGATAATCTGCTCCCAGCTCACGACCGGCCTGAGTTATCGCCAGGCAGCCGCGTCGCAAGGCAATCTCACCTACCTGAACCAGAATTGCTTCGCCGATGCTGGTGACAACATTCCCGGGAACGCGCCCCGGCACTTCTCCAACATACGAGGGGACGGTATCCGCAACGTGGATCTTTCTCTCTCCAAGGATTTCAAAATTCGCGAAGATAAGGTTCTGCAGGTGCGCGCCGAAACGTTCAACGCGTTCAACCATCAGCGCTTTGCCTTCCCAGACATCGGGTCCGGAGATGGCACGTTCGGCACCGTCAATTCCACCACCAACAACTTCCGGAGAATGCAGTTTGGGGCGCGGTTCCAGTTCTAGTTGTGGTCTTCCTCACGAGACTGATTTCGCGTAAGCGGGGTCAGTCTCTTTCTCTGTGACCGGTGCCCGATCCGAGAGTCTTGCATTAGGCAAAGAACCTTGAAGACGTGTCTTGGCTGCAGCAGGGCGGGCGGGACGCCCGCCCGACAGCCGGCAAGATGCGGCGCTACTTCTGAATTTCGATCGAGCCGGGCTCCCAGTTTTTGGATCTTGCGATTGCCTCGTTCCAGCGGTTCCGCAACAGGCGCGCCTGTGGGGCGGGCATTTGCGGGGTGAAGCGGCGATCTTTGGTGGCGGAGGCGTCGAGATCGGTCTTCCAGAAGCCGACGGCCAGGCCCGCTAGATAAGCTGCACCCAGCGCTGTTGTTTCCGTCACCGCCGGGCGAACGACGGGAACTCCGAGAATGTCGGACTGAAATTGCATGAGACTGTCGTTGGCCGCGGCTCCGCCATCGACTCGCAGTTCCTGGACGGAGTCGCCGGAATCCCGACGCATCGCATCGAGCAGGTCGGCGACCTGGTAGGCAATGCTCTCCAGCGCTGCACGGGCGAGATGACCCGCAGTGGTGCCGCGAGTGAGGCCGAAGATGGAACCCCGCGCGTAAGAGTCCCAATGCGGGGCGCCCAATCCGACGAAGGCAGGAACGAAATAAACGCCGCCGTTGTCGGGAACGGAGTTGGCCAGGGCCTCGACTTCCTCTGATCGGCGAATCAAGCCGAGGCCGTCGCGCAGCCACTGGACAACGGCACCACCGACAAAGACGCTGCCTTCGAGGGCGTACTCGGTTACATCGCCGATTCTCCAGGCGACGGTGGTGACCAGCCGATTGGAGGACGGCACCGCACGGCGGCCCGTGTTCTGGAGCATGAAGCAGCCGGTGCCGTAGGTGTTCTTGGTGAGGCCGGGACGAATGCATCGCTGACCAAACAAGGCCGCTTGCTGATCGCCGGCGATGCCGGCGAGAGGAATCTTTTCCAATCCCTGGACCGCGCTGACTTCTCCATAAACTTCGCTGGAAGCACGCACGGCAGGCATCATGGATATAGGGACTCGGAATAGATCGAGAAGTTCGTGGTCCCAGGCGCCGGTGTGAATGTTGAAGAGCATGGTGCGCGAGGCGTTGCTGGCGTCGGTCGCGTGAACACGGCCGCCGGTCAGCTTCCAGAGCAGCCAAGTATCCACCGTGCCGAAAGCGAGCTTGCCGCCTTCAGCGAGGCTGCGCGTGCCGGGGACATTGTCCAATATCCAGGAAATTTTGCTGGCGGAAAAATAGGAATCAATGAGCAAGCCAGTGCGCTGCTGGATTAGCGGACCGTGGCCTTCGCTTCTGAGGCGCTCGCAGAAATCAGCGGTGCGGCGGTCCTGCCAGACGATGGCGTTGTAGACAGGTTCCGAGGTTTCGCGATTCCATACGACCGTGGTCTCCCGCTGGTTGGCGATGCCGATGGCAGCCACATCGCCTGGGCGGGCATTGGCTTGAGCCAGGGCTTTTAGGGCCACGGCGATTTGGGACGACGCGATCTGCTGGGGATTGTGCTCGACCCATCCGGGCTGCGGGAAGAGCTGATCAAATTCTTTTTGAGCGACGGAACGAACGGCTCCGTGCTGATCAAACAAGAGAGCACGCGAACTGGTTGTGCCCTGGTCGAGCGCTAGAACATATGGCACGGTTCCTCCTTCGTATCACGATTTGAAAACGCCCCAGCAGCATGGGCGCTGCGGGCAAGACGTTGCAAGCAACGTCTCTACGGCACTGCGGCGCGCCTCGACCAGGTTGGGCGCAGGAAGCGGCGGATGCCAAAGTCGTAGAGAGCTGCGCCCGCTAGGCCTCCGAGCAACGGGGCTGCGACCGGAATCCACCACACACGAGTACTGTCGGTGAGGCCGTTATTGCGAAAACCCGCGAACACGGTGAACAGCCGGAGACCGAAATCCCGCGCCGGATTAATGGCGTATCCGTGCATGCCGCCAAAGCTCATGCCGATGGCAACCACGACCAACCCGATCAGCACGGGTGCAAGATTCGCTCCTGGAGGGGCATTGAATTCGTCGGTGATCGCGAAGATAAGAAGGAGCAGCAGACCGGTGCCGATGAACTGATCGAGAAATCCCGCCTGCGGCATAGCGGGAAAGGCAGGAAAAGTCGTGAAAATTCCGGCAGTGTGCTCGAGTTGTGGATCAGCCTGACGAAAGGCGGGCAGGTAGTTCCAATACACCAGGGCCGCGGCTGCGAAGGCTCCGGCGGTCTGTGCGACGGAGTAGGGCAACACCTTGCGCCAGGAAAAACCCCGAAAGGCAGCGAGCGCCAGGGTCACGGCGGGGTTGAGATGCGCTCCCGAGACCTTGCCGGCAATGTAAATTCCCATGGTCACCCCGAGCCCCCAACCCAGGGTGATGTTGGTGAAGCCGCCGTGAATGGTCTCACCTGGGTTCTTTGACGGAAATAGGACGACCATGGCGACCACGCCCGTGCCAAACAGGATCAGCACAAAGGTGCCGAGGAATTCCGCGATCAACTCCGCCATCAGGGTGGGCTTCTGGTTCATTCGCATCTCCGATGCTCGACCGGACCACTTCTAGACCGCGAAGTAGTCTACCAAGAGGCGGTGTTCGCGGCAGGTTTTTCGCGGGCTGCCGATCAGACTTGGTCTGCTTGACCCCGGGCACCGGGAAGTAACCGGGACGGGCCTTTTTTCTTGACATTCCGGCTCAGGCCCGTAAGATAGAACAATATTTATTCATTTCTATGAATATTTATTCATTATGAATAAAACATTGCGGCAACGAGCGGTTCTGGACGTGCTGAAGCACGGGTCGATCGCCAGTCAGGACGATCTGCAGCGCCTTCTGCGCAAGCGGGGGTTCAAGGTCGGACAGGCAACTTTGTCGCGGGACATCCGCGACCTGAACCTGAGCAAGACCTCCCACGGCTATGCGCTCCCCCAAGGGGAAAGCGGGGCGGGCATTGCGCTGCCGCCGGTATCGCGCTTGGTGCGGGAGTTCGTGCTGGATATTCGCTCGGCCCAGAACCAGCTGGTGATCAAGACCATCGTGGGGAGCGCGCAACCCGTGGCGGCGGCTCTGGACGAGGCCGATTGGTCTGAGGTGGTGGGCACGATCGCCGGCGACGACACCATCCTGATTGTTTGTCCCGACAAGGATGACGCCCGGAAGCTGGCGGGGCGAATTGAGGAAATGCTGAGCTAGATGACTGCGAAACTCAAGACTGCCGTGTTGGGAGCGACCGGATATTCCGGCCTGGAGCTGACGCGGATTCTCCTGCGGCATCCCCGGCTGGAAAAGCCAGTTCTGCTGCGGCGATCGGCCGACAACGGCGCTGCGGACTTAGCGGATGTGTTTCCGGCTCTTTCCGGCAATGGTGGTTACCCGCTGCGCCCGCTTTCGTGGCCGGCAATGAAGCAGCAGGGAGTGAAGTTGCTGTTTCTGGCCACGCCGCATGAGGCATCGCGCGCACTGGTACCCGAGGCGCTGGCGCAGGGCCTGCGCGTAATCGACCTGAGCGGCGCCTGGAGATTGAAGCAGGAGCAGCACCGGGCGATTTACAACTTTCAGGACTCGAATGCGGTAACGGCAGCGGAACTGACCGAGAAGGCGGTTTACGGGCTGCCCGAGTTGAACGGAGATCGTGTGGCGAACGCCACGCTGGTGGCGAATCCCGGATGCTACGCGACGTCGGTAATCCTGGCTCTGGCGCCGCTGCTGAAGGCGGGAGTGGTCGATCGGAATCACGGCATCGTTTCCGATTCGAAGTCGGGCGTGTCTGGAGCGGGCAAGGAACCCTCGGCCAAGACGCACTTTGTTTCGGTGGCCGACAATCTTTCGGCGTATTCGGTTTTCAATCATCGACATGTGGGCGAGATTGTCGAACAACTCGGGCTAGATTCCGCCGAATTGATTTTTACGCCACACTTGCTTCCGATTCCACGAGGAATTTTGTCGACGATTTATTTGCACCTCAACCGCCAGATGACGCCGCTGGAGGTGGAAGCGTGCTTCCGCAATTTTTATGCGGGCAAACGCTGGGTGCGGATTTTTCAGACGCCGAAGCTGCCGCAAGTGCAGTTTTCGTTGCAGACGAACTACTGCGATCTCGGATTTTGCCTGGCGGAGGACGGCCGGCGGTTGGTGCTGATTTCGTGCATCGACAACCTGCTGAAGGGCGCCGCCGGACAGGCGGTGCAGAACATGAATCTGATGTATGGATGGTCGGAGGAAGAAGGTCTGCTGTGATTATCGTGGTCAAAGTCGGAGGAGCCGCGCTTGAGGATGCTCCCACTCTACGCAAGTGTGCGCGGGCGATTGCGGAACTGGCGCAGGATGGCCATCGCGTGGCCGTGGTTCACGGCGGGGGCAGCGCGCTGACCCGCGTCCTGAAACAACTCGGCAAGCAAAGCGAGTTCGTCAGCGGCCTGCGGGTCACCGACGCCGAGACGCGCGATGTGGCGCTCATGGTGTTGGGCGGGATGGTCAACAAGAAACTCGTCGCCGCGATTCAGGCGGCGGGTATGCCCGCGGTCGGATTCTGCGGCGGGGATGGCATGACGTTCCGGGCGCGCCGGAAGCATATTCGCGGAAACGATTTGGGGTTCGTGGGCGAGATTTGCTTCGCGGAGCCGTGCTGGATCGAAGCGCTGTGGCAGCAGGGGGGAATTCCAGTGCTCGCGTCGCTCGCTCTGGGAGCGGACGGCGAGTATTACAACGTCAACGCGGACGAGATGGCGGCCGCTTGCGCCGCCGCCTGCCATGCGAATGCGCTCATCTTTCTTACGGATGTGCCCGGGGTGAAGGATGCGGAAGGAACGGTGATTCCGTGGCTGAGCACCAAGGAGGCGCAAGCTATGGTGGACGGATCGATGGTCAGCGGAGGCATGTTGCCGAAGCTGGAAGCCTGCAAGCAGGCGTTGAAGCAGGGAGTGGGCCGAGTGCGGATATTGCCCGCCACGGAAGCGGAAGCTCTGCCGCAGTTTTACTTGACGAAACTGAACTGTGGAACAGAGGTGACCTGCGCATGAGCTCAGGAATGAAGTTGCCGAATAATGAGGAGTCAAAGTTGAACAGTCCATTGCAAAGCAGAGTGCCGGCGACGCCGGAAACATTTCCCAGCACGTTCTGGTGTCCAGACCTGGTGTCGACGCGCGATTTGGGAGCGCCAGGGGTTCAGGCCGTGCTGCACCTGGCGGAACTGATGAAGTCACGGCCCTCGGTGTTTCAACGCTCGATGGCGGGGAAACAGATGGTGATGTTCTTCGAGAAGCCGTCGCTGAGAACCCGGCTCACGTTCGAAGCCGGGATGACGAGCCTGGGCGGGACGGCGATGTTCGTGGACCAGTCGCAGAGCCGGCTCGATGCGCGCGAGACGCTGGGCGACATTGCGCACAACCTGGAACGCTGGGTAGACGTAATCGTGCTGCGCACGTTCGCGCAGGAAACGATCGAAGGCATGGCCCGTTATGCGTCAATCCCGGTCATCAACGCGCTCAGCGATCTGGAGCATCCGTGCCAGGCGCTGGCGGATTACTTCACCTTGCAGGAGCGCTTCGGCAATCTCAAGAACATCACGCTGGCATACGTCGGGGATGGCAACAACGTGGCCCATTCTCTGATGCTGACGTGCGCATGCCTGGGATCGTCGATCCGGATCGCGACGCCGAAGGGCTATGCGCCGAATGCGCAAATTGTTGCCGATGCTCGCAAGATAGCAAAACAGACTGGCGCGCAAATCGAGTTGCTTACGAATCCGCATGCGGCGGTCGCCGGGGTGGACGCGGTGTACACCGACGCGTGGGCGAGCATGGGACAGGAGCAGGAGGCTGCGCAGCGTGCGGAAATATTTCCGCCTTATCAAGTTAACCGGCAACTGATGGCGGAAGCCGCGCCCCATGCAGCTTTTATGCACTGTCTACCAGCGCATCGCGGCGAGGAAGTCACCGATGAGGTGATGGATTCTGAAAATTCACTCATCTTCGAGCAGGCGGAAAACCGGCTGCACGTTCAAAAATCCATTCTTTATTTATTGCTGGGCGGCGCGGTTCGGCTGCCCGTGAGGAGCGCTCATGCCTGAAAAAGTTGTTCTCGCTTATTCCGGTGGATTGGATACATCGATCATCATTCCATGGTTGAAGGAAAACTATTCGTACGACGTGATCGCAATGGTCGGCGACGTTGGTCAGGGAGACGACATTGAAGGTGTGGTGGAGAAGGCTTATGCAACCGGGGCCAGCAAGGTGATCGTGGAGGATCTGCGGGAAGAATTTCTGACCGGATACGTGTTCCCAGCTCTGAAGGCTGGAGCGGTTTATGAGCATAAGTATCTGCTGGGGACTTCGCTGGCCCGTCCCGTGATTGCGAAGCACCAGGTCGAAGTGGCTCTGCGGGAAGGTGCGACGGCGGTGTCGCACGGATGCACGGGCAAGGGCAATGACCAGGTGCGGTTTGAACTGACGTACCAGGCGCTGGCTCCGGAGTTGAAGATTATCGCGCCGTGGCGGGAGTGGTCGCTGAAGTCGCGCGAGGACTGCCTGGACTATGCCGAGCAGCATGGAATTCCGGTGGCGGCGAGCCGAGAGAAGATTCACAGCCGCGACCGAAACCTGTGGCACATCAGTCACGAAGGCGGCGAATTGGAAGATGCGGGGAATGCGCCTTTGCCGACCACGTGGCAGATTACGCGCTCGCCGAAGGACGCGCCAGACAAGGAAGAGCAGGTGCGCATCGGGTTCGCGCAGGGAATTCCGGTTTCAGTGAACGGGATGAAAATGGATCCTGTGTCGCTGGTGGAACTGCTGAACGAAATTGGCGCGCGGAATGCGATCGGACGGGTCGATCTGGTGGAGAACCGTTTTGTTGGGATGAAGTCGCGGGGGTGCTATGAAACTCCGGGCGGCACGCTGCTGATTGCGGCTCATCGGGAACTGGAAGCGCTTTGCCTGGAGCGCGAGGTGGCGCACTTCAAGCAGCACATTGGACTGAAGTATGCGGAGATGGTGTATTTCGGCCTGTGGTTCACGCCGCTGCGTGAAGCGCTCGATGCGTTCGTCGAAAGCACGCAGAAGGAGATGACGGGGAGTACCACGTTGTCACTGTACAAAGGAAATGTTTCGGTGGTAAGTCGCGAGTCGGAGTACTCGCTTTACCGCACCGATCTTTCGTCGTTCACGATGGGCGACAGCTACGATCAGAAAGATGCGGCGGGATTCATTCGCATTCTTGGGCTGCCGTCGCGATCGCGGGCCCGCTCACGCGTGGAGGTCGCGCGATGAAGATGTGGTCCGGAAGGTTCCGGCAACCGCTGGATCCTGACTTCGAGCGCTGGCAGCGATCGTTCAGCTTCGATCGCCGGTTGCTGAAGTGTGAACTGCTGGCCAGCAACGCACACGCGCGGGCGCTGAAGGCGGCGGCCATTCTGTCGTCGGACGAACTGATCGGCATTCTGCAGGGACTGCGGCAGATCGGGGAGAAGGCGGCGGAGTCGCCTGCATTTCTTGACGACGATGAGGCAGAGGATGTTCATCATTTCGTCGAGAAGCAACTAGTCGCGCTGATCGGGGAGACGGGATACAAGCTGCACAGCGGCCGCAGCCGCAATGAGCAGATCGCGACGGACCTGCGGCTTTACGTAAGGGCGACCATCGATCAGCTGCGGCACGAACTGGCCGCACTATGCGGCGTGCTGGCGGATCGCGCGGAGCAGGCCGCGGACGCTGCCATGCCGGCATACACGCATCTGCAGAGGGCTGAGCCGGTTCTGCTGGGACATTGGCTGCTGGCGTATGTGGAAATGTTTTTGCGGGACGCGGAGCGACTTGCGGACTGCCGCAAGCGGCTGAACGTTTGCCCCCTGGGATCGGGTGCTGTGGCCGGGGCGACGCTGGCGCTGGATCGTGGTTTGATGTCCGACACGCTTGGATTCGACGGCTCGACCGCGAACAGCATCGACGCCACCAGCGACCGGGACTTCGTGCTCGAGTTTGTCAACGCGTTGTCGCTGCTCGCGATGCACCTGAGCCGGTGGGCGGAGGAGATGATTTTATTCTCTTCACAGGAGTACGGCTTCTTGACTCTCCCTGAGGCTTACTCCACGGGGAGCAGTGCGATGCCGCAGAAGATGAATCCTGACCTGGTTGAGTTGGTACGAGGCAAGAGCGGGCGGATTCTGGGAAATGCAACCGCGCTCATGGTTGCGGTGAAAGGGTTGCCCCTGGCCTACAACAAGGACTTGCAGGAAACGCAAGAGCCGCTCTTCGACTCGTCCGACACGCTGCTGCAAATGCTGCCGCTGGTGGCGGGATGGATGAAGGCGGTGGAATTCAATCACGAGCGGATGCTGCAGGCGGCGCAGTCGGGATTCATGAATGCATGGGCAGGCGCTACGTACTTGGTGAAGCGCGGTGTCCCGTCGAGGCTGGCGCATGAGCGGATCGGCAAGGCGGTGCAGATGTGTGTCGAGCGAAACTGCGAACTTCAGGATTTGCCACTCGACGAGATGCGATCGCTGAGTCCGGCTTTCGATCAGGATTTCTATGAATCTTTGAAGCTTGCTTCTGTGCTCGCGGTCCACGATGTGCCCGGGGGCACGGCGCCAGGCCGGGTGCGGCATGCAATCAGCGTCACCAGAAAGAAGATCGAGTCGCTTCGCGAGGAGGCCCATGCGCACGCGTAAAGCAATCTTGCCTGACGCACAACAGATTCATGAGTTGATTTCCGCATACTCAGGTGATGGCACACTGTTGCCGCGCACTCTGCCGGAGATCTGCGAGAACGTCAGAGACTTTGTGGTCCTCGAAGATGCGGGGAAGATCATTGGCTGTGGAGCGCTGCATCTGTATGGCACGCACTTGGCGGAGATTCGCTCGATTACCGTTGCTCCCTGGGCGCAAGGCAAGGGGGGCGGCGGACGCCTGGTAAAAGCCCTGCTGGCGGAGGCGAAGCGCCACCGCGTGGACTGCATTTGCCTGTTCACGCGCAAACCTGATTTCTTTGCGGGACAGGGATTCTCGGTTGCCCAGCGCGAGGATCTTCCCGACAAGATCTACAAAGACTGCCACGCTTGCCCCCGGTTTCATTGCTGCGATGAAGTGGCGATGGTGCGCGGGGATCTGCCCAAGTTCGCGATTCTGCCCGAACCCGAAAACTGGCTGGTCAAGCTGCAAGGGTGGTCTCCGAATGTGGGAAGTCAGACGGGGTCTAGTTAAGTTCTCCGGCACCGTCTTCCGCGGAGCAAAGGTAGACCTGAGGACGGATTCCGGTGGCCTCGCGATAGCGCTCGGCAATTCGCTTCGCGAACTCCTCGGCATTTTCTTGGCGCACGAGGTTGACAGTGCATCCGCCGAAGCCGCCGCCAGTCATGCGTCCGCCGCAGAAACCGGGCAAGCCTTCGGCCGCTTCGACCATGGTGTCGAGTTCGCGGCAACTCACCTCGTAAAGGTCACGAAGGCTGTTGTGCGATTCACGCATGAGTTCCCCTACTCGCGACAAGTCGCTGTTGGTGAGCGCGCGGGCGGCATCGAGCGTTCGCGCGTTCTCGCGGACCACGTGGGAACACCGCTTCCAGATGGTTGCTGGAAGGTCGTTGGCATGCTCGTCCAGCAGTTCCACTGACACGTCCCGCAGAGCGCGGACCGAGGAATCCCATTTCGCGAAGGCTCGCACCCCCGCTTCGCACTCTTCGCGACGAGTATTGTAGGTGCCGGTGGCCAGATCGTGCTTCACCATCGTGTTGCAGACTACGAGTTGAAGACCCGCCGGTATGGGAACGAATTTAAATTCAAGCGAGCGGCAATCGAGTAAAAAAGCGTGGCCCGCCTTTCCCATGCAGGAGACAAACTGATCCATGATGCCGACCTTCGCGCCGACAAAATTGTTTTCGGCCTGGCGGCAGAGTTTCGCGACTTCCGGCAGCGGCAGATGATTCCCGGTGAGGCTTAAAAAGGCGAGGGCGCAGGACACTTCGAGCGCCGCAGACGAGCTGAGACCCGCACCGATCGGGACTTTTCCATGCACGAGCAGGTTCGCGCCCGCAAGCTTGAGCCCGCTTTGCTGAAGAATGGAGGCAACCCCCACCACGTAGTCACTCCACGCACCGACGCGCTTTTCGGGCAGATGATCGAGATCGAATTCGAAATTGCCGGGAAATTCTTTGGAGTGGATCACCAGCTTGCGATCCGGCCGCGGAGCAATCGCCACATAAGTCGAGAATCCAACGGCCGCGGGCATCACGAAGCCGTCGTTGTAATCGGTATGTTCGCCGATCAGGTTGACACGGCCCGGCGCGCGGAAGATCTGGGGCCGGGTTCCGAATGCTTTTTCGAAGTGAAAGTCGAGATGGATTTCGTTTATCGTCTTCATCCGCATCGTCACGCCCAGAATACCCATGCAAAATGGATCCAGCGAATTCAGCACGAGCGTCGGCATTCACGAAGGCAGCTCTTTCCGGGGAAACGGCGGAAGGGCGCGCCCATTAGTGAATATTGAGGTCGGCGTAGTGAGTGAAATTCGCCAGTGAAACTTGATCCCCGCCAGGTATGTAAAAACCGAATCTGCCAGAGGCGAGATTGGTTCCCGGCAGAGTCCAGCGGTCGAGAACGAACCAGGCGTTCCCTTGCCTGATCTGATGGACAATCTCGGTCGGAGACACACGAATCTGCACGGTGCGATAGGTCTTCTTTTCGCCCTTGTGCGGAATTTTTGCGTCGTTCGTCTTTTGACCCTTGCGGATGTCGGTGCGATAGAAATTGTTGTCGTCCATTTGAAATAGATCGTAGTTGTTCGGGTCGGTGTAATTGACTACCCATTGCAGCCGGTGCCCTTTGAGCAGCATGGCTGAAAAGACGAAGGTCCCTGACGTGGGAGAGATGCCGTACAGAACGTAATCGCCGCCTTTGCGAATGAACGCGCCATTTTCCGGCTTCCAGCTGGAAGGGTCGTCCCACTTGGACATTCCAGTAGGAGCCAACTCGAGATCGATACTGCGCGACTGGCCTGCGGTGAATTCCACAGTTGTGGTACGTACGAAATTGTCAGCCGTTCGAGCGGAAAGAAGATACGAGCCGGTGGGCAGACTGAGCGGACTGCCGCTGTTCACCTTGATGGGCGGTTCACCGGCTTTCGTCAACGTGACTTGAGCATCGGTGGGAGAAAAGGTGATCTTCAACTCGCTGGCCGCTGCCTCCAGGGCCATGTCGGCGGCAGCAAGCGTTACCGGCGTTCCAACCACAAAGTGCTTCCTGATCTGGCGCGGCTTGAAGCGGTCTTTGCGGAGTTCAATCACGTGGTCGCCGGGAGTAATCGCCGAGAGGGTCAGCGTGCCGTCGGGCTGCACGGTTCCCACGTTCGCCTGGTCGATGAGAACCGCTGCTCCAGGAGGAGCGCCTTGAATGTTGAGCGACGCCATGCGCGGCACGGGAAGGAGACCGAACACCAATCTGCCCTGCTCGCCCTTGCGAATGCGTACCTTTTGTTCAGGGACGTCCTGAAAGCCGTCCTTCTCGACCTGCACCCGATATTCTTTCGGCTCGAGGTTGGCGATGCGCAGTTGGCCGCCCTGGGTCTGTTGCGGGAGCGCTTTTCCGTTGAGGAACACGCGTGATTTGTCCTGCCCGGTGACGACGACCAGGGTTCCGACGTTCTGACCGGACTCGACGAATGTAGTCAGTGCCGGCGTGGCTGCCACGTCGATGGCCAGCTTGTATTGCTCGCCGCGGTGAGACAAACTCAATTCATGGGCGCCAGCTGCGACCGACGAAAGGTCGGCACCGGCGACGGGAAGGTCGACCAGCGGCTGCCCGTCGAGGCTAAGTTTCACTCCAGCATCGCTCGCGTACACGTGAATGTGATCGCCCATGCTGCTTACGACCACGGCGAGAACGCCGGTCGACGCAATTGGAGTCTTGATCGCAGGCAAAGCGCCGGCCGCGGAAGTAAGTGCGACAGTGAAATTGCCCGCAGGACTTTCAAACTTCAGAGTGTGATCGCCAAACGGGACTTTGTCCAGCGTCCACTGCGCATCTTGCAGATCGTAAGGCGGCTGGTCGTCGAATACTACTTTGCCCTTGGCGTTGTCGGAGGACAGTTTCATGACCGGCAGGTCGGGCTCTGGCGGCGGCGTGACAATCGGGTTCGGTTGGACTGCAACGGGTTGGACCGGAGCAGGCGCAGGTTCTGGAACTGACTTAGGTCGCGGAATAAGGATCCCGATTACCAACATTAGCACTAAGGCGGAAACTGTGATTCCTAGAACCTTCAGGTCGCGCTGGTTCACGCTTATGCCCAGCCGCCGCGCAAGCCCGGGTGTGATTTTCTTCGGCTCCGGCTGAGCAATTGTCGGCACGGCAGGCTGCGCCTGCAGGCTGGGGATACTCATCATCTGCGTCGCCGCAGGCATGCCAGGGATACTCAGCAACTCCGGCTCTGGGGACGGAGGGGGCGGTGGGGCAGCTTTTGGTGGAGCGGTTTTGGGTGGGGCCGGCGTGGGCGGCGTAGCCTTGATCGGCGGAGTGCCGGCGGGCGTGCCAGCGAAAGATAGCGTCGCTCCGGAAGTGAGATCGTGACCGGATCCCTTGCTGGTTATGCCCGGCCTGGTTATGCCCGGCAGATTCAACTTTTGCAGAAGTCCGTTCGCGCTGGAGAAGACTTCCTCATCCTCGATATATTTGTCGGCGAATTCACGGGCTTTTGAGCCGAGGGTTTGCCTCGTATCCGCATCGGTGGCAGAGGTAGCCTCGCTTTCCAAGCGCTGCAATTCCTCAAGATCGCGCCGTCGGGTCTGCCGGCGTTGCGTCTGAAGATCGCGCTGCACTGCCTCTTTAATCTGGATCAGCCGCATCTCCCGCGGATAGGACGATAGTCCTTCCTCAACCCGCGCCAGAGCTGCCGCCAGGTCGCCCGAGGTTTGAAGTTTGCGGGTTTGCGAAATGCATTCGCTTACGTAGGTCTCGCGCTTTTGATCGAGGATCAGCGTGCGCAAGATCTTGGCCATGGGGTGGCCGGGATTGAGATCGAAGGCTTGATTGGCCAGCTTCTCCGCTTCACGCCAATCGCTTTCGACGCGCGCTTGCGCCTCTTCGACCAGTGTGTTGGCGAGGACCGCTCGGGCCAGAGTATTGTTTTCGTCGAGCTCGTAGGCCTGTCGGAGCAAACGGATGCCCTCGGCGGTTTTCTGCTGCGCACACAAAGCTTGTCCTTCCGCCATCAAGCGCTGGGCTTCCGACTTGCGCTCGGCTCCTTGCCGGGCATGTTTCTCCAGTTCCTGTAATTCTTCGTCGTTGGGAAATTCTTTGGATGCGCCCTGCAGCAATTCGAACACGCGCCCATAGTCGCTGGTGTGCAGGCACGAGTCGACTTGCTCGATCAATTGCGTTCTGGATTCAACGCGGGCTTGCTGGTCGCGTCGTTTCTGCAGACGTTCCACTTCGAATTTCAGTCCGGGATACTGGCTGTAAATGGTCCGCAGGATTTCCCAATCGTTCAACGCATCGCCATAAGCGGCCTGTTCTTCGTGCAGGTGAGCGCGCGCGACGATGGAATTCACCAGATCACGCTTGTCCTGCACCAGGCGCAGGGCGCGCTCGAAGTGCGATTCCCCGGGGTGCTGCTCCAAAGCCTCGCGCAGAATGCTGACGCGCTTGTCCAGATCCGGCTCGACCTCGACTTGCCGGTCCACTTGTGCGATGAGCGAAGACAATTCCTGACGCTGCTGTTCTTCGATGTCGTAGCGGAGGGCCTGAAAAATTGCATTGGTTGGATACTTGGCAAGGTAGGTCTGACAGGTCGAAATGGCCTTGGAAAAATTGCATTCCGCCAGTTGCTTGCGCGCCTCGGCATAGGCGGTGTTCATGGCGTCGTGCTCGGAGCGAACTTCGTTGTAGAAGCTCTGGTAGCGGGCCCCGCTCTCGCGGTTGACGCCGTCTGGGGCCTTGCGGTCAAGCTCGAGCACCACGCCCAACTTGGCCAGGGCGCTGCTGACGTCGCCCTTCTGCCAGGCTTCCATCGCTGCCTTATGGATCTGCTCTTTATCCTGACGGAGCTTCTTGTACTCCTGTTCCAGGCGGTCGACTTCGGCCAGCAGTTGCAGGGCTCGAGCTGCCTGAGGCCGCAACTGCAGGACATTCTGCAAGGCTTCGCGG
>Ga0116223_10002565_pt1 | contig 17042 bp, 13 predicted proteins | sample Sb_taG_3_FD_90092 | JGI IMG/M metagenome (GOLD analysis project Ga0116223, IMG submission 90092) | Peat soil microbial communities from Weissenstadt, Germany - Sb_50d_a_PC metaG | ecosystem: Environmental > Terrestrial > Soil > Wetlands > Peat | place: Germany: Weissenstadt | collected 2010-09-21 | reverse complement strand
GTGGGGGCGGCGGCCGTAGCGCGGCAGCTGCCTGAAGATCGTGGTCGTAACACCAAGAGGTCTTTTTATTTGCCCCGTCACAAAAACACTCACCCAAGTGAGAATCTTTCGCCAGAAGGCGGGTGACGGCTGACCCGCAACCCATCCCGCCAGACCGATAAGTTCGGCCGAGGACGCACTGCGCCGCCCCTCCGCGGCGTTCCTCCACCCTTTCCTCATTTTTCCGTGGTACTTTCGTCTCGGGCCGGGGTATAATCAACACGGCTTGCCGCGCCCACCCACCGTATGCTGCAATGAACAGAAGTCTCCCTGCACACTTGTTAGGCATCCCTTGCTCGGAGGGCTCCTCGCGATGAAACGTCGCCACCCGTTCCCCTTTCTGCTTTCTACCCTGGCGGCGCTGACGGCGCTGACGATCGTGTCCGGTTCCGCAGCGCGTGCGGACGACGCGAAGCCCAAGGAGGGGGCGGCCCTACCGGCGGTGTTCGACAAGCCGGTCCCGGAAGGCGTCGCCGACCTCAAGGCGATGGAGCAGCAGGTCAAGAAAGTCCTCGAGAAGGTCATCCCTTGCACCGTCAACATCCGCGACGGTGGCGGCCAGGGCAGCGGCGTCATCGTCAGCGACGATGGCTACGTCCTCACCGCCGGCCACGTGTCCCGCGAGGCCGGCCGCGATGTCCAGGTGACCCTGCCGAACGGCAAGACCGTCAAGGCCAAGACCCTCGGCGCCAACCACTACATCGACAGCGGCTTCCTGAAGATCAGCGACCCACCGCCGGAGCCGGCCAAGAAGTGGCCGCACGCCGACCTGGGCAAGTCGGCCGACCTCAAGAAGGGACAGTGGGTCATCACCACCGGCCACCCCGGCGGCTGGAAAGAAGGCCGCGGCCCGGTCGTACGCCTCGGCCGTGTCCTCCAGACCAACGACGAACTCATCCGCACCGACTGCACCATCGTCGGCGGCGACTCCGGCGGGCCGCTCTTCGACATGACCGGCAAGGTCGTCGGCATTCACAGCCGCATCGCCTGGTCGCTGGCGTCCAACATCCACGTCCCGGTAGACACTTACCAGACCACCTGGGAACGGCTGGTCAAGGGCGACGTCTGGGGCAACGGCTACATGGGTTTCTCGGCCGATCGCAAGGCCAAGAGCTGCCATGTCGATGAGGTCATCAAGGACTCGCCCGCCGAGAAGGCCGGCCTCAAGGCCGACGACGTCATCGTCAAATTCGACGGCAAGAAGATCGCCACCTTCGACGAATTCGGCGTTCGCTTGCGCGAGGCCAACGTCGGCGCCGTGGTGCCGATCGAGGTGCAGCGCGGTGAAGAAGTCGTGCTGTTGAAGGTGACGATCGGCAAGCGCGACCGCGCCCTGCCGGAGATTCCGCTGGAAATCACGAAGGAAGAGCTGGCCAGGAACAGCGCCAAGGTGCTGACCGCGTTCCGCGACGCGACCGGCAAGCTGCGGCAGAGCACCGTCAAGGTGCTGTGCGACGGCAAGGACGCGGTGCTGGGGACCGTCGTCGGCGCCGACGGCTGGGTGCTGACCAAGTTCAGCGATCTGAAGGGGAAGACGACCTGCAAACTTCCCGACGGCCGCGACCTTGAGGCCCGCCTCGTCGGCGTTCAGGAGACGTTTGACCTGGCGCTGCTGAAGGTCGAGGCGAAGGGCCTGACGCCCATCGAGTGGCAGGAGAAGAGCAAGGTGCCTCCGGTCGGCAACTGGGTGGTGTCGCCGGTGTTGGGGGCGGACCTGATCGCCGCCGGCGTGGTCAGCGTCGGCGTGCGCAACGGCAACCCGAAGGAGGCGCGGCCGGCGCGCGACTCGTCCAAGAGTGGCTACCTCGGCATCGCCCTGGGAACCACCGCCGACGGGATCAAGATCGAGCAGGTGATGCCCGATAGCGCTGCCGCCAAGGCGGGCCTGAAGGCCAACGACGCGGTGCTGTCGCTGGGCGGCAAGGCGTTCAAGGACGTGCAGGAACTCATCGACGCCGTCGGCAGCAACAAGCCCGGCGACGTCATCACGCTGAAGATCAAGCGTGGCAGCGAGGAGAAGGAGATCAAGGCGACGCTCGGCAAGCGCCCGCCGGACCGTGGCGAGATCCAGAACACCATGGGCGGGTCGCTGAGTTTGCGCCGGGCCGGCTTCCCGAGCTTCCTCCAGCACGACACGGCCCTCAAGCCGCAGGACTGCGGCGGGCCGGCGGTGGACCTCGACGGCAAGGTGATCGGCATCAACATCGCCCGCGCCGGCCGCACCGAGAGCTACGCCATCCCGGCCGACGCCGCGCAGTCGCTGCTGCTCGACCTGATGTCCGGCAAACTGGCGCCGAAGGAGACGACGGCCGCGGCGCCGCAGACCCTGGCCGATAAGGTCGCCGCGCTGAAGGCCGCCCTTGAGAAGGCCGAGGCCGAGAAAGGCGCGACGGAGAAAAAGGTCGCTGACCTCAAGGCCGCCCTCGAAAAGGCCGAGAACGAACTGAAGCGGGAGAAGGAATCGAAGGCCGCCAAGTGATTACTGCGCTTGCCGTTTAGCCGCTTGCGGCTTGGCGTTCGCTTCCCAAGGGTGAAGCGAAAGCCAAGCCGCAAGCGGCTTTTCCTTCTGAAGAGGCCCTCATGTTCCTACCTGGCCTGGTTGTCACCCTCTCGGCACTGCCCATCGCCGCGCCGCCCGCGCCGGCCTACGTCCTGGAGACGGCCGACGCCCAGCGCGTGGAAGCCACCCTCACCTACAGCGTGCGCTGCGACAAGCTGAAGGCGAAGGAGTGGCTCGTCATCGTGGCCCAGGCGCCCGAACTGCCGGGGCAGGTGAAAGTGGAATCGCGGCTCGAGCCCGGAGGGGCCCCGGCGAAGGACTTGAGTCCTCTCAAGCGACCGCTCCTGGCCGCGCGCGTCCCCGTCAAGCAGAGGGAACTGGAGACCGGCATTCCCATCCAGGTCACCTACAAGGCGACGCTCCGCTCGCGCCAGCTGAAGCCGTTGGCCACCGGCGCCGCCGTGCCCAAGGTCGAGCCGCTCGGCGACAAGGAGCGCGAGGCGGCACTGGCTGCCCTGGGTGAGATCGATCACAAGTCCGACGCCGTTCAGGCCTGGCTGCGCGAGCACAAGCTGCGGCGCGAGAAGGAGGAAAGCGACCTGGAATTCGCCCGGCGGGTCTTCACCGCCCTCCGCACCGGCTATCGCTACGAGTACAGGGCCGGCATGGATCGACACGCCTCGGCGGTGTGCAAGGCCGAGCGCTCGGACTGCGGTGGCTTGTCGGGCCTGTTCGTGGCGGCGCTGCGCGCCAACGGCGTGCCCAGCCGGACCCTGTACGGCCGCTGGGCCAAGTCGGCCGAGGCGGGAGAGAAGTTGGGTGGCGTACACTACTTCCAGGGGCACGTCAAGGCCGAGTTCTTCGCCGACGGCGTCGGCTGGGTGCCGGTCGATGTCGCTTCGGGCCTCCGGCAGGACGGGTCGAAGGACGGGTTGGCCTTCTTCGGTCACGACCGCGGCGATTTCCTCACCTTCCACGTCGATCCGAGCCTGGAGCTGGAGACGCGGGTATTCGGCCGCAAGAGCGTGAACTGCCTGCAGTGTCCCGCGTACTGGGCCACCGGGCCCGGGTCCACCGAAGGGACCACGGTCAAGGAGGGTTGGGAGGTCAAGAAGCAGTAACTTACTGCTCCTCCGCCGGGGCGCTCTTCGGCAGGGCGCCGGCTTTGCCGCGGTTCAGCTCTTCCATCGCCTGCTTCTCCTCCTCCCTCAGGTTGCCGACGACGTTGTCCTTGCGGAAGCTCGCCACTTCCATCGCCGGCGGCGTCAGCAGGAGGATGAAGAAGCCGAGCGTCATCATGTACCCCGGGATGAGCATCTTGAGCGGCGCCCGGTTGGCCACCGCCTCGGCGTGCTGCTTCATGTAGATGCGCATGTTGTCGGCATACTCGCGCAGCACGGAGACGCCGTCCGTGCCCAGCTTCTCCGACTGGCTCAGGATCACCGAGATGTTGCGCAGCTGCGGCAGATCGACGCGCTCGGCGAACTGTACGAGCGCAAACTCCAGCGAGCGCAGGTCCGACTGCCGCCGCACCAGCTGCAGCTCGAAGCCCAGTTCCGGGTAGGCCAGGGACAATTCGTCGGCCACGCGCTCGAGGCTGTTCAGGACGTTCAGGCCAGCGCTGAGGCAGAGGGTAATCATGTCGATGGCGGTCGGCAGCCCGCGCTCGATGGCCCGCTTGCGCGCGATCCCCTTGAGGGTGAGGAAGAGGCGGGGGATGCTGAAGCCGAGCCCCGCCACGATCAGCGCCCCGATCCAGACGCGGAGCGCCTCGCTCAGCGTTTCGGTCCACACCAGGGCGACGACGCCGCCGATGATCAGCGGCGCGATGGTCAGGACCGCCCGGACGGCGGTGTACTCCATCAGGGCGGTCGGGCGGTACATGCCGGCCGCCATGAGGTCGCGCTGCAGCTCGGAGCGCCCCGCCTCGCTGAGCGGGATCTGGCCCGACAGGGCCGGGGTCAACTCGCCGAGGACTAACTCCGGCGTCGAGGTGCCGATCGACGGATCGCTCGACGGGGCCGGCACCAGGCGCGCCTCGACGCGCTGCCGGCCCCGGGACAGGGCCACGTAGACCATGACGATGACGCCGGTACAGAAGACGAAAACCAGCGCCAAAAGGAAATATTCCATCTGCGCCCCTTGTCAGGCGGGGTTACAGGTCGTCCCGGCGAACCAGGAAGTAAAGCACGACCATGGCCCCGAGCAGCAGCGAGAGGCCGACGGCGAACAGGATTATGCCGGTCGTGCTCTCGAAGTACTGGCTGGCGAGGTCGCGCTGAAAGAAGCCGAGGTAACTGATCAGGCCGGCCGCCATGAGGAACACGACGATGTTGCCGTAACGGCCCAGCGAGGTGGCGGTGCGGTAGTGCCCGCGCAGCTGGTTGTGGTCGCGCGTCGTGTGGGCCAACCGGTCCATGAGCACGGCCAGGTTGCCGCCGGTGGTGCGGTGCAGGCTCAGGACCGAGGCGAAGACGCTGAAATCGACCAGGTTCAGCCGGTCGGCCGTCATTTTCAGCACCTGGTGCAGGGCCAGGCCCAGCTCGAGCTGGCGGTGCATGCGGCTGAACTCGCGCGACAGCGGCACCACGCCGTGCTGGCCGATGACCGCCATCGCCTGATCGATGCTCAGGCCCGCGCGCAGCGAGCGGGCCATCAGGAACAGGGTGTCGGGCAGCTGGTCCTGGATGCGCCGCCGCCAGGCCCGCTGCCGCAGCAGGAAGTAGCCGAAGGGGAGGCCGGCCCCGACGAAGAACGCCGGGATCGCCATCCACGACTCCTCGGCCTCGGAGCGCCAGAAGAAGAAGATGGCCGCGAGGATAACGCCACAGAACAGAAGGATGGCCAGCCCCTCGGCCGGCGTCATGCCCAACTCGGTGCGCTCCAGGCGGTCGGCGGCCGAACGCCGGAAACCCTCCCACCAGCCGAAGCCCCCGCCGCGCGAGTAGACGTTGTCCAGCAGGATGGTCGGGTCGCTGTCCTCCGGGCGGACGCGCGCCAGCCGGGTGCGGCTGCGCTCCAGCCACCACGACACGAAGAGCCAAATCGCCCCGAACATCAGGGCCGTGCCCGCGAACACGGCGAGCAACGTCGTGATCGGCACTCCCGCCATGACTTCTCTCCTCGACCGTCCGCCGTTTCGCCGCCGCCCTCGGGGCGGCGCGGAAAGAGCGCCGCCCCGAGGGCGGCGGCTAAACAAGGGCTACTAACTATTCTCTGTATGCAGCACCCGGTCCTGGAACAGCGACGCCGGCAGCTCCAACCCCTGCGACTTGAGTCGCCCCAGGAAGGTCGGCTCGTAGCCGCTGGCGTAGAACTCGCCGACCGTCTGGCCGTTCTGGACGCCGAGTTGGCGGTAGCCGTACAGGTCGCGCAGGACGTAGGACCGCCGCCGCAGCTCCACAATCTCCGTGACGCGCGTGATCCGCCGCCGGCCGCCGCGCAGGCGGGTGATCTGCACGATCAGCCCGATCGACGAGGCGATGTACTGGCGGATGACCGGGATCGGCAGCTCGAAGCCGGTCATCATCACCATCATCTCGAGGCGCGACAGGGCGTCGCGCGTGTCGTTGGCGTGAACCGTCGTCATGCTGCCCTCGTGGCCGGTGCTCATGGCCTGGAGCATGTCCAGCGCCTCGGGGCCGCGGCACTCGCCGATGATGATGCGGTCCGGCCGCATGCGCAGGGCGTTGCGGACCAGGTCGCGCTGCTTGACCTCGCCGAGCCCCTCCAGGTTGGGCGGCCTCGTCTCCAGCTTGACGACGTGCGGCTGCTGCAATTTCAGCTCGGCCGTATCCTCGATCGACACCAGGCGCTCGTCGTGGGGGACGTAGGCCGACAGGGTGTTCAGCAAAGTCGTCTTGCCGGTGCCGGTGCCGCCGGAGATCAGCGTGCTGATGCGCCCCTGCACCGCCGCCCCGAGCAGTTGCAGGATCTCGCGCGGCATGGTGCCGTTGGCGAGCAGGTCGTCGGCGGTCAGGCGCACGCCGAAGCGGCGAATCGACAGCACGGGGCCGGTCAGCGACAGCGGTGGGATGATGGCGTTGACACGGCTGCCGTCGGGCAAACGGGCGTCCACCATCGGCGACATCTCGTCGATGCGGCGGCCGATCCGCGCCGCGATGCGCTGGATGATCTGCATCAGGTGGGCGTCGTCCGCGAAGACGATGTCGCTCAGCCCCAGGCGGCCGTCGCGCTCCAGGTAGACCTCGCGCGGCCCGTTCACCAGGATGTCGCTGACCGCCGGGTCGTTCATCGGCCCCTCAAGCGGGCCCAGGCCGAACGCCTCGTGCATGATCTCATCGACCAGGCGCTCACGCTCCAGCTCGTTGAGCATCTCCGGCGAAGTGCTCGTCAGCCGGATCGCCATCTCGCGGACCTCGCGCCGCAGCCGCTCCGGCCGGATCCGGTGCAGCCGCGACAGGTCGAGCCCCTCGACGAGTTGACGGTGGATCTCCGCCTTCAGCTTCTGCAGGCGGAGGTTGTGCTTTTTCCGGGCCACTTGCTCGTCCTGGGACGAGCCGTTGTTTCGGAGCACGGACATCGCTTACTCCAGGGCCGGCCGCCGCCGGCCGGTTTGCTATCGATGTTTGCCGTTGAGTTGGTCCGCGAGCTTGTGGAAGCGCCGCGTGATGCGCGAGTAACTGCTGGCGATCACTACCGGTTGGCCCTGGTTGAGGGCGGCGTTGACGCGGCCCGGGTCCTCGGGGATCCAGCCCGCGAACTTGGCGCTGACCGCCTCTTCCGCGTTCTTCCAGGGGACTTGCCCCTTCTGCCCGTAGCGGTTGGCCACCCGCTGGATCCGGCCGGACGGCACTCCGCGCTTCTCCAACTCCTGCACGAAGCGGCGGGCGTGCTTCAGCCCCGGCACGTCGAGCCGCACCACTACCACTACCGAGTCACACAGCCGCAGCGCCTCGTAGTGCTCCTCGCCAAGGTCGTGTCCCAGGTCGAGGACGCTGACCGCGTAGATCGTGCGCAGCAGAATCACCGACTTCCGCACCGTCGGCACCGGCAGCGGCTCGACGCTCAGGGCCCCCGGCTTCTGCGCCAGGATCTGCACCCCGCCGGGATGCTCCAGCATGCTCTGCCGCAGCAAACGGGCGTCGAGGCGGTCGTGCTCCTGATGCACGTCGGCGACGGTGTGTCGGGGCTTCAGGTCCAGCGCCAGGGCCATGTCGGCGGCGCCGCGCCCCATCTCCAGCAGGGCTACCTGGTTGGGATGCTCCCGCGCCTGCACGAAGGCCAGGTTCATCGCCACGGTCGTCACGCCACTCCCGGGCGACGGCGACACGACCCCGATGACGACCCCCTGTCCCTGCCGGCCCTCGCCGCTCAGGCGCAGCTTCTCCAGCGCGGTTTCGAGGTTCTCTTGCAGCCGGGCCTCGTCCAGGAACTCGCGCGCCCCGCCCTGCAAGTAGAGCAGGATCTGCCCGGCGTCGGCGGCCGGGCCCATCACCATAACCGGCGCCTTCGTCAGCGGCAAGGCCTGCCGGACGACGCTGACCGTCGAACTTGAGTCGGCCCCGGTGCCTACCAGCACCAGGTCGGCTGGGTTCTGCGCCAGGCGCATTGCGAGATCCGCGTGCGCCACGCAGTCCCCGGACGCGCACTCCAACCCCATCCCCAGGAGGAGCTGGCGGATCACCTCGCTGTTGCCCGGCTGTTCCTGCGCCACAACTACCCGCATGGTCCCATGTCCCCTCTCCGAGATCCCCCCTCACCTCATTCCACAAACCGGAGCCGAGCAATGTACGGATTGTACAGGCTCCGTGGTCCCAGGTCGCGCAACGTCCAGTCTGTGACCGCCGTATCCGTCACCAGGACGCTCGGCTGCAGGACGATCGTCACCGAGCCCCCGCCCCCCGCGACGCTCATGACGCGCGCCACCACGAACCCTACCACATTTAGGGTCGGGTTGTTGCCCGTACTGGGAACCCCTGAGTATAGCATCCAGATGCGCGGTTGGCCAAGGATTCCTTGCAAACCGCTGGTCGGCGGCTGTTGCGACGGGTCGCCGTTCACCAGCAGCGCCGCCTGGCCTGCCGCCAGCACCGAAGTCGCCGGCACCGCCACGTTGGCGGTCGGCGGCGGCGTGTTGGCCGGCGGGGGCGGGACGCCGTCGCCCGCGTTGAGGAGGAATTGCCCCGCGAGTTGTCCGTTGTTCGCCGCCAGGTCGCCGTAGGTGACGCCATTCTGGATCTGCGCCAGCAGCGTGTCCACGGAGCCGACCCGGGTGTTGTCGAGGTAGACCGGCTGGGCGTTGCCCGACGTGCTGTTCTCGGTCAAGGTCAGCGTGATCTCGGGAATGCCGTCGCCGACGATGTTGGTCGGTTGGCCCGTCACCGGGTCGATCGACCAGACGTCGTTTCCCCCGCGCGCCATGATCTGCTGTTCCCAGGTGGACGGGCCCTTGCTCGCCCAGCAGATGGGAGTGTTCTGGCCCGGCAGGCAGGGGTCGGAAAGGATCGCGATGGGCACCATCGGGACCTGGGGGAACGTCGGGTAGGGGCTGGAGGCAGGCGGCGGCTTCAGGCGGAAACCGACCACGTCGCGGTCGATGAAATACGTCGCCGAGGCCCCCACCCGGCGGCGGTGCGTCTTGACGCGCACGGCGTTCAGGTCGGGGTTGAACGGGTCGAAGCCGGCGTTGGTCAGCCCGATGAAGGTGCGCGAGACCGGGTCGTCCAGCGTGCCGACGTACAGCTCGCCGTCGGTGAGGTTCTCTGGGTTGTCCTTGAGGACAAGCGGCTTACCCATGACGCGGTTAAGGCGGGCCAGGCGCTGGCCGGCGGCGCGGGCGCTGTCGATGAGGGCGGTGCGGTCGATCGGGACGACCGAAGAAGTCCCGTCGTAGCCCTGGGCGAACACCGTCTCGGTGACCAGGACGCGGGCGGCGGCGTGGGCCGCGGCGTCGTCGGCGGCCTGCAACTCCACGCGCGTGTGGATGCGGAAGTCGAGCGTCTGCGACACCCAGAGCAGGACGACCAGCAGCAGCGAAAAGACGACCAGCCACGCGACGGTAATCGCGCCGCGGCGTACACGACCCTGGCGCCCCGACCGGACCCGGGAGTGGGAAGCGAACATCATGCGCGTGTACTCCGGGGTGGGAAGCGATGGGGGAACGTCGGTCCGGAAGACAAAGAGGATCGGGGAAAGCGTCAGGGCTCCGCCCTCCCCGATCCCCCCCGTGTGAGGCGGTGAACCACCGCCGTTACTTTTTCGCCCCTCAGGTGCTGCAGCCTTTGGTGCTGGGGTCGGCGGGCGCCCGGAAGCCGAAGTTCCGCGCGGAGGAGGCCACCGCCCCCGACGGGCTGAACGACCCCGGGCCGGAGGGGGGCGGCATCCGCACTGGCGGCGGAATCCGCGACGACGGCGTCGGGGTGTAAGCGACCGGCACGGCCGGCTGCGGCGGCCGGGCCCGGCTCTCCGCCCCGGACGTCGCGGGCGTGGCCGGCGTTCCGCTGCCCCCCGCTCGCGATGGCGGAATGTAGCCGGGGTAGGTCGTCTTCCCCGAGTTCTTGATGCCGACGTACTTCTCGACGTCCCACGGCGGCACGCCCGGCGCCACCGGCCCGATGCCGAACAGGGCGGCCAGGTCGGCGCCGCTCACGTGCTCCGCCGACTGCTCCCGGGGGTCGTTCAGGTCGTTGCCAACCGGCGCAGCCGTGTTCTCGCTATCGTCCCCCGCGGCAACGACCGCATCCTTCTGGGGAACGACTCCCAACGAGAACCTGGCGCCCATGGACTTGGCCAACTCGATCATGGCGTAGCGGTAAGGGGTCACTTCCAGGGTGTACTCGCGCGGCGCGTCGCGGCTGACGGGCTGGGCGCCTGGCCTCGTCGTGCCGAAGCGGGCCACGACCTTGGCCGCCTTGGCGATCTGCGCCGTCCCGTTGCTCCCCGGGCCAAAGACCTCGCTGGCCAGCGTGAAGTACACGTCAACGTAGTCGTTGGTCTGCACCATCGCCTCCTTGGCGGGGACCGTGACGATTACCGAGCGCATCCCCTTGCGCAGTTTCTTATCGACCGAGTCCGGGTACGCGAACGGGTAAAGGTTTTCCGCGAAGAAGGGCTCCTCCGCCATGATCGACACCTTGGCGACACGGCCGACCGGCTGATTGCCGGTCAGCAGGGTCGTGCCCTTCTTGGCGTAGGCGGCGTACTTCTCGCGCGACACTTTCACCTTCTTGACGTGGATCGGCCGGATTTCTGTGTCGTTGTAGATGTTGCCGGCCGCGAGGGTGATCTCGATCGAGTCATCGACCGGCTTGGCGGTCTTCGGCTTGTCGAGCAGGACGATCTTGAACAACCAGGCGAAGATCAGGCCGGCGACGATGGCTAGCGCGATGGCGAAGACGGTGCTGGCGCTGACCGCCGCCGCTCGGGCGCCTCGGGAACAGGTTCGCGTGACCAAGGGTGGAACTCCCGGAGGGACAGAGGACCGTTGGTAATCTTCAGCCAAGCACTCCATCTTGCCAGGCCGACGTAAGGTTTTCCAGAGCACATTGCCCCGCCCGCGCCGAACTTCCGATGGCCGGCGGGCCGGACGTAGGGGCGACGGGCCGGAGCGGCCCGAAGCGAGGGGAGAAGGGCGGACCCGCGGCTGGCCTGGCCGGCCGCGGGCGTCACTCCTGTTTCATGCGCGTGGCCGCCACGATGGACCGGCCGCCGAGGGAGAAGCCCAACCAGCCGAGCACGTCGGGGATCACCGAGCGGGCGCGGACTTCGACCTTCGCTTCGACCCAGTCGGCCTGGCCGGCCGTCTGGTCCGGCGGCAGGTCCTGCGACCAGGTGATGTGGACGTGGGCGAAGCGCGACAGGCGCCCGGTGCCCAGGACCGCTTTAGCCGTCTTGTGCGCGTCGGTGTCGGCCTGCGTCTTGAAGGTGTAACCGTCGCTCGCCGCGACGCGTGCCGCCGCCCGGCTGGCGTTGAGCAGATCGACGCGCGTCGCCACCATCATGTGGAACTCGAGGATGCCCAGGAAGAACATCATGAGGATCGGCAAGACGAACAGCAACTCCGCCAGTATCAGGACGCCGCGGCGGCGTGCGCGGGGGCCGCGGGTCGGCTGCGGGTGTGTGGTCGTGATTCGCATGGCTTTCCCCTCACGGCTGGGCGGACGCGTGCTCGCTGGGCGGGTCCTTTGGCGGAACCGGGTGGCGCTGGTCGTAGAGGACGAAAAACGGCAGTATCAGCCCGGTCGCGATGGCCACCGGCAGCGAGTAGGCCAGCAACTGATCCTTGCGGCGGGCACCGGCCGGGGTCTTCTTCAGGTTGCTGGTCTTGGCCCCCTGCTGGACGTTGAACGCCGTCTTCTGCACCCCGCGGCGGAACAGCTTCTGAAGCAGCCGGACGGTCCCCAACAGCAGGTAGACGACCACGCTGCCGAAGAGCAGACCCATCATCTGCCTGGGCCCGACCCAGGCGCCGAGGGCCGCCATCAACTTGAGGTCCCCCCCGCCCATCACGCCCAACAGCCAGAGCACCCAGAACACGCCGAAGCCCGCCGCGAAGCCGGCCAGGGCGCAGAGCAGCCCGTCGAGGGCCCCCAGCGCCGGCGAACTCGCGAACAGCCAGACTTTCTCGTCGCTCCCCGACCCCGAAAGGATCGCCCCCATCCAGACGCCGCGCACCAGGCTGACCACGATGCCGACCGCCAGCATGGAGAGGGTAAGCTTCTTCGGGATCTTCAAGCTCCCGATGTCAGTGTAGGTCGCAATTATCAGGAAGCCGAGCAGGACCGCATAGAAAGTCCAACCAAACACGGGGTCGGGGTAGAACGGCGGCATGAGTGTGTTCCGTCAGGGGGATGGTGCGACCATTTATACCAGCCTTGATGAGGGGATTCAAGAATCAGGCGGCTGGAAAGTGGCGTTTTTTTCGAGAGGCCGCGAGGAGATGGTCGCCGCCCCTCTCTGTTCCGATCACCGACGGCCCCGATTCCGGGCGGGGCCGGCCTTCTCTGTGGGGGAGAAGACGGCGAAATCCCGGCAGGGAGTGCCGGGACTTCGCCGCGCGACGATTTCACGAGGTTGTCACCCCGCGGGCAGCAATACCGTTAGCAAGAGACCCACTTAGTCGCAGGGGGTCTGGCTGATGGCGGCGGTGCTGGCGCTGACGCTGCCTTCGCCGATGGTGTTGGTGGTGTCGCTGGCGGACGAACCGGCGGTCGAGGCTTCGCAGTTGGTCTGGCCGCTGAAGCTGTAGCTCTGGTTCAGAGCCAACAGGGCCTGGGCCGACTCGATCAGCTCGCTGAGCAGCGCCTGACGCACCGCAACCAGACCGCTAATCAGGCCGAGAACCAGGATCACGAACAGGAAGAGCCACTCGGCCGTGATGAGGCCACTACCGCAGTCGTCGTTCCACAACTTGAGCATCTGACGCATAGAAGGAACCTCCGTTGACCAGAAACACACTAGGGAATCACCCCTCAGTCTTCTGAGGGACACCATGAATCCCGCGGGTTGCTGCCGGCTCGGCATTTTGTTAATGCACACGCTGTGCCACGAGCGGACTGCTCGGCGCTCACCCACGGAGAACGATTCCACAAGTGATTGGTCAACAACGACTTACAATTGAGTTGCTATTTCGGACTTCTTCGGCGCGACCCGCCTCCACCCCTCCCGGCCCCGCTGGCGCGTAAGAGGACGTTAACGGTAGAAGCGCGCAATGTTAACGAGGAGAAACATCGCCCTTTACAGTCCGATCCCCATCTCCGGCGACGGTATCCCGGCCGAGAAGCCCGCCATGACGGTGCCTGCTGAGGTTTGCGAACCTGGCGCTCGCCCCGCACCCAGGGGGGGCGAAAACGAAGAGTGGATCCTGTGAGGAAAGTGCCCGAGCCCCTTGTTATCTATGATCGGCCGAAAGTCAATAGCGACTTGAACGAAAAGCGCGTGTTTCCAATTGATCGCGGCGAGGCCGGCTTCACAACCGGCACGAGCCGCTTGCGGGACTCATTCAACGGATGCGTTGCGCGATGAAGACCGGCTGCTCTGGTGCGGAGAGGACTTGCCAGCGGTCGCCGGCCTGACGCACCCGGTCGATCAGGTTGGAGAAGCCCGGCGACTTACCCCTTTCCTTGCGCTGATCCTGGTCGTACAGTTCGTCCTCCAGCACCAGGAAATCGACCCCCATCTTGTCGAGCACCTCTTGCCAGCCGCGGTTGGCAAGCTTCACCTGCATGCACCGGTCCCAGTACACCCGGCTGAACAGATGGACGTGGCTGTAGCAGCTGAGGCGAAGGGGCGGTCCCTTCCAGCCCTGGCCCGGGCGCAGATCCCAGAGGAGATAGTCGCCGAGGGTTTCGCTGACGAACACGACGTACGGCCTCGGCTCGACGGGGGTCAGGCAGGCCGCCTCCAACGGCGTGTGGGCGGAAAGCCGGGCAGCGAGGCAGCGCGTGGCATCGACCACCTGAAGGCGTTCTCGAATCGGCCCCTCGATGCGCTCCAGGACATGGACCGGCGTCACGGCCGTCACGCGGCCTTCCGAGGTCGGCGCTTCCCGCCAGAGCAGCCACATCGCCGGCCTCGACCAGGCCAGCGCCGCGGCGGTGATGACGACGGCCGCCACGGTCTTGTGGAAGCTGGGGACGCTGGGGTCGTCCAGCCACGGGAGGCGCCGGGGAAAGCGCCCAGCCACGGCGCGCAGGTGCGGCACGACCACCCAGGCGAAGACCATGATCCACCACACGACCATGCGCGCGTGGGCGACCGACTGCAGGCCGAAGCCCAGCAGCAGCAGCACCTGGGCCGGCGTGAAGCGCCGCGGCGACAGGCGCAGCAGCACCGCCAAAAGCAGCACCGAGCCGAGGAACACCGCGTGGACCGCACTCCTCAGCGGCAGCGGCTTCCACTCCTCCATCGTCAGGATGTTGTTGGACTGAGATACCAAATAGCTGTTGTAGAGCAAATAGGGGCCGTGCGGGTTCGCCATCGTCGCCAGCACGGACAGGGGGACCAGCGCCGCCAGCCGGCGGAACTGCTGGTCGGCCAGCAGAGCGCGGGTGGCCGCCAGCGGTGAACGGAGTGCGGCAAGCAGACCCCGGGCCATCCCGGCCGTGCCTCCCACGACTTCGATCGCGCGGCCGACGGCGACGGCGCCGAGCAGGACGAAGCCCATCACGAACGACGCGTGGCAGTTGGCCCAGACCAGGAAGACCAGCGGCACCAGGAGCAGCGCGCGCCGCGACAGCAGCGGACGGCTCAACGGAACCAGCACCGCCGCGAACGCCAGCTCGCCGAGGATTTGCGGCCGGAGGATCGGCAGGTGAACGAACAGCCCCATGACGCACACCAGGCCCACGCCAAGCACGGCGACGGGGGGCGAGTCGGTCAGCCGCCGGAAGGCGACGTACAGCAGCACGAAGCGCAGCACGAGGATGAGGGCGTGCGCGGTGACCAGGAACAGGGCGCCGCCGCCAAGGCGGTGCTCGGCGTCGGGCGGCGACAGGGCGGCCCCCGCCTCGTAGATCAGGTAGGCCCCGGCCTGCGCCACCCACTGGTAGTGGACGTACTGCGCCTCCTTGTCCGCAAACGACTCGGGGAACGGCTCATGTTCCGGCAGGCGGTGGTGCCGGACGAGGTCGTTAACGATCTCTTCTCCGAAGCGCAGGTGCGCCCAGACGTCGGTGTGCCAGACGGGGAAGTGCGAGAAGGCCGCGGCGAAAAGGGCGAGGAGGCCGACGAGGACGACGTGACTGGTCCGCAAGTAGAGCGGGGCCAGCGGCGAATTCGGGTCGGTGAAGTCGATGCCGGCGCCGACGACGATGAGTTCCTCGTCGGCCCCGTCGTCGGGGGGCGCGCCCGCGGGCGCCGCCGGCGATGCCGCTTCGGCAGCCGGTTCCCTGGGGGGCTCGCCCGAAACTCGCGGGGTGTCGTGCATGTCAGCGCAGGGGTCAGGGGTCAGGGGTCAGGGGTCGGTACGGCGGATGACGACCAGGCCGCGGCCCGCCGGGCCGCCGGGGCCGTCAGGCGAGGTGGTGTCCTCGACCACGACCCACTCGCCGGGCGGCGCCTCGGCCAGGTAGGCCGCCAGGCCCTCCGACGATTCGGCCCGAACGACCAGCGTGTCGAAGCGGTTTCGCTCCACCAGCGCCCGCCATTCGTCGGGCGCGGGGTCCAAGCCGGGATCCTTCCCGCGGGCCATGAACCCTTCCGGGCGGCTGTACCAGAACACCTGGTCGCCCGGCGGCAACCGCCAGAGCAGATAGTCACCCCACCAGTACGGCAGGCTGAAGACCCGCCGCCCCGGCCCGCACCCCGCCACCCGCGCCGCGAGTTGAGAGGGGGCCATCGGGGCGCGCTCCTCCGCCGACAGCGGACGTCCCACCGCCCAGCGCGCCGCCGGCGACAGCAGCACGAGCACGGCCGCCACGCAGAGAAGGAGATAAGGAGACGAGGAAAGAAGGAGAGAAGGAGAGGGGGAAGGGCGAACCGTCTCCTTCTCTCCTTCTCTTCCGATCCCCGCCCGCGCCGCGTCGAACATGGCCTGGAGGTGCGGCGCCAGCAGCCAGGGCGCGAGCATCAGCCACCACGGCGCGACGCGCTTGTCGAACCACGCCCACACGGCGAACGTCGCCGCCAGCAGGACCTCCGTGGCCGTGAACGGGCGCGGCGACAGGCGCAGGGCGGCCAGCACGACGAGGACGGAGACGATCAGCACCCGGCTCTCCCACAGGTGGACAGGGATCAGGGTCGGCCACTGCCGCGCCGCCAACACCTCCAGGCCGTCGGGGCCGAAGGCGTCGGAGAGGTGGGCCTTGCCGTATGGGTTGAGGCAGGCGGCGGCGACCGACAGCCCGAGCATCAGCGCCAGCCGCACCACGGCGGGGTCGCGGGCGGCGGTCGTCAGGCGGCGACGGGCGCGCGTCTCCTGCAAGAAGCGGCCGAGCAGCAGCCCGCCGAGCAGCACGAACGCGAAGCCGAACGTGGGGCTCAGGTTGGCCCACAGGGCGACGACAGCCGGGGCCGCGACCACCGCCGCCCGCGACGGCACCCGCCCGGAGCAGGCCAGCAGCAGCCCCGCCCAGCAGACCTCCGCGGGCACCTGCGTCCGGATGGCGTCGAAGTACGGCCAGCACGCCGCCTCCACGAGCGCTGTCACGGCAACCGCCGTCCCCAGCGAACCCGTACTCCGCCGCACCGCCAGCAGGATCAGCCCCGCCTTGGTCGCCTCCAGCAGCGCGTGCAGCAGGGCGACGCCTTCCAGCCCACTCCTGGCGACGACGAGATAGTACGTCACCTCCGCCAGCCAGCTGCCGTCGCGCAGCTCCGGTTTCGGGTCGCCATAGGGCGAGAACGGCTCGTGCTTCGGCAGCCGCTTGTTCTGCCAGATCCATTCCCCGTACTTCCAATCGCCCCAGCTGTCGAGGATGGCGACGGGGGCGAAGCCGGCGCGCAGGAAGACCGCGGCCAGCAGCACCACGGCCAGCGCCTGGGTCACGGCGGATGCGCGTGCGGGGGGTTGCACCATCCGAACAGGTCTCCACGAGCCGCC